>Ga0207655_1000236_pt1 | contig 91285 bp, 181 predicted proteins | sample KBSM44metaG_FD_184398 | JGI IMG/M metagenome (GOLD analysis project Ga0207655, IMG submission 184398) | Miscanthus rhizosphere microbial communities from Kellogg Biological Station, Michigan, USA - KBS M4-4 metaG (SPAdes) (version 2) | ecosystem: Host-associated > Plants > Roots > Rhizosphere >... | reverse complement strand
GATAGGGCGGAATACAAGAATCCTAGTTACGATGAAATTCTTAAAGCTCTGCGTCCTAAGCCAGTTGATCTAATTGGTAAGCAGTGGTAAGCAGTGGTAAGCAGTGGTAAGCAGTGGTAAGCAGTGGGATGAGAATTATTGGAAGTTTAATCCAGTTCAGATTACTTGTTAAAAGAATTTGATGTGCTTAGTTGTGAATGCGGCTGTCCTTGATCCGTTCAACTCGGATGTAGAAAGTGGATGTTCCAAGGGTATTGCTTAGCTAGTTAGGTGCAATTCCTAAACATCAGATACGGATACTACGTTCATACGCGGCGTAGTACGTTGACGAGTAGGCTCAGTCCATTCAACTGGGATGCTAGAGTAACAAGGGTGGACTACGAGAGCCATACAAGTCTAGCAGCATCTACAAAGTGTGATTGCAACTTATGCATCATTTCCACGAGATTGTTTGATAAATACAAACCATATCTTTGTGTTGTATCGGCCTCTGAGCCACTTGTTGTAAAACGATGGTAGACCATCTCTCAAGTGTGACGACATTTGTTAAATCTCCTTTAAGGACTTGTAGTGTTGAACGTGAACATAGAGTCTTCGGTGCAGAGTCAGCATGGAGCTGAACACGGAGCAAAGACAGGGCATAAAATAATAGAGTATTCTATCAATTCTGCCGTAGCCCGCACATGCGGCACCATATCGTGTACCAGTGTGTACAATGATGTTACCGTTCTGGCGGTACATAATACCAGAACTACTTCACCCGACATCATACAAGTCTAAATTCCTTTAAGATTGATGTCTTCAAACGCTGAAGTTTTTCTCTCCTCTTCCTTCAGCATCTTAAAGACTTAGGTTCCCTCTCCTCCCTAAAGTCTTTCATCCTTTTGACCGATCCTCTCCTATCGGTTTCAAGAGGATTTTCTAAAACTAATTCTTTGCTCAGCAATATTGCAGGTTATGTCCTGCCGAGTTAGTTTTAGAAAATCACAAATTATAGGTAAATACAGATGGCTGGAAAGAACCCAAGTCCAGAAACACGTTTCAACGGTAGTAAATCTAACCGTAAGACGACTGGTGGAAATAGTAAGCGTATCACTAAGAGCAAACTTCGCATTCTAGAAGAACAACTTCTGGAAATGAAAGATAAAGCTCTTGAGAATATCAAGAAAAGTATTAATGGTGAATCTATTGATACAGAGCAGCTTGGTTCTAGTAAGTGGTTGGTCAACAGCATTGTGACAGTATCCAAATCAGCTAACGCTGAAGAAATCTCTTATAACAAACTCAAGTTTGAGGTTAAGGATTCTTTGGAAGCTGGTGAAGAAACCCCAAAAGAAATTGAAGCTCAATTAAAACCTCGTTTGTCCTTGGTGTATGAAGCACCAGATGAGGACGATGAGTAAAAGAATCAGGCTTCGGTCTGGTATCGGGAATCCTAGTTCCCACACCCCCGGCATTCTGGCGGATGCCTGTTGTAAAGTGTGATCGCTACTTAAGCATCAATTTACGAGCATCTTAGATGTTTCGTTGTGGAGAGGAAGTCACTCTGGACTTCACGGCTGAATGCAGGCAAGCGTGGCATCAGTCAACTATTCAATATACAACTGTTTGCACAGTTGAAGTGTATATTCCCCTTTGTAACAATAACAATAAGATCCATAAGGGTCATCTCTTTAGGGGAGATAAGCAATGACGGCAACTATAAATGACGTACACCTTCTTGGTGTTGTCTATCAAGATATCTATACAGCTACCAGTATCATCCTTGGTACACCACTAATTCTACAGAACAAGTCCTCTACGCCTGTTTATGCACAGATCGCCACTGTAGCTCCTCCGGCATCAGATCGTGATGGTTTCCTCATTTATCCCGGTAAATCTGTTAGTGTCCAGAATGCTTCTGAAGGTCTTTGGGCTTTCGGCACAGGTCGTCTCCACGTATCACAGGATACCGTGTAATTATGGCTATCAGTGAATTTCCTAGTACACGAGGTGGCTACAGACTTGGTCCTACAGAAAACACATTTGATGGTGTTGACCAAGCAGCAGCAGAACTTGCACGAGATACTTATTTTTCAGCTAATCCATCTAAGTTAGTTATCTACGATAGTAATAGCTTTTATCTCATTCGTCTGACTTATACGACAGTTGAGGGCAGCACCACTAGAGCACAAGGTAGGCTTTCTGGTGCTTGGTTTGACTACACTCCTTTTCTTCAAGGTCTTCCGGGTGAAGTTGCCTCGTTGATAGATGTCCCTGTAGGTGAAATTCCCTACAAGACAATCTCTGGTTCCTTCGCTGGTTCTAATATGCGAGTGCTTGAGAGTGGAGCTATCCTAGCACCTCCCGGCTTCACAGTAGAATCTGGCTCTATTACGTTTGGTGAGGCACTTACGCTTTCCGAAGTAAGTGGTTTCCTTGGTCTTAGTAACCATATCAACGGTAATCTTTACACCGTAGTTGACTTCTACACACCACCTACAGCCGCATCTTCAGAACCACATATTTTCTACTTGACAACTGCCGCCGCTGAGTTTGCAGCTCAGGGTGTAGATACTACCAACATCCCAGATAATCCACTTATCTTTAACTACACAGTACAAAATACCGCTCGTAGCCACTCCCTGAAGTTCCGCACCTACGCACCTATGACTAACGTAAGGGCTAAGATCAGCCTTATTAGTAATGGCGTAGCGTTGAAATACTTTCCTAGTCGTCAGGCGTGGGAAGAAGGCTTTGGTGGATTTAACTGGACACTTGGAGACAACGTAGTTGCTTTTGGTGATACACCCCTCAACCTTGAAACCGGGATGCTCATCAAATTTGAAATCTATGCTGACACAGTTTCTTTAAAGGGCAATGCTTCAAACATCCCTTATTTTACAGCTATGATTCAGCAGGGTGTTTTTGTTGATGTAATCACCGAGAATACTTACACTGCCTCTGATATCAAAACTAAGCTAGAGTCGCTGAGCAGTCCAAATAAGCTCGGTAAAAGTGCCATTGAAGACGTTGTAAACACGGTCAATGGAGCCTTCGGGGATGTGGTCGTCTCTAAGACATCTCTTAGTCTTGGTAACGTAGATAATACGTCGGATGCAAACAAACCAACATCCACTGCTCAGCAAGCTTCGATTGATTTGAAGATGTCTCAGCACAATGCTGCTGTCGATCCCCATCCTCAGTATACAACTACTGTTGAAGCCAGTGCTGCTGCGCCAGTACAGAGCGTTAACCTCCTCACTGGAAACGTATCTCTAACGACTACGAACATTCCTGAAGGTGGCAGCCTTTATTACAATGATGGTCGCGTACAAAGTTATCTTACAGCCACAGGTTATACTGTAAAGTCTGCTAGCTCTCTCGGCAGTGGTAGTGCTGTTTACAAACAGAACAGCATTGGTAATCTTGAGTTTAGGAGTATTATTGCAACAGGGGGTATCAGTGCTACTTTAAACGCCAATGATATTACTCTGACGGTTCCAACGTTAGCTGCTGGTACATATACACCAACATTGTTTAACGTAGCTAATATTGCAGCTTCTTCCTCGTTTCCCGCAAGATGGAACAGGGTTGGTAATATGATTACGGTGTCCGGGCGTGTATCGATTGACCCAACCAGTAACAACCAAGATACTATTCTAGGCATGTCACTTCCAATTGCTTCTAACTTTCTTAGTCTAGAAGATGCAGCAGGTACAGCGGTCTGTCCAGAAGTAGCCGGTCAATCAGCAGCAGTACTTGCAGATGTGGCGGCAGATAGGACATCATTGCGGTTTGTGTCAGGATCTTCTGCTGCACATGACTTTTACTATATCTTTCAATATGAGGTCATGTAGTTATGGCAGGTGAACATCCAGCAGCATTTGTGTGGAGCGGTAATGCTCAATTACGCTCCCCTTTAATTTGGGTTGGAACAACCACCACTAACGGTGGAGCTTGGACAGTAGATTACTCTCAGGCAGGTTTTGTAAGTGCTCCTGTAGTCCAAGCAACAGCTCAACTATCTTCAGCTAACGTTTACGATAGAGCTGATGCAAGTTTGAGTACAGCACCAACCACAACATCAGCCTCCGGCTACGGTACACGTTGGGCTAACTTGGCATTGCTTGGAAGCACAGCGAGGACAGTTCCAGACGGCACTGTAATTCATGTTATAGCGATTGGTGAGACGTTTACAGCGTAGTTAATAAGTTGTTTTACAAAGCTACTTTGAAATATAAGTAGCTTCAATAAGGCAATTTGAAAATAAATCAAATATATTTTGTAAAAGCTTGACTTTGAGAATAAAAGTTGCTAAAATTCTCCCATCAAAGAAAGAAACACATGGGAGAAATTAAATGGCAACTCAAAATATTAATGTAACAGCAACAAACCCTGTAACTTTTGTAGAGCGACTACTTGAACTTGGGGCTAAAGGCGCTACGCTGAAAGAGCGTACATGTCCACGGTTGAAGGGACTGCCTTATGCGGCTGAGCTAGTGTTTCAAGTTGAAGGCATTGTAACACTCGAAAATACTCCGGGTGTGAATGCTATCCCGGTAGCTTTGAGTGAAAAGGTTTATACCAAAGAACAACTTGAAGCTATGCCTATCGAGGATATCCGTCCAATTCTGGCCAGCCGTAACATCAAAGGCCGCGATAAACGCCTTATGATCAAAGAGTACATTGAAGCTGTAGAGGCTTCTAAAGTTACTCAATAAAGAGTTCGCTGCTTGCAGCAACATGAGGCTCGTCGGGATGACGCCCTCACCCTATTCAGGACACGTTGTGAAACGCTCCTATACTCATGTCTTGCCGTGAGGCACACAGTTATCTTAGTTTAATAAGAGACTAAAACATGAATGAAGTAGTTAACGTAAGACCTTTGCTGGAAAGACCAAGAAAAGATTTGACTGGTCAAGTGTTTGAGAGACTTACCGTACTAGACTTTGATGGTTGGAAAGTTCAGCCATCTGGCCAACGTAAGGGTTTGTGGCTCTGTGCTTGTGAGTGCGGTAATACTCTTATAGTACAGCAAAGTAATCTTCTTAGGAATCACACATTATCTTGTGGTTGCTACCTTGAAGATAAAATTACAAAGCATGGGATGGTGAAAAGTCCTGAATACAGGTCACACCGAGAAATGTTAAACAGATGTACCAACCCAAACGATACAGGATTTGATTACTACGGTGGTCGAGGAATTGGTATTTGTGAGCGTTGGTTAGAAGCTGCCCCTCAAGGCTTTATTAACTTCTACGAAGATATGGGACCATGTAACGGTCTTACTCTTGAACGAATTGAAGTTAACGAAGACTATTCTCCAGAGAATTGCAAGTGGGACACTAAGAGTAACCAGTCATATAACACACGAATCAAATCCCACAATACATCAGGTAGAACTGGAGTTGGTTGGAGTGAAGAACGTGGTAAATGGACTTCTCAAATCGGATACATGGGCGAAGTAATTGGTCTTGGAAGGTTTGATACTTTTGAAGAAGCAGTTAAAGCTCGTGAAGCCGCTGAGATTAAATATTTCGGACGGAATAAAGAATGAGTGAACCTGAAAAGGTGCTACCCGGACCCTGCGGAAAACGTCAGCATATGTACTGTGTGTCAGAAGCTGACGTGACGCTGTTTGGTGGTGAACTTTAGCGCCTCCAATTAAAACCCCTCTAATTCGGTGAAACCCAAACGTAAAGACGTGGGCAATACCGAGCGAAGACTTATTTATAAGTAACGTGTAGAGACTAACGCTGATGAATGTAGGCGAGTAGGTTGCAAGTGCAATCGAAACGGGGGGCTACGAAAGTAGAAGATATAGTCCGATCCTTTGCGAGAGCGAAGAGAGTGTAACGAACTCTATAACTTAATGGCAGCAGGTTCTGGTAAGTCAGAAATCGGAGTAATTGATTTTCTGAAGTATACAGACATTCCAAATTTTATTGGCGTAATGACTCGTCGAACAACTCCCCAACTAAATGGTCCCGGTGGGTTGTTGACGAAGTGTCGAAGGATTTTTAACCAAGCTTATAATTCAGATGAATATACTTGGCGAGCTAAAGATGGTAAGTTTGTTTTTCATAAATCAGGCGCTGAGATTTATCTTAAGCACTTTGAGAACGACCAAGCCGATGTAAACTGGCAAGGTAGTGAAGCAAATCTTTTCTATATAGATGAGGGAACTCAATTTACGATGTACATGATTCAATATATCATGTCTCGTATGCGTAACCCATCTTGTCCTTCAGTAAAACCCCACCTAAAAATCACATGCAACCCATCAGCCGATCATGGGCTACGAAAGTGGGTTGAGCCTTATTTGAAAGCAGACGGAACACCAGATAGAGATAAAGACGGAATTATTCGTTACTTTTCCTTTATGGATGGTGACTTTGTTTGGGGAGATACAAAACAACAGCTTTGGGAAGAGTACGGTATTGAAGAAAAAGATGCTCTGTCTTTTACCTTTATTAGTGCCAACGTTTACGATAACAAAATTGTTCAAGAAGTTAACCCAAAATATGTTAGTTGGCTGAAAGGACTTCGTGGAGTCGAGCGTCAGCGGCTCTTGGAAGGTAACTGGTTTGTGCGAGAATCTTCCAGCGGCTTCTTTAAACGTGAGTTCGTGACGCCAGTTAGAGAACATGAACAGCAGATTGTTTCATATTGCAGGGCTTGGGATATAGCTGGCTCATTGCCATCAGATAGCCTGCCTAATCCTGACTGGACGGCTGGTGTACTGATTGGCAAGACAAAACAAGGCAGGTACATAGTTTGTGACTCTGTTAGATTCCGAGCACGCTTCGGTGAGGTGATGCAGAGGATTATACAAACAGCAAAAGATGATCCTGAAAACACTCAAATCATTCTGCCTCAAGAGCCCGGTCAAGCTGGTAAAGCTGCTGGTCAAATGATGATTAGAGAATTGATTGAGGAAGGCTTCTCTTCCAGAATGCGTCCCTCAAATAAATCTAAAGTAACAAGATTCCAGCCTTTTGCATCTGCTGCTGAAGCCGGACTTGTAGACTATGTTGAAGGCCCTTGGAACGAAGCTTACTTTTTTGAACTGGAAGGCTTTGACGGAAGTCGAAATATTAAAGACGATTTTTTAAATATTGGTCGTCTATAAACCCATTGAATTCGGTGAACCTCTCTTTGAGACAATACCGAGCGAAGCTCAGAAATGAGAACGTGTAACGACTATCGAAAACACATCTGTAAGATGGAAGTGAGTAGAGTAGCTTCAAGTGAAGCGAAGCAGTGGGCAAACAATTTTGTTTGAAGAGATAGTCTCCTCTATACAGCGATGTATAGCAGCCGAGAGGCTGAATAAGAATTAACGAATCTTATTTAAGATAATGCAAGTTGACGCAACTAGTGATGCTTTCATTACGTTGGCTCAAAAGATACATATCGGAAACTTCCTTGGTGGTCTAGTTACTGCTGACCTCTCAACTAAAAATCCATTTAATCGCTAAGGAGCCTTCATGGCTGAAGAAAATACAGAAACCCTTAGTACGGGTGAAAATACACCCATTAGATTGAAGTTGGGAGAGACAGGCTTCAATTCACTTAAGGTTTCGGGTGGTCAAGTATTCGATGAATGCGCTTTCGAGCTTCGCTGGCCTTGGGCAATCAACACTTTCAAGAAGATGTCAAAAGACGGTACAATTGCTCCTGCATTGAACTTAGTTGAAATGATGATTGCTCGTGTACCTTGGACTGTGAAAATTCCTGAAGGTTATGAAGAAGAGCTTAAAGCAAAAGCAACATTTGTCTCCCAGTGCAAAGATGATATGGACCACTCGTGGAATCAATTCATCAAAGAAGTTGTTAGCTTTAATCGTTATGGTTTTGATGTCCAAGAAAAGGTTTACCGCAGACGCCAAAAGTCCAACGGATCTAAATATGACGATGGTTTGATTGGGCTTAAGAAACTCCCCCAGCGAGCACAAGACTCTATTATAGGCTGGGAGTGGGAAAACGAAGGTCGTGACCTTTCTGGTGTATGGCAACAGATTATTAAACCTACGGGGTTGAACCAGTTCACTTACGACGGTGTAGACAGTATCTACGGGGATAAAGTTAAAATCCCACGTAAAAAGTTCCTACTCTTTCGTAACGGTAGCGTTAAAGATGACCCAAATGGGCAAAGTCCACTTGTAGGTGCTTGGGAGTCTTGGAAGTACAAGAAAGCTTTTGAGGAATCAGAGGCAATCGGTGTATCCCAAGATATGCAAGGCTTCAAAGTTCTTTATCTTCCTCCTCGTTATATGGATCCTAATGCTTCTCCAGAAGATAAGGCTGTTTACGAGTATTATAAGAAGATGATGCGTAATGCTGCTGTAGCTGAGCAGTCGGGCTTTATTCTACCAATGGTACAGAATTCTGACGGCAACAAAGAGTTTTCGTTTGAGATTGTATCTGTTACTGGACAGAAAGCCTTTGATACAAGTGCGATTATCTCTCGCTACGCACAAGAAATCTTGACATGTTTGTTTGCTGATTTTCTTAGCCTTGGTAATAACGGTTCTGGCTCGTTCTCGCTTGCAGAAAGTAAAGTATCTGTAGCTGAGATGGCAATTGAAGCCAAGCTGATTGAGATTCGGGATCAACTTAACCATGACCTCATTCCTCAGTTGTTCGCTCTGAATGGTTGGGATACCACAGTAACACCTTATTTCGACTTCGGTAAGCTGGCACAGCAAGACCTCGATGTATTGTCCAAGTTCATTCAGCGAGTTGCTTCTGTTGGCCTTATGTCGCAAGACGCTGATACGATCAACTGGATTGCTGATCAAGCTGGTATGCCTTGTCCGTTCTACGGCACTGAAAATATTGAAGATGTGAGGGAACAACTTACAACTTACTCTTCTGGTGCAGGTGAAGGTATGGCAACAGCAGGTGAAGGAACTTCAACTAGTCCAAACGGAGGCGATGATGCTTCTGTTGGGAACACTGAAAACTCATAAAGGAGTCCATTTATGGCCCATGAATTAGCCCGACTTAGGTCGAAGCTGTTCGACACTCCTCTCCTAGTGGACTCTAAAAGTTTTGAATCTATTCTGAACTATGTAGATAAGCGTTGCGAAGGAACTGTTGATGTAACACCAAAAGCTGATAGTGAATTCTCCATGTATAGCACTCTGCATTATGCAGAATCTAATCTTGGCGTAATTCATATCTCTGGCCCACTGACTAACAAGTCAACTGGTTGGGAAGCATTTTGTGGTGGCACATCTTACGAAAGTATTAAGGAAGACTTTGAGGCCCTCCTTGAAGAAGGTGTAAAGACTGTAGCCTTTATGGTGGAGTCTGGTGGTGGTGAAGCTTACGGTATGATGGACACTGGTAATTATCTGCGTAAAAAAGCAGACGAAAAAGGTGTAAAAATCATCTCCTATGTTGACGGTTTGTCTGCCTCTGCTGCCTATGGTCTTACTGCTATCTCCGATGAAATCATCTCTAATAAGAATTCAGAGATTGGCTCTATTGGTGTTCTGATTCGATTGATGAATGATTCCAAAGCCCTTGAAATGAAAGGCTATGAACGTAGCTTTATCTCAGCAGGAACTGAAAAGATTCCGTTTGCTGAAGATGGCTCTTTCCGTAAAGAGTTCTTGGATGACTTGCAATATAAAGTAGATGCTCTCTACAAAGATTTTACAGAGTATGTTGCGGAACATCGTAACTTGTCTGTAGAAGCAGTTAGGAATACTCAAGCAAACACCTTCCTTGCGGAAGATGCAATTGCCTTGGGCCTAGCTGATAAGGTAATGACACAAGAAGATTTTTACTCTTACCTGTCGGGCGAAGCCCAAAGTAATAAAGAAGGAAGTTCTGTGAGTAATCGCATTTTTAAATTTAATAAGCCAACAGAGGAAACTCTAGATATGACCCAACTTGCTGAATTGCAAGCGCAGCTTACTGCGTCCCAAGAGCAACTTGCAGAGCTTACCTCTGTTAAAGAAACTCTCCAAGCCACCCTCGTAACTCAAGGTTCTGAACTCTCTACGTTCAAAGCCAAAGTTGCTGAACTAGAAGCTGAAAAAGTAGAAGCTAAACTTTCTACCCGTAAAACCGCACTCGCAGCCGTTAAACAAGATGCACTGCTTGCTTCTCTGTCTATTCTGGATGATGCATCGTTTGAAGCAGTTGTCGCAGGCTTTAAAGCACAAGCTGAAGTTATTGATCAATCTGCCCTGATGGGTGAAGTTGGTGGTCAAGGCGCTGAAGTAAAACCAGAAAAACCCCAAGGCGCTGATCTTACCGCCGAAAAACTTAAAGCTCAATTTCAAAAAGAAGGTGCTAAATAATGCCTCTAGTAACCCGTGGCTTCACCCAACTGTCTGACCTTGTAGTTCACGAACGTGATCCTAGTGTTGGTTATGCTCGCGAAGTTGTGTTTGTTGACGTAGCCTCCGATACCCCAGTTGTTATGGGCATGGTTGCTTTCCGGGCAAAAGCTGCAACTGACACTGCATATGCTCTTCTGAGCAACGCTTCCCAACTCGTTACCACTAACGAATTTGTTGTTCTGTTCGGTGATCGTTACCAAGCAAAACCACAAGGTTTCACTCTGTTGGCTGCTGACACTACTGACAACGCTGTTGGTTATGTTCGTGACAACGTGATCCTGAAAGATTACCTGATTAAAACCGCTACCTCGGGGTTCCTGAGCGCACCACAATTTGAAGCACTGCGTCACCTGTTGAAAGAACAGGGCGTAATTGTTGAAATCACTATCTAAGGACTAATACTAATATGCCACTTTCTTATAATCCGCAGGATTTCAACCGCGTAGTAGACCTATCCGAAACCGTTAACATTGTCCCTAACCAATGGGGCCTGTTTAACCAATTGGGTATTTTCGACACCGAAGCCAAGTCTCAGAAAACCGTTCTGGTTCCTCGCACTGTTTGGAACGAAGGTCTGATTCCTGACCGTAACTGGGATGAACGTAACAACGCTTCCCGTGGTCCAACCCGTTCGTACTTGACTGCAAGTATTCCCCACTTCCCTCTGGACGATGCAATCACTCCTAACGACATCGACGGTGTTGTTTCGTGGGATAACGTGTTTGCTGGTATCCAAACTGAATCCGTGGCGTCTACTCGTAGTCGTAAAATGATTCAAATGCGTATGAACCACGCACTGACTCTTGAGGCTGCTCGTGCTCAACTGATGGTAACTGGTGGTGTTTACGCTCCTAGTGGGACTCTGGCTACTTCGTATGGCAGCACTATCAACTGGTACAACGAGTTCGGTGTTACCCGTACCGAACTGACTATGGACCTGACCAACCTTGCCGCTGATCCACTGGTTGAAGTTGAGCCAATTGTTGCAGCTGTACAAGATGGTGTTCAGTCTGGTGCAGTAGTTGATGGTTTGATTGCAGTTTGCTCGCCAAGCTTCTTCAATGCCCTGATTACCCACCCGTTTGTTGTTGATACTTACAAGTACTTCAGCCAAACCCAAGGTACTGCTGTTCTGAATGGTCGTCTGACTGCTAACGTGTTTGGTCTTGACGCTCGTTATCGCAACTTCTACTACGGTGGTATCCTCTGGATCGAATACCGTGGCAGCTATGTTGATCGTAACACTGGCGCCACCGTTCCTTACATCCCTGCTGGCGAATGCCGTGTATTCCCACAGGTTGCATCTGAAGCACTGTTCAAAACCTACTATGCTCCGGCTAACCGTTTTGCTACCGTGAACCAAGTTGCTTCTGAGGCTTACTGGTTCGAATACATGAACGAAAAAGACGATTTCATTGAAATCATGTCTGAATCGAACTTCATGAACGCCGTACTGCGCCCACAAGCACTTGTACGTGTAAGCATTGCTCCTTAAATAAGAGCTTATAATAAGAGGGTTTGAAATATAGCCCTCATTATTTAGGAGATTCAAATGGCTATTACTCCCGTTGTTGGGGCTGGCTACATTGTAGCTGTAAACGATTTGGCTGCACAAATTAATGCTGGTGGTAGTTCCGTACAAGCCGCTGACATTACTGACTCTACTACTGTTGGCCGTGCTGTACTGACTGCCACAGATGCTGCTGCTGCACGTACTGCTATTGGTACTGTTGCTGCGACCACCGCTGCTGCTGGTATCGTAAAACAGATTACTTTTACTGCTCAACAATCCCCTGACTTTGCAACCTTGGCTGCTGTAACTGTAGCCTATAATGCTCTGCTCACCAAGTTGATTACTGCTGGTATTATGCCTGCAAGCTAAAATTATAGGGGTGTCAAAACCCCTTTTCATTCCTTTAAATAGATGCTAGAATACAAGTTGAATTTATTTAGGAGTGAACCAAATTGAAATACAAAGAACGATCAAAAGGCTTGTCTGAAGAAGTTGAACTTGAAATTGTCGAACTTTACGATCAAGGTAACTCAATTCGTCAGATACAAAAACTGAAAGAATGTAGTATCCAAGATATTAGGAAAGTCTTTAAGAAGTTTGAAGTAGAACCAAAGACACTTAAGTTTTACAGAGAACAACACGCTAATGATTCTGCGTTCTTAGATACAACCGAAGAAGATTGCGCCTACTTCTATGGATGGCTCTTGAGCGATGGCTGCTATACAAATAACGCGATGGTAGTTGCGATTAACTCTAAAGACATTGAAGTTTTGGAGAATCTCAAAGCTTATGTAGGAACTGAAAATAAAATCTCAGTTGGTACTCATACAGATTCACGGAATGGTTCTGTGTACAATCGAGCCTCTTTCTATTTTAAACACGATCTAATGACAGAACGACTAGTTGCATTAGGGATGTCACAGCGTAAATCAGCTAAAGAAGTTTGTCCTGAAGTATTCAAATATAACCGACATTTTTGGCGTGGAATGATTGAGGGTGATGGATCTATTTCTAAATCTTCAAACGAGATTGGTTTGGTTGGAAGTCAAGAGGTAGTGGAGGCTTTTGGGGAGTATTGTAAATCATTATTCCCCGACTGCAAACCTAACTACTACGTGAAAGGAACTCTCCACGTATTCAGTCTTTGCAGCAAAGTATACTCTAAACAAATTCTAGATGAATTGTACAGAGATTGTAAATATAAGTTATCTAGAAAGTACAACATTTATTTGGAGAAATACTATGGCTTTGACGCCTGTCGAACAGGTTAGGCTTTTGATCGGTGATACGCCCACATCACCCTTTTATATGCTATTTACGGACGATGAGATTCAATTCTTCCTTGATCAGAATAATGGAAACGTACAACTGGCTGCTAGGATGGCTGCTATTAGTGCTAGCTTTCAACTTGCTGGCTACAATACTCGCGAAAGAGTTGGTGATGAGGAAATATGGAATTCCCTGTCTACTCAGTATCTCGCAGCTCTTAAGAATGTTATTGATAACCCAATAATTAACCTTCCTAATGGCATGATGCCATGGGCTGGTGGTATTTCGTGGTCTGAAGTATGTGCCAACAACAGCAATCCAGATAATGTCCGTCCTAAACTAACGCAAATTAAAACTTGTGATTGGGATAATAAATGTCACGAAGGTTGCGGTTGTTCAGACACTTTCGGCATTGAATTTATTGTAATCTGATGAGGTTAAGTTATGGCTTTAAAATTTAACCTTATTAAGTTTACTGATGTAGAAATCACTCGCAGAAGTGCTGGCTCCTTTGTAGACGGAGATTGGGTAGAAGGAACTACAGAGACATTTACTGCCGGACTAAAAGTCCAACCAGTAAAACCTTTTGAGCTTCTACAGTTCCCAGAATCAGATCGTTCCAGAGAGTGGCTTAAAGTTTACTGCAACACTCACAACTTACGCTCTCAAGTTGAGGGATCGGCTGGGTTTGATGCCGATGAATTTCAGTGGGACTCTATCATTGAAGGTGTTCCATATACTTTCAAAATCATGAAGACTTATAGGTTTAAGGATTCGTGTATTGATCATTGGAAGGGTTGGGCTGCTCGCGAAAGCCTCACCCCAAACTAAAGGATGTGCAAATGTCCTTTAAACTTAAGGTTGATAAATCTGGCTGGGAGAAACTTAAAAAGAATTTCCTTAAAGCAGAATCTCACGAAGTTCAATTAGGCTGGTTTGAAGAGAATCAATATGGTACTGACAACGATAACCTAAAGATGGCTCAGGTTGCTCAGTGGAACAACGAGGGTCATATCAATGGAAGTAACTCTCTAGTTCCCGGTGCAATTACTCCTCCACGACCCTTCATGACAGTGGGTCTTCCCGGCGCATTCAAAGCTGGTGCTAACAAGGATGATTTCAAGGATATGGTGGTTGCTGTACTCAAGGGTGAATCTGTCCTAACAGCTATGCAGAAAACCACCAATAACTTTGAACGCACACTTCGTAAAGTAATGCTTGATTGGGATACACCACCTAACGCACCACTCACAGTTGAGCTTAAAGGTTTCGATGACCCATTGGTTAACTCCAGCGAGCTGATTGCTAACGTGACAGCTAAAGTAGAAAAGAAAGGAGCTAATTAATGGCAGGAACGTACAGCGATGTCAGAAAAGCAATACGAACAGCAGCATTAGCTTCCCTAAGTGAGTTTCCTACTGCACCTGTGATCTTCAGTAATTCTGGGGGTACTGAACCAGCAGAAAGTTACGCTGTAATCAATATTCTCAGCATTAACCAAATTGGCCATCACAGTACATCCACTCTTGCAAGCATCTCAACTGCACCAGAAGCCTTTGGTTTTGATCAGCAATGGGGACTTCACTTTAGTGAGAGTACGGGCTACTTCCTGCCTGTTCAAGTCTGTTATGAAATCTTAGTGCAGATGAGTTTTATTGGTAGTTTGTCTGGTGACATGGCTCAAAGCTTTACACAAAGAATTAACAACAATCCAGTATCTCTTGAAGAACTTAAGAAGAACAAGTTGGGGCTAATGCGTAAGAGTCAAATACGTAGGGCTCCGCAAAAGAGAGATACTAAGTGGGTTGAATATCACAATATGGATGTGACGTTTAATTATATTGTTCAGACGATACAACTTGTTGATTGGGTGGAGTCTGTAATAGTAGATTCAGAACAAACAGGAGTTTTTACAGTTCCTGAAGGTATCATAATTCCGTAAGAAGGCATTCGTATGCCGCAGTTAAACAACAAAATAAGGATTAACGAATGTCTTTTAATTACAAAGAGGTGAGCCTGTGAGCGAACTTGATCAAATCGTTTCTATTACGATTACCCGCGAGTCTACTGCTGTAGCCACCGCAAGTTTCCAGATTCCGTTGGTTCTGGCAACCTTTACAAATTTCTCTGAACGTACTCGTACCTATACCGACATTACGGCTGTAGGTGATGACTTTGCGTCCACTAGTAACGTTCATAAGATTGCAACCAAGCTCTTTGGTCAATCGTCCGTTGGTGCTGTGCCTCCTTCTATTGTTGTAGGCCGCCGCCAAGTAGATGCTGTAACCTTCACCCCAACTGTTGCTGATAACACTTTATATTCGGTCACATTGAATGGTGTTCCTTTTACCTTTACCTCTGGTGCAGGCGCTACTGCTACTACTATTGTAACTGGCCTGAAAGCAGCTATCGGTTCTCCTGTAGGCATTACCGTAACTGGCACCACCACTCTGATCCTGACTACCACCGTGCTTGGTAGTCCTTGGAGTGTAGTAGCTTCCACTAACCTTGTTGGTGTCAACACTGTTACTGAAGATTGGGTTGAAGCCCTTGAAGCTGTAGAGCAAGAGAATAACACTTGGTATGGTATTGTATCTGAGACTCATGTTTCTGCTGATGTAGAAGCCCTGAGTGATGCTATTAACGCACGTCGTAAGCTGTATGGCACCTCGACTGCTGATACTGTAGCGCCTACTACTGGTATCACTGATATTGCCTACAAACTTAATGCTAAAACTGCTGACCGCACTTATGGTATTTATCTGCCAACTGCTGATACAGAATTCCCTGAAGCTGCTTGGATGGGTTCTCAACTTCCATACACTCCGGGTAGCAACGATTGGGACTTCAAGCGTGCTGTAGGTGTAACTGTAAGTAACCTTACTGACACCCAGCGTGTTAATCTTCGCAATAAGAATTGCAACATGTACACTACTGTTGCTGGTGTGAATATCTTCCAAGACGGTGACACTTTCGGCGGTTCACCAATTGATGAGATTGTGGGTATCGACTGGCTTTATGCGCGCTTACAAGAAGGTGTTTATTTTCGCTTGATTAATAGCTTGAAAGTTCCGATGACAAATCCGGGGCTGGCCATTATCGAAAATGAAATTCGTTCTGTACTCTCGCAAGCGGAAGCTAATGGCTTGATTGATCGCGGATGGAGCGTCACTACCCCGGATGTAAGCACCATTAGTCCTACTCTTCGTGCTCAACGTACTGCTGGTGTATTTGTGTTCCGTGCTCGTTTGGCGGGAAGTATTAGACGCATTTTGATCAACGGGTTCTTGTCAGTTTGACTATAAAAGGATAGCTTGGAGTGTTGACATCTACGCTTAGGAGTGTTAAACTTAATACTCAACTAATAGAGTAGGTGAAATAAGATGTCAACTAAAGCTATCCAAATTAATATAGGTGACAAGTACAATAGGTGGGAAGTTACCTCAGATGTTTTCTACAAAACTTTTCCCAACGGGTCAAAAGCAAAGTTCGTAGAGTGCACCTGTGATTGCGGAACCATATCTGTTCTCAGGGCCGCAGCTCTAACCTCCCCAACTAAACCTAGTTTCTCCTGTGGTTGTTACCAGCGGGAAATGACAAAACTTAAAAATACTAATGATTTGAGTGTTGGGGATGTATACGGTAGGTTGGAGGTTTTGGAAAATCTCGGCATGTTCTATGAGAATGGCAAGACACCAAGGAACATGACTCTGGTTATCTGTTCTTGCGGGGAGTCCTCACAGTTCAGCGTAAGACAACAGGCATTGGTTTCTGGAAATACCAAATCGTGCGGTTGCCTGCAAAAAGAGATAGTTTCCGGTCTGGTGACTACTCACGGAATGTCTGGTACAGGAGCCTACTACTCTTGGCAGGGACTTAAGGACAGATGCACCAACCCAAACAATTCTCGATGGAATAGGTATGGAGAACGTGGGATTTCTTACCCCATAGATTGGGAGACTTTTGAAGGTTTCTGGTTGGACATGTCTGAAGGTTGGTTTGAAGGTGCTGATATTGACCGTATAGACTTTGATGGTAATTACTGCAAAGATAATTGTCGTTGGGTTAATCGAGATATAGGTAATCATAATAAATCTAAACCTCAAGATTGTACATCAATCTATAAGGGCGTTTATTATGATAAAGAGCGTGATAAGTGGATGGCCCGAATTAACCGTAATGGTATCGTGTACCTACAGAAAAGATTTGAAACAGAGTTAGAAGCAGCCCTTGCATACGATAATGTTTCTGAAGAGATATACGGGGATCGCCCCAACAAAACGACAAGGGATGATTCCCAAACAACTTAGAGGTAACTATGGCAGATAATTTTATCGGGAGCTACTCACCTGACGACTTTACGATTGTAATTTCAAAAGGTGATTTCGTCCATACTGTAACGGGGTTCGCTGATGGAACTTTTGTAAGTATGGATAGATTGCAGCCGAGTTCGATTCCATATCAAGGTATTGGGCAAGCAGCCTTTGGTCGGGTCCGCCGCCGCAATACTGGAATGAACGTAACTATTACACTTCACCAGTATTCCCCAAGTAATACAGTACTTCAGCAACTACAACTTGCGGATGCTAACACTACTAATAACGATTGGGTATTTAATTGTACCCTGAAAGATCCTAGCGGTATGACTGTTGCCAGTTCCAATACCGCAATTATTGTTGCACCGCCAGCAGTCCAGTTTGCTTCTGATACTAGTACTCGTGATTGGGCAATTTACCTGTTTGGTAGTGACTTGTTCATCGGCGGTAATATCCCACTTAGTGATTCAGAAGTTGCTGCTGTTGAAGCAGCAGGTGGTGATGTTCCAGACCGTTGGAAACTGAACGTCTGATTTAACCATAACTGTGCGGGGACTTTTGTCCCCTCCTTTTATTAAGGAGCTTTTATGGCCGGAATATTCAACTATGCTCCTGATGAAGTAACCTGCCTTATTGGCGGCATATTAGCTGTTGAAGGGTTTGTAGATGGAACTTTCATATCTATTAATAAAGATATGATGCCTTTTACATCCATCAAAACAGCAGATGGGCAGATGGGCAGGCTTTATCAAAGTGACCAGACATATACAATTACTTTGACACTTCATTGTGGATCTTTCTCAAATGATGTACTGACTAAGTTTTGGCAGCTTGATGAGATTAGTCAGCGTGGGAAATTCAATCTCCTAATCAAAGATTCTTCCGGTAGTGATTTGTTCTTCTCAACCACTACTTGGATTGAACAACTTCCAACTCTTTCTAAAAGTGCTTCTGTTGATACCCGAGTTTGGGTATTACGCTCTTCTCAAGCGGTTATCAATATTGGCAGCAACGCAGATGAACAAAGTATTCTGCAAGACTTGATTAACATTGCCACGGGTGCTTTACCAATTCTAGAGGGAATTATCTGATGGCAAATGGATTCACTGTGACTACATATTCACCCAACGAAGTTAAACTTACGATTGGTGGTTATCAAGTTGTCGGTTGGCAAAGCATCTCAATCTCCAGAAGTGCAAAGTCCTTTACTGTTGTTCGTGGTATTCGTGGTAAACACACACGGGTTCCTAATAGAGATACTTCTGCAACTATTCAGTTCTCTTTGGCTCAGTTTTCTCCAAGTAATGATGTGATGTCTACCATCCTTATTGCTGATGAAGAAACTGGAACCTCAAGGATTGCTCTGACATTGAAAGATGGTTCTGGCGGCAGTGTATTCTCAACAAATGAAGCGTACATTACAGGCTTCCCAACAACCACTTATTCTGGTGGTTTTGAGTATAGGAACTGGGAAATCTTTGCACAAACAACAGATACATATGAAGTTGGTGGTAACACACGTCCGTCTACGAGTCTCTTTGACAGTGCGGTGAGTGAGGCTACTAATTTTATCAACAACATATTTTAATTTCTGAGATAAAATAAATGGCAGCTCCAAAGTTTGAAGTTCTAGAACAAACAACTCTGACAATTGATGATACCGAATATCTTGTAACAGCCTTACCAGCAACATTGGGCTTGATGTTCATGGAGAAGCATCAAGCAGCAATTGATAGTGGTAAGGCTGATCTTAGTCAAATGAAACAAATCATTTGCCCATCGATTGGTATGACTGAGAAATCCTTTGATGTAAAGTTCTCTCGTCGCTATGCCCACCTCAATAAACTTTATAAAGAGGTGCTGGACTTCAACTTCGAAGAACTTTTTCAGGCGCCCGATACAGAAGAGTAACCACTGTATCGGGGATTAAGCCAAGTCCTTTAGAAAAAGAAATCAACGATAGTTTCTCTCAGTCGTGGCAGATATACAGAATTGCAATGCATGAGAAAGGCGGTCTTGAATTAGCAGCAGAGATGGGTTGGAAGTATAGCACTAAACAGCTCTACGATATGTTGGAAATGCTCGATGTGCATGATGCCCTTACGAAGCAAGCCAGAGATAGAGCCGCAGATAAAAATAAACAGAAATGACGGAGTAGTATTTTACAATGATGATCCAGCGCTACTTCGCAAGTCTTGGAATAGAGGTCGAAAAAAGCTCTGTCGCTAAGGCAGACAAAGCTTTAGACCATGTTGAGAACAGGCTGAGGAAGTTAGGTACTTTTGCTAATAAACCAATTGTTCTTAACATCGGTAACTTTAACGTAGATCAGAAGAAGCTTAATTTTGCCCTCGGCAACGCTTTGGATATGGCAAGTAATAAGCTTGTCTTCGAAGTGAGTAATTTTGTTGTAAACCAAGCAGCGCTTAATCGCTCAGTTGGTAGTGCGTTGAATAGGGCATCTGCTCAACCGATGCATGTTAATCAGCGTACTAATCCAACTGGAAGTAAGACAGCTCATGTTACTGGTGCTGCTGTAGGTGGAGGCTTAATTGGTCGAGGTATCTCGGGATTCTACGGCCCTGCTCTTGCATTAGGTTTTGGTGGATATGGCCTTAGTGCTTTAAATCGAAGAAACCAAGAAGTAGTTAGTGCCCAGCTGCAATCTTCTGCTGTAGTTCAACAAGCGGGAGGTACACCAGAGCAAGGTAAAGAATCTTTTCAATACCTTAGATCGGAGGGACAGCGCGTAGGTTTCAACTTCCTCGACGCAAGTCAAGACTACAACAAACTAATCTCTGGTCTTACTGGTTCAGGTATTGGATTAAAAGAGAGCCAGAAAGTATTTAGTGGCTTTGCTGAACTTGCCCGAGTTAATAAACTAGACAAGACTACTCAAAATCGTTTATTCCGTGCTTTGTCCCAAGTGGCAGGTAAAGGTAAGTTGATGTCTGAGGAACTTACCGGTCAAATTGCCGAGGCACTTCCGGGTGGTACAGCACTGTTTGCTCAGGCATATCAAGCTAAGCTTGGCGGTAATAAAACTGGCGCTGATGCTATTCAACAGCTCTTGGCTGACATGAAAAAAGGTAAGGTCACAAGTGATATTCTGACATATGCAGGTGCTGCTGCATCACAAAGAGCTAATCAAGGCGGTGCTTTAGGCACTGCATCTCAAGCATCTCAAGCTGAACAAGCCCGTTATCAAAACTCTGTAAATGACATGGCAGTTCTTGCCTCTAATTCAGGCGTAGAAGAGGGTTTTGCCCGCATATTCCGCACCTTAAACAGCGGACTAAGTGAAAGCGGTGACTTGGTAAGGGTGTTGTCTGAAGGCTTTAATGAGGCCACTAAATACGCGGATGACTTACTTCTTTGGCCCCAATCGTTTGTTCGTGCACTTGAAGGGAAAGATAGTCTTATTGGTGATTGGCTTGGTGTAGATAAAACCGGACAACTTGTAAAAGACTGGCAAGATATTAAGATCCTTTGGGATCAAATCATGGCAATCAAGCCTTCGGATGCATTTGGTAATTTTCTACCGACCGTCGAAGCCACTACCAGAGAAATTGCTGGTATCATGAATGCCGTTGCTAGCTTTAAACAGTGGAATGACAATGCTTCCGCAAGTGCTGATATTGTCCAAATGGACATTGCAAATCGTGGCACTGGGCCTTTCAGTAATTTTGCTTACGGCTTAGCGGGAAGCATTGCCGGTGCAAGTGCGTATGTCTCAGCTCCTTTTAGTGTAGATGAGTCCAATCAATACAAAGACTATGTGTCTAATGAATATGCTCGTGGTGCTCAGTCTGTTGCTGACGAACAACAACTAAAAGATATTGCTCAAACCTTCCAATTTCAAGTTGGTTTAAATATTGATCCTGTAACAATGGCACAACTAGACGTTGAGGGTCAGGCTGATGCATTGGCTAATGAATTCAGGGGGCTGGTTGTAGGTTTGTTTGAACAAGCTCAAGTACAATTCCCAGTTAAACAATAAGGAGCATCCATGTCACTAGCTATCTCTTGGGGTGACTCCTCTGTTGAAAACGGGGGCTTCATCTATTTTGATGCGGTTTCCAGCTACACTCAAAATTATAAGGGTAGTGTCACCCGTCACCCAATAGACTCCGGGGGGAACGTCACAGACCACTACATCAAAGATAACCCAGTGTTTACAATTGGTGCTGTGATTACTGGTGTGGATATTAGTACCGGGACTTATCTAATTCAAGATTTGGAAAGTAATTCTCCCTACAACAGCGGCCCTGCCCCAGATGCTGTTAGTGTTAACTCCACAGATCAAAGTGTTCTGAAGAGGTTCATCCCTGATAGCATTGGACAATTCTTGTCTGATTCCCGTCCTGATGTAGTTGTTGACTCAGCCCGTGTAGATCTTCTTGAACAGATTAGACAAGCTCTTATTGATCTGACTGCTGGTGTAATCTTCAACGATAAGACAGGTCAGTTTGATCCGAGTATTCAACTTGTTCGTTTGTTTGAATATGATAATACCCTCCTGCGTAAAGTTATTAATAATCTTGTAATGACTAAGATCACTTTCAAGGAAGATCCTAACACCGGTTATGGCCTTTACTGTGATATCACTTTTGAACAAGTTACTTTTGCTTTCCTGAAGAAAACAACTATCCCTAAAGATGTACAGGCTTCTATTTCAAAGAAATCTGCAAGTAAATCATCTAAGGGTAAACAAGACAGTACACCACAAGATGTTGGCACTGGTAACTCTCCCAAAGATACCGATCCATTAAGGCAGGCACGAGCGAATGGCTGATAAATATGTTGCTATGTCGTTGTTCCCTGATCCGTACTATACTTACACCATAGCTTTTCAGGGTGACTCATATATCTTTGAGTTTATCTACAATGAACGGTCTAAGTTGTATTTTATTAATTTGTATGATGCTGACAACCATCCAATTGTTTTAGGTGAGGCTTTAGTTCCTAATTACCCAATCTTTTTAGATTATGCAATCTTCCCGTTGACAGGTTTTATCTGGATGGAAGAGAAAGCTGATATTATTAGTGAACCTTACAAAACCTATCCTGACTCGATTGATCAGTACTACAATCTTTTCTACATCTATACCGAGGAAGATTAATGGACTTAATCCAGAGGAATCGCCAGTACGAACTTATCATTGGGGATTTTCAAACTGGAGAAGGTTTGCAGGTCACCGATCTTCAAGTTACGTTTGACATTAGTAAAAGTACGGACAACAAGAAGAAAACGAATAGTGCAAGTATTGAGGTCTACAATCTTAGCACTGAGCACATTAAACTCCTAGACACTGACTACCCAGCAGCAGTCTTTTCAGCTGGGTATTTGGATACTGGTGGACCTAAGCGTTTATTCTCGGGTCAAGTCACTCATGTAACAACCCGGAAAGCTGGTACGGATAGAGTCACCCAACTGACCTTGGGTAGTGGCTATGTTGAGCTGAATCAACAAGTATTATCTGAGTTTGTCCCAGAGGGCCAGTCTCCTAAAGTCGCTGCTGAAAGACTTATCAGAGCCATTGGTGCTGATCGTGGGGTTTTCAACGGAACTAACCTCAACAACCCTCTTATATATGGTTATCCGCTTAGTGGCACTCCGAAAGAGATGTTGAATGAGATTTGTGAGAAATATGCCTGCAATTGGCAGTTAGACGATAATGTAGTCTACATCCATGACAATGACAGAGCTAACACAGAAAACTTTCAACAAGCTTATGTGATTTCTAAGTATACAGGTTTGATTGAAACACCCTATCGTGTTTCTGGTGATCGTCAAAGGTCAACCAAAGATAAAGTTAAAAAGCCCGGCATTCAAATGAAGATTCTTCTTAACCCAGATATTAGTGCTGGAGATATTATTTATCTAGAAGACACTTTGATTACCGGCTGGCTTAAAGTTGACTCTCTTCGCCACACAGGTGGTTGGCGTTCTCCTACTTGGTACACCGAGATTAGAGCTACCAGCTTAGAGAAGGTTGTTCAGGCAGGAGCTGGATCATGAGTGCAGAAGCAGTAGCAGCTATTCAAAGCACAATGATGAGTGCTTTTGATAGCCAAATGAATAATGTGTACACAATCATGCCTTGTATTGTGGTTGCTGTCCGCGATGGATTGAATGGGCAGATGGTAGATATTCAACCAACCATTAATCAGAAGCAACAAGATGGAACTGTAGCGGAACGTCCAACCATTGGAGGTGTTCCAGTTTCTTTCCAAGTGTCTAAGAAGGCCGGATTCACGTTCCCGATTGAAGTTGGTGATACAGGCACTGCTCTATTCTCTATGAGAAACATGGATGGCTGGAAAGCTGGTAACGGCAGGCCATCAAGTCCCGCGAACTTCGCTAAAATGGATAAAGGTGATGCCATCTTTCTTCCGGGGATTCAACCTCCGGGAATGGCCGTAAATAATCCAGCAAAGCATGTACTCACCCATGATACCAAAGATACGGTTATTTTTGGAAACCTTGGCGGTGCTGAAGCTGAAGTTAGAATTAAAGTTGATGGTAGTATTGAGATTAATACAAGTAACCAACCCGTAGTTATTAATTGTTCAGATGCTACTGTTAATGCTTCAAGCTCTATTAATTTGAATGCCCAGACAATGGTTGTTGATATTCCAAACACAACTTGGATAGGCAGTATCGTGCATCAAGGTGACTATGCGCATACTGGCAACTACACTGGTATTGGTATCCAAACTTTCAACGGTATCATCTTCAGCACGCATGACCACATCCCCGGACCGGGACCATCTAATCCTTAAGGGGTATGTAATGGATTTCAAACTCGATCCCACATCCTGGGACATCATCTGGCACAACGGGCCGTTGCAGGTTGAAGATACTACTCAACCATTCACAGAGACAGTTGCTCAAAGACTAAAAATCAGGCTGCTTACCTTCCAAAATGAATGGTTTTTGGACACTACTTATGGTGTCCCGTACTGGCAACGTCTACTCGGTATCAAGCAAACTTCTAAAGCAGCGGCTGATTTGATTTTTCAGCAACAGATTCTAGCAGAAGAAGGTGTGAAAGAAATTGTATCTTTTGACTCTTCTTTTGCAAATCGTCAGTACTCCCTAACATTCAAAGTTCGCGTTGTAACCGGTGAGGTCAGTGCACCTATCGTAATTCAACCGTTAAACTAAAGGAACGCACATGGCAGGTTTAACAGACGCCGGTTTTGTCATTAAGCGCTTAGCCGATATCTTAGCAAGTGATAGGGCTCTGGCTGTACAACTTTTCATAGATCTTGTTGCCGTAGGCGATGTAGTTGATGTATCAGATTCGTCTGCACTCGGTCGCCTTATCTCCCTAGCTGCCCCAAGTGAAGCTGACCTTTGGGAAGCTGCCCAAGAAGTTTATGCAGCGTTTGATCCAAACGCTGCAACAGGTATTGCTCTTGATAACCTTGTAGCATTGGCAGGTATTACACGTAAAGAACAAACCTTTACAACTGCTTCTATTCTAATTGCTGGCGACACTAACACACTGATCCCTGTAGGGCAGACAGTAAGTAGCTCTACAACTGGTGAACAATTCACTACAACTGGTGCTATTTCCTTAGCTGCGAGCAACGCTAGCGGCATAACCGTCTCCGTAGTAGTCCTAGCGGACAGCACAGCTTATACCATCACTTATGCCGACACAACGACCTCTAACACCATCACATTTACATCAGATGGTAGTGCAACGATTGCTGAGATTCTTGCTGGTCTGCAAAGTGTTATTGCTGGTGGTCATCCAACACTGACTAGTTCTGTTGTTGGCACTACATTAGTAATTGATAGAAATGATATCTTCAGCACTGTAAACTTCACCACTTCTGTTAATCTCGGCATTAACAAAGTTCGTACCATTGGTGAAGTTGTTGCTGTCAATGCTGGACCAATTGAACAACCTGCAAACACCATTGATACTATTCTTACACCAATGCTTGGTTGGGATAGTATAATCAATCCCGTGGCTGCGTCAGCAGGCACCAATCGTGAGACGGATGAAGAACTTCGCTTACGCTTCCGTAATGGTAAGTTTGATCGTGCAACCAATACATATGATGCTATCTACTCAGCCCTAATCAATCTTGATAATGTTACTGAAGTAACTATCTATGAGAATGATACAAGCGTTGTAGACGGTAACGGTGTTCCAGCCCACAGCTTCCTTCCTATTGTTTCTGGTGGTTTGAGTCAAGACATTGGTAATGCTATTTGGGAAAACAAACCAACTGGCATTTTGAGTTACGGTAATACGAGTGTAAACGTCACTGATATTCAAGGTGGTACACACGTTGTAAGTTTCTCACGTCCTAACCCTGTTGTTATTTATATCAATATGGATATTACAACTGACGTGAACTTCCCGGCTAACGGAAATGACCTGATTCGTAGCAATCTCATTGCGTACTTCCAAGCTAACTTTGGTACTGGTGACGATGTTATCTACAGTCGTTTGTATACACCGATCAACGCGGTTCAGGGTCATCAAGTTGAATCTCTAACTATTGGTACTTCACCAAGTCCTATTGGAACAACTAACATTCCAATTATTTTCAGCGATATAGCTAGTCTAAGTTCTATCAACATCGTCATCACTTAAGGAGGTTGTATGTCAGAAGTCAACCTTTTTGAGATTCAACAATATTTAGATGTTGCCAGAGGTCGAGTAACTGAACAATTTCGCACTGAAGACCATCCGATATTCGACTCTTATTTACAACTCCTCCTTGGCGGAAAGATAGAACTTCAAGAAGTCTTCCGCCAACTGATGCAAGAGCGCTCTCTTGACACTGCTACTGGTACTCAGTTAGACATCCTCGGTGATATTGTTGGTCAGCCAAGGGAACTCATCGACACAGCACTTCTCACCTATTTTGCATACCTTGGTTATCCAGATGCAGAATCTTTTGGTGATTTGAATGATAGTTCTGTCGGTGGATTTTATAGAGGAATAGACGATCCTCTTGCTGGTAACACCCTCCTCAATGATGATCAATATAGACTTTTCATTAAAGCTAAGATCATTAAGAATAGCACCAATGCCACACCTAACCAATTATTAGAGTTTGTCAAATTTGTATTCGATAGCCCTCAGAATCAAATCATTGAAGAGGGTGATGCAGCTTACACCCTCCTTGTTGGTAAAGAGTTAAGTTCTTTTGAAACTGTACTTCTCAACTACGTTAGTTATTCAAGTGGCTATCCGTCTAGATTTGTGCCTAAGCCAATTGGTGTAAGAGTTAATTACGGCTCATACGTGGCTGGAGATGCTTTCGCATTCCAAGGTGTTATCGGTGCTAAAGGTTATGGTGATCTAACAACACTGGGCCTTGCCGGTGGGTGGGATTTAGAGTTTGACTTGTACTTTGGTGGGAGCGTTGAAGGTGGATATGGCCTCACCTACGGTATTAGTTATGGTGGCCCCGGAGCTGTTGTTATTGGAGGTGGTAAGTATGCATCTCTACTTTAATCTATTTAAATTTAAGGAAGTCCACTTTGGCTGAGCTATCGAAACCCGACTACCAGTATATCTGGTCCTCTGGTGGTGCTATTGTTGCACCTAGTAATGTAAAAATTCAAACAGGGTGGACTGCCGAAGTACCACCTTACCAATGGGAAAACTGGTCACAGAATCGCCAAGACCAAGCTATTGCTCACGTTCTGCAACATGGTATTGCTGTTTGGGATTCTGTAACTGAATACCAAGCTGGTAAGTCTTATGTGACAGGTGGTAATGGTAAGCTCTATGTAGCAGTGCAAACTAATACAAACCAAAACCCGACTACAGATACTCCCGAAACATATTGGGCAGATGTATTGAAACCGGGCCTTGTTGTCTTTTCTACAGCAGGTGTTTCAAGTTGGACTGTTCCTTCTATCCTCAAACTTGGCCTTAAAAAAGCAGAGGTGTATGTACTTGCAGGCGGTGCTGGTGGTGGTTCAAACGCTACAGCAGGTGGTGGTGGTGGTGCAGGCGGCATTGCCACAAAACTACAAGATCTTACTGGAGTAACATCCGTTTCAGTGACAGTTGGTGCTGGTGGTAATGGAGCGACAGTTGGTGGGGGAACTCCTGCACAATCTGGTGGTAACTCTTCTTTTGGTGCTTTCTGTAGTGCTACTGGTGGTCTTGGGGCCACTTCTGCATCTGGACAAGATCGTGGTGATGGTGGTGTCGGTATTGGTGGTGATGTTAACGACACCAAAGGTCCGGGCTTCCAACGAGCAACTTTCACCACTACAACTATCAGCGGTAAAGGTGGTGGTGATGGCGGCGGTGCCTCAGTAGAAGGTGGAACTCTCACAGGTCTTGTCGCAACCGGTTTTGGATGCGGTGGTAGTGGTGGTACAGGCGGTGCTGCTGGTGGCGCTGGTAAAAACGGTCTTGTGATTATTAGGTGGTAAATATGTGGGCTATTATTCTTTCAGACAAAGTTATTGAACTTACGGATATTGATCCTGAAGGCAGATACCACCCCTCTCTTATTATGAAGAGTGCCCCACCTCACGCCCGAGTTGGTATGACCTATGATAATGGTGGCTTCTATTGGGTACAAGAAACAAAAGAAGTTCTAGAAAGTAGGGAAAAATCTTGGAGAGATGCAGAGCTTGTTAGGGCCGATTCTGAGCTTAATAAGGTTCAGGACTCTGATCCTAAAGCCAAGGGGACTGTGGCTGAATGGCGGGAATATAGGAAGCTTCTTCGTGGGCTTCCTGAGACCACTGGGTTCCCTAACAAAGAGTCTCGACCAACTGCCCCAGACAAGAAATAAGGATTTAATATGACTCAACAAACATCGCCCTTCTTAGAGGGGAAATTTGGGTGGGCTCTTGGGGAGTCAAACTGGAACTTGGGGATGGATGAAAACCTTGTCAAGTTCTCCTACATGTTTGATAAAAACATTGACAGTATTACAGCCACCCTTCCAGCCTATTCAACTGGCACAGCTCATTTTAACACTACAGATAATAGACTTTATTTTGATGTAGGTGGCCAGCGGTATTCTAGTCCAACACCTAAATGGTTTGTGGTGACTTTGAGAACCACTGGTCAATATTACCAGTTTAACGGTACTTCACTTCTTCTTATCCCCAGCAATACTGATCTGTCCACAACCGTAGCTAACTTAGAATCAAATCTAAATAACTCTACAGATGTCGCTAAGGGAGCCAACAAAATTGGTTTCTTGGGGCGTAAAGTCTTTGACCGACTTCGTGAAGAAATCAGCATTATTGATTTTAAAGTGGTTGGACAACTCGACTGGGACGCAGCCTTTCTTGCAGCACGTAACTACATTGCTGCTCAAACAACTCCAACACTTCTCGTATTCCCTGCTGGAATCTACGAATATACAGTCTCTCCAAACTGGGCTATTCAAGATTCGATGATTGAGGCTCGCGGCGAAGTTCGCTTACGATATTCCGGCGTGGGTAATGCAGTAATTCTTGATGCTGGCCCAACAGCTCCTGATCTTGTGTATAACATGAAGTTTGGTGCGGGAAATAAATTCATCATTGAGTGTCCATCTACTGCACTGAATGCTGTTTACGTTCGCGGTGTTCACCACTCTAAAATCGGTGCTTCGGTTCGTGGTGCTGGTACTGCATCAGCCGGTGTACTTGTTGAGTTTGCCGTATGTACTGAAATTGATGTTGCAGTCTCAGTTAACGAAGAAGGTTGGTATCTGGGCTCTAAGCCAGCAGTCGGGGTTATGCTAGACAAGCGTTTGGTGAATGAACAAACTTCCTACTGTTACTTCCCTAATCCTATCATTGAAGGTCCAGATGTAGGGATTCATTTGGTCAACACTCTGGGGAATATCTTCATTGGTGGTACATCTGAAGCATGTTCACAGTATGGTGTGTTTGCTCCAATAGGTGCCAGTGGTGATCGGTTCTTTGGAACAGACTTCGAAGCAAACGGTGTGGGCGATGTTTATGCACTAGGAAGTGGTATTGAGGTTATCTCATGTGACTCTGACAACGAGATTATCTTTGGTACAACAGCTACACTCTGCCAAGTCAGAGGCGGTCGGCACAAAACTGTACTGATTGATGTTGGTGCAGCAGGTTGTTCAGCTACAGATTTGATATTCAACCGCAGCAATACTGGTGGAGTTGTTACAGACCTAGGTACTAATAGTATTGTACGTGGTTGCAGAAATGGTGGTAACAATGCCCTCTATCTGACAGGTAGTAAAACTTATGATCCACCTTCCATTGCATCTGGTGCAATAGCTCAGACTACAGTTACAGTTAGTGGTGCCAAGCTCACAGATAAAGCCACAGCCTCTTTCAGTTTAGATATTGGTGGTCTGGTAATGGTGGCAGCAGTTACTGCAACAGACACTGTAACTGTGACACTGCTCAATCTTAGTGGCTCTCCTGTAGACTTGTCATCCGGTACACTTTCATGTGCAGTACAAAGAGGGAATTAAGATAATGAGCACCAACTCTAATTTGTATAAAAAGCTTCTTGGGGTTGGTCTTGCTAGCTCCTTGGCTTTGGCTGGTGCCTTCTTAACTGCTCCCTCTGAAGCACCCAATGGGCAACCAGTATTAAAGACCTATCTAGATACCGGTGGCGTGCCCACGAATTGTCTAGGTCACACTGGACCGGACGTTAAACTTGGTCAAAACCTCACTTACGATCAATGCATTCAGAAATTTGCTGAAGATCTTATCAAACATGACAAACAACTTCGCTCAGTGACTAAAGTTCCGTTTAAATCAGATTGGGAATATGGAGCATTGCTAGACTTCACCTTCAACAAGGGTATTGGAAACTTACAGTCAAGCACCATGCTTAGATATTTCAATGCCGGTAAACATGAGCTTGTTTGTGATGAATTGACCAAATGGGTTCATGGAAAAAACTCTGAAGGTAAAAAGGTTATCATGAATGGTTTGATCAACAGAGCAACTAAAGAATGGAAATGGTGTATAGGTGATGTCCCACAAGAAGTAAAGGATTTAGTAAATGAAATTAAGTAAACCAAAATTAGTTGATAACCCAAAACAACACCTTCGTACTTATTCTTTCTTAAGTCTAGTGGCCAACATTCTTATCGCATTGTCTTATGGTGTAAGTTTAGCTTTTGGTATGGGTCTGGTTTCCCTAAGTCCCGTTTATATTATTATCGCAATGGGTGTTGTAGCCAGTCTTGGCACAGTGGGTAAGTTCATTAAACAATTCACCACTGATAATTTAGAAGAGAATCAAGGAGGCTAAATGCCAGCTACTACAAGTCCGTTTTTCGGCATTAACTATGGTTGGACTACTGGTGAGGCTAGCTGGGGTGATCCTATCAACTCTAACTTCAAAGCCCTCTCTTTTCTCGGAAAGGGAGCTGTTGATTCGTTTGTAGCAGCCCTTCCGGGTAGTCCAAGTGAGGGGAACTCTGTTGTACTTACGACTGACAATAAGTTCTACGTAAGAATTGGTGGATCTTGGCTATTTATTACCCCTCAAAGTGGTATGGAGGTTAATGAAACAACTACTGGGAAAAGGTGGCTGTACTCCGGGTCTTGGGCTGAGATCCCTTCTAGCAACTCCTTGGCAACACGAGTTACATCCTTAGAAGATGATAAGGTAAAAGGTAATGATGATAAGAAGTACAACGTCATTGCTGCAACAGTGCGTCGGGATACAGCGATCAACCCCAACTGGCAGATAATTAGTGACAGCGCCCACATCCCAGTAAATTTTACAGGTGTTGTTGGTGGCACAGAACTTGAGTTGGATTATCTAGGTAGTAAAATCGGCACCTTGATTGTTGCACCAGATGAGCGGGCGGCGGCCTGCGGTGTGACTGTGGGCGGATCTGTAGGCGCTACACAAGCATTTGTTAGGGCTGGTGTTCCTTGTTCATTTACAATCGACCTTGCAACCAACACTATTACACCAGACTCCAGGTTCTTTGGTGCTAGCCGCTTTAGTGTATCTGTGGCAGGAAGTGGGTTGATTACTATTACACACCCTCAACTGCAAACAAACCTCAAGGCTATTGTTCAAGCTTACACAGATAGTTCTTCTGCTGAACTTAGGATACCCTTTGATGTCAGAACACCTTCTTCTGGGTTGACAACTCTCTTCCTCTTGCGTCGTATGGCTGGCAGGATTAACTACACTGGGTCTGTGTGGGGGACATCAAACTCCCCGTTCAACTCTCTTATTACATCTACCTATGATACAGGTACGGGGATTTTAACAGTAACTCACCCTACTATCAATGGTAATGTGCAGCCTGTTGTAACGGCTTATGGTAATGCTGCTGTAGACTATGTGCCGCTGGTACTTGCGTCTACTGGTACAGGATTTCAAGTTAAATTCCGTAAACTGTCTGACGGCTCTATTCCGGTAGGTACTCCAACAGACATGGGGTTTTATTTTGATAGGGGGTTTACCGCGCTCGACCAAACACCGGCAGGTAAGTTACACGTTCATATCGGCCATGTGCAAATAGACATGTCTCAGTGGGATTTTGCACTTTCTAATCTTTGGATTAGCGGGTTGATGGAAACCTAATAGATAATAAGGAAAGGATGATGTTCAACCTATTCAATTCAATAACGTTCTACATCATCCTTGGCTTATCTATAAGCACTTTAGGATTTGGCTATCTTTCCTACTCTCTCAGTAACGATAAAGCTGTGGCTATATACGCACTCAAAGAATCCAAGGAAACGATTGCAGAGTATGAAAAGTCCCTCAACTTGAAGCATTTGTCTTGTGAAACAGATAGTGCTTCGGTGGTTGAAGTTGAGGCTGAGAAGAAAGTAGCAGAAACTAAAACTAACGAAGTATCTGACAAGATTGAGCAGCTAAGAAAGCCTCATGTAAAACAAGAGATAATTAAGAATGAAAACCTTAAAGAAACTAATGTGTTGCCTGATGATGGGATGCTCTCTACTAGTCTTATCGGGATGCTTCGGGAGGGATACTGTGCCGTCTACCCAACCGATAGTGAATGTGTTTCCAAGTGATGCTTTGTTGGCCAGCCCTTGCAAAGCTAAGCCTGCTGGTGAAAGTCTGATTGATCTAGCTCTTGCACAAAACAAGAATGTTGGTTGTATTGGTTTGTGGGAAAAGCAGATGGAAGCTATCCGCAAGAATAAGAAGGCTCAGATGGGATTATACAATGTCAAATGATAGCGCGAACAATCGTATTTCTGCTTTGTGGGAAAGGCTCGCGTTAGGTCTTATCTCAGTTGTGATGGCCCTTGGCATTCTTGTTATTCAAGACATCCGAACACAAAACAAAGAGTTAGAAAGTAGAGTGCTATTCCTCTATACAGACAAAGTAAGTAATCAGCAGCTCAAGGATACAGAGCAAAGATTGGTTACTAATATTGAAGGGATGCGATCCGACCTCTTGGCGAGGCTTGATTTGTATTTCGGAACTTTAAAATCACGGAAGTAAGTCGGAGGTCTAGTTGTTTTGGAAAATACTGGATCGAGCAGGGACAATAGCCTACCTTCTTTTATCTACAATTCTAATAACAATCTTGATGAATAACGCAAGTGAGAATGCTGGAGCTAATAATTATGCTCAGAAGCTCACTTTGGTTCAGCAAGAGGTTATGAAAGTCGTAGCTAATAATGTGGATTATCTAGAGACAAGGTTGAATAAGGTTTCTGAAAGGCAAGATGATTATCAAGTGAGTACGGATCAACGTGTATATATACTTGAGATGCAGATGAAAACCATGCAATCAACATACAAAAATAATCCAAAGATTATAAACAATAATAATTCTAACGCTGTTATATACAGCGGCAAAGAACAATAATAAGAAGCCACTAGGCACAGAAAGCTGAGCCAACAGCTTATCTCAGATATGATTAAGCCCGAGGACGTGAGTCTCTCGGGCTTTCTTTTGTCTTGAATAAAGTTATTCAGTGACTTTTACCAACGACTCGAAAGTCTTCGACTCTACATGTTTCTTTGGTGCTGTACGTAACTCTTCTCTTTGTTGTTTGATTACTTCGCTGTTTAGATACACGTAACCACCTACAAGTACAACAATTAGTAGGGCGAGAGTGGCCGCAATGTCTTCATAACCTTTCATTTTCAATCCTCCAAAGCCACAACAAATTGACTACGAACCTCTTTACCTACTTCTGATTGTAGCAGCTTCAGGAAAGATTTCCAATTACTTTCAGCAATCTGCTTAGGATCTTGTTCAGTTTCCTTGGTGAACTCTTCAAGCAAGTCTTGTGTAGTGAGGCCAAGAATCTTACCAAAGTCTTTATTGGTTACTTGACCAATCTTGCTGATTACATTAGACACACGTTGAATAGTGTTGTAAGTCAGAAGCTCATTCATCAACTCTGATTCTTCATCAGACAACTCAAACACAATATGTTCTTTTGGTTTACGTTTCTTCTCACTAAACCCTTCTGTCTTATTTTTGAAGTAGATACGACTTCCATTGTTAAACCAATTAGGCTCTACAGGCTCAATTACCAAGCCTTCAGACGTGTTCTCTTCTTTGTAACCCTCTGGTGTCAATGTGGACTTAAACGTGTTTGACAGAGTTAAACACTCGGCTAATGTACCAGTATGGATGACAGGGACAAACTCAATACCACAAGAGTCTGCAATATTAATTGCCGATTGTTTTTGAACGGGTTGTCCGTCAATTACAACATCGAAAGCTTTAAAGTCTTTCTCTCCGTACTCTACTTCTTTCTGAATGTTACCACCAAACAACTCCCCATAAATTACCAGTATCTGACCTTCTTTAGCGAAGTATGGGAATCCATCAAGTACGCCTTGGGAATACTGATTCATAACGGCTTGACAATTAAAGAATGTCCCATCAACAAACTGTGTACGAGATGCAAACTTTACTTCCTTACCATCACACCAGAAGCTAAAGTTACAATTATGTACGTGCAGATTGTTGGCAAAGTAGTTGTGAGTTTCAGTCTCGATATCGTACCGCTGTTTATCTTCACAGACTTGTTCAATACTTTTAATAACAGCATAAGATTTACGAGATGTGAAATCGTGGGTAGCTTGTTCCACAAAACCTGCACCAGACCCTTGAATTCTAAACTGTGGGGGCAACTTGTACTGCATAGATTCAGGAACCAAGTTGCAAATATAAGAGAACAACAAATCTGTTGAGTCTGCTGACAAAGTAACCCTCAAACGCCCCTCTTCGCCATTCACTTCTGAAGTAATACCCAGATTTGCAAGGCTTGCTTTCAAGTTAAGACAAGACTCTTTTGTAAAACCACAGGTAGCAAAGCTTGCACGAGGTTTCTGATTGTCATTCAAGCAAACACTGCCATCATCCAAGTACCAGAAAGCAAGACTAATTGGCGTCAAAGTGAGTTTGGGCACATGACCAACAGACTTACTCCACGATTCAAACAGCTTATCAATTTCTTCTGTAGAGATACTACGACCACGGCTGATGGTTGTGCCATATCCCGACATTGTATCAGCCTGACGTTTACCTGCCAAGGAACCAAGACATTTAAGGGTAAAATCAGTATAGTCCTCGTGCAACTCTTTATGACCAAAAGCCACAGAGGAGTTTGTCAGAGAACCATCTCCTAGCATCTTACCAATGAGAACTTGCTCTTGAATAAAACTCAAAGAGCAACCGGAATAGGTGTACTCCACAGAGTCTCCAACAACCAACTCCGACATTGGTAGATATTGTCCTTGAGAAAAGAACTTATGGTTTGGTGTACATTTTACAGCACGACTGTTACCGCCCTTACCACCATAAGTCTGGAAGGTTACTTTAAGCCACTCAGTTGTATTCCCGTTTTCATACCAGTTAACAACTTTGGTTGGGACAAGCTTGCCTTCTTTATCTACACCCAGAACCTCACCACTGTATTTGGACTCTACAATTTCTTGAATAGTCTTATAACTGCCATCAGGTAGAGTTACTTTGGTCTTATCCTGAAAGCAGCCGTGTAGCTTTTCGGTAGCCATCCACAGACCACCATCTTTACCTTCATATTGAACTTTGTCAATGAGGTTCTGACGGTAGCTATTCTCTAGTGAACTGAAGCGTTTGAATTCCATAATATTTCTCCTATTTTAAACAAAGAAAAGGACCAAGGCAGAGATGCTCTGGTCCTCAGTTTAGGCTTCTTTCAAAGCTATGTCAAATTTTATTTTACAAATCATCCCAACCATCCACAGATTCAGATGTGTCATAGCTAGTGATTGCAGAGGATTCAAAAAAATTACCTCGGGTAGCACCTTGCTTTGAAGCATTCTCAATATGCTTGTAAGGATTATCAACACCCTCATAAACCTCTGGAATACCCAACCGACCAAGGCGATCATTACACAACCACTTCACATATTGCTCAGATGATTTCTTAGAGATACCAAGTATCTTATCCCCATAAACATCATGACACCATTCAATCTCTTGTTCAACAGCTTGCTTGAACATGTCAATAATACGTTCCTTGTATTGCTCAACACCCAACTCTTTCAAGATATTAATAAAAATACCCATGTGAGTCAGTTCATCTGTTTGGATGTATGTGATTTCCTTGTCTGTCTGCACCAACTTCTTACGGTGTGCAAGCTGATGGAAGTAACCAAACCCCTGATAGAAGTACAAACCCTCAAGAATAAAGTTAGCAATCACCACATCAATAAATGAATCTTTATCTTTGTTATCTACAAACTTCTGTGCAATGTCAGAGATAAACTTAATACGTTTACGCAGTGGTTCATGGGTACGCCACATGTTGTAAATCTCGTCACGCTTCATGCTTGGATATAGAGCTTCCAAGATATACTGATAAGTTTCACTGTGAATCACTTCTTGAAAAGCCTGTACCGCAAGAAGGTTCTTAACACCCGGACAAGTAATGAACTCTGCCACGTTAGGTAGGTTATTAACTTGGAAAGAATCAAGAAAGATCAAGAATGAAAGTGTCTTACGAACAGCTTCCTCTTCTTGTTCATCCAACTCAGATAAAGTAATTCGATCCTCAACCAGACTCACTTTCTGCGGAACCCAGAAGTTGCCAACCATAGTGCGGTACAAAGGATTTACCCACGAGTAGCGTACATTATTAAGGTTTGCAATACCCGTTGGATTACCATTGATAATCTCTTGGTCCTCGTATCCATCACCGCCGTTCTCATTGAACAGCGGGGTTGCTTTCAACTTCATCTTTTCTCCTTAATTCACCCAGCGCAGCCTACACAGTCCACTGCATCTTTAATTAATCGTTCACCTTGCTTCACGGTGCGGATGTAGTATACAGCTTTATTCTTGTTGGTCCAAGCACTTTCATGAGTATCCCACAACCATTTAGCACTGAAGCCTGTTTGGTTTTTATCCATCACATACTCTGCTGAGATTCCTGTGTCAATCCATTTCTGCATTGCACCAACTGTTTTCGTCAAATCCCAAGGTTTGAATTTAGTAATATCACGAGCGTAGCTAAGTGGATTCTCTTTCAAGTACATTGATGTAACTGGATTCAAACCGTCACGGTTATCTTCATAAAAGAAGGCACTGTACACAGGCATCATACTAGCAGCAGCATCCATGAAAATTGAAGTGCTTGTGTTCGGTGCTGGGCTAGTTAGTTGACTATTCCGAATACCAAACAAATCAATCTGGTTCTGTTGTTCTACCCAATCGTAACGACCACTTGCATTACTGATGAAAGTAGATACTCGATTACCATTACTCCACTCGCTACCTTCAAAAGCCGGATAAGGACCACGTTCTTTAGCGAGTTTTACACTCTCAGAGACGCATCCGTACTCAATTGACTCTGCCACCAAGCTTGCGAACTCAACGTCTAGAAAGCTCTTATTTTCCCGAGCAATTAGGTCAGCATATCCCTGAATCCCAACACCAATTGTGCGAAGAAGGTTATTATGATCTTCACTCTCTTTCGTTGGTGCCTTAGTCAGCGCAATACCATTATCCAGAATCCGTGTTGCCAGTGCTGCAGACTCTACCAGTTGCTCCAGAGTAATACGACCAACGACCAAACTTGCCAAGTTGCATGTATGGCTAAGTTTGTCTGGAATCACAACACTAAACGATTCAGTGCAAAGGTTTACACAAGGGATGTTGCCAATATGTTTGTTTGGATTATGCTTGTTGATCTCATCTAAGAAAGCAACATAAGGCATCCCTGTTTCAAACTGAACACGCAACACTTTCTTCCACAGTTCTTTAGCATTGTGTTTACGAACCGTCTTGAGCTTCCCTTGATCTGCTGCAAGTACACAAGTGTTATAAGCTTGATTAAACTCTTCACCAAACACAGAGAACAACTGAATACCGAGTTTCTCTTCTACTTCATAAGGGCAGAATGTATACCACTCTTTAGTTGAATCATTCTTTGTTTCCATGAACAAGTCATAGATACCAACTTGAGTTTTGATGTCATGGGCTTTAAGGCGTTGATCACCAGCTTCAGTCTGTACATCCAAGTAGACATCCACATCCCCGTGCCAAATAGGCACAGCTACGGTGAAAGCGCCAGCTCGTTTACCACCCTGATTCACACTGACTGCTGTATCGTTAAACAGTTTTACCCATCCAATAATACCACCACTTCCACCCTCTTGCCCCATCAACTTACTACCACGGCAACGAACACGAGCAAGGTCCACACCTAGTCCACCACCATTCTTACTTACCAGAGCCGCATTCTTCAGGTTGTCATAAATCGAATGGATATTATCATCAACCGAAATAATGAAGCAGCTACTAATATTACCAGCGTTACGAAGGTTACTAAGCCAAGGGGTTGCAAGGCTGATCTTACGTTCGCTCAATGCATCATATACTTTCTTAGCAAAACCAACTTTATCTTGTTCTTCAGGCCCAGCAATAATCATTGCGTTACCCATGAACATGTGTTGGATACATTCATTAGGTAGAAGATATTTACTCTTCGCTGTCAGAACAGATGCAATTGAATGGTCAAGGTCACGCTCTTGTACAATGTACTCACCAAGCTCTTCAATGTCCTCATCAGAATATTGTTTGAACATTTCATGAGTCCAGAAACCAAGCACTTCTTGTTCTTTCACGAACTCAAGGAACGGGATTTCATAAGTCCGTGTTTCAGCCCAACGATTCATAGTCTCAAGACGACCAGCAACAAATACCCAGTCAGGTTCTTGTGGAGTTGCTAGAGTCTTAGCATTGTCAATAATATTGGCTTGAAGTTGTTTAGAGCTAATTCCATCAAAAAGGAACTCATCAAACTTAGATTCAAGGGCCAGAGGATTGACCTCCAAACCCTCACACGCCCAATGAACAACTTTCTTAATCTTCTCTACTTCAAAAACTTCCGACACCCCAGTTCGTTTTGTTACTTTCAAAACATTCCCCTTAATTATTTACTATCCGACTGAATACCATGACGTTCAGCATAATCACAGAAGTCTCCAGTATTCAAAATCTTGCCCATATTCTTTAGTTGAATGCGAAGGTCAAGGCTGCTGTTCTCAATTTTATTATCCCAAGAGCAACCATCCCCAGACATCCAGTTTGGATCATCCCGCTCGTGTGCTTCCCAACGAAGGCAATTAACAACTTGCCCGCGAAGATTACGATGTCGGCATACTACCTCATCTACACCAAGAGTGCAATCCATCCCGTTATCATAAAGATACTTATTAATTAGTTCTTTATTGTCTTCCCCAAAAGCCTCTTTGAAACCTTCTACCAACAACATATCTGACAAGCTTAGGCTGTAACCAATCATACGTCTTCCTCAATATTATTATAAACTGCATTAAAGCCAAGTGCCGTAAGAAGCTGGTCAAAGAAGTTATAAGGACAGTCGGACTGAATCTTTTCCCCATCTACAACGATTCGCAGAAACCCTTCACAACCATCATCTACTGAATCAATGATAAGTTCTTTCATACACTACTACTCCGAAATTTATTATAAGAAAGCTTTGCGGTCAAGCCTGACTCATATAAGAAAACCCACTCTGATAATGTTTCAAGAATCTTTACATGTGCCTCTCGGTGAGCAATACCCTCCCTAATTGCCATCAGTGATGCAACTTCCAAAATAAAGAATTCAATTGGCGAGTCACTATTGTTTTCAAAGCTCATTTTATTTCTCTCCGTAGCAATTACCGGGAATAAGTTTCCGGTACTGAACAAACCCTTCTAGGTTGCCTGAACAAAGTGTACCATTCTTTTTAACGTGTGTCACACCTTCTTGCCAAGTGTTTGGATTGAAAGGGTGATTAACTTTACCATATAAATCTGGCTGACCAATTGGTGTACATTGGTGTTCCGTTGGAGAAACATGCATTGGCTCAGTAATGTCAACACCCAAGTTCAACCGATCAACAACAGACTTAGCCTTTTCTGCACTATCATCTAACTTCCTGTAAGAAACTTGTGCTGCACAACTAGCGCTAATGTCCAAAGCGTCTTGAAGGCTTTCTACTTCAAGCCCTTTCTTCCAAACACCCTTACCCCAACTCCCACAAAAATAAGGTACATGCCAGTCACCTACATCAAGTTCAACCGCTCCAGAGTTAATATAAGCTTTCTTAATCTTCTGTGCCAAAGCTTCGATAGTTGGATCTGCTGCTGGATGATCACGCAACCAAAGAAAATTTGCTAGCTCTGTAGCAGTCATTACAACTTTCATTCGTTGGAACGGTTCAATCAAACGATTACAGATTTGTTTAGCATAACCGGCTTCGTCAAATGCACCTGCAAAACTTGCTGCACTTTGGGCAGCCATTCGCCAAGCATCTTCTGCACCATAAGCCTCAGAATCATCTAAGTAATCATTCCAAAGGTCAACTAACCCATCATGCTCTCCAGCATCTTGCATGCCTTTATTCTTCTTTCCGAAGCGTACAGGCATTGCCGGATCATCTCGTACTTGTGCCAACATCGTTTGTACAGGAATAGCACGGGAGGAACTGGAATTCTTTGACAGAGCATTGTGTGTATTGAACTCAGCCAAAACAATCCGTGGAAACTCAAGCTCAAATGTAATGACTTCTTTACCTGTCTCCTTGGCTTTACTGTGAGCAATTACTTTTGCACTTACTTGGTCACTCATTCTCTTCCTCCAAAATTACTTTACATTCTTCCCAACTACCCGGCAATTCTGGGTAGAACTCCCACGCATGTCCTGTGTCAACCAGACGATAATAATATTCTTTTGTTGTTACGTCAAGCTTCCAATTCATTGTTTGTTCTTTGTTCATTTAGGTACATACCCCTTCAAAACTACCTTAACAAAGTCCTTTGGTTTAACTACTTTACCATTCTTGTTCCGAACAGTGTAGTAAGGAAGATTGTTCAAGTAAGACTCTTCAATATAATAGCCTTCCTCGCCTTTAGATTCATACCACGTTAGTGTATCAGAAGCTTCAGAATAAGTATTGAAAATCTTTGTGTTATTTACCCGACCAATCTCTTCAATTGCACCTTGGACATCATAACCAGCTTTCTCCAACTGGTTAGCAAGGTAAGACCAGATTACAAAAACATCACAGGCTTCAGCTAGAAGGTTTTCAGCATCACAATACTCTACAGCTTCACCAACTTCACTAGACTCTTCTTTCAGGAGGTTTGATTGAAGTTCCATCTTACTCCACCACTCCACTGTATCAAATGGTTCATATCGGCTACCTGCCTTCTTGTTCCAATCTACGATGTTCTTGTAAAGCTTTGGCAAATCTTTCACAACTTCTCCTTAATTAATTTGTGTTTCTAGCTTTGAATCAAAATATCGTCTCACAACATAACCTCTCATCAAACTCCAGCAAGTGCATCCTAGAGTCGTGGATGTTGCAATCCCAACTGGTGTAGTGAAGAACATCAGGCAAGCCATTGTAATAAGCCATGATCCCACCATTCCTACACCAGTATTGCATACCACTTCTTTAACTGAATCTATTCTACTTTGTTTCATTTGATTTTACCAGTTAAAACAAGTTCAAGTTCAGCAAGAATATTAAATGCAGTATGAGCCAAGTGGACAATATTACTCTCTTCATCCGTCCTGTCAATAGCTGCAACACCTTCAGCTTTCTGGATAAAACCCTTTACCCGATGACGACTAGCAGCAGCAGAGAATTCAGTTTCGGCGTTTGGAAGACCTTTCCAATCATGAGGTTTATAGCCTTTATTCTCAGCAGCCCATGTCATTACCTTTGCAACTTCAGTGATTGCATTGGGGAAGCCTGAATCGAACAAGTCCATCTGGACTTTGCCAACTTTACGTTCCTCAAGTACAGGGCGTGCGATAGAGGATTCATTCTCTGCCTTAGTTCCCCAATGCAACTCAAAGTATTTTGCGTAATAGCTTGACCAGCTTCCTTTAATAGAAATAGTCAATCCTTTATTATATACACCAGACACTTCGTAGGTAGCACCACGCATAAATCCAAATCGCTGGAGTTCTTTTGCGTACTGATCCCAAGCCAAGTCTTTAGTTTTTATGATATCTCCAATTTGAAACTCGTTACTTTCCGCTGCCATCACTATTAATCTCCTTCAATCTTTTAATTTGTTCAAGCATATTGCTTTGTTCTTGTTTGAGAGTATGAACGAGCAAACGCATATCGTCAAGTTCTTTCTCTAGTGTATTCACTCGTTCATACAATCGAAAATCCATATTAAGCTCCTGTCATCTTACTAATCCACTTACCAAGCTTACTGTGTTGATTAATCCCCGTATCACCTGTAAACACCCACAAGAAAGGGGCACATACAAACCAGAGAGGAAGCATCCACATAGTATTCAATCGTTGACCAATTGTGTTCTTTGTATATGGATCATCATAGTAATAAATCCTGTATTCACTATCCTCATCAAACAAGAATTCTAACAGACCCTCTGGTGTTTGTGGAAGATATTTATTTTCTTTGAATTGAGCTAAGACTGTGTAGCGGTGTGCTTCGTGTACTCGGTTGTGAATGCTCATATTTACCCTGCAATATTAGACAACAAGCTGTCCCTCTTTTCCTTCGGCAATAGATTAACACGAGAACGCCGTTGAACACCAGTAATTTTATTCCGATACCGCTTATATTTACCTACGTTCGAGTAATGGAAACCATCCTCTTCCCACACAGACATATCTAGAATTTCATCTACATACACATCAAAGTTAGGAAGTGTGTTGTCCCACGAACTGAGCAAATCGTAGAGTTCTTCTAGACTCAGGACATCGGCAATATTGTATTCACGCATTTCTGCCCAAGCTGCGGGGTTGTTCTTCATGCACTCAGACCAAAGTAAATGACCGGCAAACTTACCGTGATCCAATTTCTTATGCTGAGTACACAACTTATCCGTTAAATATTGGAGTTTGTTGCTGGTCAGACCAAACTGAGCCTTTGCAATAATCATCGTATCAATCTGACGATAAGTGCTTGGCTTTGGATAGCCGTTCATAACCAATCTCGCTGCCACCTTTTTTGTATCGAAGCGTTTACTGTTTTGACCAACCACAATATCTGCTTCATTAAGGAGTTTCCAAAGACTGCCTAGAAGTTTACTGTCATCTTCAAAGTCTTGTGAACCTTCAAGATCCTCATAAATTACATCTTCTGAACCTTTCCATTTAGCGCAGTAGCTGAGTATCGCCCAGTCTTCTTGGATTTGATTCAAGCCTACGTTCTGGTCAAACAATCGCCATACGTGGGCAAGGATGGGCTTCGTCTCAATGTCGATAAATAGAATCTTTGGCCCTTTGATATCAGGAGCATGTAGATTCACTTCTTGCCGACTATCAAACATAAACTTAAAAAGATCATTAACTTGAGTCTTGCTCTTACCAATGATATTAGCAATCGCTCGACCACTAAAACCTTTATCACGAAGACTCAATGCTTCACTGTGCCATTCTTTACTAATCAATCCAATTCCCCTTTAAGTTTTAATACCAATTCATAGAGTTGGTTATTGATTGTTAATACTGTATCAAGTGTCTCTTGTTTCTGATACACGCTGAACGAATGAAAGTCACGACTTATAATCTCATTCCTACCTTTCCAGAAGTCTAACTTAGATATAGTGTGTTGAACTGGTTTATCCGTAACTTGTTTGTTTGGAAATAGATCAACTAATTCTCCCATTACTAAATCCCCAAGATTGAGCACCAGATATTAAAAAATGCACCAAACTGAATAAGTTCTGCTGTTAATGTTGCTGTCCAATAGTTCATTTAAAAGATTCTCCAAATTGTTCATCATCAGAAAGATTCTTTTCTTCCCATTTACCGGGAGATCCATCTTCAGAACATACCCAATACTTCACAGGCTGTTGTTGCTTCATAGCCAACTCAAGCAGCTTATCAACTTTGGCTGAAAGAGTTGCAATTTGAATGGAAAGCTCGGTGTAGGCCAAGGTGTTAACTTTAGGTTTCTTGTCAGTCATCACAAATACCCCTGTAGTTCACGAAGTGCTTCAACAAGATTGTCAATGTCTGATTTATAAATGACAGTTCGTTTATCACCAGTAATAGATTCGTTACCCAGTAAGACAGCATAGTTAGCAATTGAGTCAACTGTTACTTCTGCAAAATCACCGGAACCTGTATCACCGTAGTAAATCTTTCTAATTACATCGATCATTATCTTTCTCCTGTTCTAAAACATTACGAATTTGATTACGTCTAATCTCTTCATTAGATCCCGGTTTAACACCCTTATCTTTCAGCCACTTCTTCTGTGCTGCTGCTGTAAGGTTAATAATCTTAATTACACCTTTCTCCTTCTCAGCTTGCTCGAAAGTAAGGCTGTGAGCGTCAGCATAAGTCTTCACAGCATGGCAATCTATACAAAGCCGCTGGAGTCCATCATACCCTACCATCAAGATGCTGTCAAAATAACTTTCAAAATCTGACTTCTGTGTGAAAGTATTATGCCCATCAATGTGGTCGATCTGAATATCAGCAAGCTTAAACCATTCTTTGCAAATCTCGCACTGGCATTTCCACTTCCTACGGTTTGTGTCGTCCATGTCTGGTTCAATGCCCAGCTCTAGATAAGAGAGTTTTGTAGGACTTGACATCCAAGATTTACGGATAGCGCCACGAACAACAGTAAGCATCTTACACTCAATTGACTTCCCTGTCTCTTTATCAATTTGCTTTAAGAGTTTTTCTAAGTTCTTTTTACGTTTGTCTATGTCAGCTTGTGATGGGATCACTCAAGACCTCTCATTCTACAAACACAGGCTTAAAAGCCGAAGTCTTATACTTAGTCACCCAATGTTCCGCAATCACAACTTCTGGAACAAGCTCTTGATATTCTTGCAGCTTCTCGTAAGTAACACTATCCCAATCTGTACCGTCACTATCACTCCACATACCATTACGTGTAATCAATACGTTCAGGAAGTCACTTGCATCTACGTCATCTTCAGCCAAAGCTTCGACATCTTCTTGGGTGATTCGGTGTGTAACAGTGCAGTAGAAAGAAGAATATTTACGATGCTCTTTTTCAAACTCACCAACGTCTGATACGTATTCCAGCAGGTAATCTTCGGTAATCTTATTCATACATTAATCTCCATTGCTTTTAGAAAGTCTTTAACATGCCCAACATCCTTAGTCACATCAGTACGCATTCTAAGAAGTCTAAACTGTTCATTCAAATGATCCAACCAATCCCTCTCAGACTCTTCACCACGGAATGATGTGAATGGTTGTTTTTCCTCTCCGTAGTGCCCTTTGTATGCGGCAATAACACGTTCAAAAACCTCTTTAGGAGAGTTTGCTGATGCTAGTACGCCTCGTGCTGTAGTCTCCCCAATACCTTTAGTTTTACGCAGAGAATACTCTTTATACATTTCTTCTGGCAATGCTGGGAGTCCGGGTACAGAGTCGATTGTATCACCTTTAAGGTGTTGTACGGCTAGGTTCTTAATTGCTTCTAGTGGTTCGATCTTTACTAAGCCAAGTTCTGGTTTATCAAAGTTGTAGTGAAGCTGAGCGAACTGAGCCAAATCTTTATCACACCACACACCGACAACATCAAGCTTATTAAAGTCTCGTTTAGCTTTGATCCAGCCTTTCCAGAGTTCCTGTGTAACAATCTCATCTGTCTCGACCTGATCAACAATGACCATCTTATCTTTGTACTTCCAAAGCATATACTCTTTGACAACTTCGTACAACAAAGGTTTCACAGGACGTTCATTCTTATAAGGTTGAGTCTGTGCAATATCATAGCGAAAGTTCTTACCAGTACCAAAACAAATCTTAAAGTCTTTGCACCAATCTTGATTAGTGATAGCTTCAATCTTATTCTTGAACCTGCCTTTAACAACTGTCTCTGCTGTGATTACAGTTCCATCTTCTGTGTACTGATCATCAAGCTTTGTGACAATTGGTGTAATTTCAAAAGCATCCGGTGAGACAGGATCAAGACCTTTTTCAATCTTATTTACATTTACTCCAGCAAGCCATCCTCCCTCTTTCTTTTTAAAGTGCCCAAAGAAGGCCGTTTGGTTGTTAAAGACTTTACTCCAATTGGTCTCTTTATGTGTGACCAGAACACTTGTTTCTTGTCCAGCCAATGCAGCATGGATTATGAGAGTGTCAACGTCAATGATTGCTGTGTATTGTTTACTCGTCATCCTCATATTCCTCTTCTTCGTCATCCTCATCAGAATCTTGGATATAGTCCAGAGGATTAAAACCGCTTACATTTTCACCAAGTAAATCAAGCAGCCACTCAACTTTATCCTGATCGCGGGATACTAGCTTAATCTCATGAGCTTCTAGCGTTCCTTGTACATCAGAGTGTTTACCTAGAACTTCACCAAAGTACATCTCTTTACCGATGGCTTTATCTACTTCTTCCTGTGTAGCAATAAACAAACCATCCAGGCTGCCCATACGACCACAATCAACGTAAAAACTATAAAGATTATTCATTTTAATCTCCTCTTAAACAAAGAGGGCTTTCGCCCTCAATATTAAATTACTCAGCTATAAGCTTCCTGAATCTGTTGAAGTTTATTCAACTCTTCAACTTTCTCTGCAAGATTGTCTTGCTTAGCTTTTGCTTGAGCTGCCTTAACAATATTCTTCACTTCAGCTTTATCAAAACCGTCCGTGTTATATTCTTTGTCGTATGTAAATTCACCAGCAAGCTCTTTTACATCTTCTTTGTTGGTGATTGCTTCTTGAGCCAATTGGTATGCACGATCATAAAGCGATTGACGTTCTTTCATGTGAATCTCCTAATTATTTAATTGCAATCGAAAAGTTACGATGTTGATATTCTTTACTTGGACTACCTGAATCATCATTCTTATAAAACACAACAGAGTCATAGTTAACTTCGTCTGGGTTACTCAACTTCTCAAGTTTACCAGCTACTGAATACAACTCCTCGCTTGTGTGATACAGAACAAACCCAAGAATCTTTTGTAGTGCTTGAATCTCTTCAAGTGTGAGGTTTAGATTACCTTCACCCATGTTTATTCTCCTTAAATAAGTGGCCCATCCTTGAGCCTTAATGTTAGATCAGAACGGCAATTGTTCTTCGTCAAACTCTCCTGGTTCAGGTTGTTTTGCAGCTTTAGGCTTTGGTGCTGGAGCTTCCTCTTCAGCAGGTTTAGCCTCAACCTTTTTCACTGCATAAGTACCAAGTACATCGTCCACAACATTACCGTCACCACCTTTACTTTCATATGGAATGTGCTCAACAACTTGAACAGTATCCAGTGTAACAGTCAGTTGACCTTCAGGATTACGATAGCCGAACAGTTTCAGAGTACAAACAGAACCGTTACCAATATCCTGAGTGAACGCTTGACCTTCTTTGTCAATAACATTTACAGACATAGCGTTCCCTTTCTTGCTGAACTCAGGCTTAGCCAAACCAAAACCGTACATACCTTCTACAACATCGTAGTTGGTCTTACCCTCCTCAACGTCCTTAGACAAAGGATATTTGATGCGGCGTGGTGGCTTAGTTGTCTTGTCCTTGCCTACAAGTGCAAAGCCTTTATTCAACATCACTTCATCCAGCAATTTGTCCTTAGTTGCTTCATCCACAAACGCTGTCAGACTAAACTCTTTGTCTGTGCTCTGGTACTTAGATTTCGGAGTATGTACAGCAGCATAGAACACAGGAGCGTTCAATACATAAACGTTGAAGGTTTCCAAAGTACCAGACTTAGGGAGTTGCTTTACAATTACAGAAGTGCTTACTTGCGTAGTCATTTAATTTTCTCTATTTAGTTGTGTATATTATTTAGTTCACAATATTGTGAGGGATTGATTCTTACGAATCATTATCTGCCTTCCGACAAATTCTTTATTTACTTCTTATCCAAATATGCAATCGTAATTGCAATCAGCCCAACAACGGCTGCAATAGCTAGGACTACAGCAAGTGGCAACCAAAATGGACTCAATACCCAAAGCCAGCTCCATGTTGCTACAGTTCCAATCTCAGCCAACTTCAGTGTTACAAAGATCAGACCTAGAATTCCGAAGATTGGGAAGCTTACAGATTTACTTTTACTCAATGTTTCGTCTCCCGTTTCTTTACATTAACATTCATAATACCTGAGTCAATAGCATCCTTCAGCATATTACTACGTCGCTCAAGCAAGTCAAGGTAATCTTTGTAGTCAGAGAATTCATATTCAATAACTACAACCATTCCGTTAATACTTTCTGTTTCTTTGGTCTTGATGCTGCCCATCTTACCGAACCACCTTCTCACTGATCTTAACAAATTCTTCTCGGACAATCTTAGCTGTCTTGAATCCGAGAGACTTAACTTCCCGTAGACGGTTGCGTGCAGAATGTCGTGAGTCGATATTGTCGCAGAAGATTTGATCTTCATTTTGAATGGTGTAGTTGAACTTTGTAATCATTTTGTTTCTCCCAGTTTAAATTAATTTATGCTTGCCAATCTTCAGTGATTTGTGTCCACTCAGCTTTCTCAAGCTTCTCTTGGCCCCATTTAGAAGTCTGATTCATCAAGTCACAACTGCCGCCGTAATAACCGTTGCTTGAGTTACGGAAGATGATATCACAGCTTGTGCCATTGTTACCGTAGTAAGCATTACCGCCAACGATATTAGCTTTGATATTGTAGCCATACAGTTGATCAAACTCTTGTCGAGTACGTCCGTCTTTATTAATTAGACGGTCTAGCCAATCAGGTACATCTAGTTCGGTAACATCCGTAACTGGTGTTGTGAAGAATTTCCAATTGAAGATGATATCAGCAAACCATGTCTCAGAACAACAGTCACCTTCGGTTTCGTAAATCAATTCGACTTGATCCGTGACGAATTTCAACAGAGATTGATCTTCATTGACATATATTTCTTTGATTGTCTTACCTACAAGCTCTTTCATCATCTCTCCTCATTTATTTTTGATTGCATCTATTCTGACACGTTTATTCAGACATTACAAGCGATATTTTGGTTTAGTGACAATTATCCCATCCGCTTCCAATCACATAGCCTGCTGTCAATTCTACGTTCAATTTATAGTATTGTCCAGCTTCTTTTACAGATTCTGCTGCAAGTTCACCTGCTCGACACCATGAACGGAAGAAACGTCCGTCTTTTGCATGTCCAACATCGCTCCAGATTTTTCCTTCTTCAGAAAATTCCTTCGCTTCTTTCTCTGTGTCAAAGAGTTTAAACTTAACCAGCTCTCGTGTCAACTCTAATTGTGCCTCATCGTGGTAAGCAATCATTTGCTGGCAATATTTCTTGTTCTTCCAATCATCCTTAAAGAAATCTACAGACATTCCTTCGGCTTTAAGCTTGCGATCATGAATAACCATCGCTCGTTTTGCACAAATTACGCCTGCTGACTGGAAGGCACTGTTGATCACATTGCCTTTTGAGCGAATTGGAAGTTTACGCTTATCAATCCCAAGAAGGAACTTCTTCTGTCCTGTTGTTTCCCAATATTGTTGCATACGATCTTTGAGTTCTTTGAGAGGGTTAGCCAAAGTCCAAAATTCATCAAAGATGATTTGAGCTGTTTCAAGATCACAGCCAACAATTTTAGCTACTCGGGCAACCTGTGCGTTGTAACTGCAACCGTATTTAACAGATTTTGCACTTCCACGAGGAAACTCCTTACCGATAATCTCAGTAATCCTCCGTGCTAGTACAGAGTGACAGTCATTCGGCTTCTCTGCTGTGAGACTGATACCGTACTCAGGTCCGCCCTTATAACGAAAAACATACGAGCTTTCTATTTTTGCTTCTAACGAGTCGAAATCGTAACCAAGTTGTACATATCCTTTACCAACACCAAACAAACTACGCATTTCTTCGCCATAAAGCGAGGAATTACGAGGAATGTTGGCTACTAAACGATGCTTGAATCTGCTGGTCCCAGCCCCGCAAGTATCTGCTGGTGTTGGAATACGTCCATCTTCCCTCACGTTCGGCATAAACCCGCTTTCAAACTCCTCATCATCCTCTTCTGGATCATAACCACCACCAAGAATGCTATTACGGCGGTGACTATAAGTAAGGAAGTCAGCAAGCTTTCTTGCGTGTGGAAAGCTACTTTCTAGCGCAATAAGTCCGGGGCAAATCTCTTTCTCCTGTCCTACCGTCAGTGTGGGGTTGGTTAGAACTTTGAAGCTTTTAGCACAACCTTTTGCCAATAACTTTGCCTTAATATTGTTCTTATTAAGGTTAAGGTGTTCAAGACGATACTTGCAAAAAGGACTTGCTAATGTTTGGTCAACATACCGATCTACAGCAGCTTCAAACTTTTCTTGTGTAAGACGATTCTTCTTTGCATCACACGTCAAATCCCGCTCTTTCCATGCTGAGGGATTCCAGCCAAACTTAGAAACCAACCACTCTTTAATGTGAGTCGTGTCTTTCAAAGTAGACGGAACTTCTGTCAACAATGGTACAGCAGGCATTGGCAGAGAGTATTCTTTACCAAATATTGTTGCAACATTATCTTCGCTGATTGTTCCTTCGTGTTTAGCTACAAACTTCTTAATGTTTTCATTCAGTTCGCCCGACTTCTTGAACTGCTTTTCACTAGGTGTGTAGAAGTCCATTCGTGTCTTTGCCAAAGGCTTAGGCGGCAACACAGGTTCTACTTCACTACGCAAAGCCTCAAGTTTGATATCCAAATCTCGAACAAGTTCAATAGCTCGTTCTGTCTTGAAGTCAAACCCTCGGTGTTCCTGTCGAGTGATAATCTCAGCAACAGCCTTCTCAAGGCTAATAGCGTCTGACCAATCCCAATCACCTTTCTCAACTTCCAACATCTTGTAAACTTTGGTATTAGCCAGCACGTCGATGATGCAATAAAATAGCATGTCCGCTGCAAAGTGCTTGAATCGAATAGACTCATGCATGTGTTTACGAAACGAATACTTACGAAGTCCAGCCTTCTCAGACAAGGAATCCAAGCTGTGACCACCAAGACGATCTGGGTTGAGCGCTTTACTGATTACAAGTGTATCCTCAAACAATACAGGCTTACCACACCAAGTATCTTGTTCAATGGTGAAGTCCATATCTTCTTCAATCTTACCAACCATTAAGTCAAAGTTGATCTGGTTGTGAGCCACCACTTTATGTAGTGGGTTGTTTAGGACGTAATCCTTAAACTCAGCAATAGATCGTTTCTCAAACTCAATCGGTTGGTAATTTTCAAGAATGTAAGTCTGCCCTTCAATCACCTCTTCGTAACGGCGACCATCAAGAGTATATTCAGGACCATCATAGAAGGCAATAATCTTACCAGTCTGATGTTCTTCCACAACAGTGCAATGAGTCTTGAAAGTCTCTTTCAGCTTGAATGGGCTGGTGGTGTAATCGATAGCCTCTTGATTCAAAAGACCTGTTGTTTCCCGGTCCCAAGTAATATCCACTTTTTACTCCTTTGTTCTTCCAAAATATTTAAGCTCACCTTCGGCTCTTGCAGCACAAGCCTCTTCGAAGGTTGCATAGTAACCTAAATTGATGTCTTTACCTTCAAAACCTATACGTGCTTTCCATTTACCAGTAGCCTCAATAAGCACAACACCAGTACGTCCAGATTTATTACGTTTATCCATTTTCTTGTTGAAACTTTGAACTTTCCATGTTTCCCAAACACAGTTCTCTTTTGAGTAACCAAGTTTAGGATCTTCTCGTTCTAAAGTCAACCCTTCTTTATAGCTTTCTCCCATATCCCTGTAGAAATTTTCAAATTGCTTCCATTCCTCTTGGTCTAATCCACAACCAATTCCACCGTAGTAGGGCCACGCTGGATCGTTTGGATTTGTAGTTCTTGAAACCATTGAGCCCCAAACCCTGTAAATCTTACTCTTCCACATTCCATGTGTCCTGTAGGAGCGTTCAGCTCTGAGGCAACCACAAGACTGTGAGCGACCATCTTTGATTTGATCCCCACGGACTACTTTTTCTTTCCCACAATCACATATACAATTCCAATATGCCCGATTTCCTTTCCGCTCTGCAAGGCTAATTATAGTCCAACGATTATATTTTCTTCCGCTTAAATCTTCAGCCATTTTTGATCCTCAAAAATCATCTGGAACTTCCTGAGCAAGCAATACTGCCCAAGTGTTTTCATCAATAGTAAATTCATCCGCAACTCCCAAGTAACTCCAAGGTCGATTCTTCAGAACAGTTAGTCGAACATTACCGCGTGAGCGGTCTGGCATAATCTGTGGTTCCAAACCAATGATAACAAAGCTCAATTGTTCAAGAGCCGCACTACCACGCATCATTTCCTTTGTCACCTTAACCCAAAACGGTTTGTCTTCATTACCTTTCGGTGCTTTGAATTGCTCTGCTGCACTTCGGTTAATGTGAGATACTGCAATCACACAAACATCATTTGCAGCACAGAATGCTGCCAACTCAGTCATTACAATATCCAATTCTTTGCGTTCATCTGTTACATGACTCCCAGATACAACCATACTCAAGTGGTCAATAAGAATGTATTTACAACCTTCAACCAAGTGCATATGTTTTACTTTGTTCATCAGTTCACTAACTGGCAAACTGCCAAAGTGGCCTAACATAACAAGCAAATCATTATCTACAATTTCATTTCGAGCCTGTGTGATCTGCTCCAGTGTTGCACACTCAAGAGGTTTATCTTTAAACTTCAGATAACTTACTTTCAGTTTAGCTGCAATCAGTCGTTGCATTGTCTCTTTGTTTGATTCTTCCAGATAGATCATTCCAAGCTTTTCACCAGATTCCATAAAAGAACTAGCAAAAATGGATGTCACAGTGGATTTGCCCACACCACTAGGACTTGTCAATAGTACAAGTTCACGCATACGAAAACCATGCAGTTTATCCATCAACTTTGGAAACTCGTTAACGTACACGCCCTCGGGACGTGGCTCAAGCAATTCCTCAATACTAATGTCAGATGCTTTAACAATCTTTTCAGCAGAGTATGCACGTTTACCAAACTGAATAAGTTTAGCCAAATCTTCAGAACGATTAGCTTGCAAGTAATCAGAAGCATCCTTAAAGCCATCAGCCGGAACTACCGTCATCAAAGACAGCCCTGAACCTACTAATGCACTAGCAACAGCTTCACGAGCTTCGTGGCCCTTCATAACCCCTTTCTTTGTCTCTGCTGGTGTGCAGTAATCATCATCAAAGAAAATAGTCAAAGAATCATGGCTCTTTACGTATTCCTCGTTGTGAAGCAAAGCTTCTACAGCGTTAGCAGTGCCAAGCGGAATAGAGACAACTAGTGGTTCAAGACCTTCAAACTTCGTACCTTTTACGTTCTCCACTGCTGCTTGCCATACACTAAGACAGTCCCATTGGCCTTCGGTCGTAATCAGATTGGTACGCTTGCGGTTAGTGTTTTCAGCAACTTCTTGGCCAAACAACTTATTGCCAATAGAAACGCTGCCAACAGCCGTCCAATGGCCTTTCTCATCCTTTCCTTTAGTTACATCTTGTTTTGTGTAGCCTACAACTTTCCCTTTCTGATTGTATGAAGGGAAGTAGAAAGCTTCTGGTGTCTTACCATCTTTCTCAGACAGTGCAACCTTAACGCCGAATCGCTCAAGTGTAGCTTTACGAATACCACGCTCAGGTGCATCTACAGACGTATACTTCTTAACGTCATCAACTGTTTCTTTATTAAAAACTTCCACTTCTCGCTCCTTTAGCTTTTTGAAATAGGACAAGCTACTCTCCAATTTAGTTTTTGATCTTAAAGCCCAATGGCGATTGAATGACAGCGAACTTGTTTCGCCCACTCACACCAATCTCCTAATCAATATTCTTCGCCACAACCTCTAATCCTACAGACTATCTTTCAGAATCTCAATAGCCTCACGAATATTCTGTTTAAGACTCTCCACTCGTGAATACGAATCACGATCTTCTTCTACAGCTTCTTTTACTATCTTGTCAATATCTTGCTGAGTGTAGAAGTCTTGAAAGATGTATTCTAAGAAGTCCCCGAGGTCAAGACCATTAGCCTCAAGAATCCCGCGATAGGCCATATCCCTCAACTCTTCTGGGGAATGCTGCCTGTAGTTTTTCGCAATGTTGAACATAGCCATTAGTAGTACACCTTAAAGTCATACCCAGCAGATTGCAAGAATCGTTTCTCATCGTCATCTTCAGTGATCATATCAATAGCATCGCTCACTGTCCATTGTTTATCAAGGAAACGACTAATGTACTGTTCTAGCTCACAGGCTAGGATTGCTTTACGGTCTTCTGTAACGTCTTCGATACTCATCATCAATCCTCCAAACACTCAGAACTCTGATCACTATAATAAGCCACTACCACAAACTCTGGCAATGACTCTACAGGAAAACCATTCTCAACAAAAGTGTTAAATTGCTCTCGTTCTTTGGTTGCAAAATCTTTACATTCTTCCAAGGATGTGCTATGGAAGATTGCAATGCCGTCTTGTTCTGGTTGGAATAGCACCACTTCATAGCCTACTACATCGTTCATATTAGTAATCCTCCCAACCATTCAGTTTATTTTCAGTCTCAGCCAGTTGCTGCATACGCTCATCAATCATCTTCTTAGCCATTGCAATCTGAAACATACAATTCTTAAGAATAAAATCCTCATGCAATAAATCAGCATACTGAGATTCCAATGCATAAGTGTGACCTTTATCATCCCGCCAGTATGACCACATTTCTAATTCTGTCAAGCTTCCGTCTGGTTTCATTTATTCAACACCTCTTCAAAAGCCGCTTTGTAGTAATCCCGCTCAGCACGAATCGCTGTGTTTGCTTCGATATTGTTAATCTCTTGGACCCTAATCAATTCCAATAAAGGCTCAACAACCTCAGCAGCACACCGCTCAATAGCCTCATCCCAACCATACTGCATAGCTTCATAACGATCTGTAATTCCACGATCCTCAAGGCCACAACCCATGCCTTGGTAGTGATACTCTGGATAATCTACGTCTTCGTGATTCATCTTTCTCCATCCCTATATTTAAATTAATCTTGCATACACCACATACGTGTATTGTTTCTTCGAAATGTCAGCGACATTGAGGGCTTAGTAGCCTGCCCGATATGCTGCGTCAAGTTCACGCTTGGCTTTGACTAGCTCAACAATAAGCTCTTCTCGACTGACTCCACGATACTCTTCTTCCGCAATCTCGTCAATAGGGTGCTTGACACCATAATCTTCAGGTTTAATGCCGTGAGATTTCAGGTGGTTGTAAAGGTTTTCTGGGTGGTCATGATCCAAAGCTTCACGTAGAATTAGCATTGTACCTGTGTTTAGATAGGCTTGGTATTGTAGCTGACCCTCCTCGTTGATTACTGGTGGTTTGTTGTCCCATTTAGCGTCCATTACATTTCCTCGTTAGGTTTGCTTTCAATGACACCTATCCTAACACGTTCTCCTCCTCTGTCAACCCCAACAAAATTCTCCCCCTGCTCTCTCAGTAAATTTATTCATCATCTATGCGAATTTATTCGCTATCCCCTCTTGACTTCAGCTCCTGATCTGTTATGATTGGCCTACATTAATTGAGGAGACAAAATCATGACTTACAAATTCGTACCAGATGTTGGGGTAGAAATGGATTGGAAGTTCGAAGGGTTGACTTGGGAGATTGAAACCCTTGACGATGGCTTTTACATGGAAGGTGGACAGTTCATGGTTGCTATCGATGAGAATTATCGTTCTCTGTCTAGTAAACCTAGTCGACAAGGTGTATTTGTGGAGAGTAAAGAATGAAAAAGAAATTTAAAATTATTGACACCTCTTCTGGAGAGAAACTTAAGCTTGGGGAGAATCAAATGGTAGTGATGAACTCCCAAGGGATTTTCTTTATCGTAGGGAATTTTATGGATTATGATACGTATGTGAGGAAGCTGTCTGATGTTTGTCCGAGGTTTAATGTGATTTGGAAGGGAGAAGAGTGATGAACAAGAAAGAATTTATCGCTTGGATTGAAAGCTTGCCAGAAGATTTTGCGGTTGAGCCAATCAACATGTCCGAGATTCGTGAAGAAAGCAGTCCTTGGGTATCAGATTATGCATCTGTAGGGACAACCTTTCAATCTGTTTACAAGAAGTCAGTACGAACAAACATGAAGCTTGACATTACCTTTGAGGGCGAGATATCTGGTGAGTTTAAGCGTGATCAGTTTGGTGCTGAACAGTGGGCTAATATTCGGAGAGTGAAATGAAACAAGAGAAATTTGATGCGTTAACTGAAGAAGTGGAACAGTTTGTAGCTGAATTACACTTTAAGTCTTTTCACAGGGTTTTTCTTGAGGACATTATCCAAGCATTCCCTGATGTGAAGAAGAAACATTTGAAGAAGATTTGGCAGGATATGCAATGAACACAGACAACGGTACAGATTGGGACAAGGTAGGTAATGCAATTATCATCTATCACACTAATGATGAGCATCCTCTGTGGCTGAGTAGGGAGGATCTTGAAGAGGTGTTGAGGGTGTTGGAGGGGGAAGATTAGGTATTCCTCTAGGTTATCGCTTTCTTGATTTGCTATAAAAACATATCATGTCAGAAAGGTTGCAATTGAGGAAATAAAGGCGTAATATTTATACATGACCTTCTTCTAAGCGACAGCACATTAGAATGTCATCGGTTCTGGTGGCGGACACAACTGCAACGGGCAGCCAGAGCTTAAAGCTAACCGGGGAGCTAACACATAGCAAAGACTAGTCGAAAGAATCAGGTCTTGTTAGCGGGGCTGTAAGAGCCTATAAAAGTGATTCGAGAAGGTAATCTTATTAAAGACCTTCCTTGGCTACTAAATGTACCTGTGCATATTAGTAGAGTCGAAAGACTATTTTTCTCATCTCAAGTTGAATACAGCGTAAAGCTGCTTCACAGGAAAGAGCGAGGATAATTTCAAGCGTGACCCCTACCTAAGTCTTATGGGAGAATATTGTTTCTCTTATGGCTATGGGTAGGGGTAATCTCGCTTGGAGTTATCTAAACTCAGTTGAATAATATAAATCTAATATAAATAATAACTAAATACATAAGAGAATTAAAGAATAAGTATGACAGTACGCAATGAAGGTGATCAGTTTGAAGTAAGAGATTCAATAATGACATTAGTTAGTAAGATAGGGAAAGATAAGTGGATTGTCTCTTGTAGTAAGTGCTCTTTAGATACTGAACTATTCCCACTAGGATCAATTACCTCTCATGCACACAGCCTAAGTAAAGGATCATGTTCTTGTCTTTGTGCCAGAACTCCGTACCTAACAGAAGAACAAAATAAGATATTGGTAATACGGGAGTGCATTAAGAGGGATTATAAATTCATAGGTTGGGATGGGGAATATAACGGTAAGATTAATACTAAGATCAAGGCTGTAGACTTAAGAACTAATGATGTAGTAACTCTTCCGAGGATAAATTCATTCTTAGGCGGCTCAGATGACAATAAAAGGTGTGTTGGTCTTGATGGACTCATATCTAAAAACAAAGTAAAACCTATAGAACACTATATTGATTTGTTTTTATCTACAGGCTCCTTTGTTAGCGGTACGACGTTTGAAAGAGATCCTGTGCCCGGTTCCACTGGTAGGTATGAAAGATGGTTTGTTAGCTGTCCTATTTGTAAAGAAGATGAGTATACAAAGGCTGGTCTTTGCAATGGTGTTTTTAATGCCTCATATGCAAGCCTTAAGGCTGGTAATCTACCTTGTCGATGTAAAGATAATCCACCTTTAACTTCAGCACAATATGAACTTAAGATGAATAACCTTGTAACTGCACAAGGCTTTACATTTATTGGTTTCAACACTGATGATATCAGGCAGACAAGTAAGTTTGATTGGTTGTGTGCAGAAGGGCATGAAAACTCCACGTCCATTAACAACTTCCTGAGAGGTAGGGGTTGTGGTGGGTCTTGCAGATATAAATCCTCAGCCGTAAATAACGGGTATGGTGAATACGAAGGTCGTGCAGACGAAGATGACAATCTATACCTCATAAACTTGTATAATAAAGAGGAATCTTTTATCAAGATTGGTAGATCCTTCAATATGAGGGAAAGGATGTGGTCGATAGGAAGGTACTACGATGTTGAAATCCTGTCAACAGTGCAAGACAAACATCTTTCAGTCTTAGAGATGGAAGCCGAACTACACAAGGAATTCAGGGAGTTTCACTACAACCCTTTGGTGCCGTTTAAGGGTGGGATGTTTGAGTGCATGAGCTTGGAGGTGCTTGAAAAGCCTAAGATTAAAGAAATTTTCAACCTTGCGTGATATTGGGCCTTGACAGGCCCTTTTCTTTTGTCTAAAATTCAAGCAACAGAAAACACAGAGGAAAACTAAATGTACTCAATTGAAAACTTCGAACCCTACGTTTTACGCAAACATCTAGGAAATGCTGTTGTCCTCGTGTGGAGCAAAGCTGGAGGGTATCAATTTATGTCAGTGCTTGACAGGTTTAAGGCTGTGGCTGAGAATGTGGAATTCAAAATTGCAGGAATTAAACAATGAGCGATCTAGCCTATCACTTTGTAGAACAATCACTATTTCCAAGCGATGATAAACCTCAATGGCTAGCTTTCCTTGTTCTTAATAAACTCTATCCTAATCTAACTTACCTAAGCATGGATGGTTATCATTGTCACGGTATAGCTGATTACAGCGAAGGTAAAATGTTTTATTGGCAAGATCGCTATGAAGGTGGTATTCTCAATTGGACAGATAAGACTCTAATTATGTCACCACCAAAAGATTTCTGTGACATGAGAACTGAAGAGATTGTCAATGTCTGGACTGAATTGAATGGTGAGACTGAAGAGAGTAAAATTAATTGGCTTAGGAGTTTGAAATGACACAGATCAAAGACGGCGATTACTTCCAATACACTTGGAAACCTAACCTTGGTCCATCATCAGATCCGTATTGGTGCAGAGACAGACGTGCGGTAGCTCGTACAGACAGACACGGTGACATAGTTCTAATCGACACATACAACTATTGGCCTTTCAAGGATGGAAAAGAAGACACAAACATCTTCACACACGAAGGCTTGGCTCGTGAATATTCGAAATATGTGAATGCGGAGTCATTCGACTTAGAGTTCATCTGCAATCTGAATGATTACGAATTTGTGCATGAATACGCTAAAGATGATTATGAGGGTGTTGTGTTTGTAGGGTATCAGTGTACAAAGAAGTGGGCTAAGCTTAAAGGGAGTGATGTGAGTAAGACAGCAGTATTGAAGAAACTTGAAGGACAACTTCAGCGAGCACATGAAGATTTGAGAAGTGCTGAATGGACTATTACACGGATTAATGAACAGATTGGGGAGTTGAATAAATGAACACAATGCTAGAGTCAACACTTCAGGTATTTGATAAGCGTAAGAAAGAGCTACCTGCCACCAAGGATATCAAGTTTCTAGTTGATTACTTCGAATCGGGTTGTTTGTGCATAGATGGTGGTGACTTAACCATTCCAAACAATCAGACAGACGAAGTGAAAGCTTTATATTATCTTATGTGGTGTGGCTGCAATCGACATTCTGACTATCACGAGGAAATTGGAAAATGAGCAGTCTTGAACACAGCAATCCAAGACGTTATAATTTTAAAGTAGAATATCATGACTTTGGTCAAGCATCTGTACAGAAAATTACAGCAGAGTTTGGACAATATGTAAGCTTTGATGCATACTACAATCTGTTGTGTGAATTTAGTGATTATGAAGATAGGCAGCAGGGAGGAGAGAAAGATTATGAGTGAAATGCTGAGTAAATACCAAGCAATCGTTATCACTGGCTATACAGGTATTGTAATGTGTGATTTCTCAGTCTTTCATGCAGACGTAGAGAGTCGCTTTGGCAGGTCAGTGTGGACACATGAGTTTGGTAATGAGGACTTCACAGAAGAAGTTAAAGACATGTATAAAGATGAATTTATGTATTTGTGCAATATGAAGAGGGCAGAATGAAAGAGCAACAGTACGAACAATGGGATGGAGAGGTCTACACAGGTAATTATTCATTTGATATTCAACAAAGCTTAGACAAATCCATCTTCAAATGGCAAGACTTAGCGGGAAAAGAGCTACTAATTAAGGTTGGACACTATCCTGATGAGCTAGGTAAGGGGGATGCATGTTTGTGTGATTGGAGTGGACAAAACTAGCGGGAAATGTTATGTTTTGCATACTGGAATTGAGGAGTATAAGTGATGGCTTTTAATCCTGTGGGAAACATCCTATGTCAACGCTGCGAAGCTTTCGTAGATGGACATGACTGCACAAAATGTGGATGGGAACAAGAACCATGTGTACCAGACTACAAACAGAAGCTGATTGATTTGGTTCAAGAAGGTATTGATGACCTTCAAGCAGTCGGTGCTTATGCTGAATCTGCTGGTCTTGAGATGCAGTTATTGGAATTGTTGAAGGAAATGGATAAGTGAAAGTCCTTCTAGTAATGATTGCCATATTACTTTCAGGCTGCAACCTTCAATCTCCAGATTACCATAAAATCATGATTGATTGCGCTCAGAAGAAAGGTTATTATTTCAGCGTAACAGTTCCTACGTGGTTAGGCCCAAGACTTATAGCTGGGTGTGCAGAAGACTTTAGTAAATTGAAAGTTACAGTTATTAACGAGGTTTCAAAATGACAGACGAATACGCACCAAACGCTCTACCACTAGTAGAAGCCACAACAGGAATGGATGTATTTGAAAATGCTATCCGTACCTACGGAGTAGGTAACTTCGCAGAATATGTTGGTGGCGATTATCGAGGTGAGTTTGCTACTGATCAGTTGGAACATTTGAAGACACAGTATGAGGCTAAAGCTAAGCCTGTTTATATTGAGGAGTATCCACCAGATGACTATTCAATCTGTAAACAGACTAATGGTCTACACATGTGGGGATTTAGAAAGTGTCGTCATTGTGACATACCTTGGCCTGAAGAATATAGGAGTAAGAAATGAACGTAGCAGAATTTCGTGAGTGGTTGCTCACACAAGACCAAGAAGCGACTGTAGAAGTATTGGTACATTCGTCTGGAACTGGTTATTATGATCAAGGCGGAAATGTATCTGTTGAAGAGTTCACAGCAGACGAGGAATATGGTTGTGGGAAGCACTTTGATTACACAGACTTTCGAGGCAATCAGTTTGTAAAACCTGAAGCTTCCTATTACAATAAACGAACTCTACAACTCGGGACTAAAGATAATTGAAATGAACAAATGCTCCGATTGCAAACATCGCTCCCTAACAACGCAATGGCGATACATAAAGCTATTTGAGTGGAGGTGTACAGCACCTAAATATACGAATGATGTAGGTGGTAAACTGAATCACTTGACATGTACGTATATCAGAAATCATGATAGGATGAACCATTGTTATAGTTTTGAGGAGAAATGAGATGACAATTGATGAACGTGAAGAAGAGCTGAACAAACAGTACTCGGAAGGCTTGATTACGTATAGTGACTTTGCTCTGGCTTGGATTCAGGCACAAGAAGATGAAGAGACCTATCCAAATAAGGAGGCTACTAAATGACCCAACATAAACAAACTATCCAACACACTATCACCCTTCTGCAACAGGCTAAACATTTGTTGGAAAAAGAATTGCAATACGATTATAGTGTAACAGATGAGATTGAGAAAATTATTGAGTCACTTGAGTTTGATTTGGGAGAGGAAGAATGACAGCCAAGCAACTCATAGATCCTTTTAACTCTGATTATTGGGACATTCCTTTGATTGGTATTGCTCCTGATGAAACTGAAACTAAAGTTAAGATCAACAATAAATCAGGTAAGCCCTGTGTTTGGGGTTGGTCTGTCTGGCGACGAAAAGGTGCATACCGTACACTTGGTATTAGTGTAGAAGATATGGTTAACATTAGAAATTGGAAATTCTACAAAGAAGGGAACTGTGCAGTCTGCCACAAAGGCACAATGAAAGAAATGTCTATTTACGATGATATGGATGGTATGCTAACCTGCGATAACTGTGGAGTGAGGGTTAAGAATTGAAACTGCCAGAATGGGACAATATAAATATTCCGGGTGGTGCGGAGCTTTCTATTAAGAATACTGCACCAATAGAAATTCCTTATGAAAATAATCTAGGCGCATGTTACAAATATTGCAACGGTTGGAATGATAGCAGTTATTACTGGGAGAAGTATGTGCAGCAGCTACACGCTAAAATTAAAGAGTTGGAGGAGTCCAAGTGACAATCCAAAAGAAAGTAATAGTTGTAAACAGCAGCCACGGTGACTGGTCAGGAATCTATCTTGACGACGGTAATGAGAATTACACTCTATGGACCGAACACCATTCTTTACATACACAGGATTGGGCAGAACTTATCAACAATCATCATCTAGAATCTGTAGATGTGAGAGAAGTTTGTGGTGAGTGGTTAGAAATGTGTGGTAATCTTCCACAAAGATATCAGGACATTCCAATAGAGAGGTTTGTATGAGTGACATTCAAGGCTATATAATCATTGACACCGAGACAGGAATGCGATGGGGCTCTCTGTATGAATCAATGAGCGGAGCAAAGTCTAGTTTCAATTCTTGGGCAAAGTACAAAGGATTTACTTTTAACGAACAAACAAAATTTGTAATTAAACCCCTGGTGATTTATGACAATCAGTAAATGTGAGGGAACAGACTGCACAAAAAGAGACACATGCAAGCGCTTCCTCATCGAACCCTTGCCACGCTATCAACCTTACATTTGCATGGCTGTATCGATCAAAATCATCGAGGAATGTCGCTTTTATCTTGAAGAAACCCTTGACTCACTCAATCTAATCAGCTAATCTTACAGCCATGCACACAACAGAGGGATACAAGGGCTGTATCTTGTAAAACAAATTATTTAGGAGAATGTTATGAAAATCACAACACGAACAGAACAAGTCATTGGCGTAGGTGATTGGGATAGTTTGGTAGAAACTACATATGGTCGCCCTTACAGCTTTCAGCAACAAGATGGTTGTAAAGAACGTCAACGTGTTACACTGACAATTCCTGATGGTGCAGATGACTATGAGAATGATACGGTTCCTGAAGAAATCAACGGGGAGGAAATGGGTGTAAGCTTTGATGCATGGCTTGCTCGTGACCCTAAAGAGTGGAATGGTGATCCAGAAGACAAACGTTTCCTTGATCTGTTCTGGGGTCGTAACTTCTATCCAGATGTACAAATGGTTGCAAACAGTCTTTACCGAATGGAACTGATTGAAGCTGGTACGTACACAATTGATATTGATTGGTAAGGAGAATGTTATGAAGATTAATAGTGATGTGGAGATTATTGGTTATGTTCTTCCGAACGCTGCATCAGATGACTACGGTTGGACTCAAAATGAAGAGGCCGGAAGGCTTTGGGGAAAGCCTGTAGTTTTCTTGTCAGCCTTTGACGCTGCCAATAAGCAGATTGAGGAGTTGACTAATATAGCAGCTTTGTATCAGAAGAACATGTGGGAACTTAAAGATGCTTTGGATGAAGCAACAGGAGTAATCAAATGAAAATTCCACGGAAATCAGCAACAGTCTCTAAGAAATTGACGGATGAAATCGTTGCCAACTGCCACCGCTGGACTCAATTCATCATTCACAGTGGTGTTCGATTCGAAGACTTGTCCGATGAGTGGGTGCTGTTCTTTGATGCACAGGCTGAGATTAGCACGGCAAGTACAGAGCTTGTTCGGTTGATTGACTTAGCGATAGACGCAGACAAAGCTAAGGAGAGTAAATAAATGATAATTCTAGGATGGTGTGTACTTCTTGTAATTTCCATCTGGCTGTGGGCAGTTACTTTGGTAGGTTCCTATGTGTCAGCAGGCTTCTCTGGTAAAGTTGGTGCAGAAATGCTTATTCCTTCTGTGTTCGCTGTCCTATTCAGTTGGCTAACTTACGACAATTGGCCGTTCATTTTAGCTGTTAAGGTGGCAACCCCATGAAGCACTTGTCTGAGTTGCTAGAACGGCTAGAAGCATGTAAAAGTGCCTATCAAAGCTCGAAAAGTTCGCTAGATAATAGCTTGGAATACATCGTTAGGAAGGAAGAGCTGCGAGTGGCACGCTTTGATTGGTTGTCTGCCTGTGAACAGTTTGTATTAGAAGAGGTACTGAATAATGCATAATGAATTCGTTGTAGAGTTTAAAGATGGCTCAAGAGACTGGGTAGATCCTGTGATTGATATCACTGAGGATGATGAGTGGATTTATGTTGACAATGGACACAAATATCAATATGAAAAGAAGCTGATTGCTAAGTGGACTGTTCGTCCTTATAGTGCAGAGACTACTTATGATGTTATTGGAGAATAGCATGAAACAACTATTCTCAATAGGTGAAATAGTCATACGCCAAGCACAGAATTACCCGGAAGGGAATGGTGAATACACAATCGCCAGCATTATCACCAAACAAGAATATGAAGACCTCTATCCATCTCCGTTTGGTTGGTCAGGATTAGATGAAATCTATTATGGACTGGAAGGATTTAGTGTGGAAGTAGGGAAACACGCACCTCCCCTTATCTGTCACCATACAGCACAAGGGAATTTGCGTAAGCGACATGAACGGGGTGACTTTAGTTTTACAGAGCTGGTCACACATTTGAACACAAAGATTGTGGAGAAGATATGAAAGTTAAAGTAATTAAAGCAGGCTTGAAGAGTTATTGGTATGCTGATAAGGTTGGACAAACCTTCGAGGTCACTCCTTTCGATGGAACATACTGGGGGTATAAATTAGTTTCAAATGAAAGCCACGGTAGCTATTTTGACAAATATGATGTAGAAATTATTAATGAGGAGAAAATTATGAAGAAGTCGGACCTGAAAAGCGGTATGCATGTTGAATTGCGAAACGGCCACACCTACATGGTGCTAACAGATGGTTACTATGGTGGCTTCTGTCTCGTATTGATTGGAGCTATCGGCTGGGCAAATGATGCTTGGAATGAGGATATGACTTGTCGAGAAAGTAAGGATCTTGACATTATGAAAGTACATACCCCACCAATTTACAATGTGATGGAAATCAGTAACCAACGTAAGCTTGTTTGGGAGCGTGTTGAACAGACACCAGAACAGAAGCAATTGCAACAGATGTTGACCAAGATTTCTGAGCTTCAGACACAAGCTGAAAAGCTTCAAGGATTGATCAATAAATAGCCAACTGAAATAGTTCAATTATTTTACACATTTAGCTTGCACATGGATCCAAAATCTGTAAACTCATCAATAATAAAATAGTACAGGAATATTATAGGAAACAAAAATGAAAGCAGAAGATGTTTTAGAAAGACTGAGGTTAAATTTTGAATATGACCCTCAGACCGGATTATTCACTAGACTTGTAGATTCTAAAAACGGTAAGAAAGGTGATGTTCAAGGTAACAAGGAAAGTAACTACTACATAAGAATCAGACTGGGTAAGAAAACTTACTCGGCCCACAGGCTAGCCTTTCTGTATATGAGTGGAGAGTGGCCAAAGGGTCTTGTTGATCACAGGGATTTAGATAAAACTAACAATAAGTGGGAAAACCTCCGGGATTCAAATAGTTCCGTAAATAAGAGAAATGTCGATTTACAGAAGAATAACAAGTCGGGGGTTGTAGGAGTCAGGCTGGAAGAAACCGGCAAATGGTACGCCTACATTTATGCAGAAGGTAGGTTGATTGCTTTAGGGAGATTCGAATACAAGGAGGATGCAATTTTCGCACGGATGACAGCTGAAAAGAAATATGGCTTTTGGAGGGATAGGGTGTGGGACCAGCTGTAAATATTCCTGACACCCCGTTGCAAATGGACCTAGAAGGTGTAACCTTACTGACAAAGCGTCCCAAGAACGTAACACAACCAACGTAGGAGCATTACAAATGAACAACCAAGAAATTATGAATGCACTGGAAACCCTGCACAATCCTAATGTGTACAACCAAGCTTTGGTGGATTGTCGTAATCTGTTGAATTTGAGTTTGGACACATTGCTTGCTCACTTTCAGGCGTGGCTTTGGCATGAGTTTGCTATCCCTGAGTACGATGCGGGTGAATTCCAGTATTACCTTGAGCTTGCAAAGATTGAAGAACACCTTTGCACACAAGGACTTATCTACGATCTGTAAAATAATTTCAAAACGTGTCAAAATACAGGTTGACAGGACGTAAGCCATCTTTTACAATTCAATCATGAAAGGGAGAAACAGAGACGGCAACCTAGAAGTAGCCATCTGACAGACATGGAGACAAGCCTAAAGAAATGGTTCTCTAGGTTGGTTATCTTACTCTTTAAGGTGTGAAGATCATGACTACTACACAAATCAAATCTAGCTTTAGCCCTGTAACTGGCAGCAAGGTTCGCAGAGTCTTTAATGATTCAGGCTTGTTCCTCGGTACAATTACAAAGCTAGATAGCAACAAAGGGTACAGTGTGTTTCGCCTCAAAGACGGCAAGCGCAGAACCAAGCGTCTTTTGGCTGACGCATTTAAGTCAATAAAAAGGGAGAATTGAGATGAAAACAATTCTCGGGTATTTAGTGGAAAGAGACAATCGCAGTTTGTTCATTAGAAACATCAATGAGGCTGCTTGGGCTATGGAGGATACTGAATACACGGTTACTCCATTGGTTCCGCTACCTTCAGCGGAAGTTTATGAACAGTTTGTTGTAGATGCTCCAGTACAAACAGACGACACAGCAGAACGCATTCAGTTGATGGACGAATTGTTCGATTTGCAGCAGGCTGAAATTGATTTCCTGAAACGCAGGCTAGAAGCTTTTGTTGAAGTTGTCGAAGGGATCGTTGAGCTTACAGATGTGATCAGTCATAGTGGTATTGAGAACCGTTCTAAGCTAGTGGTGATCGGGGATAGCTGCAAAGCGATATTGAAACCGAGTGAATAGATGTAAAAAAGATTTACTCAAGCCCCTTGACCGGGGCTTTTTCACGTCTATAATTAGCACATACAAACCAAACACAGAGGTTAACATGAAAGCATATACAGACTACCCAATCCTTGAACTGGGTGATATCTCAGGAGAAGAGGCGCCTATTCGTGAGGTGACGATTGTCTATTATGATGGTGACAAACGTTGCAGAGTGATTATTGAAGGCGTTGAAGAAGAAATTAAGACAGGATATCTCTATAAAGCGCCTGTACGTGCAGAAGAAGCTTATGAGAAAGACCTAATCATTAACACTCAGTACATTAAGAACGAGAAAGGACATTACCCATCTAGTAAAGCAGCACAGATTACAATCTCATGGGTTGTCTATCCTCCTAACTATTCGCACAAGAATACTAAAGGTCCGTTCTACTATCGTTTCTTGAAGGATGCTTGGAACAAAGCAACGAGCCTAGGCGCAGGTGCTGAATGTGTACAAAGCTTACAGGTTCGTCATAAGGATGGCAGCGGAACATGGACGAGTGGAGGTGTGGTTTACGAAGTTTGTGCAAAATAATTGAAAATAAATCCTTGACGGACTGTTCAGAAGGCATTATAGTTACATCACAGACAACGAAACACACAAGGAATCAAGACTATGAACACTGAATCCACCATCAAAGACCTCTACGTAGTAATCGACCGCCATACCGGCGCTGTAGTGAGCAAACCAATGTCATTCAAAGCAGCTATCCGTTCGGTTGACAAGCGTGACTTGGCTTACGGTGCATGCCGCTTCGGCAAGAAACGTGTAGAGACTGTGTAACATGCCCATCAAACCTTTACTAATCTGGACAGGGCTTAGCCTTATCTTATGGGCTGCCCTAATCCACGGAGCTATTAAAATTTGGGAGTTAGTAGCATGAAACTTAAATGTGTACGTGATGTGGTTATGAACAGCGATGGTCGGGTGGCCTTCAAGGCTGGTGAAGAGTATAACTTCAAAATGAATGCAGACGGCACCATTTCTAAGACCACTGAGTTTGGCTTCCACTACTTCTTACCCTATGGTCCTAGTCAGTGGACCAACCACTTTGTGAAGGAATTGGAGGACATATGAGTAACTACCTATTGAAGTTCCTGCACTCAAACGGTTCTAACGTCTGGTTCACTGTGTACTCGGATGTAGAGTCTATCTGGACAGTGATCAGAGGTATTGAGAAAAGAACTTCATTCACGTTTATGAATGACTATACGGATCTAGGACAATGACAACCGAATACCGCACAACAAAGACATCTACAAAACGTCTTGTCAATTCTCTTGAGCGCATCATTAGCTTGTTTGCAGAGGTTACATATGTGAATATGGAGACGGATGAGGATGTTATGCGGGCTAGGAAGTTGATTGATCAATTGAGGGTTAAGGGATGAGTCGTAAAGCATGTTTCTTTATGTTCGTAGTAATGAATATAATTCTAAATTGTATCTGGTTTAACAACGTGGATACGTGGGCAATCTTCGCATATCAAGTGTGGGCTGTGTTCTGTGCATACCTTACTCATTACCTGTGTGGAAAGGAGGTTGTGTCATGAACGGTCTATCGCATTGTGTGTTCTTAGTCCTCACAATCATTTTCCCACCATTCGTTCTCTTGTGGGTGTGCTGTGCAGTAAGTGCCAGTAACCAACGTAAGCGTAAGGACAGGCAGCTTCAAGAACGCCAAACAGCGGCACTTGAGGAGCTTGCTCGTATTAATCAATGGAAAGGGTGGAACGATAAATGATCTGGACAATGATAGTATGCACCACCTTGACTTGGGGACTGTGCGACAGAATCATACAAGTTGACTATCCAACCAAAGAGCTTTGCTATGAGAGTGTAGAGCTAACTATTAAGAATTCAGGTGTTAAGCCTGCGAGTATTATTTGTGGACCTAAAGTGGAGGGTAGGTGATAGAAGATTATAAGAAACATCCGCAGGATTGGGGATTGGTATGACATCCTATACACCGGTAATGAATCCTCGGTGACAGCTCCTCAAGAAATACACCAAAGAATTCTTGAAAGCAGACAAACGGTAATTGATGTTATACAGGAGTGGGTACATACTATCCCTACAGAAACCAAACACACGGAGTAACAGCCATGAAAGTTCTCATTCTCAGCGGTCAATTCAAAGGTGTTATAGGTCGTCTTTCCTATGACGAAGAAGGTGAAGAGTGGATCACCTTCTACAGCCGTACATCAGGTAGTTGGAGAGATGTTAAGGCAGAATATGCCAAGGTTTAAGCCTCAAGCCTCCCTAATCAGGAGGCTTTTCTTTTGTCTGAAATAAATATTGCACAAGTATGTAGATAGATATACAATACTCACATCGAAACAAACAAAGCTTCAGAGGTGTGACATGTGGAAAGGTAAAGGAAGGTCAGGCTACGGTGAATCATCCACTCTAGGTGACTATGATGATTGGTCTTGTCTATCACGTAATGGAAAGCAATGGAAGAATCCTATCACCATGCAAACCTGCGACCTTTCCGGGGCCGATTACTGGCATATGCGTAAACAACTGACAGACAGCTATGATGTTCCTGAAGAATTACATGCTGTCAATGAGACTGTTAGTTTGGCTCATACACTGCCATCGGGTAAGGCAAACTTGGCTGCATATGGTGATCCTGTACCAACTAAACGAACCACTAAAGTTCCTCTTAAGAACAGAATTTTGCCTCAAGCTTCCCGAGTAGACAAACTCCGCTCAGAAGCAATCGAACTAGAAGCAGCCTTTAAAGCTGGTGAGTTTAGTGCTGAAGAGTACACCTTGTTCAGAGAGGTAGCATTCAAGAAGCTACGTCGTGCAGAAGAGCTGCTGAAGAAAGCTATCACCCCTGTTCAGAAAGCAGGAGAAACAGACGAAGATAGCGTAGAAACACCCTACACAAATGACAATAACGCTCAACCTAATGACGGATATGCCTCAGGGGAATACGAAGAAATTGGTGTACGTTTTATTGATGAATTATCTTCTGAAAATAGTTTGAAAGGTGTGTTGAAATTCTCTTGCAAAGCTATTCGTAAGGCAGTACAATTCAGTCACAAGGCCAGAAGCAGCATAGCTGCATATTGGCAAGAACTTAAAGAGGTGTGAGATGAAAGAATTTCTGGTTGTGTGCCATACGACATTAGTGATGGATACAGGTGAAACAGCGTTTATTCGAGGGAATACCTATATAATGAGTGGTCAGGGTGTCTTCATTAAAACAGTAAATGAACAGGGTAAGAATCATTACTTTGATGATTATGGTGTTGATGATTACAACCACTGGTTTGAAATTGTGTCGGAAGGAAGCCTAAATAAAATGAACACACAACATACACAGTATGATACCCTAAACGCAGCCCTATCCACTATCGAACAGCTTCTCTCACAAGGCTTTTCGAGCTTCAAATTATATCGTAGTGAAGGGAAGGTTTGGAACGTAATTGTTAATGCTGTTCACACATTGAAATAAGGAGAATGAAATGAGCTTAGACGTATATCTCAGTACCAAAGAAGAAGGCTATGTGTATGATGCCAACATCACTCACAACCTAAACAAGATGGCAGAAGCTGCTGGTCTGTATAAAGTGTTGTGGCATCCTAGTGCAAACGACTTTGAAACAGCAGAACAAATGATTCCATTCTTGAAGGAAGGTCTACTAGAGTTAGTTTGTAACGAAGATCATTATAAGACATTCAACCCTGAGAATGGTTGGGGAAGTTATGAAGGATTGGTTAAGTTTGTCAGTAAATATCTGAATGCCTGTACAATGTATCCACATGCAACAGTTGAAGTGAGCCGATAATATGAACTACACCCAAGACACATTCCAAAAATACGAACGTAAACGTCCTAGCAAACGTCTTCTAGACCGCTCTTCAGACGAACACAGCGAACGACACAATAAACATGGCTGTGTTAAGCAAGCTTGGAGAGGGATTAGGGAGAGTAAGAGAATGAACTGGGAGGATATGTGATGTTACAGGTTAGAATGTTAAGCTATATTGGTCTAGGTTTCTTGGTGTTGCTTACGTTGATTTGGCTAACTTTACCTTAGATGTAAGACCTATTAAAACAAGGGGTTTAAGCTATGAAGATCAGACAGTGCGTAATTAACCCAATTAGTGCAGAGTTCTCCTTGTGTGGAGACGCTTTTGATGCATATGATTCTGGTGACGCTGAAGAGGAGCACGAAATCGTTAGTGCTGGTGGTGTTGTCACATGTCAGCAATGCTGCACCATCATATCAGAAATCAAGGCCGCGAAATACAAGCTGAGACCAAGAAAAGATTCTGAAAATTACTAAAATAATCCTTGACCTACCTTGTCAGGCTGCTATACTCATACACAGAAGGAAGAGAAAGACTCTTCTAAAGACAAAGAGTACAAGACATGAACGCAAACATCGGCAAACTGAACAGCGGTAAATGCTATGTCTTCTTATCAGGCTACGGTGTCAACGCTGAACCATTCTACGGCACTGAGGCTGAATGTGAAGCTGCTATCCTTGAATACGGTGTTGCTGATCCAATCCCTGTTTTCTGCAACGGTGTGAACCTGACTACCAGCAAAACAGGTACAAAGCAAGCTCAGGCTGTTAAAGTCACTAAGACTACAAAAGCTGTATACAAGAGTGTACAAACTTTCCGGTACATCTTGACAAGTAAAGAGTGGTATGGTGGTGATCAATACGGCGTTATCGAAGCTTCTAACAAAACTGAAGCTCGCAAGCTGATTGCAGAAGCCTATCGTCAGGATGTCCCACGCAATGCTAAAGCTTGCGGATTCGTACCTTGGTCTGATGTCAAGATTGTTTGGGAAGAATAATAACTGTTGACAGACCATTGTGAAAGAGTGACAATGGTCAAACAGAAACAAACCTTGGAGAGCATGACAATGAAAGGCCTTAAGCTTGCAGCTAAGAGTCAAGGCTACGTTATCGATTACGACCGTAGCCTGAAGACTTACAAGGTTGTTAAAGAAGGCTTCAAGACTCTTTACTTCTCTAAGGTTGACTTTGAGTCACTCCCTATATGGAAGCTTGTACACACTCTACAGTCAAATGATCAGGAAGAATAACAATAATGACTATCCAATTCAAAACAGATGCTGTCTACACACTCGACAAGCTGAAGTTAATCTGCACCTACATCGAAGACAATACAGTGTGGCTCAAATCAGAGGGTGTTGGTAACAACGCCAATCCAGCATCTGACACAACCCTTCTATACAAATACGACAGGAAGAAGCATAAGCTATATGTGTTCAATACGAAGGTGCAGGCTTATGACCTTGTGGAAGGGAGTTTGAGTGAAGAGGGTGTTGTGGCTAAATACAAGCCTGAAGATGTTACGGTGATTTATGATTATTTGGAGTAGTGAATTATGAAACTAGAACTGATCACAACACGAATGGATGAGCTAGGTGCTATTGCTAGACAGCGTATGGAAGCTATGGCACACTATCCAGAAAAGAGCTATGCAGAAATTATGCATATGACACAGGCAGAGCTTGAGGAGATGCTACAGCTACGCCTTGAGATGCCTAAAGAGTCCCGGCAGACTGTACACGAAAGGTGTTTAGAAAGAACGAAAAGAATTCGTGAAAAGGTGTTGACTCAAGGTGATCAATGACAGATAATGATCCCACTGAAGCAAACAACCTCTCAGAAGGAAATCAAAATGAACACTTTCACTCGTGAACAACTGAACACTCTGGCTACTATCAAGCTTGCACAGATCAAGGCTCAATACCGCACAATGCAACAACATAACGAATTGCGTAGTCTGGTTGGTGCTAAGTCTTTTGAAAGCGTACACAATGTAATGAAGCGTCATGCACTTAATCTTGCTAAGATTGAGCTGATGGGTTTGTAAAAGATACATCTAGAGAATACAGGCCCTACGGGGCCTTTTCTTTTATCTAAAATAATCCTTGCACACCACACCAGAAGCTGTACAATAGAACACAAGAAGAGAGGAAATAGATACGGGGAATCCTCCCCCTCTCAAGACTGAAGAGATTAAAACCATGATCACTACCACTTCACTCCTACACCCTTCCATGCAAATCAAAATCAAATCTTGCCGTGTACAAGCTCACATGGGCTTGGTTGGTAAAGTAAAGAATCGCAAAGGTCAAGTGATTATGGTGTGTGTCAAGCATGGCTCTTTTGAAGACTTCCAAGACCCAACATTCTACGCTGTCTATGAAGATGGCTCAGTTGGTAAGGACGTAACAGATATGGTATTGAAAGCTTGCCCATATCCTGTAGCAGTTGTGAAGAAGTCTTTCTTTCGTAAAGCTGTTGACAAGGTTGTTGGTGTATACGAGAATGTAACTGTAAATGCAACAGCTTATGTTGCTAGTGCTTTCCTCATTGGTGCAGCTTTCTCTTAAGGACAAGATAATGAACGTAATCACCCCATTCATCAAACAACTAAATGGCGTACAAGTCGTATTGTGGGACTATTCATTCCGTGCCTTTATGTACAAATCATTCCTATGTATGACAGAGGATTATGCAGAGTATAGTGCTGTTAGGTTTGAGAAATTATGAGGAGAATTGATTATTAAAATATGGGTTCCGGCAGACAATAGCAGTTGCTGTCCTAAATGTAGTAGAGCATGGTCAAGCCACTTTCACAGGAACTATTGTAAATGAAGATAAAAGTAGAATACGAAACGTCAGAGTTTGCTGATTACACACTGTACTTCTTCTATGTTAGAAAGAAGCTTGACAATGAGCTGTGTTACGTTTGGGATGAAGACAAGCTATTAGAACACGAAGCGCTTAAGAAATATCCTAAAAGTAAATATGAATGGGTGTTGTACAATGACGATTGAAAAAGAAAGACTTAAATTTGAATCACTTTACCCTATACCTAAGCACGTAGTGTGGACTGGACACCTGTACTCTGTGACAGACTATGGTGTATGGGAAGCCAATAAATACCTATACTTTTGGCTTGGTTGGCTAGCCCGTGCTCAGATAGAATAATTTAAAAATAAATCAAATCCCCGCTTGACGGGGTTTCTCCGTTTCCGTATACTTATCACATCAGAAGCAAACAACCAAACACAAGGAATACGAAAATGACTACCAACACTTACAAGACTTTCACCCTGATGGTTAGCTTCGACAACGGCGTATCTGGTAAAGACTACAAAGTAGTAGCAGTAAGCGCACAAGCTGCCTTCCAAGACATCGTAGAAGCATACGGTGATTGCATTCTTCTTCAACAAGATATGGGAGTGTAAGAGTATGTTTGTACAACGTGAATTCAAACTGATGTCCGGTAGCTTTGACCTTCAATATGTGTCTAGTGTTGACTCCAAGGGATACCCTAACGGGTATGACAAAGATGTAAAGTATGCCTTTAACCTGTCAGAGTGGCACCTAAAGAGAGCTACTAGCATGTTTAAAGAGATTGGGCTAAGTGGTCGGAGAGTTTGAGCTAACACATTCTAGCAGGTTTAATTTATAGCCCCGCGATGCGGGGCTTAGTCTATTAACAAGATTAATATAACCCACTTCTACTATCCTTTCTGTTGATAGTATTAATTAGCTGCAAAGCCTTGCCCAATCTAGTCTTAATGACTACACTAACTACACTCTTTGGTTTACTTTCTAACCACTATCAATATGCGAAGCCATCTCTGATGGCTAAGCACAAGCCTTCTTGTCACCCACTTCCCACACCGTAACGATTCCTTTACACTATCTATCACCCAATAATCCCTTGACACAGCACGTCAACTACACTCTCCAGCCCTGTACATGTAGTCTAATAGGTGGTCTTGACAAGGTGGCTATCGAGCTACATCACCTAGACACTCGGTTCAGTTGATCAGTGGGAAGTTGAACCGGAGAGGTAAGTGCTTGTTATTAAAGGAGATTGTCTAGTAGGGTTATTGGCTTGGAATACCATTTGGAATACCAGCATAGGACATCGATCAGATAATGTCGGTTGCGCTAATAGCTTGTGCGCTAAAGGTTAGTGGACTAATCAATCGTGTACGATATTTCTCAAAAGCTATAGGGGCAGTGACGTGCCACAAATTATCTGTTAAGTACTGCTCCGGTAGCTCCAGTAAAATCAAGGCTTACAGGGTATACTTGCTCAGATATTCTAGGCAAAAGAAAAGAGGTCTTGCTTTCACAGAAGACCTCTAAAATTACAGAAGTGGTGTTAGTCTGTATAAGAGATAACTTTACCAGTAAGATCTACGCCAAAGTGTTTTAAGATATCCTCAAAGGAACACTTCAACTTGTCTTTCTTGTGTTTTACAGTTTTATAATCAAGACCAAACTCTCCATACCAATATTTTGGGCTACCTGATACACCATCAATAGTAACTTTCTTAACTCTCTCAGGAGGGGAAAGTAGTGCATCGCGTAGACTCATACCCTTATCTACCCTAGTCTGTACGTTAGAAAGCGTCTTATTAAAGTGCTTACACAACTCAGCAAGAGTACCATTAACACCCTCAACTGTTTGCCTTAGGTGGTCTTTACCGTCATAAGCTAATATTTCATCTAACGTTTTCCCTTCATCTTTAAGGCGTTTCCAAGTACCCATACAAGAAGGGTGGTTAGTTTCAAACATCTCGCCATCTCTGTACCAATGGCCAACACCTAACTGATCTGTTATCTCAAAACTATAAGTCCAATAAGGTTTGATGCCATAGATAGCATTCCAAATATCCCATCCTTGTGAAAGCCTTGATTTTACTGATGCGTACTCCTTATTAAAATCAGAGCAAAGGGCATTCAGATAGACAACTTCATCATTCCATTCCACTGTATTCCCAACAAATCCATGTTCAAGTAGGTTGTAATAGTCTTCAAGTGCCCGAGAGAAAGCTAGATTATGGTATTTCATCCGTTGGTACAGATATTTATAAGCAACAAACCAGTCATCTTCAAACAACTCTTCACACATCTCAATAAAGAGTCTATCTTGTCCGTGGTATTGAACAATGATATTTGTCTCTCGATTACGTCCATTCTGACTACGTGTCACCCAACGAAGATTACTAAGATTGTTATTCAGCTTATCCCTATCTTCATGGTCCACCATAGGTAGGTTATCAGGATTAGGAATGAATGCTTTAGCCACAAGAATATGTAGGCGTTTCAAGTCACGACCATACTCACCTGAAAGGTTTACATACCAATACTGAGGAATACCAGCAATCACTTTAGCTACTGGTACGTTGTCCCAAGCGTTCCTTACTTCTCCTGTATTACTAACCTCATATTTACCGTTCCAACCTTCTACTTCTTTCCACCCTTCCATCATTTACCTCCTCGTTTAAAACTTCTCTTCTTATACCCTTTCAAAGCTTCCTGTTCTTCACGTTCCACTTTCAGTGCGTATTCGTAATAGCTGTCTTTAAGTTTCTTACACTCAGCCAACGTAAGACCTTTACCAGTTGGTGTATTAGCTACATCATCACCAAGCTTACGGTAGTATGCTGGTACACTCATTTCTATTTTTACATCACGTTTCAATGCCTGTTTCCTTTATTAATTTCTTTACTATACTCCGACCGTAATTAATTCAGTCTAAAGTCCCTAACAGCTTCACCATACTCAAGATATTTCCCATCCAACCTAAGCTGCAATATCTCAGAAGGCAGTTCCTTCATTGGTAGGGAATGTAGTGGACTCTTACCGCCTTGATAGTAAGCTCTAATAAAGTCTTTCTCCAATTTGATTTTCTCCTTCTCTTCTTCAGTAATTAGATTTTCATATTCTTGTATTCGATGCCTAATCCCATCTAGTGCAAAGCGTACAGTCTGAGCTAATCGTCTTGCATGCCTATCACTCATCTCATAACCAACTTCACGAGTGGCTACAGACTCAGCACTGATTTCATTCAGCATTAAACACTTAAATACAAGCTTTGGACTGATGTTAACTTGACCATTGGAAGTACCCGCAACAATGTATACGGCTGCCATAACAGCATCCTCTACAAAGGCGGGCATCTTTTGTTTAGTGTCTGTGTTCAGGCTGTTACGCCATCTATTCTCAATAAGCCACTCAGCTACAATCTCATTGTCCGTCTTCTTTGGTAATCTTGCCATAAGTCTCCTCTATGTGTTTATCAAACTCTTTCTTCTTAAATTCAAAGTATAAGTCTGTTTGTTTCTTTAATTCTTGCATTGCCATACTAAACATATCAGCATAGCTTTGTGGTTGTTTATCGTACATCACATCTTCTCCTTCTGTGGCAATTCCAAAAGATGCTCTAAATCATTCTCATAGAAACACCTATTCTCCATAAAGTCTTGTTCTTCCCAACAATGCCAATCTTGTTCTTCCTGAAGCTTGAGTTCTAACCTATCAAGGATCTTTTCAGCCGCTGATATTTGTTCAGCAGTTAAGTCAAACAAAGTATAGTGATGTTTAGTTTGCCATTCATGCCAATCCATCATTAAATCTCCTCAACGAATCACAACAATCTTCCAACCAATCCTTATAAGCCTCTACAGGACTATCACCACAGCCACAAGACATATAAGCAAACCAATCTCCCACTGTTGCATCATCTCCATCGGGATATTTCTCATCTGGAATTGTACACCAATATCTTCCTCCAGAGTCTTTAGTGATTAGTGGTTTCATTATGGTGTATCCACGAATAGTTCTGTAACCCAAGATCTATACATAAAGGACCAATCCTCTCCATCCATTATTTTACTCAACTCATAAAGGTATTCCCGTGCATCTGCCTCACTTGTCCAGATGTTCTTAGAATATACAACATTGAATCCGTGTGCATCTGTCTGATATACAGCTTGGTAGTATTTCACTCTTCTTTCTCCAATATTTTAGTTTAAGAACTCATTGATTATAGGGACTACCTTTGGTTCGGTTAAAAGGAAAAGATGGCCCTCACCTTCTAAGACATGCAACGTAGAGTTTTTAATCATTCGATTCAATACTTTCATATTGCATAATGCAATCAGAGGATCGTCGTCGCCACCGAGCAATAGTGTGGGTTGTTTAATCTGATGTAGGAACCAAAGAGATGACCAGCCCCACAGGGCAAACTGCTGATAAGAGTACCCAAGTTGACTGTGTGGCGTATCAGACTTAGTTTGACCCATTCGTTCAGCATGTCGAGCTGCAAGGCCGTCGTCTGAGCGGAACTTTCCGCCATAAATATCAGCGGCGATGCTGGCAGCGTAATCTTTATCTGTGTATCGTTTAGGACTAGACATCAAACTCAATACTTTAAGACTTGGTGGAACGCTCAATACACCACTACAGGTAGCAGCGAGGATAAGTTTTCGTACTCTTTGTGGGTATTCGTAAGCCAGAGTCTGTGAGATGAAACCACCCCAACTGATGCCGAGTACATCCACTTGTCCGTAATCCAAACAGTCAAGCATCTGAGTGATAGTGCGAGCTAAGCCAGTAAAACGATAAGGCATTGATGGAGTAGAGCTACCACCAGTTCCCGGATAGTCGAAAGTAATGACTTCAGTATCGGGGCTTAGTTCGTGCAAAGCTTCTACAAAAGGAGTAAGTAGTTCAAGACTTGCACCTATACCTGTGCAGAGTAATAGAGGAGTTGTGCCAATCTTACCCGGTTTAATAGATATACGGATTGACTGTGACCCAAGCTGAACTGTTTGAATATTCACCTCAATTTCCTCTTAATTAAATAACCACTATCCCTATATTTCGCAAGATCACTCTCCAATTCCTTGCGAAGCTCTTTTAATTGCTTATCTAGTTGTTCAATCTTGTCGTTGAATGTCATTCATAAACTCCTCAATAAGATTTCCAACGTTGACGAACCTATAATTGACATATTGACTTGCTGCAAATTCATCTGGGAATTGCACAAGCGCAGTCTTGTGCACATCACTAGCCCAGCGGATGAAATCTTTGATCAATTGTTTCTCAGGGGAATATTCTGTGGTCATTGTTTATTCCTCTGTTTCAGTTGTTGTAAGGAATCCATAATCAGTAGTGCTAAATGTTCAGCCTCATATGGACACAAAGCTTCTCTAGCCTGATCGCCATACTTATTTTGGACCTGAACAAGGATATGTTCTCCTACAGCAGACACCCCTACTGAGAAGTGCCCACCTTCCTCTGTATTGTGATGTATCATTTTTATCTCCTGTTCAGTTTGTGTTACATTGCAATTAAAAGTAACGTTTACACAACATCTACGGCCTACTCTCCGAAGCGATGATTGCAAGAATACCTATAACAGCAGTGAAAGGCCAGAAAAGACAAAGAATAATATCTTGTCTCCAAGGGTAGCGTATACCTCTGATGTAGCATCCGGTTGCGTTAATGTAAATGAAGATAAGTGTTACGATAAAATAGATAAGTAAGAACATTTTACACCTCTTAGTTAATTGAGTTTCCTGCATATTTTATAGGTAGTTTTAACACACGTCAAGAACATTTGAATACGGAGACGCAGATTAGCTGTTTCAAGCACTTTCCATAAATTTTATGCAGGAAAAGTACCTTATCGATCTGATTTAACCTCTTCAGCGTACTCCAAATACCACCCAGTCATTGCGTAGGCCGGGATATTAGGATTTAGCTTGTTAATTTCAGCAAGGTTATCACACCCTGTAGATTCAATCCACTGTTTAATATCAACGCCTACTTTCTTTGCAATTTTACGGATATATTTTGTAGAAGTTGCTGGTTGATATGACTGCGGGAGACGAGTACCCATAGATTTAGCAAGCATTCGCCAGTGATCTACGTCAGCCCAATCGTGACGAAGTGATTCGCCGGCAATAATCTTCTCTCGGCGTGCTTCTTGTGCAAGTTGTTTCTGTTCTTCTGTTAGTGGTGGTAGTTCTCTCATATTTCTCTCCAATTAAATTGTAATACCCGAATTAACAGAGCATTTCTCTGTCAAATACTTATGAATAGCAATAACATCACCCTCTGAAAACATCATCCCTTCCTTAGACTTCTCCCTAACAATATCCAATGTAACCTCAGCAGCCTTGTCAGAACACTTCTCAAGAACAGCTTTCTGCCATTTAGCATAGAATGTTCCGGGGCCAACTATGACAGGTTGCTTTGGTGGGTGAATTGTACAGCCTGTCAGGATTAGAGTAAAGCATAAAGTCAGGGTGATTACAGAGAGTTTCATTTCCTTCTACCTTGAGCTAGTAAGCTCGGTTATTTTATTTTCAAGGGATATTGTATATTCCATAAATTCTTCAAGTGCCGCATTCAGCCGGAAGTGCTCAGACAATCTATTCTTTTTATAATCCTCATAAGCTTTAAACTCATGTGGTGCTCCAAGATAATACTTAACCTCCCAAGCTAATCGTTGTTTAACTAGGTTCATTCATAACTCCTACATGTTGTGTCTAATGTCAATAAATACAACTTAATCCACAATATATTGTGTTTACTCTTCCTTATCAAACATTTTCAGCAGCTCTTCAACTTCCCAAAGGCAGTGTTCTAAGTGTTCATGCCTATCAATGTTTAGTTTGACAGCTATCTTTTGCATTCGTGTTTCAACTTTAGTCAAATCCTTATGAATCATTTGAAGCTGTTTGTGCAATTGCTTACGTGTCACCCCAAATCCTCCTCAGTAATCTCTGGAAAATTATACCCTTCTCCTCGTAGCATATTCAATCTAGACAAGAAAGTTTCTTTATCATCATAGAACGTCTGCCCATCATACTTCAAACCAATTGGCTTACGCTCAGCATCATGCAAGAAATCCATCTGAGCTTTATATTGCTCAAAGAACTTCTCGGTGTTTTCTTCGGAATTGTTCTCACTAGAAAATAGTGTGTAATCTACTTTTGGAACATCTCCGATTACACGTTGATTGGCTACGTGTGTGACGTAGCCGCTGTGTTCGGATTCGTAGCAATATAAGTCACATGTGAAGTTCATGCTGGACCAGCGACATAGTGCCATCTTTTATCTCCTTTGCTTTCTCGATTACTTCTAAATAAACTTCTTTCTTTTCTTCATCTGTAGCATTCCTAAAGAAATCAGATAATCCTTCGAATTGCCTCATTGTCATCCTCCAATTGTAAAGAAGGCCCGCTTCCAAGTCAACGGAAACAGGCCACAAATTAAAATAAGTTTTCAAAATTCTCTTCGTAGTAAGACTTAAGCATGTCAGTCACTTCACGAGACGACCATCCCCTGCCAATTATAACTTCTACGTACTTTCCTTTCTCTGAATGGAAGCCGTGACTATATTCACACGCATACATCCAATCGCCTTGTTCGAATAGGTACACTATTTGCCTGTCCATCTCACACCTCACAAATATTTATTACCTAAGAAGGTTTTAGAATAACTGCCAAACACAAACTGAATACGATGATCCTGCACTATAAAACTATTGGTCTGAGTACAGAACTGGAGCTTCACCTGTTTGCAAATCCGTGCAGCCTTAGCTTGAGCTATTGCGTAGTCCGAAAAACTCCAGATGCTAATTTTCTCTGGTGGACGCCCGAATACACACTTGGCTGGTGATCCGTTGTAAAGTTTGATAGCGCTGGGGATCGACAACACTTCACGACCTTTGTTTGAGTGATGCTTACTTTCAAATCGTGATGCGGAGCCTTTGTATTCAACAAACTCATAATGTAGCGCCCGCATCATTTGACAAAGCGAGAAAATTTGTAGTTTCCGTGTGTCTACGATTTCATCAGGATTCCAATCAGATTCTTTAGTGTACATTTTGTTCTCCTTATTAATTAGACATGTCTTCTAGCATTCTTTCCCCGAGGAACACAGGAAATCTTGGCTTCTCAACTGACCCGATCATAAAGTGTTTGTATTTCACAATCTTATTCAACCAAACAGCTTGATTATCCCAAATCTCTTTACGAAGCTCATCATTAAAACCTGTGCCAATGTTAAAATCAACACCTGTGACAATATCCCGAACATGCAAGCTACCGAGAGTATTCATAGGCACCATATTCTCAAGGTGGCTACTGCGCTTAGTCTGCCCAAGCTCACCAACTGTGGCTTCATTGGCATTGTGCATCTTTTCCTCGAAGCCGATAATAATTGCTTCTGAATCTGTGAAGCGTTTCACTTTAAGAAGATAACCCTCTTTGAGAGTAGATCGTCCTTGTTTGTAAACACCACTAATAGCCTTAACCATCACACCTTCTGCACCACGAAACAATGCATCTGCCTCAAACTTATCCAGCGCTTCTGAATCTTCAATGATACTGTGCGTCAGCTTATGGACACCAGTTGTTTCAGGCCAGCCTGTAAGAATCTTTTTGTTTCGCTCGATTGCACTACCTTCCCCAATTGTATCAAATACAAAGAACTTAATCTCTGACATTGAGAAACCTTCAGGAAGATCGTGACTCATGCATACTCGGGTGCTGTGTGTAAATACATTCTTATCTAGATACGGACCATAGATAATCTCACCATCATAACCTTCGTATTCGGGCTTACCAAACTTCGCTTGTACAGCTTTACTTGGGATAGGCTTCATAGAGCGCGACATTACCACACCATTGTGGATAGATGCACGGATACCATCAATTTTAAGTGATGCCATGACAGGGTAATTCAGTTTTGTTATATCTTCACATGCTGTTGCGAGCATGGGTTTGAATGGTTTCACTTTCCTCTCCTTTAAATTTTGATTACTTCTACATTGTTTGCACGAAGATACTCAAGTCCTTCAGTGCTGCGATACTCATTACGATAGTAGACCTTTGTGATGCCGCTGTCAATGATATCAATCGAACAAAATTTGCAACAGGCATGTGTGCAGAATAAAACAGACCCAACTGCACTCTCATTGCTTTTTGTCAACCCCATCAGTGCAGATTTTTCAGCATGCCTCGTTTCTGGCAAGGTCTTACCGAACTCATCTTCCAGTGGTCCGTTCAGAAACTCAGGTAAAGCATTGTAACCACAGGAGATAATTCGGTTGTTCTTGACAATTACAGAACCAACAGAAAGTCTGGTGGATACAGAACATTTCGCAAAAGCCTCTGCACACTCCATATATGCCTGAATGTGTTTGTCTTTCATTTACGCCTACTCGCAGTTCCTGTTGCCGACAATCCACCTGACTCACTCTTACTTTTAGTCTTGGTTATACGGGAAGCTTTTACGGTATATTTCGATACCCCGAACAGTTCGTTGCATTTTTCTTGGGCCAGCATTCTGTCGTTCGTATGAAAGTAGACATATTCCTGAAGTGCCGAGACAATGAAATAATTAGCGACGTCAATATATTCGTAGTCAATATACTGTTCATATGTGATTACACTTACTTTAATCTCTTTCTTCTTGTCTACCATAACTACTCCTAATCTTCCCAAGCCACCTGAATTGTGTAATCCACCAACTTCCCTTTCTTCGTAAGCACTTCTACTTTTGTCAGTATTGCCCTATTTCCAACTCTGTCTACGAAAGGTTCTGTCCACTTCTTTTGTACAATGTTTCCTTCAGCTAGATAATAGGGTATATGAGGGATGATTTTATTTACTTTCCCACACAATGGACCAATAGGCTCTTCTATCATTGCATATCATCCCATCCGTCGTAGTTATCGTAATCAGTGTTTGGTTCTATTGCTGGTTCGTCATCAGGCCAAGGATTTTCAAGGTCTGCATAGTAGTCATCTAAATCTTGGTCAAGCCATCTATCGTAGTCAGTCATTGAATTTTCTTTCCGTTAAAATTACGGTATTCTTGTTTCTGACCCTCTGAATCAATCATCCAAGTCTTACCACAGTCTAAACACTTAGCGTCAATCCAGTAAGAATCTTCGTCAGGACACCAGTTCCCTATGTCACCTTTGTACTTACCTTCTTTATCTTCATGAGGACAGTTGTTTTGAATACCTTTAAGTTCTAAAATAAGCCTTTCTTGCATATCTTTAATTCGGTAAACTTTAAACTGAATGTCATTCATAATCTAATGCCTCCACTACAGCATAAACAAGGTCTTCTCCGAATGTCTCTGTTGCATCCTGACGGTCTGCTGTGAGCCAAATATCTAGCGAACTTTCCAAACCTTCAATAACTACTTCTTCGTTGTGATTCATGCAAAATCCTTCGGATCAATTTTATTGTTAAGGTTAAAGATTACTTGTCCTTGACCACCGCAACTATCTCCTAGAGTGAATAGCACATGTCCATCAATCTCTATAGATTCACCGTAAGACTCTTCTGTATAAGTTTGACCATCACCTTCAATCAAATCTTCAATATTATTTTCAGAATTCCAACTTACAGCACCGTTGTTATGTACAAACCAAGGGTCGTTCAGAAACAAGTCTGGTTTTACAAGGTGTTCGTTAAACTTGTTAATAATTTCATTTGTCATTACATTTCTCCTTGTGCGTATTCTAAGTCTAGATCATAACACCACATTGGCTCAACATCAAAACAATGTTCTACGATTGCTAAATAATCCTCGTAGCGTTCATCGTAATCAAGTTCTTTCATATTCTCTCCTTACTTAACTTCGTAAAACAGTTCACTCATACGAGCTTGATACTCTTCTTCAGGCTCCTCCCAAACTACCATGCCAGTAGGGCTGATAATTTTACCTTTACTAACTTTCTGTTCAAACTGAATGCTATCTAAAATATTTTTAAAGTGTTCATAAACTCCCGGCCCAAGATTTGGTGGTAGGTTCATTTTAAATTCTCTCCCTTGTTTGCTAATGTCCGTCTAGTGTAAGCTCGGACATTAGCTGGGTCAAGTGATTATTCAGATTTCTCGATTACTTTTGTAGCTTTTGTGCGGGCAGCTTTCTTTTCAGCTGCTACTTTCGCTTTTTCATGCTGTGCAATCCCATCAGCTACTGCTTGTTTCACGATATCTGAAAAGTCAAGCTCTGGTTCACGTTCAACACCGCACTCTTGGCAGTCAGGGTTTGAACAGGGCTGTGAATCACGGGCTTCTGCAAATGTTTCCAGCCGTTCCATGATCTGATCAGCATCCAAGTAAATATCAGAACCTTTCAAAAGAGATTCGATTTCTTCAGGAAAAAGGAATGAATTATACTCTTCCATAACCCGTTTATGTGTTTGTTTACGCAAGAACTGAGATGCCTCAAACGTCTCACACTCTTTGCCCCATGAACCTGACGAAACTGTGTGCCCAAACCATTCAGCGTAAGGGCTGACGCCCCAAGTATCGCACGCCAAGAAGACAAAAGTTGACATGGAACCACAATCAGCTTCAATAAATCCAATGGTTGTTGCTGGGCATTCTTTCAGCGCGTTGATTATTTGGTTGCCGGACCTCACCTGACCTCCTGACGAATTTAGTCGGATGATGAACTGATCTTGGGCGCTACAGTTGCGCAAAGCATGGCACAGTTCTAGATACTCTTCAGGATCACCAATATTACCAACCAAGTAGTATTCAAACTTAATATGGTCATGGTATTCAGTCATGAAGAGTTTGTTTGGCTCCATGAATGGCATCATTTTTGTATCAGATGACATAACTTTCTGCATTATTTACTCTCCCGTTCTTTAGCTTTAACCATCGCTTTGCACAAACCACCGCGAACAATATCTTCGCTAGTTGCTGTAATTACTTTGATGTGCTTCTGAAGTTCTGGGTTCTTGTCCACAAACTTAGTAAGCCACTCAATACCATTTACACCTTTAATATCTGTTTGGTGCCCAGTGCCGTCACCAATAAGAATTAGTTTAGCTCCCGATTCCATGCGAGTCAGCATAGTGTAAAGCTCATCTGGGGCCATACACTGGACCTCATCTATCACGCATATATCAGAGATAGACCGACCGCGAGCGTACTCGGGTGCAAGCAGCTCTATTGAACCATTTGCAAGGCAATTCTCGTAATAACTCTTCCCATAGCGCTTCCAGAGAACTTCCAGCATCGGCATCAGGAAAGGTTCAAACTTTTGTTGCAAAGTAGAAGGCAACATACCCAAACTACGTCCCATTGGAATCACTGCACGAGAAAGAGTAATCTTATCATAAAGACCTTTCTTCAACCAATCCGAAACCTCACTCATTGTAAGGTAGGACTTACCTACACCAGCAGGTGCAGAGAATACTACGACATCAAACTCTTTAAGCGCATTCAAGAACAATTTTTGCACATCATTTTTAGCAGTAACTGGTGTAGCTAGGTAATTCTCATCTTGAAACTTGCTTTTAATCACCCGTCCAACGTCGGATTTCTTCTCCCAACGATCCTGAACAATCTGAGCCTGATTACGTTTTGCCATTTAAGTGTTTCCTTAAGTTAATTAGACAACTATTATACCGCCTTTCTTTGCTTCACATCTTCCCACGTACCTAATGTCTCACACCTGTGTTGCTTTGTAAAGCTTTTTCTAAACAAATCCTTCACATATTTATTCACAAAAGAATTTATACTTAGAATCAATCTTAAGTGCATTCATAAATTTCTCATAAGCTTTGTCAACATCTGCCCGTTGACTGATAGCACAATGAATACCGTTGAAGTCAAACCGAACGTATGCAAGGTTATTCTTTATTGCATAATCTTTAGCTTCTTGACTAGCATCTTGGAAGGATGTTCCGGCAAGGAATGATACACTTATTTCCATATTAGACTTTCTCATCTTAGGTAACTCACCCATTATTTCTCCTCCAATTCAAGACACTCATTCAATTCCTGAACCAAACCTTTACTCTGCAACACCCTAGTCATAGCATTACTGACTCGTTCTAAATAAGATTTCTCATCCAAAGTTTTACTCAACAAATAATACAACACCTCCGCATAATGTGCTTGGTTGATGTTGGGGTCCATCAAAACAGAGGCAAAAGTCCCATTACATTGTGTTGGGTCCAGCGCCCTAATCTTCTGTATCTCTTGTTGTTTCACTCATCTTCTCCTTTCGTATTTGGTTTAAGCAGCTTACACAATTCTTCCGACGTTGTACAATCATTTGTATTAAATGCTCCACATGTTGCTAGAAGATCAATATTCTCTATAGGAAAATATCCTATAAGGTTTCCATCAGTATCTACACATTTGTACAGGTCATCATCTACCAGTTCAACAACATTAATCTCTTGTTCAACCCAAGAGCCTTCATGGAAGTGTGTAAGTGTGGTCTTCATTCCTTCAACTCCTTGTATTCTTCTACGTACAAATCCCAATACGGTTTGTAGACACACTGCCCGTAATCTGTATATTCTCCGGGATTCCTGTTGCAGCTAATCTTGTAAAGTCCATCACCTTGTTCAAGAAGCTCATCTTCATATTCTAATAATTCTTTCTCGATGTCAACAAGAGCTTGTATGGTGACTTTACCGTTTATATGGTAAATGAATGTGTCCACACCTTCTAGTTTCATCACTTCAAGAATGATTTCTTTATTGCTGCTGTCTGACATACTCACTCTATTCCTCCCTATTAATTTACCACCAAAGCGATTTCCATCGAAGTGCCAATAGATTCAACCCTTCTTGCACCAACCTCTCATGCTCATCACAATCAGCATAATATCTAGCTTTCTCTTCCAGATTATCACACTCAATTGTGTATGGCATAATTTTCATATCTGTCAATTAGAGCTTCAGCTACTCTTGGGTCTGTTTGCTCAGCAGCTAATTTATACGCTTTTTCTAACTTAAACGCAAGCCATGCTTTGTGTGCCTCTTCTGAAGTACTGTACCTACCGAGGTTTATAGTCCTACCTTCATCTTGACAAGATGCTTTAAATCTACCAGTCTCCTTTTCAAAAGATGCACCAATAAGACCTTCGGTACGGGAGTTCGATCTATCCGTTACGAACGCATTTATTTTACGATCCACAAAAACACACGTCTCTGGGCTATATATTTTGTTGCCCGGATAAAGTAAATCTTTATCTAAGTCCTTACCTTCCCAATCTTGCTGTTCCATCCAAAGTTTAAAATTAGAAAAATAAAGCCACTCATCACAAACAAAACAATCTTTGTAGTTTGGTCTTATTTTAATAGTTTTTGGATTATAGCACCTACGGATCATATCCGACCAACGTCTATAGTAAGTACAACACCAAATAATGGTGTGTTTACCATTTATCATAGCAGTTTTATACACATTATAATCAGCATCGTTTATACCAATACCAAAAAGTATTTTTCTAGTCACTCAAATTACCCCTAAATGAATCTTACCACCATAAGTTTTTGAATCGCAAACTGAATAGGTCTAATCCTTCCTGAACTCTAAGTTCGTGAGACTTGCAATCAGCGCGATATCTGTCAGTTTCAGCTTGGTTCGTATTCTCAATCGTATAAGGTATTGACATCCCTTCTTTAGCAACGCCTCCCGGAACAGGCACCATCTCCAAAGAGAAATCATACGCTCTCATATCAGGCTCTTTGTTCTCGAAAGCATACATCATCTTCTTGATGTCGTCTAGCCAATCTTGTACTTCTTGGTCTGTTGGGCCTGTTTCACAGTCTGAGCAGTATTCGTTAGGGACTCCTAGACATTTTCCTTCGCGGTTCTTTTGTTCTAGGACATCGTGGAACTTTTTAAGACCGGCGTAGATGATTGGGGATAGGGTATGGTCTAGCGACCATGTGTCTCTGTAACTGGCTGTCCAAGAACTCTTTGAATAACGCATGTGCAGCCCCTTAAGTCAGTGCGTAGACTTCACAAGCAAAGACGCCATGTTCTCGGAGCAGTTTGTCAATTGCACTATTCAGTTGTTCAAAATCTTCACAGGCATCACAAAGAGATTCAAGATGCTCCAAGACGTCATTCAGAATTTCTACTGCTTGCGGTGCAGTCACCCAACGTTCGTTACTCATTTTGAAATCTCCTCAAATTTAATAATTTTGTACTGGTCGCCAAACACACCATACTGCGTGTACAGGTCATTTACAATATTCGTAGCTTCTTCTAAGGTAAACAGGTAGCGTTTCAAGCCACCTTTGATAAGCTCACGGTACGGCTGAGCTGGTTGCTTACCTTCGTAACAAAGTACCATATATTCCATTGCAAACCCTCCTTCTCTAAGTGATGCAATCATTCTCGCACGTCTTGTTGTGGAAAGCAAGGGGATTGCTAAAAGAATTTAGCTGTGGTTAGGTTGATTTGGAATAGGGATTATTTTGGTGTGTAGGGTTGACATAGGTCTTTCTAGGGTATAGTCTTAGTGGAATGAATTGAGGGCAAAACAGAGAAAGTACCGAGTAGAATGAGGACAAACCCTTATAAACCGTGGCCTGTAGAGCATTTAGTGTACTACAATACATCTATCTACTAACACCACTACTATCTCCACCTCTTACTAACCAATCATAAGGAGAATAAGTGATTGATCTATGAATTAAGTAATATGACAGAGTATGATGTCTATGCTGTCAACCTACAGTGTGTAAGAAGCTATATCTATTACCATGAATCTAAATACTACAAGAAGATAGTAGATGATGTGATGGAACATACTAAATACAAGTGGGAAGATGCAGTGAGATGGTGGGTGTCTAACTCTGCTCGTGCAATCAAGAAGAAAGCTAATGGATTTGTCTTTAGCTTGGATAGGAATGCATATAGCAAGACAAAACAAGGTATCAATTACAGAAAGGTTAAATCTCTTGTTGATTTCCTAGAAGAGAAAGGGTATATTGACCTTTACAAAGGATATGTCAAGTCTTGGAAGATGGAGAAAGGGAAGCTTGTTCCTGATGAAGCTATTGCATCTTGTATGATCTTCAGGAAGCGTACAAAAGAGATGTGGGAGAATGTTAATACTTCCTACAATCTTTGGAAAGAATTGGAAGAGAATGATTTAGCTATCATTCGTGATCGGGAGACTAAAGAACAGATGCCTACTCGTGGACACAAAGGTTTTAAAGAAATTAAGAATGAGGTACGAGATATGAATGACACTCTACAAGGCAGTTCGATTACATTTGATGGTGTTCCTATTGCTGATGTATCCTATCGTCGTATCTTTAGTGGTGATATGGATAGTGGTGGTCGTCTGTATACTCTTGGTGGTGGTGTACAACTACTCCCACAGCATGTTCGTGCATCTTCTCTCATGATTGATGGTGAGTCATCTGTAGAGCTGGACTATTCTGCAATCCACCCATCTATCTGCTACCAGTTGATGTATAAGACAAATGGATTTAATATTTATGATGTGATGGGTAAAGACTTCTCTCCCTATGATGCAGACCTATCATTTCTCAAGGTTGATGGTCGATTGAAAGAAGAATGGGAAAAGAAGACAGGTAAGAAACACAATCCTGTTCGTCAATTAGCTAAGTTAGCTATCTTGATTGGCATGAACTCTAACGACAAGAATAGTGCAGCATGGACACTTGGTAACAAGGTAAAACAAGACCGCTCTAAAGCAATTGAAGATCAAGACTTCTATGCTTTGATTGGAGAAACAGACTATTGTGCTGTTCTAGAGGCTGTACAAAGTCATAATGATTTCATCAAAGATCGTTTCTTTTCTGATGCGGGCATTGTTCTTCAAAACATTGACAGTAAGATTATGATGCGTATTGTTGGTGCAATGGGGGCTAAGGGACATACAGTTTTGGCTTATCATGACAGTTGTTTGGTAAAAGCTTCTGTTGAGGATGATCTAAGGGAGGCCATGTTTTCAGCTTGGGAAACAGTATTAGGTGATACAACATTCTGCAAGGTGGATAAGAAATGAACATCTATGACAGAATGATGCGAGAATATGAGAAGTGCAATCCATATACAGCAACTGGAATTGACCTAGATAATCTTGGAAAATTAATTGGTTTAGAAAGAGAAATGACTGAGTGGTTAGAGAGTGATAGGGATTACAGAACTAAGATTCTTGAAGAATTAAATAAATATTTTCAAGAAGACTTGACTTTAGAAGATTGACTGTGGTTTACTAACAACTTGAAATAACAACTAACGGAGTCCACATTATGGGCGAGATTTGCTTTTGCTCACAATGTGGGCGTATTAATAATTATTGTGTATGTGATATTGAAGTAGAATATTTGGAAGATAGTATTGAAGTGTTTCGTAATGAATGGGCCTTTGAAAGCTTAACAGAAACAGACTTTACTATGTATAAGACTATTTTACCTCAATACGAATAATAACTGTTGACAGACGGTCATAAGTATGTCATACTCAAAATATAACCAGTCGAGAACTGGACGAGGGTAAAATCATGAATTCCGAAAGCTTCACATACTGGCTTCAAGGCTTCGTAGAACTATCTGACACAGACACCATCTCTGAAAACCAATGGTTGATGATTAAAGATCATTTGAAGCTTGTGTTTGATAAGAAGACGCCTGATAGGGCGGAATACAAGAATCCTAGTTACGATGAAATTCTTAAAGCTCTGCGTCCTAAGCCAGTTGATCTAATTGGTAAGCAGTGGTAAGCAGTGGTAAGCAGTGGTAAGCAGTGGTAAGCAGTGG
>Ga0207655_1000235_pt1 | contig 91445 bp, 82 predicted proteins | sample KBSM44metaG_FD_184398 | JGI IMG/M metagenome (GOLD analysis project Ga0207655, IMG submission 184398) | Miscanthus rhizosphere microbial communities from Kellogg Biological Station, Michigan, USA - KBS M4-4 metaG (SPAdes) (version 2) | ecosystem: Host-associated > Plants > Roots > Rhizosphere >... | reverse complement strand
TTGCCTGGCGGCAACAGCGCGGTGGTCCCACCTGACCCCATGCCGAACTCAGAAGTGAAACGCCGTAGCGCCGATGGTAGTGTGGGGTCTCCCCATGCGAGAGTAGGGAACTGCCAGGCATCAAATAAGCAACAGAGCCTCATGCGAAAGCATGAGGCTTTTTTGCGTTTCTACGATCGGTCACCAGATAACAGGCAATACAATGATTGCCTGGTCTGTATTATTTCTTCATTTCATCTGCGCACCAATACTCAATAAAATCAGCTATTTGAGTGGTATTGTTTATATCCAGTAGAGGAACACACGCCTCAACAGGCGCATCGCTGGCCACCGCAATGACGTGTTCATCCATGAGCAGGTCTTCAGGCTGATGCCCGATTCCCTGCCTGAACAGCAGAATTTTAGCGACAGACTCATGCTTAAACCCTTCAACGAGCACAAGATCGAGCGTAGATGCATCCATCCGGCTGACCAGATAGGTAAGGTTGAGCTCTTCCTCATCGGGTGTTTCAGTCATCAATGCCCAGCGCTGAGAGCTGGCCACCATGGTTTGTGCAGCCCCGGCTTTGCGAAGCTCATAACTGTCTTTACCGGGTGTATCAACATCCATTCGATGGTGGGTGTGCTTGATAAGACCGGGGCGTAACCCTCGGGCGCACAACTCAGGGATGAGTGCTTTCAATAAGGTTGTTTTTCCGGTGCCACTCCATGCGGAAATTGCCAGGACAGGGATCATTCTTTCTCCTGCATATTGCGCAGATCGTCTGGGGTATTTACGTTAATAAAAGCGCCTTGTACGTCGCTAAAGTCGACGCGATGCCCCTTCACCTGCTGTAGAAACACCATTACCCGACGCTCCCCGGCATGGAGATAATTCTCCAGCGATGACACAACGCTGCGATGAATTAGCGAGATCGCGGGATGATCGCGCTCGCCGTCATAGGCCCACACCGCAGGTGCATTCGCTCTCATTTGCCAAAAGCGTTCTGAAAGAAAGCGCGGAATAAAGGGAGTATCGCAGGGTGAAAACAAAAACCATTCACCGTGCGATTGCTGCATAACCGAAAGCACTCCTGCCAGCGGACCAGGATAATCAGCAAGCTTATCCTGAATGACAGGATAACCACTGGCTCGGTATACATCGAGCGAGCGATTAGCACTAATCACCAGCGACTGGGTTTGTGTGATGAGCCGCTGAGCGACATGCTGCCATAGAGCGGTGCCGTTCAGCAGCTGTAAGCCCTTATCTTCTCCCCCCATTCGACTCGCCTTACCGCCTGCCAGTACGACGCCAGTTATCCCATGATGCTGATTCACGAATATCGCCTCTTTTATTGTGGGTTTGACCCTGCTAACGTGTGACGGTTAAGCCTAAGGAGCAAATGAATGAAATGTAAACGTCTGAATGAGGTGATTGAACTCCTCCAGCCGGCCTGGCAAAAAGAGCCAGAGCTGAATTTGATGCAATTCTTGCAGAAACTGGCGAAAGAGTCAGGTTTTGACGGAGAGCTGACGGATCTTTCCGATGATATTCTGATTTACCACCTGAAAATGCGCGATTCTGAGAAAGATGCGGTGATCCCAGGTATTAAGAAAGATTATGAAGAAGATTTTAAAACCGCGCTGCTCCGTGCTCGTGGCGTAATTAAAGAGTAAAAGCTTGTAAGCGGCGCAACCGAAAAGCCTGTGAAATGATATCCTGAATTATTCGCAGTAATTTCCGGATGATCAAATAATCGGATGAACGATAAGGCTTTTACTTTCCAGACTCTTCACCCGGATACCATCGTAGATGCTCTTTTCGATCAGGGTATCCGGGTGGATTCGGGGCTGACCGCGCTCAATAGTTATGAGAACCGCGTCTGGCAATTTCAGGATGAAGACCGGCGTCGTTTCGTCGTCAAATTCTATCGTCCACAGCGTTGGTCGGCGGAGCAAATTCGTGAAGAACACCAGTTTGCGCTTGAGTTGCAAGCCGACGATGTTCCTGTCGCCGCACCTATCGCATTCGATGGCGAAACGCTGCTTAGCCAGCAGGGATTCTCTTTTGCTGTCTTCCCAAGCGTGGGCGGGCGTCAGTTCGAACCGGATAATCTGGATCAGATTGAATGGGTCGGCCGATACCTCGGTCGCCTGCATCAGACTGGCCGTAAGAAGCGCTTTAGTGCCCGGCCTGATATTGGGATTCAGGAATATTTACTGGAACCCCGTCAGATATTCGACGCCACTCCGCTGATCCCTTCATCCTTAAAGGCTGATTTCCTGGCTGCAACAGACAAACTGATCGACGAAGTCATGCAGCAATGGCACATCCGTTTTACCTCATTGAGACTTCACGGCGATTGCCATGCAGGCAACATTCTCTGGCGTGATGGGCCTTTGTTCGTCGACCTTGATGACGCCCGTAATGGCCCTGCGGTACAGGATTTGTGGATGCTGTTGCACGGCGATCGTGCTGAACGTCTTATGCAGCTCGATATCGTCCTTGAAGCCTATGAAGAGTTCAGTTCATTCGATACGGCTGAGCTTTCCTTCATTGAACCTTTACGCGCTATGCGTATGGTTTATTACCTGGCGTGGATAATCCGCCGCTGGGGCGATCCTGCTTTTCCGGTTAATTTTCCCTGGCTTACAGAGGAAGATAACTGGCGCAGGCAAACCCAAATGTTCCTGGAACAAGTCCGAGTTCTTCAGGAACCTCCATTACAATTAACGCCAATGTATTAACCGACATTTTCAGGAGAGAGTTAACAATGAAAAAGATTTTTCTGGCGCTGGCAGGAATGGTTCTGGCATTCAGCGCTTCCGCTGCGCAAATCACTGATGGAAAGCAGTACACGACGCTTGAAAAGCCCGTTGCTGGCGAGCCACAGGTTCTGGAGTTCTTCTCATTCTATTGCCCACACTGCTATCAGTTTGAAGAAGTGCTTCACGTGTCTGATACAGTGAAGAAAAAGCTGCCAGAAGGCACCAAAATGACCAAGTATCACGTTGAGTTCCTCGGCCCATTGGGTAAAGAGCTGACTCAGGCGTGGGCGGTCGCGCAGGCTCTGGGCGTAGAAGATAAAATCACGGCTCCAATGTTTGAAGCAGTACAAAAAACCCAGACCGTGCAGACTGTGGCTGATATTCGTCAGGTCTTCGTTAATGCGGGTGTTAAAGGCGAAGATTACGATGCTGCCTGGAACAGCTTCGTGGTGAAATCCCTGGTTGCTCAGCAGGAGAAAGCGGCTGCTGACATGCAGCTGCAGGGCGTTCCGGCGATGTACGTGAACGGCAAATACCAGGTGAATCCACAGGGTATGGATACCAGTAACATGGACGTGTTCGTACAGCAATATGCCGACACGGTGAAGCAGCTGGTTGAGAAGAAATAAAAAAACGCCGGTCTTTGACCGGCGTTACTATTTTATGGCTCGCAGGATTCAATAACCTGATTTAACACCCGCCCCCGCTTTAATCTCTTCGATCCGGGTATCTTTTTCGGCCCATAACGCATTTAGCCATTGCTGAAAACCACGCTTAAAGTTCTTATCATTCACGTAGTCGCCGTGCAGCTCATCGGCAATAGGCACCAGGTCGACACGAACGACAATGCGGGTTAATTTGCCGCTCAGCATATCGGCAAAGGGAGTCCGATCGTTTTCAGGGTAGCAAAGCGTAACGTTCATTAACTTATCGAACTGACTACCAAGCACGTTTAAGGCCATCGCGATACCCGCTGCTTTCGGCGGGAGTAAATGCTGATAAGGCGAACGGGTTTGCTGATGTTTCTCATCTGTAAAGCGAGAACCTTCGACAAAATTCACAATGGTGGTCGGATGGTTACGGAATTTCTCACAAGAGCGGCGGGTCGTGTCGACATCTTTCCCGCGGCGCTCCGGGTGACGAAGCAAATAGCTTCTCGAGTAACGACGCATAAAAGGCATATCCAGCGCCCAACAGGCCAGTCCGATAAACGGGACCCATGCCAGCTGCTGTTTGAGAAAGTATTTATTCATCGGAATGTGTTTGCGGAACAGAACACATAGCACCACGATATCCGCCCAACTGCGATGATTACAAATAAGCAGATACCAATTTTTTTTATTAAGGCCTTCCAGACCCTCAACATCCCATTTCAGCCACGGGTTCAGGTGCAGGAGGAGCGCCAGGCCGGAGCACCAGCAATACATCATAAAGCTGCAGAATGCCGAAATGGAACGCCACACCACGGGAATTGGCAGAAGGAGCTTGATGAGTCCGGCAAAAATGATCGGCACGGCAAAAGCAATGGTCACGACAACGGTCAGGGCGACACTCAGCACAAGCGTTACCGCAGCGAGTAATCTCGACATAATTAATTTATTCAGATAGTTAATTGTATAAAGTGCAGCTTACGCAGGCGCAAGGGACTGATTTTACCAGAAATCACACCTAAACATCGGGACTACCAGGAAAGAAAAATAACGATAAGTTATATCCACACGGTACAAATAGTCACCAATGATGTATTTAATGACGTGGATCTTAACTAACTCAATGAAAAATATAATTAATATTGTTACATTTAATCAGAGGGAAGCAGGATTTACTCGACAGAATAAATTTATGCACAAACTTATCCACAGAATGAGTTTGCGAGCGATCCCGAGGATCTATAAAACTTTTGCGGCAATAACGGCGAAAAACTCAAGTTTTACCTCTGTCTGTGGCATCCTTTACCCCTAATCTGATAAACAGGCACGGAAATTATGGTTCAGATCCAAGAAAACCCCCTCATCCTGGTTGATGGCTCCTCTTATCTCTACCGCGCATATCATGCGTTCCCCCCGCTGACTAACAGCGCGGGCGAGCCGACGGGCGCCATGTACGGCGTGCTGAACATGCTGCGCAGCCTGATCATGCAGTATCAACCAACTCATGCGGCGGTAGTCTTTGATGCCAAGGGCAAGACTTTCCGTGATGAACTGTTTGAACATTACAAATCTCACCGCCCGCCGATGCCTGACGATCTCCGTGCGCAGATTGAACCGCTGCACGCGATGGTGAAATCGATGGGCCTGCCACTGCTGGCGGTATCCGGCGTTGAGGCCGATGACGTGATCGGCACCCTGGCGCGCGAGGCGGAAAAAGCGGGCCGTCCAGTGTTGATCAGCACCGGTGATAAGGACATGGCTCAGCTGGTGACGCCAAACATCACGCTTATCAACACCATGACCAATACCGTGCTCGGCCCGGAAGAAGTAGTCACTAAGTACGGTGTGCCGCCGGAGCTGATTATCGATTTCCTGGCGCTGATGGGCGACTCCTCCGATAACATTCCGGGCGTGCCTGGCGTGGGTGAAAAAACGGCACAGGCGCTGCTGCAAGGATTGGGTGGACTGGATACCTTGTATGCCGAGCCGGAAAAAATCGCCGGGCTGACGTTCCGTGGGGCAAAAACCATGGCCGCGAAGCTCGAGCAGAACAGAGAGATGGCGTATCTCTCATACAAGCTCGCGACCATTAAAACCGATGTTGAACTTGAGCTGACCTGTGAGCAGCTCGAAGTACAGCCACCTTCAGCTGATGAGCTTCTGAGCCAGTTCAAACAGTATGAATTCAAGCGCTGGATAACCGACGTTGAAGCCGGGACCTGGTTACAGGCAAAAGGTGGAAAACCGGCGGCGAAACCAACGGCAGCGGCTTCAGCGGCTGTTGAAGAAGAAGCGGAAGAGCCTGCCGTGGCGCTTTCCTCTGACAACTATGTCACTATTTTTGATGAAGCGACGCTCTTACAATGGATTGAGAAACTGAAGAGCGCCCCTGTTTTTGCCTTTGATACCGAAACCGACAGCCTCGATAACATCTCTGCCAATATGGTAGGCCTGTCATTCGCTGCAGAGCCGGGTGAAGCCGCGTATGTGCCTGTCGCCCATGATTACATGGATGCGCCGGAACAGCTCTCTCGTGAGCGCGTTCTGGAGCTTTTAAAACCGCTGCTGGAAGATGAAAAGTGCCTCAAAGTCGGGCAGAACCTTAAATACGATCGTGGCATCCTGGCGAATTACGGGATTGAATTGCGCGGTATCGCTTTCGACACCATGCTGGAATCTTACACGCTCGACAGCGTGGCCGGGCGCCATGATATGGACAGCCTGTCCGACCGCTGGCTCAAACATAAAACCATCACCTTCGAAGAGATTGCCGGTAAAGGCAAAAACCAGCTGACCTTTAATCAGATTGCGCTGGAAGAAGCGGGACGCTATGCTGCAGAAGATGCGGACGTCACCCTGCAGCTACATCTGAAGATGTGGCCAAAATTGCAGAAGCACTCGGGTCCGCTGAATGTCTTCCAGACTATCGAAATGCCGCTAGTGCCGGTACTTTCTCGTGTGGAACGTAACGGGGTTAACATCGATCCTGACGTGCTGCACAACCATTCCGCCGAACTGGCCACGCGTCTGGTTGAGCTTGAGCAAAAAGCGCATGAAATTGCTGGTGAAGCCTTTAATCTCTCTTCCCCGAAACAGTTGCAGACTATCCTGTTTGAAAAGCAGGGCATTAAGCCGTTGAAGAAAACCCCTGGTGGCGCCCCGTCGACGTCGGAAGAAGTGCTGGAAGAGCTGGCGCTGGATTACCCGCTGCCTAAAGTCATCCTTGAGTATCGCGGCCTGGCGAAGCTGAAATCGACCTATACCGACAAGCTGCCGCTGATGATTAACCCGAAAACGGGCCGGGTACACACCTCGTATCATCAAGCCGTTGCGGCCACAGGACGCTTATCGTCCACAGACCCGAACCTGCAAAACATTCCGGTGCGTAACGAAGAAGGGCGTCGTATTCGTCAGGCGTTTATCGCGCCAGAAGATTATCTGATTGTCTCTGCGGACTACTCGCAAATTGAGTTGCGTATTATGGCGCACCTTTCACGCGATAAAGGTCTGTTGTCAGCCTTCGCGGAAGGCAAAGATATTCACCGTGCTACCGCTGCGGAAGTGTTTGGCCTGCCGTTGGATAGCGTCAGCAACGAACAGCGCCGCAGCGCGAAAGCGATTAACTTCGGTCTGATTTACGGCATGAGCGCATTCGGGCTTTCCCGTCAGCTGAACATTCCGCGGAAAGAGTCGCAGAAATACATGGATCTGTACTTTGAGCGCTATCCGGGCGTGCGTGAATACATGGAGCGTACCCGCGAACAGGCAAAAGAGCAGGGGTATGTTGAAACCCTGGAAGGCCGTCGTCTGTATCTGCCGGACATCAAATCCAGCAATGCGGCACGTCGCGCCGGTGCCGAGCGCGCAGCGATTAACGCCCCAATGCAGGGTACAGCTGCGGACATCATCAAGCGTGCCATGATTGCGGTCGATGCCTGGTTGCAGAAAGAGCAGCCGCGGGTGCGAATGATCATGCAGGTGCACGATGAACTGGTGTTCGAAGTGCATAAAGACGACCTCGACGCGGTCACGAAGAAAGTCCACGAATTAATGGAAAACAGTACTACGCTCGACGTCCCGCTGCTGGTGGAAGTGGGTAGCGGCGTGAACTGGGATCTGGCGCACTAAGTGACTGTCAGGTGGCGAAATATTCGCCGCCTGGACCCGTTTTGAGTTCAGAAATGACAGTGGGGCTTTTTGTAAGTAAGCAACATAACTTATAGCGTTTTGTGATGATCATCGGAATTCGCTATGTAAAGAGTGAAAAAAAACTACAAAAAGTGCTTTCTGGCCCCAGCAAAAAAGAGTAAAGTTATTCGCGTAGGGTACAGAGGTAAGATGTTCTATCTTTCAGACCTTTTACTTCACGTAATCGGATTTGGCTGAATATTTTAGCCGCCCCAGTCAGTAATGACTGGGGCGTTTTTTATTGCGTGAAAGAAAATAAAAAAGCGCGGAGAGCACCGCGCCTGAAGTGTTATTCCGCTTCGCTTTCTTCTTCCTGCGGGGCGATTTCGCTGTACCAGATATCGAGCTTCTGTCGCAGTTTATCCACACCGATTTTCTTCAGTGAAGAAAACGCTTCGACCTGAATATCGCCATTAAACGCCTGCACGGCTTCTCGCACCGTATTCAGCTGCGCTTTACGTGCGCCGCTCGCCAGCTTGTCTGCTTTCGTCAGCAGCACTAATATTTCGATATTGCTGTCCACGGCCCATTCGATCATCTGCTTATCAAGGTCTTTCAGCGGATGGCGAATATCCATCAGGACGACCAGGCCTTTCAGGCAGAGGCGCTTTTCCAGGTATTCGCCCAGCGCACGCTGCCATTTCAGCTTCATCTCTTCCGGTACTTCGGCATAGCCGTAGCCGGGTAAATCGACTACGCGCTTACCTTCAACCACTTCAAACAGGTTGATGAGCTGCGTACGGCCCGGGGTTTTTGAGGTACGCGCCAAGCCTTTCTGGTTGGTCAGGGTGTTTAGTGCGCTCGATTTACCTGCATTGGAGCGACCGGCAAACGCCACTTCAATTCCGGTATCGGACGGTAAGTGGCGAATATCTGGCGCACTAAGAATAAAATGCGTCTGTTGATAGTTCAGGGTAGTCAAAGGTGCATCTCCATAAAATCGGGCTATGGCGGGGAGTATACCTGAACAATGGCAAAAGGCGGCGTTTGTCGCGCGTTGCTGCTGTCAGTGTTATCCCTACAGTATGTAGGAGATTTGCCCTTCTCCCTATGCGATATTTAGGAAAAGTTGCAGGTCACTTTTTATGACATTATAAATAAATCAAAAAGTTAGCTTTCAGTATTATTCTGAAAGTCCATTATTGTGCCTGAGGGTGGCTTGTACGCTCTGCAGAACACGGTAAAGTACTTCTCATCAGGCGAGGATGCCGAAAGGAAAAGAACTCAGGACGAGGGTCAGGAACGCCAGGAGGCGAAGACGAAGGAATTGCCAGGAGGCAAACGTCCGGAGACGTTTTAAAGGGACAAGGACCAAGACACGGAGTGTTCTTCGCCAAAGGAAAAACAGGGTGTGTTGGTGGCAAACAGGGAATGTGAGACCTGTAATGGGTTATGAGTCAGGAAAAAAGGCGACAGATTACTCTGTCGCCTTTTTTCTTTGTCTGCTTTCTGCTAGATTCCGGCTCAATTCTATACTGAAGTAAACAACGTAAAGACACCCATCATCATGAAAAAACCAACATCCGCACCGCGCACTAAAGCCCCTGGCAAAGCCCGTCGTAAGACGCGTGAAGAGCTGAATCAGGAAGCGCGTGACCGTAAACGCGACAAAAAGCACCGGGGTCACGCAGCAGGTAGCCGCGCGACTGGCGGTGAGGCAGGCGCTGGTGGCAAAAAACAGGGCCAGCAGAAAGATCCCCGTATTGGCAGCAAAACCCCCATTCCTCTGGGCGCGGTAGAGCGTCCGGTAACCAGGCAGCAAAAACCGAAGAGCGAGAAACCTATGCTTTCACCGCAGGCCGAGCTGGATCTACTGGAGAATAATGAGCGCCTGGATGCGCTGCTGGAACGTCTGGAAGAGGGCGGAAGCCTGAACGCCGAAGAACAAACCTGGGTTGATGCGCAGCTCGATCGTATTGATGCGCTGATGCAGCAACTGGGTCTTTCTTACGACGACGATGAAGACGAAGAAGAAGACGAAGGCAAAGAAGACATGATGCGTCTGCTGAAGGGCGGAAACTAACGTTTGCACCCCCTCGGACTGCCCGTCCTGCTTATAACCCTTCTGGTTATGTGTTATCTGGGGTGGTTATTCGTTAAACTACGACGGTTGTCGCGGCGTCAACATTGGCTGCGCAACCGGCTGGGTTCCCGACAATTGGGCCCGCCGGCACGCCGTCGTCGTTCGCGATACCACCGGAAGGAGTAAGCATGTCTGAGCAGTTAATCGACTGGGATTTGGCCCTGATCCAGAAGTACAACTATTCCGGGCCCCGTTATACCTCATATCCCACCGCGCTGGAGTTTTCTGACGCGTTCGGCGAACCCGATTTTCTCAACGCGGTTGCCCGTTATCCTGAGCGCCCGCTGTCGCTGTATGTCCACATTCCGTTTTGCCATAAGCTCTGCTATTTCTGCGGCTGCAATAAGATTGTGACTCGCCAGCAGCACAAAGCCGATCAGTATCTCGATGCGCTGGAACAGGAAATTTTGCACCGTGCGCCGCTGTTTGCCGGTCGGCAGGTGAGCCAGCTGCACTGGGGCGGCGGAACGCCAACCTATCTGAATAAAGCCCAAATCAGTCGTCTGATGCAGCTGCTGCGTGGAAATTTTGATTTCCGTACGGATGCTGAGATCTCTATCGAAGTTGACCCACGCGAAATTGAGCTGGATGTGCTGGATCATTTACGGGGCGAGGGCTTTAACCGTCTGAGTATGGGCGTGCAGGACTTCAACAAAGAAGTCCAGCGTCTGGTGAACCGCGAGCAGGACGAAGCGTTTATCTTTGCATTGCTTCATCATGCCCGTGAGATTGGCTTCTCCTCGACCAATATCGACCTCATCTATGGCCTGCCGAAGCAAACCCCGGAAAGCTTTGCCTTCACCCTCAAGCGGGTGGCTGAACTCAACCCAGACCGTCTGAGCGTGTTTAACTACGCGCATATGCCGAACCTGTTCGCGGCCCAGCGCAAAATCAAAGATGAAGACTTGCCGTCAGCCCAGCAAAAACTCGATATTTTGCAGGAAACCATCGCCTCGTTGACCGACGCTGGCTATCAGTTTATCGGCATGGATCACTTTGCCCGTCCTGATGACGAACTGGCTATCGCTCAGCGTGAAGGCGTGCTGCACCGTAATTTCCAGGGCTACACCACACAGGGCGACAGTGACCTGCTGGGTCTCGGCGTGTCTGCTATCAGCATGATTGGCGACTGCTATGCGCAGAACCAGAAAGAGCTCAAACGCTACTATCAGCAGGTGGATGAAAGCGGCAACGCGCTGTGGCGGGGAATTGCGTTGACCACTGATGACTGTATTCGTCGCGATGTGATCAAGTCGCTGATCTGTAATTTCCGTCTCGACTTCACGGTGGTAGAAAAACAGTGGGCGTTGGATTTTGAAGATTACTTTGCAGAGGATTTAAAACTGCTGGCCCCATTGGCGAAAGATGGGCTGGTGGACGTGACGGCACAGGGCATTCAGGTGACGCCAAAAGGACGTTTGCTGATCCGCAATATCTGCATGTGCTTTGATACCTATCTGCGCCAGAAAGCGCGGATGCAGCAGTTCTCTCGCGTGATTTAAATCATCCGTCCCGGCGGCCTGTGCCGCCGGGTTAAACCAGTGCTTACTCCATTCCTAACTCTTTCAGCTTGCGGGTGAGGGTGTTTCGTCCCCATCCCAGCAGGCGGGCGGCTTCCTGTTTGTGTCCCTGCGTGTGACGCAGCGCGGTGGTCAGCAGCGTACGCTCCATCTCTGGCTGGGCTTCCGACAGCAGGTTTTGATGACCGGAACGCAACGCCCGGTCAGCCCACTGCGCCAGCAGCGTTGCCCAGCTGTCCGGCAGGGAATGCGACGTACTTTCCGGAACGGTGCTTTCAAACAGTTCAGGCGGTAAATCCTGAATCAGCACTTCCTGACCGGCAGCCATCACCGTCAGCCAGCGGCAGGTATTTTCCAGCTGGCGCACGTTGCCTGGCCACGCGAGGCGCGTTAACGCCGCTTCGGTTTCGGCATGAAGCAGCTTGGCTTCCACTCCAAGTTCACGGGCGGCAACCTGCAAGAAATGACGCGCCAGGCGGGGAATATCTTCCCGGCGTTCGCGCAGCGGCGGCAGATGGACGCGGATCACGTTCAGGCGGTGGAATAAATCCTCACGGAATTTACCTTCCTGCACGCGCAGTTCAAGGTTCTGGTGGGTCGCCGCAATGATTCGGACGTCCACTTTCACTGGCGCATAGCCGCCCACGCGATAAAACTGTCCATCGGCCAGCACGCGCAGCAAACGTGTTTGCACATCCAACGGCATATCGCCGATTTCATCAAGGAACAGCGTCCCGCCGTCGGCCTGCTCAAAGCGCCCCTGACGAATGGTATTCGCCCCGGTGAATGCGCCTTTTTCATGGCCAAACAGTTCGGATTCAATCAGGTCTTTAGGAATAGCGGCCATATTCAGCGCAATAAACGGCGCTTTGGCGCGTGGGCTGTGACGATGCAGCGCATGGGCGACCAGCTCTTTACCGGTCCCGGATTCCCCGTTGATCAGCACGCTTATTGATGAACGCGACAGACGACCAATGATGCGGAATACGTCCTGCATCGCCGGGGCTTCGCCGATAATATCCGTCGTCGGGCCAAAAACCGGCGCGTTACGCGGCTGCTGCTGTTCCTGATAATGGCTGATGGCGCGCTCGACCAGCGCTACCGCTTCATCGATATCAAACGGCTTAGGCAGATAGTCGAAAGCACCCTGTTGATACGCGCTGACGGCAGCATCCAGATCGGAATGGGCCGTCATTATGATGACCGGCAGCATCGGATGGCGTTGTTTAATTTGTTTCAGCAGTGCCAGTCCGTCCATGCCCGGCATACGGATATCAGACAGCAGCACGTCAGGCGTTTTGCTGGCCAGCGCATCAAGCACTTCGCTACCGCTTTCAAAGGTGGTACAGGTCAATCCTGCGCCCGTGAGCGCACGTTCAAGCACCCAACGGATGGAACTATCGTCATCAACGATCCAGGCTATCCCGCGTTGCATAAAATGCACCTCTATTTCCGAATGGGCAGATAAACCGAGAATTCGGTATGGCCCGGCCAACTGGTGAACTCAATTTTACCGGAGTGTTGATCGATCAGATTGCGGGCGATGGACAAGCCCAGTCCGGTGCCGCCTTCGCGTCCACTCACCATCGGATAGAACAACGTATCCTGCAGATGCGAGGGAATACCCGGCCCGTTGTCTTCCACATCAATGCGAGCCGCCAGACGGTAACGCACACCGTGTAACGTCAGCTGGAATGCGGTGCGGGTCCGTAGCACGATTTCGCCGCCTTCCGGGCCTAACGCCTGGAGCGCATTACGCACGACATTTAATAAAACCTGCTCTATCTGGTCGGGATCGTGCGGCAATTCTGGCAGGCTTGGATCGTAATCGCGTGTCAGACGTACGTTGTCCGGCAGCTCCATCGACACCAGTTTCACCACCCGCTCCGCCACTTTATGAATACTTTCTGTGACGTGCATACCCGGTTGCTGTGGGCCGAGTAAACGGTCCACCAGGTTGCGCAGACGATCGGCCTGCTCAATGATGACTTTGGTGTACTCCGTCAGCGACGGGTCGGGCAGCGCTTTGCTCAAGAGCTGTGCCGCGCCGCGCAGGCCACCGAGCGGGTTTTTGATTTCATGCGCCAGGCCGCGCACCAGGTCTCGCGCCGCCACCTGCTGGGCGTGTTGCAGCTGCTCCTGGCTGAGTCGACGCTGGTTATCCATCGGTGCCATCTCCAGCAGAATCAGGCCATCAGGCAGCCGCTGGGCGGTTAAGGAAAGAATATGTGAGCGACCATCAATCACCAGCGTCACTTCGTTGTCAGTGAAGCCCTGACCCGCCTGCAGGCTTTCATGCATCAGGCCGATGTTCAGGGAAAAATAACTCAACAGTTCCGGCAGCGGTGTACCGAATAATTTACGCGAACTCTGGGCGAGCAGCTGCTGCGCTGCCGGGTTGGCGTAATGCACCGCCAGCTCGTCATCGACCAGTAAGATACTGTTGATTAAAGAATTGAGGATCTGCCCAGCATCGGGCAGCACGCCTGTTGCCATCCAGCAGTCTCCTGAAAAAGTGTGCACCAATTTAGTGCATTATAGCGGTTTTTGATCGCTAAGCGTCTGAAATCAGTTAGTTGGTGGAGAAAAAAGCCCATCCGAAGATGGGCCAAAAGTTCCACGGCAACAAAATCCTCTACGTCTTTCTTACCGCAGCTGTGTAGGCTGCCTTTGCTCACCCCAGTCACACAGTTATCTATGCTCCTGGGATTCGCTCAGTTGCCGCCTTGCTGCGGCAAGAAATCCGCTGAGTACTATTTTTCTTAAACGCTGTAGTACAGCTCGAATTCAACCGGATGCGGAGTCATGCGAACGCGGTCGTTTTCTTCAATGCGCAGCGCGATGTATGCATCGATAGCTTCGTCAGTGAACACGCCGCCCGCTGTCAGGAACTCGCGGTCTTCGTTCAGGCAGTTCAGTGCTTCTTCCAGAGAACCCGCAACCTGTGGGATCTCTTTCGCTTCTTCCGGCGGCAGGTCATACAGGTTTTTGTCCATTGCTTCGCCTGGGTGGATCTTGTTCTTAATACCGTCCAGGCCAGCCATCAGCAGTGCTGCGAAGCACAGGTATGGGTTAGCCGCTGGGTCCGGGAAGCGCACTTCGATACGACGTGCTTTCGGGGACGCAACCACTGGAATACGGATAGATGCAGAACGGTTACGGGCAGAGTAAGCCAGCATAACCGGTGCTTCATAACCCGGGACCAGACGCTTGTAGGAGTTGGTGGTTGGGTTCGCCAGGGCGTTGATGGCTTTAGCGTGTTTGATGACACCGCCGATGTAATACAGTGCCTGCTCGGACAGACCTGCGTATTTGTCGCCAGAGAAGGTGTTAGTCCCGTTCTTCACCAGAGACATGTGGCAGTGCATACCGGAACCGTTATCACCGAACATTGGTTTTGGCATGAAGGTCGCGGTTTTACCGAAACGGTGCGCCACGTTGTGCACAACGTATTTGTAGATCTGAATTTCGTCCGCTTTTTTGGTCATGGTATTGAAGCGGGTAGCCACTTCGTTCTGACCCGCAGTCGCCACTTCGTGGTGGTGAGCTTCAACTACCAGGCCCATCTCTTCCATCACCAGACACATGGTAGAACGCAGATCCTGTGAAGAATCTACCGGTGGAACCGGGAAGTAACCGCCTTTCACTGCTGGACGGTGACCTTTGTTACCGCCTTCGTATTTGGTTGCGGTGTTCCATGCGCCTTCGATGTCGTCGATAGCAACGTGTGAGCCGGAGATGGAGCTACCGAAGCGCACATCGTCGAACAGGAAGAATTCTGGCTCTGGTCCGAACAGGACGGTGTCGGCGATGCCAGTGGAGCGCAGGTATTCTTCAGCGCGCTTCGCGATAGAACGCGGGTCACGGTCGTAGCCCTGCATGGTGCCTGGCTCGAGAATATCGCAACGAATAATCAGGGTAGATTCTTCGAAGAACGGGTCAATGACAGCAGTGGTTGGGTCTGGCATCAGAACCATGTCGGATTCGTTAATGCCTTTCCAGCCACCAATCGAGGAGCCATCAAACATTTTGCCTTCTTCGAAGAAGTCAGCATTCACCTGGTGAGCAGGGATAGTGACGTGCTGTTCTTTACCTTTAGTATCGGTGAAGCGCAGATCAACAAACTTCACTTCATGCTCGTTCAGCATCGTCAAAACGTGTTCAGCGGACATACTTAAACTCTCCCGGATTTGTCATTGTCGTCGTGGTAACGAACTATTCTTGGCACTACGTTATGTGGCGTTGTTGCCTTGAAAAAGATAAAGCGAAATCTGTGCCAACTTTTAAATGCCCCCCAAAAGGCGTTATGATGCGCACCATAGTGCAAAAGGGCTGCACCATGATGGATATCTTGCACCAAAATAGTGCTCATGTGTGAAATGCGGGCACTGTTTTGGTGCAATTTGTGTAATTAGGCCCTTTTTACTCTTCGTGAAAGCGATCACAGGCCAACTCTGCGATACTTGTTTGCAGAGGATGTTTGTGATCCTGTTTTGTAGTGCGATTAATCCGTGTACAATAACGCGCTATTTCTAATGCCTGAGGCAAAGTTGTGATCGAAAATCTGCGTAACATCGCCATCATCGCGCACGTTGACCATGGTAAAACTACCCTGGTCGATAAGCTGCTGCAGCAATCTGGTACTTTCAGTAACGAACGTGCTGAAGCCACCGAACGCGTGATGGACTCCAATGACTTGGAGAAAGAGCGTGGGATTACCATCCTCGCTAAAAACACCGCTATCAAATGGAATGACTACCGTATCAACATCGTTGATACCCCAGGCCACGCCGACTTCGGTGGTGAAGTTGAACGTGTAATGTCCATGGTAGACTCCGTGCTGCTGGTCGTTGACGCAATGGATGGCCCAATGCCGCAGACGCGCTTCGTAACCAAGAAGGCATTTGCCCATGGTTTACGTCCGATCGTGGTAATCAACAAAGTTGACCGTCCTGGCGCGCGTCCTGACTGGGTTGTGGATCAGGTCTTTGACCTGTTCGTTAACCTCGATGCTTCTGACGAGCAGCTCGACTTCCCAATCATCTATGCATCTGCACTGATGGGGATTGCCGGTAACGATCACACCGATATGGCGGAAGACATGACTCCGCTGTACCAGGCGATTGTTGACCACGTTAAAGCACCAAGCGTTGACCTTGATGGTCCGTTCCAGATGCAAATCTCCCAGCTCGATTACAACAACTACGTTGGTGTCATCGGTATTGGTCGCATCAAGCGCGGTAAAGTGAAGCCTAACCAGCAAATCACCATCATCGACAGCGAAGGTAAAACCCGTAACGGTAAAGTCGGTAAAGTCCTGACCCACCTCGGCCTGGAGCGTATTGAATCCACCGAAGCGGAAGCGGGCGATATCATCGCTATCACCGGTCTGGGCGAGCTGAACATCTCCGACACCCTCTGCGATGTGCAGGCGGTTGAAGCGCTGCCAGCGCTGTCCGTTGATGAACCAACCGTTACCATGTTCTTCAACGTCAACACCTCTCCGTTCTGTGGTAAAGAAGGTAAGTACGTGACTTCACGTCAGATCCTCGACCGCCTGAACAAAGAGCTGGTGCACAACGTGGCACTGCGCGTTGAAGAAACTGAAGATGCGGATGCGTTCCGTGTTTCCGGTCGTGGTGAACTGCACCTGTCCGTTCTTATCGAAAACATGCGTCGTGAAGGCTTCGAACTGGCTGTGTCCCGTCCGAAAGTTATCAACCGTATGATCGATGGTCGTATGCAAGAGCCGTTCGAGAACGTAACTCTGGATATCGAAGAACAGCACCAGGGTGCGGTCATGCAGGCTATGGGCGAGCGTAAGGGCGATGTCAAAGACATGATCCCTGACGGCAAAGGCCGTATTCGTCTGGATTACCTGATCCCGGCACGTGGCCTGATCGGCTTCCGTACCGAGTTCATGACCATGACGTCCGGTACCGGTCTGCTGTACTCCACCTTCAGCCACTACGACGACGTTAAGCCAGGCGAAATCGGCCAGCGTAACAACGGCGTACTGATCTCCAACGGTCAGGGTAAAGCGGTTGCGTTTGCACTGTTCAGCCTGCAGGACCGCGGTAAGCTGTTCCTGGGTCACGGTGCAGAAGTTTACGAAGGCCAGATCATCGGTATTCACAGCCGTTCTAACGACCTGACTGTGAACTGCCTGACCGGTAAGAAACTGACCAACATGCGTGCGTCTGGTACAGACGAAGCAACGGTTCTGGTTCCACCGATCAAAATGACGCTGGAACAGGCTCTTGAGTTCATCGATGACGACGAACTGGTAGAAGTTACTCCGACTTCTGTCCGTATCCGTAAACGTCACCTGACCGAGAACGACCGTAAACGTGCTGGCCGTGGGCCAAAAGAAGCGTAATTAACGTCTTCTGCATGTAAAAAAGCCGCTGAATTTCAGCGGCTTTTTTTTATGGCTTACGTCAGGTCATCAACGCTTAGCGTTTATCCCATGCGTCCTGCCAGTTGCTACCGGTTGCTGGCGCGTATGCCCAGGCTGCACCAGCACACCATCCTGAGTACGGGAACGGTTTACACTGATAAATGCTGCCATCCGCGGCCAGGACTTTGGTTCCGTCGGTGTAGCTGGCAAGACCATCAGGGTACACATAGTCATAATCTCCGGCTGGCGCTGGGGTCGGATCAGGCTGCGCCGCGGCGTGAACCTGCAACGTCACCTCACCATTCGCGCTCAGACCGCTCTGATCGGTGACTTTCACCTGCAGCGCATAGCTGGCTTCTTTCGCATCCGCCGGTTCGATAATGGTCAGCGTATTGGTATCCTGACCGCTGACCTGGCCAACGCCTGCCGGTAACGTCCAGTGCCACTTCAACTGCTGAGCGGTGCTGTCCGGGTCGGTCGCGGTGGCCACAATCGTCACCTGACTGCCCGCGTTCACCTGCTGCATTGTCGCTACTGACAGAGCCGGTTTAACAGGCTGATTCGGATCGGTCACCGTGACGGTGGTGTCTGCATGGGAAGACTGTTTGCCGTCATTAACCGTCACGCGGAAGCTGTAGCTCGCCTGTACCAGAGGTGAGGCAACGGTAAAGGTGGCTTTTGCCGCATTGGCGTTCGACAGTTTTACCGCTGGGCCGCTGAGCTGTTCCCACTGCCAGGTCAGGCTATCCCCGTCCTGATCGGAAGAACCGGAGGCATCCAGGGTAACCACGCCCGCTTTATCAATCTGCTGGCTGATACCGGCATACGCCACTGGTGGATGATTCTGGTTCGGGTTCGCTGAGTTTTGGGTAAACGGTGCAAACACATTGCTGTAGGCATACAGCGGTGCCTGCTGCTCGGTCATACCGCTATGTTCTGGCGAAACCTGTTTCTCGATACCCGGACGATCACGCATCATGGACCAGGCACCAATCATGCCAATACCGTGATCTTTGGCATGCTGATAAACGTGGTGAGCGTCAGACATATAGAACACTTCGCCCTGCACGTCGTTATAGCCAATCATCGGCGTGGTGCCGAGCATGGCATAAACGGCGTTGTCGCTCTTCTCAGGCCAGATAGCTTTAACCTGTTTAAAGAGGTTATCCACCGCATCGGTGGCGCATTTACCGTGGATATTCTGACCTTCTGTACCGTCAGACTGGCACTGGATATTGCCGTAATCCATCGTCATTACGTTCACGCCATCCAGCTCAACGCCTTTGGCCTTCGCGTCTTGCAACACATAGATGCCTTCAGGGGTCAGACCGGTCGGCAGAATCGGCAGGGTGTACCAAATTGCCACCTGACGGCCTTCTTTCTTCCACTGATCCTGTACGGCTTTAACGGCCTGGTTACGACGTCCGATAGACTCGTGGTCGGCAACCCAGGTACCTTCAATATCAAAATCCAGGACTTTGAGATTCAGGTTATCGACGATGTCGTAATAGTGCTGCTGGAGATCGGCCACATTTTTACAGCTTGCCGCCAGCGGGCTATTGTTCGCCCCGCCAATAGACACCATCACATCGCCGCCTGCTTCACGCAGCGCTTTGATTTTGCTGTACTGAGCGTAATCGCCCATGCTGTAAGCGGTACCCCAGGTTGGCATACAGGTGTCAGCGTCTTTTGAAACGACGAAGGCCAGCGTGTAGTGGGTCACGTTATTGCTTTGAGCAACAGAGGCGAGATCCGGGATGCTGTTCAGGGTGAAATCAACGTACGGGGCGTAAAACTGTTTAGGCCACGCGGATTTCGGGGTGCCTACGCGCTCTTTGGTATTGCCCCATTCCACATAGGCACGCCATGGCGACACGCCTTCTGGCGTCATGTCTTTGACCTGCCACTGTGCAATATACGGCGTGCCGTTCCAGGTCATCAATGCCCCTGCATCGTAAAGCGTATTCAGGTTCAGCGCCGGAGCGGCGTTTGCTTGTGCCTGAGTCACCGTGCTTGAGGCGCCTAACGGATACCACGGTTTGCCGTTATTTTTGGTTGGGTTTTGGTTTTCAGCTAATGCCGGATCGTTGGCATTGGTATAAAACAGCGCTTCATAAGACTGACCGTTGCGGGTAACAATATCGCCAGCGTTATAGACTTTTCCATTTTCCCATTCTGGCGTCGCCTGCCAGATTTTCCACGGGTTTTCTTTACCTGGAATATATGAATGGGCAGAAACTAATTCATTTGTTTTATATGTTGCACCGTTGTACTGCACTTTTTCGTCTTTGGAATAAGACTGATCCTGGCTGAATTCAGACAGGTTAACCGAATCGTTACCGCCGGCAATTTCACAATTAGTCGGGTTGCCGTATTGCGAGATTTCTTGTGCCGTCGCTCCGCGGCTTAAACGCCATGGGTTGGTGGCCTGATCCTGCTGTGCATTACCTGGGCACTGATCTGCACCAACCCACCATGCATTCTGGTAGACGCTATTATTGAAAATAACGTTGAATTGTTCGCTGCCTTCCTGGCCGTTCCATGCTTCTAATGCGAAGGCTTGCCCAGCAACACAAAGGGCACCCATGCCAAATAAGGCTTGGGTTAGTTTATTAATCCGCATAATAATATTTCCATTAGTTATGTATGAAGGATTTAAATTCGTGATGTGAATGATATATAAAAAACCACGAATTAATCGCGGAGATACTAATCCAATGTTATAGCTAAATAAAGATTTTTAAGGATAATCCGCACGGCAAGTTAATAAACAAGATTAATGTATTATTAAGTTTAATTAATTATATGCTTTTCTTAGGTGTTATTTTTTGAGTTTATTTTAATGATTCAATGTACTTGCCCCTCTATCTGGAAAAGGCGGAGAAGTTAAACTCCGCCGCTTTCTTGTGCCAGAGTCCTCAGATTTTTCCGTTGTGCTATCTCTGCAATGATGGCCGTAAATCGCGCTTCGTTAAGTTGGTAAAAGAAACCCATCGTGATTGCGGCCAGGATAGCCAGCCCGCAGGGCCAGAGGAAAATCAACTGGCGCAGTCCGAGCAACGCGCCGGCACTTTGTACGGCATTGGGAACATAGCCAATTTGAGTGAGCATAATACCTGGCAGGAAACCGGCGAGCGCAGCCGATATCTTGCGGGAGAAGGTATAACCGGTATAGACAGAGCCTTCCGCCCGAATGCCCGTTTTCCATTCACCGTAATCGACGGTATCAGGGACCAGCGCCCAGTTAAGACTGTTCACAAATGCGGTGCCAAAAAACGCCATACACGAGAAGGACACAAACAGTAGAGAGGAATTACCGCAGAAATAGTTCAGTATGTCGCCCACCGCCCACAGCATCAGGCCGCCGAGATAAACCTGTTTCTTACCGAATCGTTTTACGGCGGCAGGCACCAGCAGTACGCCCAGCAGAATGCAGCCCATGCTGAAAAATCCCATCCACGACAGCAAATGAACGTCATTGAGCACGTACTGAGTGTAATAGACCTGAATGGCGAGCTTGATGTTGAATGCCGCCAGGGTACAGAGATTGGCGATACACAGCACCAGCAGCGGCGGGTTACGGAAGATGGCGCAGAACGATTTCATTATGCTGGGTTTGTGATGATCGGGCGTGGCCTCGACATAGCGTTCCTTGACGCCGCGATAGCACCATCCCATGCATAACAGCCCGGCGGTAACAAAAAGCAGTGCTGCCACCAGATACCCCGTCGATGGGTTGGCGTGGAACATCGCCTGAACAGGCATAAACCCAACCGTACACAACAAAAGTCCGAGGGTGGCTCCCCCCTGGCGCCACGCCGCCAGATGTGCCCGTTCATGCGGATTTTTTGTGATCGCCGGAACCATCGCGCCATAGGAACAATTCATCAGGCTATAGAATAAGCCGAACAGCATAAACAGCAGAGTGGCGATCGCCGTTTTCATCGTCAGGCTGAAATCGTTAGCGATAAACTGCGCCGAGGCGGCAAGGGCCACCGGGACGGCGGCATAGAGAATAAAGGGTCTGAATTTTCCTTTCGGGCCAAAATGGCGTCGCGAATCCAGCAGAACCCCGGTCAGCATATCGGTGAAGGCGGTAAAAAACTTCGCGACCAGAAAGATAATGCCACCGTAAAAAGCGGGCATCCCCAATTGGTCGGTGTAGAACTTCAGCAGATATAACGTCCCGATACTCAGCATCAGATTTGACCCCAAATCGCCCATGCCGTAGGCGCATTTCTCACGCAGGCTTAGCTTCAGGGTTAACGGATCATGGCGGCTCATGTTGTGCCCTCAAGACGACGCGCCTCAATCTCTGCCACGATGCGGACATACATCTTCTCATTGAGGTTGTAGAAGCAGCTCATCGCCAGAATCGTAATCACGGCCAACACGCAGGGCCAGATGAAAATCAGCTCACGCAGACCTTCTACCGTGCTGGTGGACTGCACTACGTTTGGCACGTAACCAATTTGCGTCAGCATCCAGCCGGGGAAGAATCCCGCTAACGCCTGTGAAACCTTACGAAAGAACGTAAAGCCGGTATAAACCGTCCCTTCCGATCGCACACCGGTACGCCACTCGCCGTATTCCACGGTGTCGGAAACCAGAGCCCAGTTCAGGCTGTTTACAAACGCCGAGCCGAAAAAGGCCAGACACGAGAAGGCAACAAAACTGACCGAACCTCCGCCAAAGAAGTAGTTGAGCAGATCGCCTGCTACCCAGGTCAATAACCCGCCGATGTAGACCTTTTTCTTTCCAAAACGGCGAACGGCACCGGGCATCAGGAACACGCCGATGAAAATGCAGCCCATGCTGAAAAAGCCCATCCAGGAGAGAAGAATGGGATCGTTCAGCACGTACTGGGTGTAATAAACCTGAATCGCGAGCTTGATGTTAAAGGCACCGAGGGTGCACAGGTTGGCGATGCAAAGGATAAACAGTGGCCGGTTGCCCGCAATCGCGCGAAAGGACTGCAGTAAGCCAGGTTTTTGCGCCGGAGTTGCCGTTGGGGAAGCCACGTAACGCTCTTTAACGCCGACGTAGCAGCACCACATAAAGAACAGACCGACCAGCGAAAACAGCGTGGCAGCAAACAGATAACTCAGTTGGGTATTGTCTTCAATCAGGTTCATGACCGGCACAAAGCCCACGGTGCACAGCAGCAGGCCGAGGGTGGCCCCGCCCTGACGCCAGGCCGCCAGCGAAGCGCGTTCGTCAGGGTTTTTGGTGATAGCAGGCACCATCGCGCCATAGGAACAGTTCATCATGCTAAAGAACAGGCCGTACAGCATAAACAGCCCCGTGGCCATGACCGTTTTGCCCGTCATCTCAAACGGTGTACCGACAAAGTTGGCAATCGCCAGCAGCGTCACCGGAAACGCCGCATAAATCACGAACGGGCGGAATTTTCCCGCTGGGCCAATCTTTTTGCGCGAATCGAGCATGATGCCGGTGCCCATATCGGTAAACGCGGTAAAAAACTTTGCCACCATAAAGATGATGCCGCCGTAGGTTCCGGGCAGACCCAGCACGTCGGTGTAGAACTTCAGCAGATAGAGCGTGCCAATATCCAGCAGGATGTTTGAGCCCAAATCGCCCATCCCATAAGCGAGTTTTTCACGGAACGGTAAACGTAAACGGGCCGGGTCGCTGACATTTTCGGTCGCTGTCTGACGCATAGTCTTTTCTCCATTAAGCCTGATTGATGGCGCGAATCGCCGCGACTTTTTTGCCAAAGAGGAGGTGCAGCACCAGTAGCAGAGCGAATGGCGGCAGCAGCGCACTCAGTGCAGAGATGCCCATTGCGCCTTTGATCAGCATCGCCCCGGAGGCAATCAGCAGCAAAAAGACCATCAGTCGGAAGACGTTCACGGAAATGCGTTTATGCACGTACTGACCCACCAGCGAGCCGAGGATCATGGTGGGAACGCAGAACAGCACCAGTTTGAGGGTCGAAATAGTCAGAATGCCGCTGGTGGTGAGTCCGCCGATAATGGCGAGGTTATTGGCGGTGAAAAACGCATTCAGGGTGCCACGAAATGCGGCCGGAGCCAGATTGCGCAGCATGCCGTAAATCACTACCGGTGGACCGTTGGTGGAAAACGCCGAGCCTAAGGCCCCGGCGATCGCCCCGATCGGTATGGCTATCCAGTTTTTGTCATAAACCGGCAGGCGGGGAATAAACAGGCTGTAAAAGGAGTAGAGAATGAGAAACGCGCCGAGGCCAACTTTCATGATGTGATCGGGCAAATAGGAAAGCGCATAAATGCCCACCGGGATGCCTGCGAAGGAAAACAGAATCAGCACCAGGGCCGATTTCCATTGGGTTTCTTTCCGCGAAAGCCAGGTGGCATACAGCGCCGTCGCTGTGCCGACAATGACCGACATCGGGGCCGCCATTTTGAGCGGCAACAACAGCGTTATCAGCGGCATCGTGGTAAGCGCCCCGCCAAAACCGGCGCAGATACCCACGAAGGTATACATAAACATGATGGCGATAACGACAGCGACCACGCCGTTATCCAGAGGGATGCCATCCGGGGTCAATAGCAGGAAGAAGTCCATGATGTCTCCTTGTGTCACTGCGCGGCAATCTGGCGCAGTGAGGCAAACAACGGCTGCCATTCACTGTTCGCCCGATAAAAGACCGGGGGCTGACCGAGCGGAGCCGCCACGGTAACGTTTTCGCCGCCACTGTGGCATTCACCCGTCCAGGCATTGATCCACGCGTCCTGCGGCAGATACAGCGTCCAGTCGCTGCGACCCTGTTCGTACACGGGCGCTACCAGCAAATCGCGACCAAACAGATACTGATACTTCAGGTCGTAGGTATGGGCGTCGTTTTCGTAATGCAGGAACAAAGGCCGCATCACCGGCAGGCCGCTACGGGCATTCTGGGCAACGGCCTGTTTGATATAGGGTTTCAGGGTGGTGAAGACGGTGGTCATGCGCGCGAAGTGGGCGATAGTTTCGGCGTCGCTGTCAAACTGCCAGTTGTCACCCGGGCGGTTGCCCTCATGGGTGCGCATCATCGGCGTAAAGGCGCTGAAATCACACCAGCGCAGCAACAGTTCTTTACTGCGTTTCATCTCAAACAGGGTGGTATAACCGCCGATATCGCTGTGATGCAGGCCATGCCCGCTCATCGCCAGAGAAAGCGCGGCGGGGATCACCGAGGCGAGACCATCGTCCAGGCTCCAGTCAACGTTCTGATCGCCTGCCCACATCATTAATGAATGCTTCTGGCTCCCGGTATAACCGGCGCGCATAAAGAACAGGGTTTCGCCCAGCTGGCCGGTTTCTTCCAGCGCCTCGTAATTGCACTTCGCCCACAGTGCAGGCCAGGCGTTGTGCATAATTTCTGCGCTGACGCCGTTATGCAGGAAGGTATCGGTCGGCAAGTACTCGCCAAAGTCAGCCATCCAGCCGCTGCACCCAAGATCGATAAGATTCTTTTTAATGAGCGCCTTATACCAGTCGTAGGCTTCCGGGTTGGTCAGGTCGATAACCCCGGCGTAGAACTCGCCGAACTCAACGTGATAATCCTTTCCTTGCGCATCTTTGGTCAGATAGCCGTGTCTGGCTGCCTCTTCGCATAACGCTCTGTCACTGGCGAGATAAGGGTTGATGTAGCTGAGAAACTGCACGCCTTCCTGCTTCCATTGAGCGATACGTTCATCAAGCTGAGGATAAAGCTCGCTGTTCCATTCCCAGTTCCACATCACACGCTTGCCAAAGGAGGTCATCCGTATACCCGACCAGTCCTGCGCCCAGAGGCCGTTCACCTTCACCCCGCCCTGGCGCAGAGTATCCAGCTTGTGCTGGCAAACGTCCGTTCCGCCCTGAACGCCGAGCGTCACGCCGTCATATACCCAATCTGGCAGTTCCGGCTGTCGTCCGAGCCGGGCTGTCAGTTTTTCCAGCAGACCGATGTAGGTGGCGGCGCATTCGATGCGAAGGGTTGCGTTATCTTCCCAGAATGCCAGCTCGTGAAAATCGGGGTCGCTGAAATCAAAATTCATGTAGCCGCTGTTCTCAACGTGGCAATAGTACTTCTGGGTGCTGACAAAGGTCGGTTGCGGGAAAAAAGTCCAGTAGTAGTCTCCCCCGGCATTTTCTTTGCAGTCTGCCTGCCAGGTGACATAGCTGCTCTTATTGCGCCCGACGCCCTGTTCGCTGGTCCACAGTGGGAACGGTTTGCCGCGCAGATCGAAATAAGAAAATTGCTCGCCGCAGCCGTAGATATGATCGGCAGGCATGGCCGCGAGCCGCAGCCAGATACGGTTATGGCCGGGATGTTCATTATGGAGTTTCAATGACAGGCAGCCGCCGTCATCACGGCTGATATCCAGGGCAGCGTGTGCGGTATCGCCGCGCGAAAAGTGAAGAGTCCAGCCGGATGGCTGTGGGATCACGTTCACATCGGTGAGGGCAATCTTCTCGTTGAGTCTGTCTTTAATACTGAAGTTGCCGCGGAACATCTCAATATCAGCCGTGCCGGTACCCATCCACAGACACGGGGCGTGGCGGGTATGGCGCAGGATCAGGCGTTCCTGGAACGACAGCTCAAAGCCGTCGTCGAGCGTAATCATCTTAAGTTCAGGGTATTGCGAAGCCATGATTATCTCCGTTGTAGGGTAAGTGTTGGTTATTGTTTTTTTGTTATTCGCCACCAAGGCTAAAGCGCAGCTGGTGGGTGTCGCCGGGGTTGAGCAGCACAAGGTCGATGCCCGAATTAAAGGCGTCCGGTGGACAGCTCATGGGTTCTGTGGCCAGACCTTTACGTGCCAGCTTTTCGCCCGTATAGATCTGTACCCAGGGTTGACTGGCGCGGAGCCAGACGGACATTGCCGATGGGGAATGGGTTAATCTGACTGTCCACGGGGCATCGTGTTCAGGCAGGCGAAAAGTGTGGTCGATTTGCGTGGTGCCGATTGACCGCCGGATCAGAAAATCGAGGTGTGGATCTACACCTTGTGTTAATTCCGCAACGCTAAAAATCGTATTGGTTGGCAATTCCAGTTCGCACTCATCGACCCGTTGCAGATTGCAGGTCAGGTAAGGGTGAACGCCCGCGCCATATGGCACAGTAACGTCACCGATATTTTCACTGAGGATACAGGCGCTCAGGCCACTAACGTCGTCCAGCCGATACGTCATCTCGGCGGCAAGCATAAAAGGGTAACCATAGGTCGGTGGTAAAAAAGCCGACAGCGTAACCTGGATGTCGGACTGTTCGACTATTTGCCAGTTTTGCCCTGCCAGTAGCCCATGAATAGCCGCATTCCCGACGCTATCGTTCACGGCGGGGCTGAACATTTCCCCGTTGAATCGATAGCGGCCGTTCGCGATGCGATTCGGCCAGGGGATAAGCACTTTCCCCAGATGCGCCAGAGGCATCTCTTGCGGAGGATGAGGAATCACAATGTGACGACCGCGGTGTGTCAGGGAGGCAAGTCCTGCCCCCACGGTGACGATTTGCGCCCGGTAATCACCGGCCTTCAGCTCTATGGTGCTGCCGCTTTTATGCATGCTTTTTCCCTCGCGCAGTGTGTAGGGTGTTTATTTTGCGAGGCTGTCGAGCAACCCGGCCGCGACCGCAGGTGCAAGTCCCGGAGCCAGCGGCAGGCGCGGGATCACCAGGCAGTGCAGCAGATGATAGATATCCTGCTTGCCGTCCCAGACTTTGGTGGTGACTTCATTGTTGGTATCCAGCTCTTGCCACCAGGAACCGTTTTCGTAATCCATCAGGTATTTAATGCAGTACTCCCACCAGGTCTGATACCAGGCTTCGTATTGCGGATCGCCAGTGACGGTATAAAGCGCATACGCAGTGCCCATGGCTTCCACGATCGGCCAGCGCACGCGTTCCCGTACGATCGGGTTACCGTTCCAGTCGACGGTGTAAACAATGCCGTCAGCGCCATCTGGGGCCCAGGCGTCGCGAATAGTGGCGTGGAATAATCCTTTCGCATCTTCCAGCAGCCACGTTGGCGGGGTTTCAAAACGTGCTTCCAGCGCTGCACGCAGATGCAGCATCAGGCGACCCCACTCAATCCAGTGTCCTGGTGTTCCGCCGTAAGCGCGGAAGCGGTGCGCCGGGTTGTCCTGGTTGTAATCGCGGATAGGGTTCCAGTTGGCGTCGAAGTGTTCATTGACGCGGTACTCGCCTTTGCGCGCGACGTCGTGAATGATCACCGACGCCACACGCAGCGCGCGGTCGAGCCATTTGCGGTCGTGGGTCACGTCATAAACAATCAGGAAGGCTTCAACCGCATGCATATTGGCATTGCCGCCACGGTAATCCTCGGTTTGGCTGAAGGCTTCGTCCCAGGATTCCAGACACATCTGTTCTTCTTCGCTCCAGAAATATTTCTCAATGACGTCGATAGCTTCATCAAGTAGCGGGCGAGCGGCAGGGTGGCCGGTGGTGACCGCGCTGGCTGCACCTAACAGTACGAAGAAATGCTGATAACCTTGTTTGGATGCATCAACCACGCCTTCGTCGTTCACGCAGGCATACCAGCCACCGTATTTTTTATCCCGCAAAGCACCGTTCAGGGCGTTAATACCGTGCTCGACCAACGCGTACGCCCCCGGTCGGCCCATACCTGCGGCAACAGAATAGGTGTGCAGCATCCGGGCGGTAATCCACAGATGGGTGCCCATATCCGTTCTGACCTGGCCGTTATTGCCCAACCAGCCAAAACCCGTAGGCACCGCGGCGTTCTTGCCAAAATCAAAAATGCGATCCGTTTCCTGCTCAAGCCACCGGTTGTGGCTCAGGGTGTTAAACCATTTCATCGGAGAGTCCTTTTATTAGCGGCGAGCCATCATCTCATCGACGATTTCGCCTAAACGTTGCAGTTTCGGGGCGCAGACATCGCTCAGCATCAGGCCGGTATCTGGCAAACCCACTACCGAGGCCCAGACCGCGCGGCCTGCCAGGAAGCCAGACGCGCCAGCCTGCATGGCAATGCGCACGGCGCGCGGGAACAGTTTTTCATCAACGCCGGAAGAGAGGATCACCCACGGCATATGTATCTGCTCATTCAGCTTCTGGGCGGCTACCAGCAACGCCTGCTGCGAACCTTTGCCGTACAGCGGCATCTCCACTTTGTAGAGGTCTGCCCCGCTGTTACCGAGCTCTTTGGCGGCATCAAGAATGGCCTGTTCACGGTCGAATTTATCGCCGCAGCGTGGCGGACGAACCACCGGTTCGATAATGCTCAGCAGACCGTTTTGATGGCAGAGCCGGTTAAACTCATCGACCATTTGCAGGCGCTGCTGCGGGTCTTCATCGCTGCGCCACAGCACCAACAGTTTCAGGGCTTTCGCGCCGTCGCGTTTGACGGCCTGGGGGTCGATGCTTTTATCGATAATCACGCTATCGACGGGAATTCCGTTCCCGGGGATAAACTTGTCGGCGGCGACGATCATCGCGCAGCGTTTATCCACGGCTTGTTGCTCGACAACCTGGCGATAGCAAAATTGCTGATCGACCAGAATTGCAGAGGCAAACGGCGACAGCGTTTTAGCGGCGCTTACTTTGAAATCCGTAAGCTGTTGGTCGGTCACGGGCCCTTCAACGCCTGCGGCAGAGAACATAAAGCGCATGGCTTCACGTTGATCGACCGCCAGCATGGCAAAGCCGCCGGAAGGTCGGGTGAGATCTTTCAGGGTGTACTGCGTCATAGCGTCATTCCTTGTTGATACGTGAAAGTGTTTTGCGAAGCCCGGCGCTGGTGCGCACCTGCTCGAGAATGGCTGACCAGTCTTCGCGTCCGCGTCCGGCGGCGCGGGCCTGGCTATAGACTTCTCGTGAAGCGGCCCCGAGCGGCATCGGAACATGCAGCTGGTTGGCAACATCGAGGGCGATACCCAGGTCTTTGTGGGCAAGATCGATCATGAAGGCAGGAGAAAGGTCGCCTTTCAGCACCTTGTTGGGCCAGGTGGTAGTGAAATGGCCTTTACCGGCTGCGGTGCCGCTCATCACGTTCAACGCCACCTGGAGGTCAAGCCCAAGGGCTTCGCACAGCGTTGCGGCCTCGGCGGATAGCGCATTGAGCGCGATGCTCATGTAGTTGTTAATCAGTTTCACGCGGATGCCCATCCCCGGACCGCCAGCGTTAATCAGCTCGCTGCCCATCGCCATGAGTACTGGCGTGGCGCGTTTCACCTGTTGTTCGGTTCCCCCCGCCAGCAAAAGCAGCGTGCCGGAAATGGCGTTATCGGAGGTGCGGCCGACCGGCACATCCATCATGCTAAAACCGCGTTCGTGCATTTGAGTTATCAGGCGGTCCGTTTGCAGTGGATGGATGGTGGACATATCAATGACCAGCGCATCCGACGAGAGCGTTTCACAAACGCCGTTGCTGCCGAATAGCACGACGTTAACCACCTCGCCGTTTGGCAGCATGGTGATGACAAATTCGGCATCCGTAGCGGCGTGTGCAGGCGATGATGTCGCGACGGCGCCTTTCTTCTCCAGCGCGTTTACGGCTTGCGGATCCAGATCGTAAATACGTAGCGAATGTCCCTGTTTAAGCAGATTGCTCGCCATTGGCGCGCCCATTTGTCCCAACCCGATAAATGCGATGACCGACATACTGTTCTCCTGCTGCTGGTGTCATTTTTTGTCAAAGTTTGCGCGTTTGTGTTGTCTGTTTTTGATCGTATTTGTAATTTATGGTCAAAAAATTGACAGCCGTCACTTTTTAAACAATTGGTGAAATTAAAATGGCGGCAGGTTTTTAACGCTGAGGAATAACCATGATTCGCATTGCTTGTGTCGGAATAACCGTGATGGACAGGATCTACTACGTGGGCGATTTACCCACCGAAGGGGGAAAATATGTGGCGAATAATTACCGTGAAGTGGGGGGTGGGCCAGCGGCTACAGCGGCAGTGGCTGCGGCGAGGCTAGGTGCGCAGGTCGATTTTATTGGTCGGGTAGGGGATGATGACATCGGTATCAGCCTGCTGCACGAACTGGAGTCATTTGGCGTAAGTACGCGTTATACCCAACGTTTTACTCAGGCCCGCTCGTCGCAGTCTGCCATCGTGGTGGATGCACAGGGTGAGCGCATTATTGTGAACTATCCGAGTCCGGACCTGATGGCCGATGCCAGCTGGCTGGATGCCATCGACTTCAGCCAATGGGATGTTGTTCTGGCTGATGTTCGCTGGCATGAGGGGACGAAAAAGGCGTTTACCCTCGCGCGTCAGGCTGGCGTGACGACAATATTGGATGGGGATATCACGCCTCAGGACATTGCTGAGCTGGTGACGTTGAGCGATCACGCTGTCTTTTCGGCTCCAGGATTACGACGTATGACGGGCGAACAGAGTCTCCCGCTTGCCTTAGAAAAATCAAAAATGCTCACAAACGGACAGGTATACGTCACCGACGGCTCGGAAGGCTGCTTTTGGCTGGAAAATCAAAACCTGATGCATCAGCCTGGATTTACGGTGAACGTTGTCGACACAACCGGTGCGGGAGATGTTTTCCATGGTGCTTATGCCTTCAGTCTGGGGCATGGCGAGGCAGGCAGAGAAGGTATACGTTTTGCCAGTGCGGTTGCCGCATTGAAGTGCACCCGACCAGGTGGTCGGGCGGGAATCCCCGATCGTGATCAAACCTGCTCTTTTCTGTCGCTTTATGGTTAAAATGTCGGAAAGAAGGGATTAAGAGGACAGCCCATGAGCCTGACTGAACTTACCGGTAACCCACGCCACGACCAGTTACTGACATTGATTGCCGATCGCGGCTACATGAACATTGATGAGTTGGCGCAGCTGCTGGATGTCTCAACCCAAACGGTTCGTCGTGATATCCGCAAGCTGAGTGAGCAGGGGCTGATCACCCGCCATCACGGTGGTGCCGGACGCGCGTCAAGCGTGGTGAATACCGCCTTTGAGCAACGTGAAGTCTCATGGACCGAAGAGAAAAAGGCGATCGCTGAAGCGATTGCCGACTATATCCCGGATGGTTCAACGGTGTTTATCACCATCGGCACCACGGTCGAACAGGTCGCCAGGGCGCTGCTGAATCACAACCATTTGCGGATTATCACTAACAGTCTGCGGGTGGCGCACATTCTCTACAAAAATCCACGCTTTGAAGTGATGGTGCCCGGCGGCACGTTGCGGGCACATAATGGTGGGATAATTGGCCCGGCCGCCAATGCGTTTGTCTCTGGATTCCGTGCCGATTATCTGGTGACCAGCGTCGGCGCTATTGAAAATGATGGCACGCTATTGGAGTTCGACGTCAACGAAGCCAGTATCGCGCAGACGATGATGGCTCACGCCCGTCATCTACTTTTGGCCGCTGACCACACGAAATACCATGCCTCCGCTGCCGTTGAGATAGGCAATCTTGCTCAGATGACGGCGCTGTTCACCGACGAAGAACCGGGTGCCTCACTGCGTCAAATCCTCAAAACCCATCAGGTCGAAGTGGTTAAAGCCTGTGCGGGTGGAAATGATAGCCCCTGATTTCTCGTCCTGCCCGTGAGCGCTATAGTCAAACCCCGCCTTTCCCGCTACAGTTATTTTTCCATGACGCAAAAGGAGAGGATCATGCTCTATATCTTTGATTTAGGTAATGTGATTGTCGACATTGACTTCAACCGGGTGTTCGGCGCGTGGAGTGATTTCAGCCGTGTCCCGCTGGCTACGCTGAAGCAAAAATTCGTCATGGGGGAAGCATTCCATCAGCATGAGCGCGGCGAAATCAGCGATGAAGCTTTTGCTGAGGCGCTATGCCATGAAATGGATTTGTCCCTAAGCTATGAGCAGTTTTCCCACGGTTGGCAGGCGATATTCGTTGGCCTGCGCCCGGAAGTGATTGCCATTATGCGTCAGTTGCGCGAGCAAGGTCATCGGGTGGTGGTCCTGTCAAATACCAACCGGCTGCACACCACCTTCTGGCCGGATGAATATCCTGAAGTCCGCGACGCGGCGGACAACATCTATCTCTCTCAGGAGATGGGGATGCGTAAACCCGAAGCGCGTATCTACCAGCGGGTACTCGAAGCGGAAGGTTTTTCCGCCGCAGATACCGTCTTTTTCGACGATAACGTCGATAATATAGAGGGTGCCCATCGGCTGGGGATCACCAGTATTCTGGTGACCGGCAAAGAGACCATCCCTGAGTATTTTGCGAAATAACTATGCTAAAAAACGTTCATCAAAAAGTCTCCCATCACAGCCGGTCGCTGGTGGCCTGGCTTAAGTTACTCTGGCGACGTATTGATGAAGACAATATGACGACACTGGCCGGGAACCTGGCCTATGTGTCGTTGCTCTCCCTAGTGCCGCTGGTTGCGGTCATTTTTGCTCTTTTCGCCGCTTTCCCGATGTTTTCCGACGTCAGCGTTACGCTGCGACAATTTGTCTTTGCCAATTTCCTGCCGGCAACGGGAGATGTTATCCAGCGTTATATCGAGCAGTTTGTCGCGAACTCCAGCAAAATGACGGCGGTCGGTGCCTGCGGGCTTATCGTGACCGCGCTGCTACTGATGTATGCCATCGACAGTGCGCTGAATACCATCTGGCGCAGCAAGCGCGTCAGGCCAAAAATCTACTCATTCGCAGTGTACTGGATGATATTGACCCTCGGGCCGCTGCTGGCCGGGGCGAGTCTGGTCATCAGTTCCTACCTGCTTTCGCTGCGCTGGGCGAGTGAACTTAACGGCGTGATAGATAACGGGTTGCGCCTCTTTCCGTTGCTGCTTTCCTGGATCTCCTTCTGGATGCTCTACAGCATCGTGCCCACTACCCGCGTGATGAATCGCGATGCGATTGTTGGCGCGCTGGTGGCGGCGCTGCTGTATGAGCTTGGCAAAAAAGCGTTTGCGCTCTACATCACCACCTTCCCGTCTTATCAGCTGATTTATGGTGTACTTTCAGTCATCCCGATTCTGTTTGTCTGGGTCTACTGGACCTGGTGCATCGTCTTGCTTGGCGCGGAAATAACTGTCACTCTCGGGGAATACCGAAAACTCAAAATCGCGGCAAGCCAGGAAGAAGAAGAACAACCATGATTGCATTAATTCAGCGCGTAACCCGTGCCAGCGTCACCGTGGAGAGCGAAGTGACGGGTGAAATTGGTCCGGGACTTTTGGTTTTATTAGGTGTCGAAAAGGAAGATGACGAGCAGAAAGCGAATCGCCTGTGCGAACGCGTTTTGGGTTACCGAATTTTTAGCGATGCCGATGGCAAAATGAACCTCAACGTTCAGCAGGCCGGTGGCAGCCTGCTGGTGGTGTCGCAGTTTACGCTGGCGGCCGATACCGAGCGCGGCATGCGTCCGGGATTCTCCCGAGGCGCGGCTCCCGACCGGGCAGAAGCATTATACGAGTATTTTGTTGAGCGCTGCCGCCAGCAGGAAATCAACACCCAGACCGGGCGTTTTGCCGCCGATATGCAGGTTTCATTGGTCAATGACGGTCCCGTGACATTCTGGTTGCAGGTATGAGTCTGCAAGCGGGTTTGGCACGGTCTACAAAAGAGAGCTCCTCTATGTATCACCTTCGAGTACCGCAAACGGAAGAAGAATTAGCGCGTTATTACCAGTTCCGCTGGGAGATGCTGCGTAAACCGCTGCATCAGCCACAAGGCTCTGAGCGAGACGCCTGGGATGCGATGGCGCATCATCAGATGGTCGTCGATGAAGCGGGTAATCTGGTGGCCGTGGGCCGCCTGTATATTAACGGCGATTACGAAGCGTCGATTCGCTTCATGGCGGTTGACCCTGCGGTACAGGACAAAGGACTCGGCACGCTGATGGCAATGACGCTGGAATCCGTGGCCCGTCAGGAAGGCGTCAAGCGCGTCACCTGTAGCGCCCGGGAAGATGCCGTCGAGTTCTTTGCCAAGCTGGGCTTTGTGAACCAGGGCGAAATCACCACCCCGCAGACCACGCCGGTGCGGCATTTCCTGATGATTAAACCGGTAGCGACGCTGGATGATATTTTGCACCGCGGCGACTGGTGCGGACAGCTACAGCAGGCATGGTACGAGCACATCCCGCTGAGCGAGAAAATGGGGGTGCGCATTCAGCAGTATACTGGGCAGAAATTCATCACTACCATGCCGGAAATCGGCAACCAGAATCCGCACAATACGTTGTTTGCCGGGAGTCTGTTTTCTCTCGCCACCTTGACCGGCTGGGGCCTGATCTGGCTGATGCTGCGCGAACGCCATCTTGGCGGCACCATCATTCTGGCCGATGCCCATATTCGTTACAGCAAGCCCATCAGCGGCAAACCGAGCGCGATTGCTGACCTGGGTTCTCTCAGCGGCGATCTCGACCGTCTGGCGCGCGGACGTAAAGCCCGTGTGCAGATGCAGGTTGAACTGTTCGGCGACGACACCTCCGGCGCGATTTTTGAAGGTATCTACATTGTTCTCCCCGCTAAACCCTTCGGACCGCTGGAAGAGGGCGGTAACGAGGAGGAGTAGTCCTCACTTCTGGCCCGGCTTGCTTATACGTCGGGCCACATCCTGTATGACGTCCCTTGCCGATTGGCTTACACCGCTTAACTGAAAGAAACCGTGAATTGTCCCTGGATAACAGGTACAGGTCGACTGGGCGCCTTGTCTTGTAAGCCGTTGATGTAAAATGTTTCCTTCATCACACAGCGGGTCGTATTCGGCGGTAATGATATGCACTGGCGGCAGGCCGTTAAAATCGTCACGCCATAACGGACTGGCTTCGGGATGTTTTCTCGGCAGATTAGCCAGGTACATTTCGTAGCCACTGACTAGCGTATCGCGGGTAATCACATAGTCTTCCCCGTTACGCACATAGCTTTCGCAGCTCGCGGTGGCATCAAGCATGGGGTAGATCAGCAATAACTGTGCGGGCAACCATTGCCCTGATGTTTTCAGGCGAAGAGCCGTTACCAGCGCCAAATGTCCACCAGCGCTGTCGCCGGCCAGGGTAATGTGATGGGGATTGACGCCAAAGAGGGCGGGGTTGTGCCATACAATATTAGCCCCCTTAAATGCATCGTCATGAGCGGCCGGGAAAGTAAATTCGGGGGCCAGACGATACTCAACGGCAATCACATGGCAGTTGCCGGAATACGCCAGTTGACGCAGTTGCTGCTCGTGGGTGGCAACCCCGCCGCTGATAAAGCAGCCGCCGTGATAATAGATGACAGCAGGAAGTGGGCCACTGGACTGCAAAGGTGAGGCTACCCAAAAGCGAATCCCTTCACATTCCAAAGAGCGCGTCTGGACTCGCATTTCCCTGTCCCCGGCTAGCACGGCGCTAGCGACGTACCCGGTTCTCCGTTCTTCGATATTCTGCATTCTGGACGAGGGTCTGCCCGCTGCAATAAAGTCCTCTACCAACTCTGCAATACCTGCTTCCAGTGCCATTTTGCTATCCATTTCGCTGTATGTATATCCAGTGTTATAACCCGGAAATGTCTATTTGAAAACTATCATTTTTCGTCGTGTCCGGATTCTGGAAAGCGGCTCGCAAAAATGTAAAAACGTCCTTATTTCCCCTGCTAATTAGCAAGCAACCTCATCCTTTTCGCGATAGCGTAGCAAACCTGACGGGTACGTCATTGACGTACTATTGTATTCTGCTACTATAAGCCAATGGCGTATATTTATGATCTTCATCGAGACACGTTTTTTTACTGAAGATGTGATGAGGCTGCTAACGGAAGAAGACTACAGGCAGTTTCAGTGTTTCCTCGCCCTAACGCCGGATTCAGGGGACGTGATCCCCGATACCGGTGGGTTGCGAAAAGTTCGTTGGATGTCGAATGGAAAGGGGAAAAGCGGCGGCGTGCGGGTCATTTATTTCTATAGTAGAACAGCTGCGCAAATCAGACTGTTGCTTATCTACCGTAAAGGCCTGAAAGACGACCTTTCGCCGCAGGAGAAAACCCTGCTACGTAAACTCAACCAGAGGTGGTAAATGGACAAGGCTCTCTTTGAACGCTTAGCGCAAAGCATGTCAGAAATGAATGAGATAGCGAAAGGTGAACGGGAACCTTCCCGCGTCTTTGAAATAGACGCAATGAAAATCAAAGAAATACGCCAGTCGTCTGGACTCTCTCAGAGGCGGTTTGCGGATTTGATTTCTGTCAGCGTGGATACGCTGCGTAACTGGGAGCAAGGGCGGCGTTCGCCAACAGGCCCGGCAAAGGCGCTGCTACGCGCGATAGCCAACGATCCGCTCAACGTCATTTCGGCGCTGGCGCAATAAACCGGGCGCTCTCGCACCCGGTCATCAGAACAGGGATTACTCCCCTTCGCCCGGGAACAGGAACGGGTTGATGGAACTGCGGGCAAAGCCCTCTTGTTCCATGCGTGCATCCAGCACCAGCGAGGCGAGGTCATCGGCCACCGGCTCGACGTTCGGGTCCTTTTCCTGATACAGGATTTTGAGGTAGGTCCCGCAGTCACCACAGCTTTCGGCTTTCACTGAGGCCTGCTCGTTATCCAGCGACCAGTAGTGCAAATCACGACTCTGCTCGCAGTTGCTGCACTTCACGCGCACCACGTGCCACTCGGATTCACACAGATTGCAGTGCAGATAACGCAGCCCTTGCGTGGTGCCAATCTGTACCACGCTGGATACCGGCATCGAACCGCACACCGGGCAAAACTGGCGATGCTCGCCGTATTCCGCCCGCGCTTTGCCGGGGATCAGGTTAGCCATTTGCGCCCAGTACAGCGACAACGCGGCCCAGATGAACGGGGCTTTATCGCTGCTGACGGAGGCAAAATCTGACGCGAACAGCGCGCTGGCCATCTCTTCCAGCTCCAGATCGGAAGCCTTTTCGAGATTCTCAATAACGGCCAGCGCCGGGCCGCTCATTTCCGGTTTCAACTCGGCAATCATCGATTGCAGCAGCGTCTGCCAGTGTTTATCGCGCGGCAGGGCGTGGATATCCAGCGGCGGTTTGCCCTGCTCTGCGGCTTCTTTAATGCGCGCGGTGAGGTCCATTTGCAGCGGATGGTCGTACAGCACCACTTCCTGCGCATGGGCTATCAGCGCCGCAAAGCGCAGGTAATCGCCGAGCGGGTTTTCCTGCGCCAGTTGTAGCAGGCGTTCCGCTCTGCGGTGATAGAGGTTTTTCAGTCGCGGGAATAATAACGGCGGAATGCTTTCCGCCGTGCGTTTCTCGCTACTCCCCAGTTCATCTTGTGGGATTATGCGAATACTCATTCAGTCGATTTTTCCTGTTTCTGGCGGACTTCTCGGTACCAGCGCGGGTGATGTTTTTTCGCCCATGCGCTGGTGACCCAGCCTTCCACCATCGCGGTAATGGTGCCTTTAACCCAAAGGGCGGCGTAGATATGCACCATAATAACCACAATTAACGCCACCGCGGCAAATGAATGCAGCATCAGCGCGATGCGGATAATCGGGATTGGGAAAGCGGGGGCAAAGTATGGCCGCCAGATGATGACCCCGCTCACGAGCAGCAGTACCAGGAAGATAATTGCCGCCCAGAACACGCACTTCTGACCGAAATTATAACGCCCGGTATCGCCCACTTCCTCGTTAACGACAATCTTACGAATATTCTTCGCCCAGAAGATATCGTCCCGATTGATGAGGTTATGGTGCCAGTAGCGGAAGAACATGATGATGAACGACGCGAACATCACCACCCCGACGAACGGATGCAGAATGCGCGCCAGCTGCGGCGTGCCGAGGATGTGCATCAGCCAGTTAAAGGACGGGAAGAAAAAGCCCAGCCCGCTCACCGCCGCCAGAATGAAGCAGAAGGCGGTGACCCAGTGGTTGATGCGTTCCGGTGCGGTGTAGCGCACGATGGTGTCACGACGTTTCATTTGCGCACCTCGTCTTTCTCTTCATGCAGATTGTCCTCTTCCTCGTCAGCGCGGTTTGGACCGACGCCCACATAGTGGAAGATACTGGCCGCGAAGGTTGCCGCAAAGCCGACCGCCGCGAGCGGTTTCCAGATGCCTTTCCAGAACTTAACGGTCTGACTGATTTCCGGATTCTCTGGCAGGCCGTGATACAGATTCGGCTTGTCGGCATGGTGCAGGACGTACATCACGTGCGTCCCGCCGACACCTGCCGGATCGTACAGACCCGCATTGTCATAGCCGCGTGTTTTCAGCTCGGTGACACGCTCGCCCGCCAGCACTTTCATATCCTCTTTAGAGCCAAAGTGGATAGCACCGGTTGGGCACGTTTTCACACAGGCCGGTTCCTGACCCACGGTGACACGGTCGACGCACAGCGTACATTTGTAGACGCGGTTGTCTTCCGGGTTCATGCGCGGTACATCGAACGGGCAGCCCGCGATGCAGTAACCGCAGCCGATGCACTGCTCAGACTGGAAGTCGACTATGCCGTTGGCATACTGAATGATAGCCCCTTCTGCAGGACATGCTTTCAGGCAGCCCGGATCGGCGCAGTGCATACAGCCGTCCTTACGGATCAGCCACTCCAGTTTGTCGTTCTGTTCCACTTCCGAAAAACGCATCACCGTCCATGATTTGGCGGTCAAATCGGCCGGGTTGTCGTACACCCCGACGTTGTGACCGATTTCATCACGGATGTCGTTCCACTCAGAACACGCCACCTGACAGGCTTTACAGCCGATACAGGTGGTCACGTCGATGAGCTTCGCCACTTCCTGTTGGTGATCCCGCGCCTGAGGCGCGGGAGTGAAACCGTTAGTCGCGGAACGACGGATAATATCTTGCGATTGATAAGCCATAAGTCGTCTCCGCTATACCTTTTCCACGTTCACAAGGAAGGATTTGAACTCCGGCGTCTGGGTGTTGGCATCACCAACGTATGGCGTCAGGGTATTGGCGATAAAGCCTTTCTTCGCCACGCCCTGGAAGCCCCAGTGAATCGGAATACCGATGGTGTCTACCTCTTTACCGTCCACTTTCAGCGTGCGAATACGTTTGGTCACCACCGCCTTGGCTTTGATGTAGCCGCGATTGGAGGAGACTTTTACCGTGTCGCCATGGCCGATACCGAGTTTACCCGCCAGCTTCTCACCGATTTCAATGAACTGTTCCGGCTGCGCGATAGCGTTCAGCAGCGCGTGCTTGGTCCAGTAGTGGAAGTGCTCGGTAAGACGATACGTGGTCCCGACGTACGGGAACTTATCGGCTTTACCCATCGCGGCCATATCGTCTTTGAACACGCGTGCGGCCGGGTTCGAAATAACGTTCGGGTGTAATGGGTTGGTGCCGAGCGGCGTCTCAAACGGCTCGTAGTGTTCCGGGAACGGCCCTTCTGCCATCTTATCGAGGGCAAACAGGCGTCCCATCCCTTCCGGCTGCATGATGAATGGGCCAACGTCGGTGCCCGGTGCAGCCGTGCTGTAATCCGGAATATCCACGCCGCCCCATTTCGCGCCGTCCCACTTCAACAGCTGACGCTTCGGATCCCATGGTTTGCCCTGCGGGTCTGCGGATGCACGGTTATACAGAATGCGGCGGTTAAGCGGCCACGCCCACGCCCAGCCGAGCGTATTGCCCAGGCCTGACGGGTCAGCGTTATCACGTCGCGCCATCTGGTTGCCATCCGGCGTCCAGCTCCCGGCGAAAATCCAGCAGCCGCTGGCGGTGGTGCCGTCATCGCGCAGTTGGGCAAACGAGGTGAGCTGTTGGCCTTTCTTGACGATAACCGCGCCGGTTGCCGGGTCGGTTATGTCTGCCAGCGCTTTGCCGTTGCTTTCCATTGCCACTTCTTCCGAAGCAGGCTCGTCCGGCGTGGAGTAGTTCCACGTCATGTTCAACACCGGCTCCGGTACTGGGCCGCCGTCTTTGGCGTACATTTCACGCATCCGCATGAAAATACCGGCGAGAATTTCCCCGTCCGTTTTGGCGATCCCTGGGGCGTCTGCGCCTTTCCAGTGCCACTGCAACCAGCGGCCGGAGTTAACAATAGAACCGTTCTCTTCGGCAAAGCAGGTCGACGGCAGACGGAACACTTCGGTCTGAATTTTTGACGGGTCAACGTCGTTCTGTTCGCCGTGGTTCTGCCAGAAAGTCGAGGTTTCGGTATTCAACGGGTCGATGGTGACGAGGAACTTCAGCTTCGACAGCGAGGCCACAATTTTATTTTTGTTCGGGAACGACGCCACCGGGTTAAAGCCCTGGCAGAGATAGCCGTTCACCTGGCCTTTGGACATCATCTCGAAATACTGCAGAACGTCGTAACCTTTGTCCCACTTCGGCAGCCAGTCAAAGCCCCAGCTGTTTTCCGCTGTGGCTTTGTCGCCATAGAAGGACTTCATCATCGAGACGAAGAACTTCGGATAGTTGCCCCAGTAGTTCACCTGGCCTTCCAGCAGCGGTTTTGGCGTGTTGGCGGTCAGATAGGTTTGCAGGTCGGTTTGTTTCTCGCTTGGCAGCGTCATATAGCCTGGCAGGCTCTGTGACAGCAGGCCGAGATCGGTCAGACCCTGAATGTTGGAGTGTCCGCGCAGGGCGTTCACGCCGCCACCCGCCATGCCCATGTTGCCGAGCAGCAGCTGGATCATCGCCATGGTACGAATGTTCTGTGCGCCAACCGAGTGCTGGGTCCAGCCCAGCGCATACAGGAACGAGGCGGTTTTATCGTGCGCGCTGGTTTCTGCGATGTACTCGCAGACTTTCAGGAAGTCGGCTTTTGGCGTACCACAGATATTTTCGACCATCTCCGGCGTATAGCGGGAAACGTGCTCTTTCAGCAGGTTCCACACGCAGCGCGGATGGGTTAGGGTCGTATCGCGTTTGGCGTGACCGTTTTCGTCCAGCTCGTAGTTCCAGCTGGTTTTATCGTACTTGCGCTTATCCGCGTCATAGCCCGAGAACAGGCCGTCATCGAACGCGTAATCTTCACGTACGATAAGGCTGGCGTTGGTATACGCCTCGGTATATTCGCGGTTAATTTTTTCGTTGTTCAGCAGGTACAGGATAACCCCGGACAGGAAGGTAATGTCCGTGCCGGAACGAATCGGGGTATAGAAATCCGCGACCGATGCCGTACGCGTAAAGCGCGGATCGATAACGATAAGTTTGGCGCCGTTGTGGATTTTGGCTTCCATCGCCCAGCGGAACCCTACCGGGTGCGCTTCAGCGGCGTTACCGCCCATCACCACGACCAGGTTGGCGTTCTTAATATCCACCCAGTGGTTGGTCATCGCACCGCGACCAAATGTTGGAGCAAGACTTGCTACCGTTGGTCCGTGTCAGACGCGTGCCTGGTTGTCTACCGCGAGCATACCGAGCGCACGGGTGAATTTCTGCGTTAAATAGCCGGTTTCGTTACTGGAAGCGGACGCACACAGCATACCGGTGGAGAGCCAGCGGTTAACGGTGGTGCCTTCAGCATTTTGCGCGATGAAGTTGGCGTCACGGTCAGCTTTCATCAGCCTGGCAATGCGGTCGAATGCCTCATCCCAGCTGATTTGCTGCCATTTATCGGAGCCTGGCGCGCGGTATTCAGGGTATTTCAGGCGGCTTTCGGAGTGGATGAAATCCACCAGACCGGCGCCTTTCGGGCACAATGCACCGCGGTTTACCGGATGATCCGGGTCCCCTTCGATATGGAAGATGGATGCTTTGGCGTTCTTTGCGCCGTCACCGAGGCTGTACATCAACAGCCCACAACCGACAGAACAATATGTGCAGGTGTTACGGGTTTCGCGGGTACGCAGCAGTTTGTACTGCCGTGTTTCCGCCAGCGCTACGCTTGGGGCAAACCCCAACGCCGCTGCCGTAGTGCCTGCCATACCGCCAGCGCAGATCTTAAAGAACTGCCTTCTGCTGACCTGCATGGGTCACTCCTTGTTTCGACATTGCTTTCCCATCGCCATTCAATACCTAAACCGCTCAGGGAATGGATTGTTATTTAACTTTGCGGTCAATGCCGCAAAGGTTCAGAATTAGGGTAATCTCCCTCTTTCCCGGAGGGATATGCCTTCAGAATACCACATTGTGTGTACGTTTGTTCCAATACGGTTAATGCAAAGTGAACGAAAAAACATCAGGACAGATTGGTAATGTGAGTGATATCACTGGAATGCGTCAGGTGAGTCTTTGGAAACGCCAGGACTTGCAGCATGCCCAGCAGGATGACCTGGCTGAAGAAGTGCCCGTGGCGCTGGTATACAACGGCATATCCCACGTGGTGATGATGGCATCCCCCAAAGATTTGCGCCTGTTTGCCATTGGTTTTTCTCTGTCCGAAGGGATTATTGAAAACCCGGCAGAAATCTACGGCATGGATGTGGTGTCCGTCTGTAATGGTCTTGAAGTGCAGATTGAGCTTTCCAGTCGCCGTTTTATGGCCCTGAAAGCGCGGCGTCGGGCGCTGGCCGGACGCACCGGGTGCGGCGTTTGCGGGGTGGAGCAGTTAAACGATGTCGGCAAACCGATCTCGCCCCTGCCGTTCAGCCAAACATTCAGCCTGAAATATCTCGATCTCGCTCTCGAACACCTGAACGATGTGCAACCGGTGGGTCGCCTGACAGGCTGTACGCACGCGGCAGCCTGGGTCATGCCGGACGGTCGTCTGGCGGGTGGACATGAAGACGTTGGCCGTCATGTGGCGCTCGACAAACTGCTGGGGCACCGCGCAGGTGAAAGCAGAGCGTGGCATCAGGGCGCGGTGCTGGTTTCCAGCCGGGCAAGCTATGAAATGGTGCAAAAAGCCGCAATGTGCGGCGTCGAAATTCTGTTTGCCGTCTCGGCCGCCACCACGCTGGCCGTGGAAGTGGCTGAACGCTGCAATCTGACGCTGGTGGGTTTTTGCAAACCAGGCAGAGCGACGATTTATACGCATCCGCAGCGTCTTCTGGGTGTTTGAGTTTTAGTCAATAAATTTGAATGATGTAAGCAAAACCTTCCGCTATTCGTTGGGTGAATGTGAGGCTATGATTTATCACATCAAGGCACGGTGCCTTACCAAAACAACTTAACTGAAGGATTTACATCATGAACAGCATCAAAACTTTTGTCGCAGTTATCGCTCTCGCTACCTCATTCGGTTCTTTCGCAGCCCAGACCGTGACCGCAACGTCTTCTACTCTTGACGGTGCTGAAGCAAAAATTGCGGCTCAGGCTCAGGAAGCGGGTGCCTCTTCTTACAAAATCACTCAGGCCTTTGCCGGTAACCGCGTGCACATGACCGCTGAGTTAAATAAATAAGCCATAGCCACTGTCCCTGGCTCAGCCGAGCCCGGGACAGGTTTTATTTCCGCAGTAGCCGCACAAATTCCCCCGCGTTTTTCAATCCCGTAATTTCCCCTGGCAGATGCTTGTACAGCGTTCTCGCGAGATAGCTGAAAATCTTGAGTTCATGGCGGGCAGACGCGCTGGCACAGGCGATCAGCAGATGGCTTACCGGCTCGTGATTGACCGTGAGCGGATGAGAAAGCGTAATGAAAAAACCACGAAACGATGTCTCTCTCTCACTCCAGCAATGCGGAATAGCCAGCTGGTTCACGATAAGATTTTCCCCTTCCTGTTCACGCTGACAAATTCGCCAGGCTTCATCGGCGGTTAAATGCTTGTGTTTTACCAGCCGTTGACTGACGCGAGCGCAAATCTCCAGCCAGCTGTCCTCAGGGGAATTATCTTCATGGAAACTGCCTTCAATGGGAAACAGGCGGTCGAGATTTTGCCGAATAAATACCGTATCGAGAAAATCCTTGATCTGGCTAATGCCGCCGGGGGTGATAATGTTGCGGATATTCAGCACATTGCTCACGTTTTCATCCAGCTCCAGATGGCTGTTATTGATGATGCATACCGGCTGTAGCTCTTCCCGAAGCCCTATCATTTCGGCCACGCTGCGGGCGATATGTACCCGACTGTTCGGGATATCGCGTTCAATCGCCAGTTTGTTAACGGTGGCGATCGCATTTTGCTCGGCCAGTAGAATTACTGGCTGGCGTTCGGTCTGACGACGTTCCAGGGCGCAGGCAAAGTAGAGACCAATCAGGTCGCTGTCCGACATGATCAGCCCAAGCTGTTCACGCAGCAGGGTGATAAAGCGAATGCTCATATCAAACGCGACGGGCCATGCTGCTTTCAGATTGTTCATACTGCCCTGGCGGCTCTCGGCCACCCACACCGGTGAGGCTGCACAGCGGGTCACGTGCCCGGTTAAGTCCTCAACGAGCTGGGCATCCAGTTCCCCACCGGGATGGGCGCTTAAGGTTTCAGTCAGCAGATGCTGGATAACCTCCGGCGTAATGCGTGTAGCCTGAAGTTGCAATTCATCCAGCAGCGACACCAGCACGCTCAACGTCTTCTGATTAAAATAAAAACCCGCGTTTTCAATACATAGCGCAATGTCATGATCCCCTTCGGAAAGCGGTACGCTGCGGATAACATTACGCATCGCCCATACCGCAAGGACCATGCTGACGACATAATCCCGGCCGATCGCGGGCCATCCCTGCAATGAGGCAAGAGATGAGGTTAATCGTTCGACAGCGGCGTAGTTAAAGCCAGTTAGCGGGGAGATAAACGGGTCTTTTTTCAGCAAGTTGGCGAGGATCAGGATCTGCCGCGTCTCGGGCTCGTCGATGAAATAACCGACCCCGGGCCGCCCGGCGATACTGAATACTTTTTCATAGCGTTGGCGCAGTTTTACCAGCTTATCGGCAACCAGCGTTTCTGGAAGATTAAGTGCGTCTGCCAGCTGAAGGCGGGTGGTGAAGCCGTTGAGCAACAGCAGGGCCAACAGCTGATCGTCGTGGTCGTGGCGCTGCAACAGCTGGAAATAGTGCTTTCGGTCGAGAATTTCGAGCTGCACTCCTGCGCTGCCCTGATTGTTCACCCGGGCGCGACCGCTGAGGGTGAAGTTCAGATAATCAATATCCCGCGAAATGGTTCGCGCGGATACGCCTGCGGACTGCGCCAGCTCCGCCAGGGAGCTGGACTGATGTTCCAGTTTGACCAAAAGGGAGAGCTGACGTTCGTTGAGCATCCTTGTTCACCTGAAATCCCGCAAATCCGCCACCGTATCACTGTTCAATCGCTGCAACAGTGTGCGGGTCATAGCAAATAACGCATCGTAGTCTTTTTCAGAAATCATCCCGCTGTTGGCGTGCAGATAGCGCGTGGGCAGGCACAGCGCCAGCACCGGGCGACCACCGCCCATCACGTTATAGCGCCCGCCGTCGGTGGCCCCGGTCTTCATGATGCAGACCTGCACGGGGCTTTCTGTCTGCACCGCCGAGGCTTTCAGCAGCGCCGTTAATTTCTGATTCGGGAAATAGCGTTTATCAAACAGCATCACCGCCGGGCCGCTGCCGAGTTTCAGCGGGAATTTCACGTTATCAATGCCTGGCACATCGCCAGCCACCGCGGTATCGAGGACGATCACCACGTCAGGCTGGATAGATTCGGCTGACGTTTGCGCCCCGCGCAGGCCCACTTCTTCTTCCACTGTGGCCACGCCATACAGGGTGATGTCCGGGTTATCGACCGCCTGAAACAGCTCGGCCATTAAGGCGCATCCGGCGCGGTTATCCAGTGCTTTTGCGACGATTTTATCCTCACCCCAACGGGCGAAATTGGCCTCGGGGCTAACAAAGTCGCCCGGTGCAATACCGCACTTTTCCACTTCTTCACGGCTGTTCGCGCCAACATCAATAAACATTTCGTCAAAATCGACCGGATGCTGTTTTTGCTTTTCCGTCAGCGCGTGGGGCGCGACTGAGCCGATGACTCCCGCAATTATCTGGCCCGTACGGGTTCGTACCGCGACCCGATGGTTGAGCATCGACTGGCTCCACCAGCCGCCGATGGTCGCAAAGCGCAGAAATCCCTCGTCGGTGATGTGGCTTACCATAAAACCCACTTCATCCATGTGCCCGACAATCGCCACTTTCGGGCCACGGTTGCCTTTGCGGGCGATAAAGCTGCCAAGGCCGTCGAAGCTGATTTCCTCCGCGCTCGTTTCCAGCGCTGCCCGCAAAATATCGCGAACTTCCTGTTCATCACCGCTGACGGCGGCGGCGTTACACAACTGCTTAAGCAGTTCGGTGTCCATGTACGTTTTCCTGTTGTGTCGCGGTTTTACGCTTCAGCCAGAGGCCTTTCAGTAAAATGATCAACGAGATGTTAAGTGCCAGCCCGACGGCCAGCACCAGATAGAACGACCCGACCGGTGACATCAGCCCGATGAGCGGATCAAAAATGCCTAAGCCAGGCGCCAGGCGTTTAATACCGAATGCAATCACCAACATCCCGGTAATGCCGCCACTCAGGGTATTGGCGGTGATCATCGGCAGCGGAGCGGCCAGCGCGTAAGGGATAGCAGGTTCGGTTGCCACCGTGGCACCGACCACAATCGCGCTGCTGGCGGCACTTTTTTCCTGCTGCGTGAACAGTTTCGGGGCCAGATAGGTGGCGATCCCGGCGGCCATTGGCGGCATTAACGCCACCACACCGACGATCGCGTACCAGTCGTAGATGTGTTTTTCGAGTAGCGAGAAGCAGAAGAACCATGCGGTTTTGTTGATAGGCCCGCCCATATCGAACGCCAGCATCGCCCCGACCAGGAACGCAGCACCGAGTTTCATCGACGGCGGAATGGTGTTGAGGATGTGCAGCAGGCCACTCATCACATCGGACATAAACGGCCCGACGAGGTAATAGGTCAGCACGCCAAACAGCAGCAGCGTAACGAAGGGAATCAGCATCGAGCCGAGCAGCGGTTGCAGGGCTTTGCCGAGTCGTACTTTACGAAACCACAGTACGAAGTAGCCGATAGCCAGCCCCAGCACCACCGCGCCAAGGAAGCCCGCGCCCGACTGGGTGCCGAGCAGGCCTTTATCGTTGGCGAGATAGCACACCAAAAATGCCGGGGCAAATGCCGGTTTATCAGCAATCGACGAGGCGATATACGCCCCCATAATTGGGATCATGAAGGTGAACCCGAGATAGCCGATCGATTCAACCACCCAGGTAAACGACGGTGCGCCTTTCGCCATATCGGTATATGGCAAACCCATCTGCACCAGCATATTGGCGATGGCCACCAGGATGCCGCCGCCGATAACGAACGGCAGCGCGGCTGAAACGCCCGCCATCAGATGGCTCATCACGCTGCCCTGAACAACATCCTGCTTTCCGAGCTTCACGCTGTTATCGGCGGTAAACGTCAGCGCTTGGGTCGCTAAGTGAGGGAAAATGGTGTCGATATTTTTTAGCGCCTGTGAGATAGGGATCTCATAAACCTTTTTTCCGACGAAACGCTGGCGATCGTCATTGCTGATGCCACGCCCGGTGGCGAGGATCACATAGTCGGCGGCAGCGATTTCCGCATCGCTGAGGCGGTTTTCGACCCCGCTTGAGCCTTGCGTTTCCACCCGAATGGTATGCCCGAGCTGACGCGCCTTTTGCTCCAGCGCTTCGGCGACCATATAAGTGTGAGCGATCCCCGCCGGGCAGTTGGTAATGGCCACAACGCGCAATGATGATTCCATAGCCGGTTCCTTTTATTCGCTGAGCGTCTGATTCAGTAGCGTCAGGATTTGGCTTACGTCGCCCTGCTGCAGCTGGCGGATAAAATCGGCATGAATGATTTTCCGGCACAGCGCACCAATCATTTTCAGCTGATTCGCTTCCCCTGCCTGCGGCACGCCGATGCAAATCCAGCCGTTGACCGGTTGGCCATCCGCGGCTTGCCAGTCGATGGTTTCCGTTTTGCGGGCGAACAGGACGAAGGGCCGGGTGATACAGGCACTTTTGCCGTGTGGAACGGCGATGCCTGAGCCGAAGCCGGTGGAATGCAGTTTTTCACGCTGCAACAGCGTTTGCAGAAATACACTTTTATCGCTGACAAAACCGCGGGCGTAAGCCATATCCGCTAATTGCTTCAGAATGGAATAGGCAGTATTGCCGCTAATGTTCAGGTTGATGCAGTCGGGAGTGAGGCGCGCCATCCGGATGCTCCGTCTAAAAAATAGACATCCAGTGTAGCGGGCAGGCGCGGGAAAGCTGACGGGCAATATGTCCGTGGGTGATGACAGAAACAGCGCTAAGTTTTGCGGGACAGCGCACACTCAGGCATGAAACCTGAGTGTATGCAGAATTAATGCAGGCCGAAATAACGCAGTACGGCGGTCACCACCGCAGCGGCGACAATCACCACAATGAGCGGCATTTTGCGCCAGGCCAGAAACACCGCCACCGCCACGCCGATAACACGCGCACTGCCCGCAAAATGGCTGCCCTCAAAGAAGGTCGCCGCCAGCGCTACTGCAAACAGTAAAGTAGTGGCCGCGTCGTTGAGCATCGCCTGAGAGCGGTCGGATAGTGCCAGCTTGTTGCCGAGCTTTGCCCCACCAAAGCGCATAAGGTAGGTTCCGGCGGACAGGACGGCGATGCCAAGAATAATCCACAGGGTATCAGCCATTATTTTTTCCTCGCGAAAATGCCCAGCAGCGACAGCAGAACCGGCACGCCTGCCGGAGTGAACGGCACGGACGCCAGTGAAATCGCGGCCCCGCTGAGCGCGCGAATTAACGTGGTGCGTTTCTTGAGCGCCGGCACCACCAGCGCCAGCAGAATCGCCGGGAATACCGCGTCGAGCCCGATTGTTTCCGGGGTGGGCAGCAGTTTACCGACGCCGCTGCCCAGCAGAACACCGACCGGCCAGAGGATGGCTATCCCGCAGCCGCACAGCCAGTAGGCCGCTTTGCGCTGTTCCGGCGTCGGCTGCGACAGGCCAAACACTACGCTTTCATCATTCATGATATGGCAGCCCAGCAGGCCGATGGCGCGGGTGCCTACCAGTTCACGCACTGCGATACCGAAGGGGATATGTCGGGCGTTCACCAGCAATCCCGCCGCCGCGGCGGCAAACGGGTTACCGCCGCTGACGATTATCCCGAGAAACATAAATTCAGACGCACCGCCCAGCACCAGCGTGGACAACGCCAGCGGCACCCACAGCGGAAAGCCCCATGACATCGCCAGCGATCCATACGAGACGGCGACCACGCCCACCGCTACGCAGACCAGCATGATGGCTTTGATGGTGTCGCCTTTCAGGCAGGAGAGAGAAAGTTTGGTCATCCAGTTTTAGCCATATCGAACGAGTTTCCATTATAATGAACAGTGTTGATTCGTTTTTCAAGACGAACGATTCGTTCGTTTTATAATATATGGAGCCGTGTATGACACAGCCAATCAGCGTGATCGCCAGCAGCCTGGTGCGTGAACGCCAGCGTACTGGGCTTTCACTGGCGGAGATCGCTCGCCGGGCCGGGATTGCTAAATCCACGCTGTCGCAGCTTGAAGCAGGAAACGGTAATCCTAGCCTGGAAACGCTGTGGTCGCTTTGCGTGGCGCTGGATATTCCGTTTGCCCGTTTGCTTGAGCCACAGGCACCCACGACCCAGGTGATCCGCCGGGGTGAGGGCACGAAAGTGATGGCCGAACAGGCGAACTATCAGGCGATTTTGCTCGCCACTTGTCCGCCGGGTGCCCGTCGGGATATTTACCTGTTGATGACGCAGCCGGGCGCAGACCGCATTTCTCACCCGCATTCGCCGGGCTCCGTTGAGCATATTATTGTCACCCAGGGCCGGGCGATGGTGGGCCTGACCGGTGCGGCGGAAGAGTTAGGTGCTGGCGATTACATCTGTTACCCCGCCGACAGAGAGCATGTTTTCAAAGCGCTGGAAGACGATACCCAAGCTATTCTGATTGCTGAACAGAATTAATGATAATCGCCCTCAATAGTTAGGGCGGTTTTTCGTTTAATCGATTTGTTTATTGTATGATTTAAAATAAGGGATGTTATCTCGCTCACGTTGTTGTCTATTTTTATTATCACCTTTCCTTGCTAATCAATATTATCCCTTGTCGGTTTCATTCAATGCATTTCTGAATGAAATCAAGCTGAATGAATGCAAATCATTCCTTTTTTAAATAAATCATAACTATAAATCATTCATCGCAAAAATATATTCATGGCGGAAAGCAATGTCCGCATTATTATTTCCTCAAGGAACGATGTATATGAAAAAAACGGCAATCGCAGTGGCTATTGGATGCTTACTGGTGGGGCATTCGGCTAGCGCAAAATCAACCTCGCTCACCGTTGAACAACGTCTTCAATTACTGGAAGACCGACTCATTTCGGCTGAACATCGGGCTGAAAAAGCAGAGCAAGAAGTTCAGGTGTTAAGAACCCAGCAAACCACGGCTCGAAAGGAGCTGAAGGAAGTACAGGAACGCGTAGTGGTAAAAAGCGAGACCCCGACAACGGAGACTGCAAAAAATGCCGCTACCCCAGCACTGTCGCTTTCCGGCTACGGTGACCTGAAAATCTACGGTGATGTCGAATTCAACATGGATGCGGAGAGTAAAAGAGGAACGCTGACCAAACTCAACGAAGATAACACGACCGAACAGTGGGACATGGATGGTCGTATCCTGCTTGGTGTTGACGGTATGCGTAAACTGAATGATGGCCGTTACGCGGGCTTCTCCATTCAGCCGTTGGCTGATATGTATGGCAGCATGAACCTTGATGATGCGTATTTTCATTTTGGTCAGGAAAATGACTGGAAAGTGAAAGTGGGCCGCTTTGAAGCATTTGATATGTTCCCACTTAATCAGGATACCTTCGTTGAGCATTCGGGTAATACAGCCAATGATCTTTATAGCGATGGTCAGGGCTATATCTACATGATGAAAGAGGGGCGCGGGCGTTCCGATGCGGGCGGTAACTTCTTGCTGAGTAAGCAAATTGATGACTGGTATTTTGAATTAAATTCGCTGATTGAAGATGGCGCAACGCTATTTTCTGATAATGATAACGTGAGTGCGAATGGACGCACCTATCATGGTCGCGAGATGGAAAAAGAGAGAAATGTCATCTATATGCGTCCGGTCGTTTCCTGGTCGCCGATGAAAGAGCTGGCCTTCTCTGCGGCAATGGAATCCAACGTCATTAATAATGCGTATGGTTATACCAACAACAAAGGCGAGTTTGTCGATCAGTCCGATCGTACCGGGTATGGTTTGACCATGACATGGGACGGAAAGAAAACCGATCCTGAAAATGGTGTGACATTAAATCTCAATACCGCGTACATGGATGCCGATAATGAAGAAGATTTTACTGCCGCCGCTAACGCGTTATGGAAAAACTTCGAGCTAGGTTATATCTACGCCCATAATAAAATCGACGATTTTGAAAAAATGGTTTGCGAGGATGACTGTATCATCACCGACGAAGGTACCTATGATATTCATACCATCCATGCTTCTTATTTGATTCCAAACGTGATGGATATGAATAACTTCAATATCTATCTGGGGACCTACTGGTCTAAAATCCAGAGCGATGAGAAGATTTCCAGCGATGACGATCGCTACGGTGCGCGCGTGCGGTTCAAATATTATTTCTAAGAACACATCACAGCATACCCGGCAGCCTTGTCGGGTATTTTCCTGAGCGTCAACCCCATCAAATCCCGCGACGGCCATCATTCTGTTACACCGTTCAAATATTGTAGGATGGAATTCTCTTCAAAGGACAATGTTATGACGAAGGTGAGCTTGAACAAAGTTCAACCTGTAAGGATTACTAAAAGTGACGAAAACATGATTAAAAGAAGTGTTTACTGCCCTCCCCAATCGTCGAGGAGGACAGGTAGAGAGACTTACTCCAGCCAGAACACTTCTTTCAGTTCCGCGCTCACCGGGCTGTTATCCGGATTTGAGGGCATCACTTCCCCCATGTATTTCCACCAGCGCTGACAAACATCGGTGTTGGCGACGGCGTTCCAGCGCTCTTCCGACTCAATTTCCACCGTGGCAAACAGCAGGTTACGGGGCTTATCAAGATAAATGGCATAGTGATGCGCGCCATGGGCTTTCAGCACCGCTTCCAGTTCAGGCCAGATAGGATTGTGGCGACGTTCATATTCCTCATGCGTGTGAGGATGCACCTGCATGACAAAAGCTTTGCGGATCATAATGCCTCCAGATAGAGTTCGCGCACCTCGTCACGGCTGGCGGTACGCGGGTTGCACGGTGCGCACGGGTCGGCGAGGGCTTTATCCAGCCAGCCTTCGATATCGGCTTTGGTGACGCCGAGCTGGCTGAAACCAGACGGAATGCCGACCCGGGTGCTGAGATCGCGAATCGCCTGAATCGCCGCCATGCTCGCCGCTTCATCGCTCATGCCGCGAGTGTCGACACCCATGGCGTGCGCCACGCGGGCAAAGCGAGGGACGGCGTTCGGACGGTTAAAGTTTTCGATGACTGGCAGCAGGATGGCATTGCACACGCCGTGCGGCAGGTTGTGTGTGGCCCCCGGCTGATGCGCCAGGGCGTGGACCAGCCCGAGACCGGCGCTGTTAAAGGCCATTCCCGCCAGGTACTGGCCGAACGCCATTTGCTCACGTGCTTCAAGGTTATGGCCGTTTTTGACCGCTTCTGGCAACCAGAGCGTAATCAAGCGAATCGCTTCCAGCGCGTTGGCGTCGGTGAGCGGATGCGCGCCCACGGAGACAAATGCTTCGATGGCGTGCGTCAGGGCATCCATACCGGTGGCTGCGGTTACGGAAGCCGGGATATCGAGCATCACGCTGGCATCGTCCACGGCGATATCCGGGATGATGTTGGAGTCGATGATGACTTCCTTCACCTGGCGTTCGCTGTCGATGATCACTGCGTTGCTGGTCATCTCTGCGGCGGTGCCGGCGGTGGTGTTAATCGCCACCAGCGGCACGCCCGGTTTTTTCACTTTGCCGACGCCGGAATAACGGGTAGACGGTCCTGGATTGGCGGTGAGGATTTTAATGGCCTTGGCGGTATCGATTGGGCTCCCGCCCCCGAAGGCAATCAGGTAGTCGCAGTCTGCGCTTTGATACGCCTCGAAACCCTTCTGTACCAGCGCTTCCGTTGGGTTAGGGAACACCTCATCGAAGAGGTGATAAGACATTTCATGACTATCAAGAGCGGCAAACAGGGTGTCCAGCAGGCCCATTTTGACCAGATGACCGTCGGTGACAATCAGCGCTTTACCCCACTGTTTATCCGCCACCAGATTAACCATATCGCCAATGGCGCCCGCGCCATGCAGACTGATTTTCGGCAGTGCCAACATAAAACTCATGCTTATTCTCCTTAATATTGCTGATTTTACTGCCGGTTGGCACCTGCCATCCGGCGTTAATTCCTTCTTCGTGCCATCACTCTGCGGGTAATAATCGGCAGGGAAATCACCACGATCAGCATCGCGCCGATGATTATCGACATGACGATGCCCGGCACGTTGAGCAGGCTCAGGCCAAAAGTCACCAGTCCCATCAGGAAGGCGGCGATAATCACACCCACCATGCTGCCGGATCCGCCGAGAATATTGACCCCGCCGAGCACCGCCATCGTCACCACCGACAGCTCCCAGCCCAGGGCGATGGTTGGACGCGTGCTGCCCAGACGCGAAGTCAGCAGCACGGCGGCCAGGCCAGACATCAACCCTACCAGCACGAACAAAATCAAGTTGTGACGCTTGACGTTTATGCCCGAATACCATGCGCCCGTGGGATTGTTGCCGATGGCAAAGGTGCGCCGACCGAAGTTGGTTTTGTGCAGCACGAAGGTGAATACCGCCGCCAGCACGATAAATAATGCAAACTCAAACGACAGCGCGCCCCACACGTAACCCTGGCCGAACCAGGCAAAACTGGCCGGATATTGATTCAGCGCCTGATCGCCGAGCAGAATGTAAGAGATGCCACGGAACAGGCTCATGGTGCCGATGGTTATCACTATCGACGACAGATTTAGCCGGGTAACCAGCAGGCCGTTTACCAAACCGCACAGCAGCCCAACGGCCAGACCGACGCACACCAGCAGCGGGGTATCCATCCCCGCAGCGGCGCAAAATCCCATCGCCGTGGAGCTGAGGGCAATAATCGCCGCCACCGACAAATCAATCTCACGGGCGATAATCAACATGGCCATCGGTAGCACGATGATCGCTTTTTCGGTGAAGTTGAACGTGGCATCCGACAGGTTCCAGACGTTGAGAAAATAGGGTGAGGCAAAGGCGTTCACCACGAACACGGCCAGCGTGACCGCCAGCAGAAAACCTTCCCAACACGCCAGACGCTGGAAAAGTGACGTTTTCGGGGACGTATTTTGTACGGCGTCAGAGGTCAGAATTTTACTCATGATTTCACCGCCTGTTTTTGCCGGGCCAGCGCCGCATCCCGCAGGATCAGACGCCCTTTGCGCTTATTACCGCGCTCGTTAAGCACCACCGCAATCACAATTACCGCCCCGGAAATCGCCATTTGCCAGAACGGCGACACGCCGATGACCGGCAGGGCGTTGTTAATCACCCCAAGGAACAGCGCACCACACAGGCAGCCAAGCACCCGTCCGGTGCCGCCCATGGTGCTAATCCCACCGATGACGCAGGCGGCGACGACCTGTAATTCGAAGCCGTTTGCCACATCGACGTAGGCCACCGCAAAGCGTGAAATCCACAGGTAGCCGCAGAACCCGGCCAGTGCCCCGGACAGGCAGAAGCTGACGAACTGCATTTTTCCGGCGTTGATCCCGGTGTAATACGCCGCCGTGGCGTTGCCCCCTGCGGTGTATAACGCCCGCCCGGTACGGCTGTAGCGCAGAAAATATCCGACGACCAACAGTGCGGCGATGGCGCACCAGCTCAGCACCGGCAGACCCCATATCGTCGCGCGCGGCAGGCCCAGAAAATCGGCACTCATCTGGTTGGCGTTCACCCAGCCACCGTTGGAGAGCAGGAAAATAATCCCGCGATAAATACTCATGGTGCCAAGCGTCACCACAATCGCCGGAATACCAAGCTTCCACACCAACAGTCCATTGATGATGCCCATCAGCAGGCCGAGCAGCGTCGCCAGCGCCAGCAGGGCAAGCACCGGAATATCCGGATGATGAAAATTAACCAGCGCTACGATCATCCCGCTGAGAGCCAGGTTGGCGGCCATCGACAGGTCGATGCCTTTGGTCAGCAAAACCATCATCTGACCGAGGGCGAGAATGATCAGGATGGCCGTATCGTTGAACATCTCCACCAGGTTGCCCGGGGTGATGAACGACGGCGCACGGCTGCCGATGGCGGCGACCAACAGCACGATAACCGCCGCCAACAGCGCTTCGCGGTGTTTGAGCAGAGAGCGCAACATCATGCTGCCTCCTTGCCAGCACCGCTGGCGGCGCTGACGATGACTTCCGCCGTCGCCTCACCCGCGCGGTATTCCGCCACGATAAGCCCTTCATGCATCACGATAATGCGGTCAGCCATGCCCATCACTTCCGGCAGTTCGGACGACACCATGATCACCGCCAGGCCAAGGTTCACCAGCTCGGACATAAACTGATGCACCGCCGCTTTCGAGCCGATATCAATGCCTTTGGTCGGTTCGTCGAGGATTACCACGTCGGGATGCGTGGCGAGCCATTTGGCGATCACCACTTTTTGCTGATTGCCGCCGGACAGCGTTTCCACCGGCTGTCGCCAACTGGATGCTTTTACCTGCAGCCGCCGGGCGTAGTCATCTGCCAGCCGCCATTCGCGGTCATCGTGCAGAATGCCGTTCGGGTTGAGCGTGCGTAGCTGCGGCAGGCTGATGTTCTGGGCAATGGGTAATTCAATAATCGCCCCCTGCTTTTGCCGCTCTTCCGGCACGCAGACAATCCCGGCGTTAATCGCGTCGGCGGGCTGGTGGAAATGGACGTGGCGGCCGTTGAGTAGGATGTCGCCCGAAGACGGTTTTGTGACCCCCGACAGCGCCTGCATCAGCTCGGTACGCCCGGCACCGACCAGACCATAAAAGCCGAGGATTTCACCTTTGCGCAGGCTGAAATTGATATGCGCAAACTCGGTCGGATGGCACAGGTCTTTTACTTCCAGCACCGTGTCGCCGGGTTCACAGGCCACTTTCGGGAAGGTCTGGGTGATGGCACGCCCGACCATCATCGACACCATTCTCTCTTCGGTAATGTCGTGGATATTGCCCGCGCCAACAAACACGCCGTCGCGCAAAATGGTGTAGTGATCGGCCAGTTCGAAGATTTCATCAAACTTATGCGAGATAAACAGAATGGCTTTCCCGTCCTGCTTGAGGCGCTCAACTATTTGATAAAATTCGAGGATTTCGTGCTGGGACAGCGCGGCGGTTGGTTCATCCAGGATAACCACCTGGGCATCAAACGACAGTGCCCGGGCGATGGCGACCATGTGACGCTGGGCGATGCTCAGGGTTTTTAGCGTCGCACGCGGATCAATTTGTACTTCAAGACGAGCCAGAAGGGCCTGGGCGCGGCGGTGCATTTCGGGCCAGTCGAGTTTTTTCAGCAAACCCTTATACAGATACTGACCGACAAAAATGTTCTCAGTCACCGACAGTTCGTCAAACAGCACGGTTTCCTGATGAATGGCGGTGATCCCCACTTTATGCGCCGATTCGGGGGTGGGTAACAGAATGGGGATCGCTTTATAAAGAATGTCGCCCTCGTCGGGCTGATAAATGCCGGTCATCACTTTAACCAGCGTGGATTTTCCGGCGCCGTTTTCGCCTATCAGCGCGGTCACTTTGCCGGGCCACAGGCTGAGCTGCACGTTTTCCAGCGCGCGCACGCCCGGAAAGAACTTGCTGATGCCCGTGAGCTGGAGCAATGGGGTGGTTTCGGTCATGTGCGTTCTCCATCAAAAAGGGGTCTTGTAGGGCGGGTAAGCGGCAGCGCCACCCGCCGTGTTGCCGGATGGCGCTACGCTTATCCGGCCTACAAAACGCATCAGAAAATTTTGGAGAACTTATCAATGTTGCTGGCATCGTAAACGAACGGCTTCGCCATCGCGCCGTTACCCTCTGCATCCAGCGTGACTTTGCCGAGTTTGCCCATGCTGGCTTCGGTTTTGGTGGCCGTTCCTTTCACCAGATCGTCCGCTAAATAGGTTGCCGCATAGCCGAGATCGATAGGGTTCCAGATAGCGAAGCTTTTGCTGGCTCCGGATTTAATCGCTCCCGCCATTTCAGATGGCAGCCCCAGGCCGGTCACGTACACTTTGCCGATTTTACCCTGATCCTTCACCGCCTGCGCCGCCGCCACGATGCCGACCGACGACGGTGAAACGATCACTTTCAAATCCGGGTAGGTTTTTAACAGACCGACCGCTTCGCGGTAGCTTTTATCGGACAGGTCATCGCCATAGGCGACGGTGACCAGATTGATTGATGGGTACTGCGGCAGCACCTTTTTCATCTCCGCAATCCAGATATTCTGGTTGGTGGAGGTGGGCGTGGCGCTCAAAATCGCCACATCGCCTTTGTCGACATTCAACGCTTTCAGCGCATCGGCTGCCAGCTTGACGTTGGTTTCGCCGATCAGTGCGTTATTGGAAGGATTGAGGTGGATCTGACGGCCAGCCTGCGCCACGCCAGAATCCCATGACACCACTTTGATCCCACGCTGCATCGCCTTTTTCAGCACCGGTACCAGCGCATCCGGATCGTTGGCTGAAATGGCGATCGCATCTACTCCTTGGGCGATCAGGCCGTTCAGCACTTCGATCTGTGCCTCAGCCGTGGTAGTGGTGGGACCGGTATAAATGACTTTAACGTCACCTAACTCTTTTGCCGCTTCCTGCGCGCCAACGTTGGCTGCCTCAAAAAATCCATTTCCCAGCGATTTTGCCACCAGGGCGATTTTGACTTCAGCTAAAGCAGAACCGGACAACGCCAGTGCGGCAACGGTGAGGATCAAGCTTGGTTTTATTTTCATTGCTTTTACTCCACTGAATTGAGTTAGTTGTAGGGATTGCAGGTGTTTTTTCGCCCCGTCTCATTGAGCGGGGCGCGATGTTGTTATCTGTTATGCGTAAAGCGCTAATGCTGATGCCATCGGGGTCACGTCAAAGCGTTTGGCGAGGGCAATCAGTTCTTCTCGGGTGATGGTCTGTTTCATGCCGCCCATCGAGTAGACCTTCACCAGAACTTCAGCCGATTTCTCGGCGGTATCAATTAAGCCAAAGGCTTCATCAAGCGTTGGACCGCTGCCAAACACGCCGTGGAATGGCCACAGCACTAGCGAGTGCTGCTGCATTTCCGTGGCGGTGGCCTGGCCGATTTCATCGGTACCCGGCACCATCCACGGCAGAATGCCGACGCCGTCCGGGAAGACCACCAGACACTCGGTGCTGCCTTCCCACAGTTTGCGGGTGATGAGCTCGGAGGTATTTTCCAGCACGTAGGTCAGGGCGATCAGGTTGGTGGCGTGGCAGTGCATGATCACGCGGTCTTTTCCGTTGGTCGCTTTGATACGTTCGCAGTGGGAAAGGAAGTGTGCTGGCAGCTCAGAGGTTGGCACCGCTTCGTGCGTCAGCCCCCAAAGAATGTGGTAGCCCGCGCCGTCGCTGTCCACTTTCACCACGCCTAAATTCGCGGACGGATCGAGCTGTACGTTGCGGAAAAACTTGCCGGAACCGGTAACGATAAACGGCGTGTTGGCCAGCGCTGGCATCGGCTGGCTGAGCGGAATATAACGCGGATTCGGGTGGAAATCGGCTTCGAAAGGCGCGATATCTGCGGCATCCAGACGCAGGGTCAGGTTGCCGCCGTTGCGCTCGTCCCAGCCTTTGAGCCAGGCATCGGTGGTGGCTTTGATCATGCCCTGAACGAACCAGGCGTTGGTGATGGTCTGCATAGTCTTTCTTTCCTTCAAATTGTCGGGTGGCGCTGCGCTTACCCGACCTACCTGTAATGCGTAGGCCCGGCAAGCAACGCGCCGCCGGGCAGGTTTTTATTTACGCTTTGCTAAAACGCCTTTCTCATAGGCGCGCACGCTGTCGAGCCACTGGCTGCCCGCTGGCGTATCGTTCCGCTGGCAGTACATTTCCCACACCGCCTGCCACGGCAGGCATTTTTGCTCTTCGAGCAGGGCTAAACGTGCGGTGTAATCGCCGTCCAGTTCCAGTTGACGCAGTTCAGCCGTCGGTTCCAGCAGCGCGCGCAGCAGGGCTTTCTTCATGTTGCGAGTACCAATCACCCATGCCGCGATGCGGTTGATGGAGGCGTCGAAGAAATCGAGGCCGATGTGTACGCGGTCGAACAGGTCGTGGCGGATGATTTCGCTGGCAATGGCCTGGGTTTCGTCGTCCAGCAGCACTACGTGATCGCTGTCCCAACGTACCGGGCGGCTCACGTGCAGCAGCAGGCGCGGCACAAATAGCATCGCTGCAGAAATTTTGTCGGAGATAACTTCGGTCGGATGGAAGTGACCCGCATCCAGACACAGTGCGGTCTGGCGGCTGGTGGCGTAACCCATGTAGAACTCGTTGGAACCGACGGTGTAGCTCTCAGCACCAATGCCGAACAGCTTGCTTTCTACGGCGTCGATGTGGTGCGCCGGGCTCAGTTTTTCGCTGATGATTTCATCCAGCGCGTTCATCAGGCGCTGACGCGGGCCGAAACGGTCGACGGTCAGGTCTTTCATGCCGTCCGGGATCCAGATGTTCATCACCGATGGCGTGCCCAACTGTTCGCCGAAATAAGCTGATACGCGGCGGCTGGCCTTGCAGTGGTCAATCCAGAACTGGCGGATTTCATCGTTGGCGTGGGCCAGGGTGAAGCCGTCGGCGCTCATTGGGTGTGAGAAGCAGGACGGGTTGAAATCCAGCCCCAGCTTGTTGGTTTTGGCCCACTCTACCCAGTTCTTAAAATGTTCCGGTTTGATTTCGTTCCGGCCAACCGGGGTTTCTGATTCCAGATAAATCGCGTGCAGGTTCAGGCGTTTCGGACCAGGGATCAGGCTCAGAGCCTGTTCCAGATCGGCACGCAGTTCGGTGGCATTACGCGCTTTGCCCGGGTAGTTGCCGGTTGCCTGAATACCACCCGTTAATGCGCCGCCTGGGTTTTCAAACCCGCCAACGTCATCGCCCTGCCAGCAGTGCATCGAGACGGGCAAACGGTCGAGTTGACGCAGGGCCTCCTCGACGTCGACACCCACGGTGGCATAACGTTGTTTTGCCAGTTCCCAGGCTTGTTCAAGTTGAGTGGTCATGCGCAAAGCTCCTTGGTCTGTTGTGGCTGAAACTGCGCGACATAGCGGGCAATTTCACTGTTCGGATCCGGGTTAAAGGTGGTAAGCGCGTAGTTGCTGCGCACCACCTTGCGAAATTCGTCAACGTTACTGAGTTCATCGAGGGTCATCAGCTGCACGCCGATATTGCCCAGCGTAGAGGCCTCAATTGGCCCGGCGGTGACGGTGATCCCGCAGGCATCGGCACAAAGCTGGTTCAACAGTGCGTTCTGGCAACCGCCGCCGACGATGTGTAGCTGTGAAAAAGCGTGGCCGTGCAGGTCTGAGAGCTGGTGCAGCACGCGGGCGTACAGCAATGCCAGGCTGTCGAAAATGCAGCGTGCCAGTTCAGCGGCGCTTTGCGGCTCCGGCTGGTGGCTGTCGCGACAGGCGGCCTGAATTTCGAGGCTCATGTTGTCCGGGTTGATAAAGCGGTCATCGTTCGGGTTAATCACGAACTGGCAGGCGGGCAGTTTCTGCGTTTGGGCCACTAATGCCGCGATATCGCTGATGTTTTGCTCTTTCAGTACCCGTTGCAGCAGCCACAGGCCCATGATGTTTTTCAGCACCCGATAGCGGCCTTCTGCGCCGCCTTCGTTAGTGATGTTGTTCGCCAATGCGATGTCGCTGGTACACGGCGTTTTGCTTTCATAGCCCATCAACGACCAGGTTCCGGAAGAGAGATAGGCCGCGTGTTTGCCCTCCAGCGGGGAGGCGATCACCGCACTGGCGGTATCGTGGCTGGCGACGGCGACCACCGGGATTTGGTTCCCCAGCGGGCAAATCCAGTGCCCGATGACGTTACCAGGATGCGTCGGCGTGCCGAACCAGTCGCGCGGGGCGCCCGCCCAGTTGAGCAGGTCTTCATCCCAGTTGTCGGTGTTGATGTTCACCATTTGGGTGGTGGTCGCGTTGGTGTATTCCCAGTTCATTTTGCCAGTCAGGCGATAGCTGAAATAGTCAGGGATCAGCAGCGCATGGGCGATATTCGCCAGCACATCAGGCTGTTGTTCGGATAACGCGCGGAACTGGTACAGGGTGTTAAACGGCAGGAACTGAATGCCGCTGCGGCGATAGATGTCGGCGCGGCCGAGCTGCGTTTCTGCACGCTGCATTACGCCCTGGGTGCGGCTGTCGCGGTAGGACACCGGCAGGCCAACGCGATGGCCGTCCTTATCCAGCAGCACAAAATCCACGCCCCAGGTGTCGATGCCGATGCTGTCGATAAGAATGCCGTCATCGCATACTTTCTTCAGCCCACAACGGATCTCGGCTTCAAGACTGTCGATATCCCAGCAGTCTGTGCCGTCCACTTTCTGTAGCGTATTCATAAAACGGTGGATCTCACGCAGTGCCAGGGTCCGTTTTTGGCGGTCGTAACTGGCCAGCATGACGCGCCCGCTGGAGGCGCCTAAATCAACCGCCACACAATGGCGAAAACTCATGGCAGGGTCCTTCTGATAGTCATTGCGGACAGTCTGAAGGAGTGCCAGCGTGTCGACCTTCTCACTACTGACAGCGGAAAATGGCGGCTGGCAAGAAAGCAAAGATGAACGTGAGAGGCATCACACTTTCCAGTAATGAGCCCGTCTCATGCGGGTGTGACGCTGAACTCATTTCCTGATTTTTCCGGTCGTTTCTTGAAAAACGGACAGGGTTTGCGCGCTTTGCTGTCAAAAATTCAAGGTGAGAATGGCGGGGGGTGCTTATTATCCTGATAACTTTTCTCATTTCGTGGGGCCATTATGACCGTACTGCACAGCATGGATTTTTTTCCGTCAGGACATGCACCTGTTGCCATTGAGCCACGGCTGCCACAAGCGGAGTTCCCTGAGCACCACCACGATTTTCATGAGATTGTGATCGTCGAACATGGCACCGGTATTCATGTGTTCAACGGCCAGCCTTACACCATCACCGGCGGGACGGTGTGCTTCGTGCGCGATCACGACCGCCATCTGTACGAGCACACCGACAACCTGTGCCTGACGAACGTGTTGTACCGTTCCCCTGACGCGTTCCGCTTTCTGTCTGGCCTGGAACAGCTGTTGCCGCAGGAGCAGGACGGCGTGTATCCGTCGCACTGGCGGGTAAATCAGACGGTGTTGCAGCAGGTGCGCCAGGTGGTACAGCAGATGGAAACGCTCGATAGCGGGGACGACATGCACACCATCGCCAATCGTGAAATTCTGTTTATGCAGCTGTTGGTGCATTTGCGAAAGGGCAGTCTGGCGGCGGAGGCAACCAATAACGATGCGCGTCTGAATTTGCTGATGGCGTGGCTGGAAGACAATTTCGCCGATGAAGTGTGCTGGGAAGCGGTGGCGGACCGTTTTTCACTCTCGCTGCGCACGCTGCACCGCCAGCTTAAGCAGCATACCGGTATGACACCGCAGCGTTATCTCAACCGTATTCGTTTGACCAAAGCGCGCCACCTGTTGCGTCACAGTGACGAAAGCGTCACTGATATCGCATTTCGCTGTGGTTTTGGCGACAGTAACCACTTTTCAACGCTTTTCCGCCGCGAGTTTAACTGGTCGCCGCGCGATATTCGTCAGGGGCGCGACACCCAATTGCAATAAAAAAGCCCATGAGACTCATGGGCTTGTTGTTGTGGTGCGTTTAATTAATGGCGTTTAAAACTTGACGTCTTTTAAGTATTCCCAATCTTTGTTGCTTTTCTTATTGGTCGGGAAATACCAGTATTGACCATCATGTTTCAGCTGGAACAGTTCAGTCGCATGGTTGTACGGGTTGTAATAAATATAGATATCGCCCGCGACGCCCTTATGACCATTTGCACTCCAGTCTTTGAAAGATTGAAGTGTTTTAATATTCTCCAGTGCTGCTTTTTTGTCGGTACCTAAATAAACCCAGTTGCCATTATTGTTTTTATTGGTCGGGAAGTACCAGTAGCGGCCATCTTTACCGACGTTTTGCAGCATAAAATATTCTTTATCGCCGTTATAAGGATTGTCATATTGGTAAAGCGTGCCGAGGGTACCTTTATGGCCATTATCGCTCCAGTTGAAGGCATGCTCTGACAGGACGTCAACCTCTGGATACACTGATTTGATCCAGTCAATGTACTGAGAGATACGTGCCCCGGTGCTGCTGCGTGCTGCCCCGCCATTGGTGACCGCAATAATGGTTTTAATACCCTGATGAGTTTGCCACCAGGCTGAACCACTGTCTCCAGGGGCTGTACGTCCCCATTTTGCGCTCTCTTTTACCGGTTCATAGCCCGCGCCAATACCATGATTCATCTCAAAAATACTGTCGATTACGCTCATGCTGGTCAGGCGACGCTGGCCGGATTTCGGACCATAGGTTTCATTTTCCGTGACGTTGACGCCCCAAAGGCCATAACCCACAAACTGAACCGGTTTACCCTTTTCTTCGTTGCCGTCATACAGGACAGGCTTCACGACCTTCTTGCCGTTTTTATCGCGGTAGTCGGCCACTTTTTTCAACTTCAGGATTTCCAGGTCGGTTGAGGCGCCGCCGTAGCCTGCCGGGCGGTGGTTGCGCTCTGGAACCGTATAAACTGTTCCCCCGCTGGCAATAACGGTCTTGTCGTCATCGGCATAGAAATTATAACCCGTGTTGCTAACATCTTTTGTGGCCCCATTGCAGTGGGCAGCGGCGAGAATATATACCCACTCACCATCGTCACCCAGCCAGGTTGCCGTACAGCTGTAAATATGGCCGACGGCATTAAAGGCGCGGTCATAGCTTTGTACCCGTAAGGGTTCATTGGCGTCGGCAATAGTTGATTTGATATTATTTAAATCACCGCCATTTTGCGTAAAAACATATTCGCTAATGACCTGTGCGTGAGATATTGTTGAAATAAAAGTGAGGGCTAATAAAGAGAGGGTCTTTAATTTTAATTGCATCATTTTTCCTTTGATGTGAGATTCCTTGCGTCGCGATCTTGCGTTGAATGATGAAAATAAGTCAATCGCTGTTCCGTTAATAACATATTGTGGTTTGATTAATATTGGTGGCGCTGTTTTAAAAACTTATTCATTTAAATTTTATATATTTTGTACGGGAGGTGTCCGGTGCGATGACATATTCGAGAACACAATCACCGTTTTTTATCCTGAAGTAGTGAATACTAACCGGTGATTCTGCATTTGAGGTGCCGGAGTGACGTATCCTTTGATTCTGAGAAAAGCGGATTTTTTTGCCAATCCGCAGCAGGCGGTGGCGGTGGCCGATCGCTATCCGCAAAATGTCTTTGCGGAGCATACCCATGAGTTTTGTGAGCTGGTGCTGGTGTGGCGCGGCAATGGTTTGCACATCCTTAACGATCGTCCGTATCGCATCACCCGCGGCGATTTGTTCTACATTCGCGCCGAGGACAAACACTCCTACGCCTCGGTGAACGACCTGGTTTTGCAGAACATTATTTATTGTCCGGAGCGGCTGAAACTTAACGTCGACTGGGCGGCGCACATTCCTGGCCTGAACGGGATGAACTGGACGCCGCACTGGCGAATCGGCAGCAGCGGCATGACTCAGGCGCGACAGGTGATTACCGCGCTTGAGCAGGAGAGTCATAAAGCCTGTAGCGATGCGAACGAGATGGCTGAGTTGTTATTTGCCCAGCTGGTCATGACCTTACGCCGGCATCGCTACGCCACCGATAACCTGGCCGCTACCGAAAGCGAGGCACTGCTCGATAAACTGCTCACCGCGCTGGCAGGTAGTCTGAACCGGCCTTTTGCCCTGGATAGTTTCTGTGAACAACAGGCCTGTAGCGAACGGGCGCTGCGTCAGCAGTTTCGTAGTCAGACCGGGATGACCATCAACCATTATCTGCGTCAGCTGCGTATCTGCCATGCGCAGTATCTGCTGGGTCATTCTGAATTGATGATCGGAGAAATCGCTATGCACTGCGGCTTTGAGGACAGTAACTATTTTTCAGTGGTCTTTAACCGGGAAGTGGGGATGACGCCAGGGCAGTGGCGTCATCGGCATAAAAGGGTCGCGTAATCAGTTAGCCATGCCTAAGCCCACGATATTTGCAGCGATGATAATTACCACGCAACCCAGGCTCAATACACCCACCGGGCGGCGTCCGGCATTGTTCCACTCTTTCAGAATTAAACCCACTACGCCACCGCACAGCACGTAGAAGCTCATGTGCAGCATCCAGCTCATGTAGTCATACTGTGCCGGGATGCGCGCGTGGCCCCAGGCATAGAAGAAGAACTGCAAATACCACATCAGACCGGCAAGCGCGGAAAATAGGATATTGCCGATGATCATCGGTTTTGCCAGCGAGAAGTCCGCTTTTATCGACAGATTTGCTTTGGTGGCAAGACGGATGAAACAGAAGCCGAGGTTAATAACCGCGCCGCCGCCCATAATAACGACATAGCTTGGCAAGGCGACGTACAGCGGATCGACGCCGAGAGCGGCGGCGGCTTCATGCATCGGTTTAGCGGCATTCATCGCAAATGACATACCTGCGGAGAAAATCCCGCACATTACCGCCAGGATCAAACCTTTCTTGAGATTGAACTCTTCAGCCTTGATGCCCATCTTGCGTTCTTTTAGCTGCCCGGCACGAGTAACAATGCCCACGCCGATAACCGCCACCAGCACGCCCAACAGCGTCATCTGCCCGCCCTGGGTGCCAATCAACACATCAAACTGACCATTGATGATAGGCGTCATCAGGGTGCCGACAATCAGCGTGATGCCGATAGCGATCCCGATGCCCATCGACATGCCGAGGTAGCGCATGGTCAGGCCGTAATTGATGTTACCGATCCCCCACATGGCACCGAACAGGAACACTGGCAGCAGCGTAGAGGCATTAAAAGAACCGAAGTATGCCCAGAAATCTGGCAACAGCATGGCGCTGATTGACCAGGGTAGGATCAGCCATGAAACAAAACCGCCAATAGCCCACATCGTTTCCCAGGACCAATTTTTAACTTTCTTGAATGGGGCATAGAAACAGGCTGCACTGGCCGCACCTATCAAATGCCAAAGAATACCCATCGTAATCGCGTGACTCATTTTTTACCCTCATGTTTTACATCGATGATTCTTTCATCTGAAGCACGGAGTATAAAAATCAGCCAGTTGATTAACCTTCGGGCCGCTGCCGTGGAAAGCGCAGACCTGGCAAAAAGCGCGTGTTCCCCTTGAGCGGGCTCACAAATTCTGCCACATCACCAAAAGTTATAACCTTATTAAAATTACGGCATTGATAAGCATTTTCAATATCATTTAATTAACTATAATGGACCAACTGCTTACGCGGCGTAACACCTCTGCCGCCCGATGATAATTGGAGATGAATATGAGTTATACACTGCCATCCCTTCCGTACGCGTACGATGCCCTTGAGCCGCACTTTGACAAGCAGACGATGGAAATCCATCACTCTAAACACCACCAGGCCTACGTGAACAACGCCAATGCGGCGCTGGAAAGCCTGCCAGAATTCGCTAATCTGCCGGTTGAAGAACTGATCGCTAAACTGGATCAGCTGCCAGCAGACAAGAAAACCGTTCTGCGTAACAACGCCGGCGGCCACGCTAACCACAGCCTGTTCTGGAAAGGCCTGAAAACCGGTACCACTCTGCAGGGCGACCTGAAAGCGGCTATCGAAAGCACCTTCGGCTCCGTTGAGAAATTCAAAGAAGAGTTCGAGAAAGCCGCTGCCACCCGTTTCGGTTCTGGCTGGGCGTGGCTGGTACTGAAAGACGGCAAACTGGCTGTCGTGTCTACCGCTAACCAGGATTCCCCGCTGATGGGTGAAGCAATTTCTGGCACTTCCGGTTTCCCAATCCTGGGCCTGGACGTGTGGGAACATGCTTACTATCTGAAATTCCAGAACCGTCGCCCGGACTACATCAAAGCCTTCTGGGACGTGGTGAACTGGGACGAAGCAGCGGCACGTTTCGCGGCTAAAAAATAAGACGGCAAAGTTAACGCCTGTCTCGCGGCTTTCGGGCTGCTGAAAATAAACCCTGCTGATTCAGCAGGGTTTTTTTATGCCTGTCGCATTTTGCGCAGAATACGTGCAAAAATAGCGAAGATGAGTCTTAAGAGCAGGAGAGGGAAGATGCGATATCCGATGGACGTGTTTACGGGCAGCGTGCGGCAGTATGACGGTAGCCGTCCCAGCGCGATTGCAAAACGGCAGGTCGATGGCGAGCTGGAACTCACTGACCGGGGTCTGGTGGGCGATGAGCAGGCGGAAAAGAAAATTCACGGCGGGCCGGACCGCGCGCTGTGCCACTATCCCCGTGAGCATTATACCGAGTGGGCGCGGGAATTTCCCGAACAGGCAGACCTGTTCTGCGCCCCGGCGTTTGGCGAGAATCTCTCCACGATCGGGATGACGGAAAAGACCGTATTTATCGGTGACATCTATCGCTGGGGTGAGGCGTTGATTCAGGTCACGCAGCCCCGTTCGCCGTGCTTCAAGCTCAATTATCACTTCGGTATCAGCGACTTGTCTTCGCAGATGCAGAGCAGCGGCAAAATGGGCTGGCTGTATCGGGTTATTGTGGCGGGAAAGGTCTCGACGGAACAGCCGCTGGAACTGGTGTCACGCTTAAGCGATGTGTCGGTATATGACGCAGCGGCGATTGCGTGGTACACGCCGTATGACGATGAACAGTATCGTCGGCTGCTGTCGGCGGCAGGATTGTCGGTGAGTTGGACGCGAACCATGCAGAAGCGGCGTCTGAATGGGCAGATTGAAGATAATTCGCGGCGGCTGTGGGGGAAATAATTTCCCCCACACATCCCTTAACCTCGTTTGTACAATGGCAGCCACAGGGTCAGACGTAAGCCGCCCAGCGGGCTGTCATCTGCCTTCACCCAGCCGCGATGCTGCTGGATAGCGGTTTCGACAATCGCCAGACCCAGACCGGTGCCGCCGGATTCGCGATCGCGGGCTTCATCGGTGCGGTAGAACGGACGGAAAATCTGTTCTCTGTCTTCAGGGCTCACGCCCGGGCCGTCATCATCCACGTTAATGGTGATACCGTCTTTATCTACCGAGAAGCTGACCGAAATTTTGGTGTGCGAATAGCGCAGGGCGTTACGCACGATATTTTCAAACGCACTTTCCAGCGCATTCGGGTTACCGTACAGCGGCCACGGCCCAGGCGGGTATTCAACGGTGAAGGATTTGCCGACCTGTTCTGCCTCAAAGGCGGCGTTGTCCAGTACTTCTCCCCACAGCTGATTGGCCTTCAGATTTTCGCTCACCAGGGCGTTTTTCGCCTGATTACGCGACATCACCAGCAGGTCGTTGATCATGCTGTCCAGACGATGCGCTTCCATTTCGATACGCTCCAGTTCTTTGCTCTCGCCGGTACGACGGCGTAGCAGAGCAGTACCTAGCTGCAGACGCGTTAACGGCGTGCGCAGTTCGTGGGAGATATCAGAAAGCAGACGCTGGTTGGCGGTCATCATTCTTTCCAGCGCGGTCACCATCTGGTTAAAGCTGGAACCCGCAGCCAAAAATTCCTGCGGCCCGGCTTCCAGTTCCGGATGCTGTCTCAGGTTGCCCTGGGCGACCTCATCGGCGGCATTTTTCAGCTTACGGGCGGGTTTGGCGAGGCTCCACGCCAGCCATAACAGCAGCGGTGAACTCACCAGCATGGTGACAATCAGCAGCAACAGCGGACGGTCAAACAGCAGGTTAATGAAATCGGATTGCGAGGTGCTTGCCGGGCGAATCAGGTACAGCTGGTAGTTATCCTCCCCGTCTCTAACGGAGAAGGGACCGACCATTTCGAGGCGCCCATAGCGTTTTTTCTGCGGATGATCGGCATTATCAGACTGGCCGATAAAGTTACGAATGATCTGCATTTCATTGCGATCTGCGCCGATCACGCGGCCTTCGCTGGTTACCAGCAGCAGGCGTTGTCCCGGAGGCGCCCATTTGTCGATAGCGCGAAACAGACGGCGCCACCACATCAAATCGTTGGGCGGATCGTTCGCCAGTTCGGCTTCAACATGTTGCTCAATCATCAAGCCCTGGCGCTGCTCGCTATCGAGCAGTTCCGTCATCTGGCGTGAATCGAGTTTGGGCAACATCAATACCAGCATCAGCACCAGTGCCAGGGTTAACCAGAAAATGGCAAAGATGCGAGCGGTCAAACTTCCTATCATGAAGCGGACACCATCAGATAGCCGCGACCACGCAGGGTTTTAAACCACGGATGACCGTCTTTCCGTTCCGGCAGCTTACGGCGCAGGTTGGAAATGTGCATGTCGATAGCGCGGTCAAACGGTGTTAAGCGTTTACCCAGCACTTCCTGGCTCAAATGTTCACGAGAAACCACCTGGCCGAGATGTTGCGCCAGCAGGTACAGCAGCGTGAATTCGGTGCCCGTCAGTTCCAGGGTGGTGCCATCGAAGCTGGCTTCCTGACGGCCAGGATTGAGGCTCAGGGAATCGACTTCGAGGTTCGGTGAACTGTTTTCACTGGATTGCTGCTGCTCGCTCCAGTGGGAACGGCGCAGAATCGCGCGAATACGGGCAACCAGTTCACGGTCGTTAAACGGTTTAGGCAGATAGTCATCTGCGCCCAGCTCAAGGCCGAGGACGCGATCTAATTCGCTGCCGCGTGCGGTCAGCATAATGACCGGTGTCTGGTGTGTCTGGCGAAGCTCTTTAAGGGTATCAATGCCATTTTTCTTTGGCATCATTACGTCGAGCAAAAGCAGGTCGATGCTGTCATCCAAAAGCGCCAATGCCTGTTCCCCATCATGGGCAACCAGTACATTGAAGCCTTCCATGTCGAGCAGCTCCTTTAACAGGGAGGTGAGCTCCCGGTCATCATCAACTAACAGGATTTTATTCATTGATTAAATACCTCCGAGGCAGAAATTACGTCATCAAGGCGCGCTAATCCATGACTTTACGTTGTTTTACACCCCCTGACGCATGTTTGCAGCCTGAATCGTAGACTGGCTCTCGTTGAATCGCGAAACAAACGTACTTGGGAGCAATTGATGCGCAATGTTATCGCTGCCGTCATGGCCTCAACGCTGGCGCTAAGTGCGAATAGCCAGGCCGCTGAAGTCGTTACCAGCGTTAACTGGACCCCGAATGACGGGGCGACGCAAGGCAGTCATCAGAGCCATATGTTTGACGGCATAAGTTTAACCGAAGATCAGCGTCAGCAGATGCGGGATCTTATGCAACAGGCTCGAAGACAACAGCCGCCGGTTAATGTTAGCGAAATGGAGACAATGCATAAGCTTGTCACCGCAGACAAATTTGATGAAAACGCTGTCCGTGTTCAGGCAGAGAAAATGGCGCAGGAACAGGTTGTCCGCCAGGTCGAAATGGCCCGGGTTCGCAACCAGATGTATCGCCTGTTAACGCCTGACCAGCAAGCGGTTTTAAATGAACGACACCAGCAACGAATGGATCAGTTGCGCGAGGTTGCCCGGATGCAAAAAGGTTCAGTCTTAATGCTGTCCAGTAGTAGCAATACCCGTAGTAACCAGTAATAAACCCTGTTTTCCTTGCCATAGACACCATCCCTGTCTTCCCCCTCATGATGAGGGGGTTTTTTTTGCCTTTTTTCCGCCAACTGACATGAATCACATTCCGCTATACTACCCGCAGAAACGAGCAGGAGTGTTTATGAATCAATCCTATGGCCGCTTGGTCAGCCGGGCTGCAATTGCTGCGACGGTAATGGCGTCGGCGTTACTTTTGATTAAGATTTTTGCGTGGTGGTACACCGGTTCTGTCAGTATTCTGGCGGCACTGGTTGATTCGCTGGTGGATATTGCCGCTTCCCTGACTAACCTGTTAGTGGTGCGCTATTCGCTGCAACCGGCGGATGAAGAACACACCTTCGGGCATGGCAAGGCGGAATCCCTGGCGGCGCTGGCGCAAAGTATGTTTGTTTCCGGTTCAGCGTTATTCCTGTTCCTGACCGGGATTCAACATCTGATTACGCCTGAGCCGATGCGTGACCCCGGCGTCGGGATGGCGGTCACGGTCGTGGCGCTTATCAGCACCATTATTCTGGTGACCTTCCAGCGCTGGGTGGTACGCAAGACGCAAAGCCAGGCGGTGCGCGCAGATATGCTTCATTATCAGTCTGATGTTATGATGAACGGTGCGATTCTGGTGGCGCTTGCGCTGGCATGGTACGGCTGGCATCGTGCCGATGCCCTGTTTGCATTGGGGATTGGCATCTATATTTTATATAGTGCGTTACGTATGGGGTATGAGGCAGTGCAGTCGCTTTTAGACCGCGCACTCCCCGATGCAGAACGTCAGGAAATCATTAGCATCGTCAGTAACTGGCCGGGGGTCAGCGGTGCGCATGACCTTCGAACGCGGCAGTCAGGGCCGACCCGCTTTATTCAGATTCATTTGGAAATGGAAGATAACCTGCCGTTGGTTCAGGCGCATATCGTGGCTGAACAGGTGGAGCAGGCAATATTGCTACGTTTTCCGGGTTCTGATGTGATTATTCATCAGGATCCGTGCTCGGTAGTCCCAATGGGGCGACAGGGCTTTTTGGACTTTCGTAATTCGTTGTAAAAATGTGGGTCGGATCGGCATTATTTGGATAAATTACCGCCATTTGGCCTGACCTGAATCAATTCAGCACGAAGCTCTTGATATACTATTTCGCATAGAGTCGATCTCTCCCGTAGTCGGGGGCGCTTCGGGCAACAGAATTATTTTTAGCATTCCTAAGTTCAGAGGTAGTCATGATTAAGAAAATCGGTGTGTTGACAAGTGGCGGTGATGCCCCGGGCATGAACGCCGCCATCCGTGGTGTTGTGCGTGCAGCCCTCTCAGAAGGTCTGGAAATTTTTGGTATCTATGATGGCTACCTCGGACTGTATGAAGATCGTATGGTCCAGCTTGACCGTTACAGCGTCTCCGACATGATTAACCGTGGCGGCACCTTCCTGGGTTCAGCGCGTTTCCCTGAATTCCGTGAAGAACACATCCGTGAAGTGGCTATCGAAAACATGAAGAAGCGCGGTCTCGACGCGCTGGTGGTCATCGGCGGTGATGGCTCCTATATGGGTGCGAAGCGCCTGACCGAAATGGGCTTCCCGTGCATCGGTCTGCCAGGCACTATCGATAACGACATCAAAGGCACTGACTACACCATCGGTTACTTCACTGCGCTGGGTACCGTCGTTGAGGCTATTGACCGTCTGCGTGACACCTCCTCCTCACACCAGCGTATTTCCATCGTTGAAGTGATGGGCCGCTACTGTGGCGATCTGACTCTGGCGGCCGCGATTGCTGGCGGTTGTGAGTTCGTCGTCGTGCCGGAAGTGGAATTCAGCCGTGATGATCTGGTGGCTGAAATCAAAGCGGGTATTGCCAAAGGTAAGAAACACGCTATCGTCGCAATCACCGAACACATGTGCGACATCGACGAGCTGGCGAAGTACATCGAAACCGAAACCAAACGCGAAACCCGTGCGACCGTCCTCGGTCACATTCAGCGTGGGGGTTCTCCGGTGCCTTACGACCGTATCCTCGCTTCCCGCATGGGCGCGTATGCTATCGATCTGCTGCTGGAAGGCTTCGGTGGCCGTTGTGTCGGTATCCAGAACGAAAAACTGGTTCACCATGACATCATCGATGCTATCGAAAACATGAAGCGTCCGTTCAAGTCTGACCTGCTGGATTGCGCGAAAAAGCTGTACTAAGCGCTGACCGACAGTGAACCGTATCTGAATCCGTAATCCCCTGGGATTGCGGATTTTTTTATGCGCCAGGCTCTATACCTGCGCGCGCATGTACTGGGTTGCAACCTTAAAGGAAATCGACAATGTCACTGTATAGCGAAACCAAAGCGCAGTTTATTCATGGCCTGCAGAGTCTGAATGCTGTTCTCGAAAAGAGCGCGGCTTGGGCAAAAGAGCAGGGCGTTGATGAAGCGACGCTGTTGGATGCCAAACTGGCGGACGATATGTTCCCACTGAAACGTCAGGTGCAGGTCAGCTGCGATATGGCGAAGCGCACCGTTGCCCGTCTGGCCAACGTCGACGCCCCGGTGATGGATGATAACGAAAGCACCTTCGCACAGCTGCATGAACGTATCGCGGCCACCGTGGACTTTATGAAAAGCGTGCAGGATTCCCAGCTGGATGGCGACGACGAGCGTCCAATTATGGTGCAGGCCCGTGAGCATCAGCTGCACTTCACCGCCCGCAGCTACGTGTTCCAGTTCGCTGTGCCTAACTTCTATTTCCACACCACCACGGCTTACGGCATTCTGCGTCAGGCCGGTGTGCCACTGGGTAAACGTGATTTTTTGGGTAAGATTCAGTAAGTCCCCGCCCAAAACGAAAAAGCCTTCTCACAGAGAAGGCTTTTTTTATGCGACAAGGCGATTACTCGATGTCGAGTGCATCTTCCGACAGGATGATACCGGTGTTGTCGGCGTACAGATGGTCGCCGGAGAAGAAGGTAACGCCGCCGAAATTGACGCGCACGTCGCTTTCGCCGATGCCTTCACCTGCAGCACCAACCGGGATAGCGGCCATGGCCTGAATGCCGATGTCCAGCTCTCCCAGATCGTCCACCTGGCGCACCGCGCCGTAGACCACCATACCTTCCCACTCATTTTGCACCGCCAGACGCGCAAGGTCGGCATCAATCAATGCACGGCGTACGGAGCCACCGCCATCCACCAGCAGGATGCGGCCACGCCCGTTCTGTTCGAGTAGATCGTACAGCAACCCGTTATCCTCGAAACATTTCACCGTGATAATTTGTCCACCAAACGACGACCGTCCGCCAAAATTGGAGAACAGCGGTTCAACGACATTGACATCTTCCTGGTAGATGTCGCAAAGCTCGGATGTATCGTATTTCATAGGCTTAACGTTCAGTTGCAGCGGGTGATTTCAGTATATCGTGCTAAGTGCATTGTTGGCAAAATCATCAATTGTTAATTGATATTTGTCAGTTAAGCAAACAGGCGGCTGAACACGATCCCAATCACAAACAAAAGGTTAGTCAGCAGGGCCGCTTTTACCGTGCGTTCAAGCATCGGGGGCATGTCAGCGGGTTGGTGATGGGTCATCACAAAGCGGGCCTGTTTGACCAGCAGCGGCAGGGCGAGAATAAATAGCCAGCCCCACAGACTGTGCAGTGCCAGCAGGTTAAACAGCGCCAGACACAGCGGGGCACCCATCAGCAGCACGGTGTGATAACGACGGGCGTTAACCGGCCCCAGACGTACCGCCAGGGTATTCTTGCCGTTCTCACGGTCGCTGTTGATATCACGCAGGTTGTTGATGTTCAGCACTGCGGTTGCCAACAGGCCGCAGGCGGTCGCGGGCAGGAACGTCACCGCTTCAAGGGTGTGCGCCTGCAAATACCAACTGCCCATCACGCTCAGCCAGCCGAAGAACATCAGTACCGAAATATCACCCAGGCCGATATAACCATAGGGGCGAGTGCCGACGGTATAGGTGATGGCAGCGATAATCGACACCCCGCCGAGCACCAGGAAACCGATAAAATCGGCCACCGACTGATAAGCGGTAAACAGTAACGTCAGCCCCGACAGACAAATCAGCCCCACCGTTACGATCAGCGCTTTTTTCATCTGCTGCTGGGTAATTGCGCCTTTTTGCATCCCGCGCAGTGGCCCAATCCGGTCGGGCTTATCGCTGCCTTTGATCGCATCGCCATAGTCGTTCGCCAGATTGGAGAGGATCTGCAGCAGCCCGGCAGTCACCAGCGCCAGCAGCGCGACCAGCGGGTTAAAATGCCCTTGCCACCAGGCCAGCGCGGTGCCAACCACAATGGCGGCAAACGCCAACGGTAACGTTTTTGGGCGCAGGCTTTCCAGCCACGCCTGGGTACGACTCAGAGATTGTTCTGTCATTGTTCCAGCCAATAAAAATGGGGGCTAAAAGCCCCCATCAACGATGATGAAAATGCATTTACCGCGATTATAGGATAAAACGGCTCAGATCTTCATCTGCCACCAACGCATCGAGATGTTTACTCACATACTCAGCATCAATGGTAACGCTTTGACCATTCATCTCACTGGCATCATAGGAGATGTCTTCAATCAGACGTTCCAGCACGGTGTGCAGGCGACGAGCCCCGATGTTCTCAGTGGTTTCGTTGACCTGCCACGCGGCCTGAGCGATGCGCTTGATACCCTCTTCCGTGAACTCGATGCTGACCCCTTCGGTGGCCATCAGCGCTTTGTACTGCACGGTGACGGACGCGTTCGGCTCGGTCAGAATGCGCTCGAAGTCATGGGTGGTCAGTGCTTTCAGCTCAACGCGGATAGGCAGACGACCCTGCAATTCTGGGATAAGGTCAGACGGGCTAGCGACCTGGAACGCACCGGAGGCGATAAACAGAATGTGATCGGTTTTCACCATCCCGTGCTTGGTGGACACGGTGCAGCCTTCAACCAGCGGCAGCAGGTCGCGCTGTACGCCTTCGCGGGACACATCCGGGCCGGAGGAATTTCCACCGCGCTTACAGATTTTGTCGATTTCATCGATGAAGACGATACCGTGCTGTTCCACTGCTTCAATAGCGTCCTGCTTCAGCTCTTCCGGGTTCACCAGCTTGGCGGCTTCTTCTTCGATCAACAGCTTCATCGCGTCTTTGATTTTGACCTTACGCGGTTTCTGCTTCTGGCCACCCAGATTCTGGAACATGGACTGCAGCTGGCTGGTCATCTCTTCCATGCCCGGAGGGGCCATGATTTCAACGCCCATCGGTGCCGCGGCGAGATCGATTTCGATTTCTTTGTCGTCGAGCTGGCCTTCACGCAGTTTTTTGCGGAATGCCTGACGGGCAGCGGACGGCTCCTGCTGTGCTTCTGCCTGGCCCCAGTTGTTTTTGGCCGGTGGGATCAGCACGTCGAGAATGCGCTCTTCCGCCATTTCTTCGGCACGATAGCGGTTTTTGTCGATGGACTGCATGCGCACCATTTTGACGGCGGCATCGGTCAGGTCACGAATAATCGAGTCGACTTCTTTCCCGACATAGCCCACTTCGGTGAACTTGGTGGCTTCAACTTTGATGAACGGCGCGTTGGCAAGCTTTGCCAGGCGACGAGCGATTTCGGTTTTACCGACGCCGGTTGGGCCGATCATCAGAATGTTTTTCGGGGTTACTTCATGACGCAGCTCTTCGTCGAGCTGCATACGACGCCAGCGGTTACGCAGGGCGATAGCCACAGAACGCTTGGCAGCGTCCTGGCCGATAATGTGTTTGTCGAGTTCGCTGACAATCTCGCGTGGGGTCATTTCAGACATAGGAGATCCTTACGCTTTAGAAGGTAATTCTTCGATGGTGTGGAAGTGGTTGGTGTAGATGCAGATATCGCCTGCGATCCCCAACGCTTTTTCCGCAATTTCACGCGCGCCGAGCTCGGTGTTTTCCAGCAGCGCACGGGCTGCGGCCTGGGCATACGGGCCGCCGGAGCCAATGGCAATCAAATCGTTTTCAGGCTGCACCACATCGCCGTTACCGGTGATGATAAGTGAGGCATTTTCGTCGGCAACGGCCAGCAGCGCTTCGAGTTTGCGCAGCATGCGGTCGGTACGCCAGTCTTTGGCGAGTTCCACCGCGGCTTTCACCAGATGTCCCTGATGCATTTCCAGTTTACGCTCGAACAGTTCAAACAGCGTGAAGGCGTCCGCAGTGCCGCCCGCAAAACCGGCGATCACTTTGTCGTTATACAGACGGCGTACTTTTTTCACGTTGCCTTTCATGACGGTGTTGCCAAGCGTGGCCTGACCATCACCGGCGATAACGACATGACCGTTACGGCGAACACTAACTATTGTTGTCACGAGAGGACCCCCTGGGTGTACAGAATACAGGCCCCGCACGTTGTACGGGGCAGAATGCATTTATAGATGGGGGGGATTTTGGGGGTTTCAACCCCCAGAGGCGAGACGAATGCAGTTTGCGTGGCCAGCAATCTTCAGCCGGGAGATAGTGCCATCGGCGTTATCTTTGCCTTTCACCGGGCCAATGACCACGCGATTCCAGCCATTATTGGTGGTGATGCGAGAGTCAAAACCTTCAAACGCCAGCTGCGCACGAACGGTTTCCGCCTGATCGGCACCTTTAAACGAACCGCACTGAATCATCCAACGACGATCGTCTTTTTTCTCAGCGGTCTGTTTGGCAGGTTCCGGTTCACGCGTCACCGGGGCTGCCTGCTGCGTTTTCGGCTGGCTGGCGGTGGTATGCGTCGGCGTTTGCAGCAGATCCTGATACGGCTGTGTGCTTTGCTTCGGCTGTGTTTGCGTCTGACGCGGTTGCTGCGCCGGTTGGCTCTGCGCCGTGCGGGTCTGCGGCTGTTCGCTCACGCGAGTCTGCGTGCGCGGGGCCTGAACCGGCTGCGTTTGCGACCACTGCTGTTGCTGCTGAACCTGCTGCTGCGCCTGCTGTTGCAGACGCTGACGTTGCAGCGTTTGCTGACGCTGTTCCGGGGTTTGTTCGTTCCACGGCACTTCGGTCAGTTGCGTCGGCTGCTGGCGCATATCGGCCTGCATCTGCGCTAACAGCTGGCGCTGCTCATCGGTCAGCTGGTTGGCATTCTTCACTTCGCCACCCGCAGACGGCTCCGTTGGCGCACGCACGCCAGGCTGACGGCTTTCCAGTTCTTTAATGTAACGCCAGCGCTCTTCCGGCTTCGGCGGCAGGCCATTACCCGTCGCCTGACGGCCCTGCAGGGCTTCCGCTTCTTCTTTCTTGTGATGGGTGATGAAGTACAGGCCGCCGATAAAGGCAACCAACACAGCCGCTGCAATAGCGACCATGGCTGGTGAGACAGCAGGAAGGCTACTTTGTTTTTTCCGTGAGTTCCGCGAGGGACTCTTTTTTCGCCGCGAAGCAGCAGGTTTGCTGCGGCTTACATAATCTCGTTGTGCCACTGTCGTTTCGCTGTATTTATTCGTTCGTCAGCCCGCCATGTTACTTAAGCGGCGGGGCTTTGACCAGAAGCGCTAGTCTGAAAGCGGTTTAGTTTAAGGCTTATTTTTTGTGGTACTACCACGAATCACCAGTTCACAGTCGAGCAGGCGGGAACCGCTGCTCGCATTCTGACCGCTCAGCTGATCGAGCAACAGCAGCATGGCTTCGCGGCCGATAGCAAAACGCGGCTGCGAAACGGTGGTCAGCGGCGGATCACAAAATTCAGACAGGGAAATGTTATCGAAGCCGATAATCGACAGATCGTCCGGCACTTTCAGGCCACGACGTTTCGCCAGCGACAAAGCGCCCAGCGCCATGATATCGCTATGGCAGAAGACTGCCGTCGGCGGCTGTGGCAGCGCCAGCAGTTGTTCGAGTGCATTCGCCCCGGCTTCGTAAGTGAAGTTGCCACGCGCGATATAGTGCGGGTCAACGGTAATTCCGCAGCGTCTTAGCGCCTGCACGTAACCCTGTAAACGATAATGGCACAGCGGCATCTCTTCCGGCCCGGCAATACAGCCGATGCGCTGATGCCCTAGCTCGTGCAGGAAATTCACCGCATTAAACGAGGCGGTCAGGTTATCGATATGAACCGTCGGCAGCTCAAGCTCAGGCGCAAATTCGTTGGCCATCACCATTGGTGGCAAATTCCGTTGCTCTTCAATACTGGCGTCAAACGGCAGGCGTGAACCCAGCAGCAGCATACCGTCGATTTGTTTGGTGATAATGAGGTCGATGAAGGTTTTTTCCTGCTGATTCTGATGCGCACAGTCGCCAATCAGCACCAGATATCCCTGCTCAGCCGCGGTGATTTCGATACCGCGGATGATTTCACTGAAGAAGGGATCGCAGATGTCAGGCACAATGACCAGGATGGTTCTCGACTCGTTGCGCTTCATGTTACGGCCCATCGCCTGAGGAAAGTAACCCACCTCCAGCGCGGCTTTTTCCACCTTATTGCGGGTGGCCTGGGACACTTTGTCGGGATTCATCAATGCCCGGGAAACGGTTGCCGTAGAGACATTCGCTTTCTGGGCGACATCCTTCATGGTTGCCGAAACAACCTCATTTTTGGACTTCACCTGGGTTCTCCTCGCTGACGGGGGCAGAGACTTCCACTGTCTCTGACAACAGTCTCTTTTTTATCAGAGAGTCAGTCAGGAGAGTTACAGAAATTTCATGAAAATTGTGACGGATGCTGAATTTTTCGATCTGTCTCGCAGCACGACGGGTTAGCCTTCGATCGGGTCCACATCGAGCACCCATTTCACTTTTCGTGAAGCGGGCAGGGTATTAATTAACGCCATCGCCCCGCTGACAATATGCTGTAAACGCAGGCGTGACGGGTGTTGCAGTACAATCTGCCAGCGCCAGCGGCCACCGCGTTTGGGGGCCAGCGCCGGCACCGGGCCGAGCAGCCACAGCTTATCGTCCACCAACGGACTGGCCTGAATCAGGTTACGCAGCTGCTGCAAAAACAGCGGGGCTTCCTGATTATTGTGATCTTCCGCGCGAATCAGCACATGGCTGGTCCACGGCGGCAGTTGCAGCGTCTGACGCTCCGCCAGCGCCTGCTGGGCAAAGGCGTCATAACCCTGATGCAGCAAGGTTTGCAGCAACGGATGTTCCGGGTGATGGGTTTGCAGAATCACTTCGCCCTGCTTTCCGGCGCGGCCCGCACGGCCCGACACCTGGGTGTACAGCTGCGCGAACCGCTCGGCGGAACGGAAATCGGCCGAGAACAACGCGCCGTCCACGTCCAGCAGTGCCACCAATGTCACATCCGGGAAGTGGTGGCCTTTCGCCAGCATCTGAGTGCCGATAAGAATTCTCGCTCCGCCGCGATGCACTTCCGCCAGATATTGCTCCAGCGCGCCTTTGCGGCTAGTGGTGTCCCGGTCGATCCGCGAAATCGGGACATTGGCAAACAGCGGGGCCAGCACTTCCTCTAGCTGTTCGGTGCCTAACCCTACCGGCACCAGATGGGTCGAACCGCAGGATGGACACTGGCGGGGAATCGGGCGCTGACTGTCGCAATGGTGGCAGCGCAGGTGGCGATGGGTCTGATGCAGGGTGTAATAGCTGTCGCAGCGCGGGCATTCCGCAATCCAGCCACATTCATGGCACAGCAGCGTGGGGGCATATCCGCGGCGATTAAGGAATAAGATGACCTGATTATCGGCCTGCAGATGCTGACGCATCCGGCTAATTAACGCCGGAGAAAGCCCGGCCTGCAGTTGCTGACTCTTCAAATCCAGCACGTGCTGGTTTGCTGGACGCGCGTTTCCGGCGCGTTTGGTCAGTTTAAGCTGATGATATTTGCCCTGACGTACGTTATGCAGCGTTTCCAGTGCCGGTGTGGCTGAACCGAGAATAATCGGAATTTGCTCATTATGCGCGCGCCAGACGGCCAGGTCACGGGCATGATAGCGCCAGCCTTCCTGCTGTTTGTAGGAGCTGTCATGCTCTTCGTCGATAACGATCACCCCGAGATTTTTGAACGGGGTAAATAAGGAAGAGCGAGTGCCAATCACGATCCCGGCTTCGCCATTTTTCGCTTTCAGCCAGGCCGACAGACGCTCGCTGTCGTTCAATTGTGAGTGCAGCACTTCGACCGGGGCGTTAAAGCGTTCGCGAAAACGGGCAATAGTCTGCGGCGTCAGGCCGATTTCCGGCACCATCACCAGCGCCTGTTTACCCTGCGCCAGTACGTTTTCCAGCACGCTTAAATAGACTTCCGTTTTACCCGAACCGGTAACGCCCGCCAGCAGCCACGCAGAAAATTTATCCGATGCGCTGTGAATAGCCCCGACCGCGGTGGCCTGCTCCGTGTTAAGGCGCAGACGCTCGCCGGTGACCGCGTAGCCGTTGCGCCAGTCTGAAATATCAGGCGCCTCGCTGGCTAAATCGCAGTAGCCTTTTTTACGCAACGCTTGCAGGGCGGCATCGTTAAATTCGAGCTCAGCTACCTGATGGCGCCAGATTTTGCCCTGACGCAGCGCGGCTAAGGCCTGTTGCTGCTTCGCGGAACGCTTAAGGGTGTGGATGTCCACCGCCTGACCCTGTTCCGTTGCAAACCAGTACCACAGCGGCGCGGCGCTGGCGGGTTTCCCTTGACGCAGCAGAATCGGCAGGGCGTGAAACAACACGTCGCCAATCGGATGATGATAATACTCCGCCGCCCACTGCAGCATGCGCCAGACGGCAGGTGAGTAGACCGGTTCATCATCCAGCACTTCCACCACGCTTTTCAGATCGGACAGCGGCAGTTCGCTGTTATCGCTGACGGAGACCACAATCCCCACCCGCTCCTGCTGCTTGCCAAACGGCACGCGCACGCGACATCCGGCCTGAGCGCTGATGCCTTCGGGCAACAGATAGTCAAAGGTGCGTGGTAGTGGAACGGGCAGGGCAACGTGTGCGACGGGCATCGAATCTTCCTGACTTGAAAAGGGGCGCGTTAGTATACACATTACACTAAGGCGACGAGCGGATCAGTTTGCAACCCCTGGTTAAATTCTGTATGATTCGCCGCCTTTGGTGCACATTTGTGGTATCAAAAGGCCTATACTATTAACTTCACGCGGTGTCTGGCGTTAGGGCTGGAAGAGCGGCGTGGCCTTTACTGAGGTTTCCCATGAAAAAAGGTATTCACCCAAATTACGCAGAAGTTACTGCAAACTGTTCTTGCGGTAACGTGATGACCATCCGTTCTACCGTTGGTCACGATCTGAACCTGGACGTGTGCGGCAAATGCCACCCGTTCTACACTGGCAAGCAGCGTGACGTTGCTACCGGTGGCCGTGTTGACCGCTTCAACAAGCGTTTCAGCATCCCGGGCGCTAAATAAGCATCCCGAGAAAAAGGCGCCGAAAGGCGCCTTTTTTGTATCTGCCCTTCTTGACGTTGCCTCTACATTATCAGAACGACAAATCAATAAAAACGGAACATCGTTTCTCTTTTGTGTTTTTTAATTTCTTAAATGCGTGTTTGCGCTTTTAGATATTGCCTATTTTGCCGCTTTTCGTTATCGGGTGGCAGAATTGAAAAGGTTTTTAACTCCCTCTCGTTAATATACTCCTGTCACTTTTCCACTGCATACATATTCTGGCTGCGTTTTTCATGGATCGGTTTTTCTTAGCTGGACACTGAAAGCCTGAGGTATTTTATTTTCAATTACTTCGAGAGGGATTTTTATGAAGTTATCACGTGCGTTAATACTGGTTCCGTTAATATCCTGCGCAGCCCATGCTGGCTACGTTGATTACCGTCATGAATATTATGATGATGGTCGAAACTACGATCGTGTGTATATGTCACACCGCTTTGAAAGCGGCTTTGGTGTGGCGGTCGAAGCTATCTCGCGGTCCGACGATGCGGAGGCGGATAAGCCTTATAATAACCTCGAAACTAACGGCACAGAGTACACCGCAAGCTATCAGTTCATCTGGAATCAGCTGATATGGCAGCCAGGCTTTGTGGTGGAAACTGATGAAAATCAGGCCATTTACAAACCTTATCTTCGCGTTCAGTACAACATCAATGACAGCTGGTGGACCGCTTTCCGCTATCGCTATGAGTATACTCGCCGTAACGCCGAGGGTCGCGATGACCGCAGCGTACAGCGCCCGGAAGCGTGGCTTGGATATAATGTCGAAAACTGGATGTTTGAAGTCAACGGAATTTATAAATTTGCCGAGGAAGAGAATTTATATAATAACACTAAGCGTGATTATGAATATAATTTCCGTGTTGCGTATAAGTTCGGTCAATGGGTTCCATTTGTTGAAGTCGGTAATGTTTCATCCGGGTATAACACGGCCACCACTGACGATCGTCAAACGCGTTATCGTACCGGTATTGGATATAATTTCTAAACTCTCAGGTGATATTCATCATTGCAGGATATGATTTCCTGAATAATTGGCTAAATTGAAATGGGCAGGAAACATCCTGCCCATTTATTTGTCAGTATTCCCACGTATCCGGGTCAATCCCCAGTTCACGCATAATAATCTTCGCTTCTTCCGGGATCTCATCACTGCGTTCTTTACGCAGATCTTCATCGTTCGGCAGCGGTTGACCGGTAAATGCATGCAGGAACGCTTCACACAACAGTTCGCTGTTGGTGGCATGGCGCAGGTTGTTCACCTGGCGACGGGTGCGTTCATCGGTGAGGATCTTCAGCACCTTCAGAGGAATGGACACCGTAATTTTTTTGACCTGCTCACTCTTCTTACCGTGCTCAGCGTAGGGGCTGATATATTCGCCGCTCCATTCAGCCATGAGACTCTCATCCTCTAATCATTAATAAAAGGCGAGGGCGCGCTGCCCAAACCATAATCCTGCACAGTTTACCCCAGAGGTGTGACCATGACACCAGCAAAGCCTCTGTGTATGTGCGCTAATGCATATAATTTTAACGGCTATTTCCCGATTGCTCAATCTATACGCAAAGAAGTTTAGATGTCCAGATGTATTGACGTCTATTGTGGCAGTGGTTACTCTGAAGCCTGACTTTTCACCGATGAAGCCAGGAACGATTCACCATGACGCGTAAACAAGCCACTATCGCAGTGCGTAGCGGGTTAAATGATGACGAGCAATATGGCTGCGTTGTCCCCCCGATTCACCTCTCCAGTACCTATAACTTCACCGGATTTAACGAACCACGCGCCCACGATTATTCTCGTCGCGGCAACCCGACGCGTGACGTCGTACAGCGTGCGCTGGCGGAACTGGAAGGCGGCGCGGGTGCCGTTCTGACCAATACCGGCATGTCGGCCATCCATCTGGTGACCACTGTTTTCCTGAAGCCAGGCGATCTGCTGGTGGCCCCGCATGACTGCTACGGCGGCAGCTATCGTTTGTTCGATAGCCTGGCGAAACGCGGCTGTTATCGCGTGCTGTTTGTCGATCAGAATGATGAGCAGGCGCTCAAAGCGGCACTGGCGGAAAAACCGAAGCTGGTGTTAGTGGAAAGCCCAAGCAACCCGTTGTTGCGGGTGGTGGATATTGCGAAAATCTGTGAGCTGGCGCGGGCCGCTGGCGCGGTGAGCGTCGTCGATAACACCTTCCTCAGCCCGGCATTGCAAAATCCGCTGGCGCTCGGTGCGGATCTGGTGCTGCACTCCTGTACCAAATACCTCAACGGACACTCCGATGTGGTGGCGGGGGTGGTGATTGCCAAAGATCCTGACACCCTGACCGAGTTGGCCTGGTGGGCGAACAACATCGGCGTCACCGGCAGCGCGTTTGACAGCTACCTGCTGCTGCGCGGTCTGCGTACGCTTTCGCCGCGTATGGAAGTGGCGCAGCGCAATGCGACGGCAATTGTTGAGTTCCTGAAGCAGCAACCGCGGGTGAAAAAGCTGTATCATCCTTCTCTGCCGGAAAACCAGGGCCACGAAATTGCCGCTCGTCAGCAGAAAGGGTTTGGCGCGATGCTCAGTTTTGAACTGGATGGCGATGAAAATACGCTGCGTCGATTCCTGGGCGGGCTGTCGTTGTTCACGCTGGCTGAGTCCCTGGGCGGGGTGGAAAGTCTGATTTCCCACGCGGCGACCATGACACACGCGGGCATGGCGCCAGAAGCGCGCGCGGCGGCGGGCATCTCTGAAACGCTGCTGCGTATTTCGACCGGTATAGAAGACAGTGAAGATTTAATTGCCGACCTGGAAAATGGGTTCCGGGCAGCAAACGAGGGGTAAACATGAGTGTGATAGCGCAGGCAGGGACGAAGAGTCGTCAACTGCATAAGTTTGGTGGCAGTAGTCTGGCGGATGTGAAATGTTACCTGCGCGTGGCAGGTATTATGGCTGAGCACTCGCAGCCAGACGACATGATGGTCGTTTCCGCCGCCGGTAGCACCACCAACCAGCTGATCAGCTGGCTGAAACTTAGCCAGACTGACAGGCTCTCTGCGCATCAGGTTCAGCAGGCGCTGCGCCGTTATCAGATTGAATTGATGACCGGCCTGCTCTCTGCAGAGGTGGCCGACCGCATGATCGCCGAATTTATTCACGATCTTGAACGTCTGGCCGCGCTCCTCGACGGCGGTATCAACGACGCGGTGTATGCCGAAGTGGTGGGCCACGGTGAAGTGTGGTCCGCACGTTTGATGGCAGCCGTGTTGCAACAACAAGGTCTGGATGCCGCCTGGCTCGACGCCCGTGCGTTTTTGCGCGCAGAGCGTGCGGCCCAGCCGCAGGTCGATGAAGGCCTCTCTTTTCCGCTGCTGCAGCAACTGCTGGCGCAGCATCCCAACAAACGCCTGGTGGTGACTGGATTTATCAGCCGCGATAACGCGGGCCATACGGTGCTGCTGGGCCGTAACGGCTCTGACTATTCCGCCACCCAAATTGGTGCGCTGGCCGGGGTGTCCCGCGTGACCATCTGGAGCGATGTGGCAGGCGTCTACAGCGCCGATCCGCGCAAGGTCAAAGATGCGTGTCTGCTGCCGCTGCTGCGTCTGGACGAAGCCAGCGAGCTGGCCCGTCTGGCGGCACCGGTGCTGCACGCCCGTACGCTACAGCCGGTGTCCGGCAGCGATATCGATTTACAGCTGCGCTGCAGCTACACCCCCGATCAAGGCTCAACCCGCATTGAGCGTGTGCTGGCCTCCGGGACCGGGGCGCGCATCGTCACCAGTCATGACGACGTGTGCCTGATTGAGTTCCAGGTGCCGACCAGCCAGGACTTTAAGCTGGCGCACAAAGAAATCGATCTGGTTCTCAAGCGTACGCAGGTGCGACCGCTGGCCGTCGGGGTGCATACCGACCGCCATCTGCTGCAATTCTGCTACACCGCAGAAGTGGCCGATAGCGCGCTGAAACTGTTGGATGAAGCGGGCCTGCCGGGCGAACTGCGGCTGCGTCAGGGCCTGGCGCTGATTGCGATGGTCGGCGCAGGTGTCACCCGTAACCCGCTGCATTGCCACCGGTTCTGGCAGCAGTTGAAAGGCCAGCCAGTCGAATTTACCTGGCAGTCTGAAGAAGGCATCAGCCTGGTGGCGGTGTTGCGTACCGGCCCAACGGAAAGCCTGATCCAGGGTCTGCATCAGTCTCTGTTCCGCGCGGAAAAACGCATCGGCCTGGTGCTGTTTGGCAAAGGCAATATCGGTTCGCGCTGGTTGGAGCTGTTCGCCCGCGAGCAAAGCACGCTCTCGGCTCGCACCGGGTTTGAATTTGTGTTGGCGGGCGTGGTAGATAGCCGCCGCAGCCTACTGAATTACGAAGGGCTGGATGCCAGCCGGGCGTTAGCCTTCTTTAACGATGAAGCGGTCGAGCAGGACGAAGAGTCGCTGTTCCTGTGGATGCGTGCGCACCCATACGATGATTTAGTGGTGCTCGATGTGACCGCCAGCAGCCAGCTCGCCGAGCAGTATCTGGATTTCGCCAGCCACGGTTTCCACGTGATCAGCGCCAACAAACTGGCCGGGGCCAGCACCAGCGACAAATACCGTCAGATTCATGACGCGTTTGAGAAAACGGGCCGTCACTGGCTGTACAACGCCACCGTCGGGGCGGGTCTGCCGGTGAACTTTACCGTACGCGATCTGCGTGACAGCGGTGATTCCATTCTGGCGATCAGCGGTATTTTCTCCGGCACCCTGTCATGGCTATTTCTACAGTTTGATGGCACGGTGCCGTTTACCGAGCTGGTGGATCAGGCATGGCAGCAGGGCCTGACTGAACCCGACCCGCGCGTCGACCTGTCGGGGAAAGACGTGATGCGCAAGCTGGTGATCCTCGCCCGTGAAGCGGGATATGACATCGAGCCTGACCAGGTGCGTGTGGAATCGCTGGTCCCATCGCACTGCGAGGAAGGGTCTATCGATCACTTCTTTGAAAACGGTGAAGATCTGAATGAACAGATGATTCAGCGTCTTGAAGCCGCGCGTGAAATGGGCCTGGTTCTGCGGTACGTGGCGCGTTTCGATGCCAACGGTAAAGCCCGCGTCGGTGTGGAAGCGGTACGTCCTGAGCACCCGCTGGCGGCGCTGCTGCCCTGCGATAACGTCTTTGCTATCGAAAGCCGTTGGTATCGCGATAACCCGCTGGTGATCCGTGGCCCGGGGGCCGGTCGCGACGTGACCGCCGGGGCCATTCAATCCGACATCAACCGTCTGGCTCAGCTGCTGTAGCCGTAAACTGCCTTCTCCTTGGGAGAGGGCAGTCGTCTTCCCCTCCCGATCATGAATTATTTTCACCCTCGCTGAACAATCCTCACCCCTTCTGCATTATTTTTAGTTGACGGCACTCCGCTTTTCAGTCATTTTTGACTTCTGGACGTCTAAACGTATAGATGCCTCATAACACAACATATAACGACAAGCGATTGAAGAGGTAAGGTATGAGCTTTTTTCACGCCAACCAGCGGGAAGCCCTGAATCAGAGCCTGGCAGAAGTACAAGGCCAGATTAATGTTTCCTTTGAGTTTTTCCCGCCGCGCACCAGTGAAATGGAGCAGACCCTGTGGGCCTCTATCGATCGCCTGAGCAGCCTGAAGCCGAAATTCGTTTCCGTGACCTACGGGGCCAACTCCGGCGAGCGTGACCGTACGCACAGCATTATCAAAGGCATCAAAGACCGCACCGGGCTGGAAGCCGCGCCGCACTTAACCTGTATTGACGCGACCCGCGACGAACTGCGCACTATCGCCCAGGACTATTGGAACAACGGCATTCGTCACATCGTCGCGCTGCGCGGTGACCTGCCGCCGGGGAGCGGTAAACCAGATATGTATGCGGCGGATTTGGTCGGTCTGCTGAAAGACGTCGGCGATTTTGATATTTCAGTGGCGGCGTATCCGGAAGTCCATCCGGAAGCGAAAAGCGCGCAGGCTGATTTGCTCAACCTGAAACGCAAAGTGGACGCCGGGGCCAATCGGGCGATCACCCAGTTTTTCTTCGATGTGGAAAGCTACCTGCGTTTTCGCGATCGCTGCGCGTCGACCGGCATCGACGTGGAAATTATTCCAGGCATTCTGCCGGTGTCTAACTTCAAACAGGCGAAGAAGTTTGCCGACATGACTAACGTGCGCATCCCAACCTGGATGGCCAAAATGTTTGAAGGGCTGGATGACGACGCGGAAACCCGCAAGCTGGTGGGGGCGAATATCGCGATGGACATGGTGAAAATCCTCAGCCGCGAAGGCGTGAAGGATTTCCACTTCTACACCCTGAACCGCGCGGAAATGAGCTACGCCATCTGCCATACCCTGGGCGTTCGCCCGGGGCTGTAAAAAAGAGGCCCTCAGATGAGGGCCTCTTGCTTTCGTTCCCCTCATTCTTTTCCCTTCATAATTCATGGTCATTGTCGAAAATTTACGAACGCATCGACATTTCTATGCCTGACTTTTGTTATGTTGCTTTTGACCAGAAGGAAACAACTATCAAATCTGTAGATTTTTTCATCTATAACTTATCTACAGAGCTGTATATCTTGGTTTGAAATCAATGAAGGGAGCAGGAAGATGAGCACCAACGAAAACGATCACAATACGTTGTCAGCAGGGAAGTGCCCGTTTCATCAGGGCGGACATGATGAAAGTGCCGGAGCAGGGACCAGTACCCGAGACTGGTGGCCAAAACAACTCCGAGTAGACCTCCTCAATCAGCACTCCAATCGCTCGAACCCGCTGGGCGAAGATTTTGATTATCGAAAAGAATTCAGCAAATTAGATTACACCGCTCTGAAAGGTGACCTCAAAGCGCTCTTAACCGATTCACAACCCTGGTGGCCCGCAGACTGGGGTAGCTACGTGGGGCTGTTTATCCGTATGGCCTGGCACGGTGCGGGTACGTATCGTGCTGTTGACGGGCGGGGCGGTGCGGGTCGTGGTCAGCAGCGTTTTGCACCGCTTAACTCCTGGCCGGATAACGTCAGTCTGGATAAAGCGCGTCGTCTGTTGTGGCCTATCAAGCAAAAATACGGCCAGAAAATCTCCTGGGCCGACCTGTTTATCCTTGCCGGTAACGTGGCGCTGGAAAACTCCGGCTTCCGTACCTTTGGTTTTGGTGCCGGGCGTGAAGATGTTTGGGAACCGGATCTCGACGTGAACTGGGGTGATGAAAAAGCCTGGCTGGAACATCGTGACCCGGAAGCGATCGCTAAACGTCCGCTCTCTGCCACTGAAATGGGCCTGATTTACGTTAACCCGGAAGGGCCAAACGCCAGCGGTGAACCTCTTTCTGCGGCAGCGGCTATTCGTGCCACCTTCAGCAATATGAGTATGAACGATGAAGAGACGGTGGCGCTGATTGCCGGGGGCCATACGCTGGGTAAAACCCACGGTGCGGCGGCCGCTACTCACGTTGGCGTCGATCCTGAAGCCTCCCCGATTGAATCGCAGGGGTTTGGATGGGCCAGCACGTATGGCAGCGGTGTGGGCGCGGATGCGATCACCTCCGGTCTGGAAGTGGTCTGGACGCAAACCCCGACCCAGTGGAGTAATTTCTTCTTCGAAAACCTGTTCAAATTTGAGTGGGTACAAACGCGTAGCCCGGCGGGTGCCATCCAGTTTGAAGCGGTTGATGCGCCGGAAATCATTCCCGATCCGTTCGACCCGTCGAAGAAACGTAAGCCAACCATGTTGGTTACCGATTTGACGCTGCGTTTCGATCCTGAATTCGAGAAAATCTCTCGTCGCTTCCTCAACGATCCGCAGGCGTTCAACGAAGCCTTTGCCCGTGCGTGGTACAAACTGACGCACCGGGATATGGGGCCAAAAGCGCGTTACATTGGCCCGGAAGTGCCGAAAGAAGACTTGATTTGGCAGGATCCGCTGCCGTATCCGTTCTTCCAGCCGACGGCTGATGATATTGAAAGCCTGAAAGCAGAGATTGCGGCGTCAGGGCTGTCTGTCAGCGAATTGGTTTCGGTGGCATGGGCTTCCGCATCCACCTTCCGTGGGGGTGATAAGCGCGGCGGTGCCAACGGCGCACGTCTGGCGCTGGCTCCTCAGCGCGGATGGGATGTTAACGCCACGGCAGCGCGTGTTCTTCCTGTGCTGGAAGGCATTTATAAAACGACTCACAAAGCGTCGCTGGCCGATATTATCGTGCTAGCCGGTGTGGTGGGCGTTGAGCAAGCGGCAAAAGCCGCAGGCGTCAATATCACCGTGCCATTCGTGGCAGGCCGGGTGGATGCACGTCAGGATCAGACTGACATTGAAATGTTTAACCTGATGGAGCCTATGGCAGACGGATTCCGTAACTACCGTGCGCGTCTGGATACGGCAACCACCGAGTCTCTGCTGATTGATAAAGCACAGCAGCTGACGCTGACCGCACCGGAACTGACCGTGCTGGTGGGGGGCCTGCGTGTGCTGGGTGCCAACTTTGATGGCAGCAAACACGGGGTGTTCACCGAGCGAGAAGGCGTCCTCAGCAACGATTTCTTCGTCAATCTGCTGGATATGGCTAACGAATGGAAAGCCGCTGATACCTCTAACGAGCTGTTCGAAGGCCGTTGCCGTCAGAGCGGTGAAGTGAAATTCACTGCAACCCGTTCGGATCTGGTGTTTGGCTCCAACGCCGTGCTGCGTGCGCTGGCTGAAGTGTATGCCTGCAGCGATGCCAAAGAGAAGTTTGTGAAAGACTTTGTGGCAGCGTGGGTGAAAGTGATGAATCTGGATCGCTTCGACCTGCTGTAAAACTGAGTTGTGATAAAAAAATCCCCGCTTTTTAGCGTAATGCCGATCAGTTAAGGATCGGTTGACCGATCCAGTGGCTGTGTAAGAATCCGTAATCTCACAGGGATTACGGATTTTTTTATGTTACTCAGCCAGGCTTTAGACACCGTCCATAAATTTTC
>Ga0207655_1000234_pt1 | contig 91474 bp, 93 predicted proteins | sample KBSM44metaG_FD_184398 | JGI IMG/M metagenome (GOLD analysis project Ga0207655, IMG submission 184398) | Miscanthus rhizosphere microbial communities from Kellogg Biological Station, Michigan, USA - KBS M4-4 metaG (SPAdes) (version 2) | ecosystem: Host-associated > Plants > Roots > Rhizosphere >... | reverse complement strand
AAAACAAGGCAAAATCTTTACTCTGAGGGAGATTTCCTTTTTCTCTGGCGTCTTTGATTTTCTTGGGGGTGGCTTTTTCGGTTTGTCCTTCTTTTGCCATTGTGTTCTCCCCCCTTTATGAATTACTTCCTCATCATTGATTCCAAAACATCTAGAAACTGGTCGTTCAAATTATCAACGATGTTAGCAAAAAAATCACCAACAACAGGAATAGTGAAATACAGAAACAACAAACCTACTGCTATTTTCACTGGCATCATATTAAACAAGATATTTAACTGAGGCGCCATTTTCCCTAGTACCATGAGCATAAAGTTCAAAATAAACATGGCAGCAATCATCGGCAGGGCAATTTGAACGGAAGAGACTAGCATGTATTGAAACACCATTAGTAACGTTTCAAAGAAATTCTGATTTGCCGTGAATAACAGCACATCTGTAAATTTAAATGACAGGACAAGACCATACATTAGATTATTAATTCCGCCTACCATGACGAATATTAACATAAATAATGTGCTATATAAGTTGGCGATAAGGGTATTTCGCTGTCCACTATTAGGGTCTAATAGGGAAGAAGAAGAGAATCCCATGTCCATGTCTAATAAAGCACCCGCAATTTGCGGAATTGAAAAAATTAATTGCACCACGTAACCAAGAGCTGCGCCAAGCATAATTTGCATAAGAAGAAGGACTACTAGCTGTGGCAGATTGGTCACATCATCAAATGGCACTTGGTTATAAACCAATAGGGAAACGGATAAAGCAATACCCAATTTAAGTGTGCTCGGTACAAATCGATTTTTAAATAACGGAACCATATATAAAAAACTGGCTATCCGCGCGAATGCAATTAAGATACTGAGTAAAGCACCGCCTATTTCCATCTTCTCATCCTTTACATCATTGAAGGTATTTGTTCAAACACTTCTTTTCCTACTTTCACCATCCACTCAAACATCCAATAAGCAAGGAGATATAAAGTGGCAAATAGGGCAAAAATTTTAGGGAAAAACGATAGTGTTTGTTCTTGAATTTGCATCACCGCTTGAATAATACCAAAAACAACCGATATTATTAGACTGACAAGCAAAGCGGGAGCGGTAATAATAAATGCATCGATAATATATTGACGATACATTTCAATCGCAATTGAATAATCCATTTCCTCACCTCTTGATTTTTATTTCTGATTAATTTTGTCTTATCCTTAATGAAAAAAAGGATTTCCTCGTGTTTTCCTAACGAGAAAATCCTTTTTAGATTAAGTAGCAATTGATTTGTAAATGACTTCCACAATCGCATTAAACCCACCTATGCTTAAAAAGGTAAGGAGTTTAATAGGTAAAGAGATGATTTGTGGAGGCAACATCATCATTCCAAGAAACATTAAGATTGAACTGATAATTAAATCAATAAAAACAAATAGTCCATAAATCGCTAATCCTGTAATGAATCCTTTGGTAATCTGTGAAATTGCATACGAAGGAATTAGCTTAATAAATGATACGTCTTCTTTTTTAGTTGGTAACTTTTCATCGGTTAATTTATACATAGTAGCGATGGTATCATCTTTGGTATTAGCTAGCATGAAAGTTTTTAGAGGTTTTCCTGCTTTTTCGAGGGCTTCCATTTCGGTGATTTGACCTTTTTCATATGGTTGGTAGGCGTGTGTATTAATATCTTTAATGACAGGGGACATGATAAAAAGAGTAATAAAAAGTGCAAGCCCGACTAATACTTGGTTCGGTGGAATGGTTTGTGTTCCAAGTCCTTGTCTTGTCATACCGAGCACGATGATAACTTGTGAAAAACAAGTAAGCATAATAAAAAGAGCAGGGGCAATAGATAAAACGAAAACCAATAAAAAGATTTTCACGCTATCTGTTAAGTTACCGCTATCTCCTATTTTTACATCGACAAGTCCTTCAGCAAACGTAAGTTTTGGTATGACGAGTACCAATAAAAAAGAAACGATTAGCATATACACATGTTTCTTTTTCATTTCTTAGTCAATCTCCCTTTGATGGTTTTCATTGTATTTTTTAAGGTATACGTTGGATTTTCGCTTTCAAACATATCTTGGAAGCTTTCTTTCGGGTCTTTAAAGGTACGTTCGTCCAACTTCAACATTTGTCCTTGATTTCCCGTCATTGCAACCACGTATTCTTCTCCTACTTTCACTAAGAGAAGTTTTTGATTGACACCAATATTCATTCCATCTACTACTTGCATTAACGAATATTGACTGCTTTTATTAAATTGTTTGTTTGACATTTTTTTCACTAAGAAGTAGGTTCCTGCTATGAGAATTCCTAAACACAGCAAGACTTGTCCTAGAGCCCAAATATAGTTCATACGTGTCATCCTTTAAACTGGTTTAGTATTTTTTGTACATTTCATGTGCAAGTTCTAATCGTTCGCGCTCCGATAAAATTTCTGTCAGCATTACCGCAAACGTTGGCTCGTTTTCTACAACATAAATTTCTCCTTTAGCAACTAACACGCCACCTACGTAAATCTCAACGGGTTCCCCCGCTAATTTTTTAAGTGCGATAGTCGAACCAATTCGAAGTTGAGATAACTTGTTTAAGCCTAATACAGCACTCCCTAGCACGACGGAGACTTCGATTGGAATGTCGTAAAATCGTTTTAGTCCTGCCTCGCTTAACTCAACGCTTTCCATGTCTTCTACGAATTCTTCAAAATCCACAGGAGAAAGTTCAATTTCTTTTTTTTCTCCCTGTTCTGCCTCTTCCTGTAATTGATAAGAAGGTTCATTAGGTGTGTAAGACAGGATATCCTCTAGCATCGTATCCGTCATAATTTTTTCAGGTTCATTCTTTTCAGCAGAAGGAGGGGTATCGCTAGCTTCATCCTCGGGTTGTTGCCCAAGTATACTTCGAATCTCTTCATCATTTGTAAACTCGAACTTTTCATCACTCATCTAGTTCACCTCTTTTTTCTGCAAAGCCAACTACTTTGACAGCATATTTAGTGCCTACTTTACCAGGCATACATAGCAATTTTGGTTTATTTTCAATATATCCTACTAAAGCATCTCCAATTTCTGTGTTTAATCGCAATGTATCCTCGACATCTAACCTCAATAAGTGTTTAAGTTGCATGGTTGTTTTTCCTAATTCGACGTCCACTCGTTTCTGTACCAACTCCACGTTTCGACGAAGCATTTCTTTTTTACCTTTGTCTTCATGGTTGATTTTAAATTCGTGAACATTCTCGGTTGTCAAACGGTCAATGATAGGTTCAATTGATAAATAAGGAATACATAAAAACATCGTTGTTTTTGAATTTTTATCGTTTTCAAACCACACGTCATAGGCAATAAGAGCAATCATATCGTTAGGCGTCGTAATTTTTATAGGCTGTGGGTCCATTTCAATTCCGACAATTTCCATTTTCGTTTTAACTAAGCCTTCAAATGATTCTTCTAGGTTTGGGATAACATATTGTTTAAGCCATCTTTCTAATCCTTTTTTCTCCAAATAAGATAGCGGCTTTCGTTCTTCTGCCAATTCAACCTTTGGAGCTCCTGCTGACTTTCGGTGCAAAGACAACACCAATGACAAATCCATTTGTAAGATGAATTTCCCTAATCCAAGTTCTTTTCCTAATTCAATCACTACAAAGACAAAAAAATCTTTAGGCATCTTTTCTGTATATTCATTTGCGTATGGGATTTGTTCAATGGTGTTTTCTTTATTTAGCTCAATACTCAAAGGTGACGAAAGGCGAAATCTCGCCGTTAACGTTTGCGATAAATTCCGCCCCAATGTTTTGGAAATTTGTTTAAGACTATTAATATTGTCCAAATTAAATTTATCAGGTTGAGCAAAATCGTATTTTTTGAATTTGATTTTTTCGTTGCCACCACTACCAATAAGTTCTTGAATTTTTTCATCCTTATTCGTCGTAGATTCAAAGAGAGCATCAATTTGATTTTGTGATAAATTTTCATTTGCCATTTACATCACACCCATTATCGTTTATTTAATACAAATTCGATAGTTTCAATCACTTTCGCTTCCTCAAACGGTTTGCGAATAAAGTGTTTGGCTCCTTCTTGTAATGCATGAAATACATTTTGTTCAGAGGAAACAGATGAACACATAACAATTACTGCATCTTTGTCGAATTGTTTTAGTCGTTTTACCGCTTCAATTCCGTCCATTACAGGCATTGTGATATCCATCAGAACTAAATCTACTTTTTCAGGTTTGTTGTACAATTCAATGTACTTTTCAAGCGCTTTTTGACCATCGCCTTCTTCACCCACAACATTGTACCCTCTCTTTGTTAAAATGGTTTTTAACAACGAACGCATAAACATTGTGTCGTCAACAATTAATACATTAATATCCATAGCTAAACCCCCTTATTATTTTTTTAACAATCCCTCTGTCAGTTGAACAAAAAGTTCGCCTTTCATTGTGATTAACTCACCATTTCCTATCTTTTTATCGTTTAATCTTACTTGGATAATCCCTTTTTTTGATTCTTCTAATTTGATGTAAGTACCTTTTCCGAAATTCAAGATTTCACCTAGTTCTTTACGGGTTCGTCCAATTTCAAAATTCAATTTAACTTTGACATCTTTGATTTCCTCAGGATTCATCTTCTTCATCGGTTTCTTCACCCTTTATAATTTTTAACATTGCTTCCGCTTGAGACGTCGAAACAATATTTACAATGCGTATACTAAAGTCACCCTCGACACGAATATCAAACCAAATAGCTACCAATATTTCGTCATCTGTAAATGGATTCTTATAGTCATTCATGTCTAGATATAAATGCGGAACATCAATGGTTACGTGCCGATTAAAAATGTTACTCATCCCCGAAGACATATTCCCAACCATAATGTTGAAAATTTCTGCAAGAGCCGACTTACTAAGGTCATTCCATCCTTCAAATGGTTCATCAATGCCTAATTTTTCCTTTGTAATATAGTGAGAAAATTTCATGGCATCTTGTTCATTTATCATTAAAAGGTTTGAACCGACAAAACCATCCACATAATCGATTTGAGTTGCGATGATTGATTCCTGAAATTCTTTTTTCAGCTCTCCATATGTATACACTTTAGTATTGGGGATGGTGATATTGACTAACTTGTTCATAAAATTCCCTAACGAAGTTGCTGCTTGCCCTACCGTCATGTTTCCGACCTCGGATAAAATATCAAGCTGTTCTCCGTCAAATTTTGCAGTCTCCACTTTATCACCTCGCTTAACTATATTTTAACTACAAGTCCCTTCTTCCTTTTTCCAATGAGCAAGTGCTAATATGTCTGCTTCATATTGTTTGATTTTGGATACAATTTCTTCGACAGTTTCTTCTACAATAAGTAACTCCGCATCACGAGTAGTTATCAGAGTTCCATTGGAGCTGTCATGAACAGACTTAATCAGATGATGATTATAGGAAAAACGAATTTTATCTCCTGTTTTCTTGGTTAGATATATCACAAATAAATCACCTCACGATTTATTTAAGATAGTATTGTTTTTTTTGCTTTTGTCAAAGAAATCTACATCCTTTTTTATCAAAAAAAGAAGGGAAACCCTTCTTTTTAACGTCCTAAATTCAATACATCTTGTAAGATACCGTCTGAACTTGTAATCATTTTGGTATTAGCAGTAAAGAAACGCTGAGTCGTGAGCATATCCACAAGTTCTGAAGCGATATCCACATTTGATGCTTCTGTAGATTGAGCTTTAATTTGTCCTCTTGAGTTTGTATCAGGTATTCCAATATCTGCAATTCCTGAATTGTTAGTCGGTAAAAATTCACCATTACCTACACGTGATAACCCGTTTTGATTCGAGAACGTTGCCATAGCCACTTGTGCAATTTTTTTAATAGAACCATCACTATAATAGCCTTCAACTGCTCCACCGTCTGTTACAACAAAGTTTGTCAGTTTAGAAGCTGTCATTCCATCTGTATCCGTCATACTTACACCGTTATCAGATGCTAAACTTGTGAAATCTTGAACATTGATTGCGATGTCTACTTGTTGACCTGTACCTTCAGGTGTATAGCTAATTTGAGGAGCTCCACCACTACCTGAACCCGTTACATTTTGTAATTGACCTAACGAATCAAATGTCATATTTCCCGCTTCGCCTACAGTGAAAGAAGCTGAAGAGGGAGCACCTCCACCTTTAAATTGAAGCGTAAACCAAGAGGAAGTCCCATCATCTAACGACACCGTTTGGTCTACATCAGATACGGTTTTCGTTAATACAGTTGCACCACTTGGGTCAGTAACGGTAATATCTACTTGCCCTGGAGTTGCACTTGCAGCGGTAGCAAACGTGTAATTTCCTTTTTGCAGACTGTTTGCATTCTCACTAGAAGGTTCTAAGACCGCATTTTCGATACTTGCGCTAGAACGGAATTGGTCAGTAGGGACCGCTACATAACGGTACGTGTTGTCCGCTGTTTTAATGAAGTTGTAATCAACATCATGACGCGTTCCTTTTCTATCATAGGTAGCCATTTGGAAACCATATACATCGCCAACTTCAGCTTCTGCATTTAAATTCCCTTTAATAGTTGCTTGAGTAGACTCTACAGGTTTTCCGATTTCACCTAAACTAATCTTTACAGGACTTAGTCCAGCGCTTGTATTGATTTTTCCAGTCAGCTTATCCATATTCCAACCAAGAACGTATTTACCCGTGCTTGTGATAATCTCGTTATCTTTTGAAATATCAAATTCCCCATCACGGGTATAGACATTGTTCCCGCCTTTGTTATCTCCAAGAACAAAGAAGCCATCCCCTTGAATTGCCATATCTGTTTTGTTTCCTGTTGCTTTAATGTTCCCTTGAGAGTAATCAGTAGCAAAACTTCCTACTTTTACACCGTTCCCAACATCTGTTGGGTTGGTTCCTGCATATTTTGCCCCTGGTGCAGAAGGGGATTTTAGTTGCTGATAAAACAATTCTTGGTAACGTGAACTTTGCGCTTTATAACCTGACGTTTGCGCATTAGCAATATTATTAGCGGTACCTGACATAGCCAGTTGTCCTGCTGTCATACCTGATTCTGCAATAAACATTGAACGAAGCATTTCACTTCAACTCCTTTTTTGTAAAATCTCACTTGGTAGTAGAACCTAAACTATTTAAGTCTCCTACGGTGTATTCATCGTTTTGAGATGCGGTTTCTGCTTCGTTCATTGTGCTTTGAGGTGTAACGTCGTTAACAACTTTCTTTTTTGTATCCTCAGTTGGATTAGAAGATTGATTGTCATTTCGTAACGATACAATTTGATTCACTTGTAGGACGTCGTTATCTGTCAACAAATACATTGTCCCGTCATAATTAAAAATTTCTTTGACTTGTCCTTCAACTTCTTCTCCTTTTGAATTTACGGCATCAACTGTTTTTCCAACGAGGTTACTTACTTCCTGCCATTTTGACAATTCAGTTGATTTAGTTAGTTCTTCTACAGCGGTTCGCATATTAGTTGTTTGCTCCATTAATCCGAGCATAGCCATCTGTTGCATCATTTCACTTGTATCTGTAGGGTTGGTTGGGTCTTGATTGGTTAATGTGGTCATCAATAACTTTAAAAAGTCATCTTTTCCCATGACGGAGTCAGTTACGGCGTTTGCAGAGGATGTGGCGGATGAAGCATCTTTTTGGTCGTTAATTTTTGACACGACGTCGGTATATTTTGAACTATTAGGAATATCGGTAATATCCATTTGAATTCCCTCCTAAGATGTCTTTTATGGATTCCTCAAACGAAGAATCTTGGTCGTATTCCACTAAGTAAGGTTTTTGTTCGTTCTCCTGCTGTTTTTGTTTTTGGTGTTCTTTTTGTTCTTGTTCATCTCGAAACTCTCCATTCGATTCATTCGATTCTCTTGTTTTCACTTCCTCTTTAATATCGTCGGTTATTCCATTAAGCAAGTGTTGGACATCCGCATTGTCTGATTTTAAATGAACATGTATCTCTCCATTTCTTCGTTCAATGGTTACTTCAACAGCACCTAACTCCACGGGTTTTAACTGCACTACTATTTTTTCAGGGTGTAATATTTTAAGCGTTGAAAAACTATCATGAATTTCTTTTTTAATAAGGGATTGAATGTTTTCTTTGTGGGAAGAGAGTGTATCTATCGAACTATCGGTATTAGCAGAAGGGGATACGTTTGTTTTTCCGTCAGTTGCTTTGACTTGGAGAGGTGAAGGCTCCTGCATAGAGTCGTCCAGTTCTTTAGAGAGAGAAGATAGTAGCGCGTCGTCTTGTTTTTGTTCGTTACCACCTTTCTGCGGGAGAAGAGAAGAAGGAGTAGAAGAAGTTGTACCTTGAGTAGAATCAGTTACAGATGAGCTAAGGTCTAAAACGCTTTTTAACACCTGTATAAGCTGTTTTTCGTCTTTTCCTGCCTTTTTATCTAGAGATGTATCCAAAAGCGGCGAAAATAGCTTTTTTAATAACGAAATCGTTTCACTTTTTACTGGTTGCATAGATGGCATCATACTAGTTGTCAACTCAGGTGCAGGTTGATTGAGCGGGGTAGGGGATGCGGTAAGAATAGAAATGAGTTCTTGTTCCATATCCGAAAGACTTATATCTGTCTCTTTCGTTGAATCTTCTTCTCCTTCTAGTGGTTTCTCCGAGGGCTTCATTATTTGACCAGTTATATCCCGTGCCTGCACCGTTTCCTTTCCTGTGTAATTGGTTAGCATTCCTTGTAATAGCTCTTGAAGACCTTTTTGAAACGTTTGGTCTGATTGGTTTAACTCATTTACTTTAGACAGGGCATTTTCCAATAATGAGCGCATGGTTTCGTCTTCTTGACCAATTGAAGCCGCATCACTTAAACTATTATTTGTTTTAGCATCTCCACTTGTTAACAATGCAAATAGAGCTTCAAATCCACTTTGTTCAGAAGGAGCGGTTCCTTCTTTTCCAAATACGCCTCTGCCTTTTGGTTCCGATGTAAGAGCAGTCAACATATCCGCTGTCTGCATGGAATTCATTATCATCTAGTTTCCTCCCTTTTTTTGTTTTTTCATCAGCATAACTCCTTCAATCATTTTTTGTTCTTTTTTCACTTGAGCTTTCTTAAACTCTTTTTCTTTGTTTATATCCATCTCTTTAATTTTATCGAGTTGCGTTTTCAGTAAGTTATACGCTGTTTGAATAACACGAATTTTATCTTCTATATCTTTCATTAAGACTTTTAAGGCGTATTCTCCTTTTTTGTCGATACGTTTTCCTAACAAGTGACTTTCAACTTCTCGCTCTTGTTCAAGCATTTGATAAAAATTGGTTGTCCGTTGTTGATACATATCTAGCTTTTCTTGAATCAGCGTTTTCTCCCGCATCGCTTGAAATAACTCTCGCTCTTTTTCCTTTAAATCCCGTTCTTTTACTAAAATAGCGGTTCGATACGGACTTTTATACTTCACCAATAATCTCCTCCATCAACGTTAATATCTCATTCATACTAACCTGCTCTTGGGTTCCTTGTTTTAATATCTGTTGAATACGAGGATAGAGTTCAATTGCTTTATCCGCTTCTTTGTCATGCCCGTAAGCATACGTACCGATTTTGAGTAACTCTTCGTTTTCTTTATACAGAGCGTAATATTTTTTACATTCACGTGCTAATACCCAATGTTTATCACTTACAACTGATTCCATTACCCTCGAAATGGAACTTAGCACATCAATAGCAGGGAAGTGGTTTTGATTAGCTAATGAACGGCTCAGTACAATATGACCATCTAATATCCCGCGAGCCATATCAGGAATAGGCGCTTCAAAATCATCATTCTCTACTAATACGGTATAAATGCCTGTAATGGAACCAACCTCTCCCATCCCTGAGCGTTCTAGTAATCGTTGCATAGACGCTTCGATAGAAGGTGTTTTTCCTCCTGCTTGAATGATTTCTCCTGCTGCAACATCCATTTCCCGTTTCGCCATTGCAAAACGAGTGACAGAATCCATCATTAACAGTACTTTTTTTCCTTGGTCACGAAATAATTCAGCTATTTTAGTAGCAAGAAGCGTTGCTTTAATTTGACGAAGGGGACTTTCAGCAGAAGTTGCAACAACCAACACTGATTTTTTCATTCCTTCTTCACCCAAATTTTTATAGATGAACTCTTTTACTTCTCGTGCACGTTCTCCAATTAATGCAATTACATTCACATCAGATTGGGTTCCTCTTGCAACCATTCCAAGCATGGTCGATTTTCCGACCCCTGTTCCTGCAAAAATACCAATTCGTTGCCCTTCTCCAATCGTTAGGAAGCCATCAATCGATTTAACACCTGTTTCAATTGATTGTTCTATCATCTTCCGTTTCATCGCACTGACAGGCTTCCCGTAAATGGAAAGGGGTGTGGCACGGGAAAAATAGCCTTCATCATCAATTGGATTTCCAAATCCATCTATTACACGCCCAAGTAGCGAGGAGACGTCGGGTAGGGCGATAGGGTGTTCTACCACGGTCACTTTATCTCCAATCTTAATATGGTCCAATGTATCAAACGGCAATAAAAAAACACGATTCGCCTCTACTTTTAACACTTCGCATAATACATCGTCTCCAATTCGACAAACATCCCCAACTTGACAAAGAGGACCCTTGCTAATAAGCAAAGAGTCCTTCAATGTGGTCACCTTCCCGTAAGATGTTTCCAATCCTGACGATGCATGAACAAATGGTTTTAATCGGTTAAATGGAATCATCTAATTCACTCCTCATTTGTTTTTTTAGTTCGACAACTTTCTGACTGATGCTTGCATCAATGTATTCTTTATCCGTTTCAATAAAGACATCCCCGATTTGAATATTTAAATCATAAAAATACTCAAATCGGCTATCTACGCGATAATAGGGACTTTTTTCTAAACGCTCTTTAAAGTAGGGATGAACACGAACATAAATTTTTTTCGTATCATAATTAATTTTTTTAATTGCTTCCATATAGATAGCTTCAACGTTAATGTTCTCTGCATTTAATTCTTGTTGGATAAGGCGCTCTGTTATAGCAAACATGAGCTCAAGCAATTGTTCTTTCATTTCTTGCTGAGCTTCATATTTTAGTTGTTCGGCTTCTTCTATAATTTTTTGTCGATACTGATTAGCTTCCTCCAAGATACTATTGGCTTGTTGCATAATGTCCTGCAGTTCTTTTTTTACGTTTTCTTCTGCTTCAGCTACAGCATTTCTTCGTCCTTCTTCGTATCCTTTTTGAAGAAAAGCTTCTTGCTTTTCTTTTAACTCTTCAAACATTTGCTTTTCAAGTTCACTTACACGCCGTTTTAACGATTGTTCATGTTCTTTTAAATAAACGGTTTGAAATTTTTCTTTTTCAATCATTCTGTTTTCGCTGATGACCTTTGGTTTGTCGGTTATTTTAATGCGATTTTTGGAGATAGTAGAATCAAAGGACGACATCATCATCACCTCTTAGGATTTGAATTTTTCCGTCCTTTTCTAAGTTTTTAGCGACATTAGAAAACTCTTGTTGTGCTTCTTCTACTTCTTGAAGACGAAGCTTTCCTAATACGCTGTCTGCATCCGCAATACGTAAACGTCTTCCTTCGGCTAATGCATTGTTAATAAGTACTTTGATTTCCTCAGGCGCACCACGTAACGCTTTGGCAACGACGATGTCGTCTCGTACTTCGTTGACAATTGTTTCGACATCTCGTGGTTCTAGTTTTGCAATATCCTCGAACATGAATAATCGGTCACGTACTTCTTCAGAAAGTGGTTTATCCACTTCATCCAAATAACTGAAAATGATTTTTTCAGTGGAACGAGGCACAGTGTTAATAATATCAACCAACGCTTTAACTCCATCCGTTTGTTCTTTTTCATCTGAAACGAACAAATCAAGCATCTTATTAATCTCATGCTCGATTTCGAATAATACGTCTTGGTTTGGTTGGTCTAATTGCGCAATCGCAAGAGCTACACGTTTCATTTTTTCAGGAGGAAGGGATTGAATCAATTGAGAGGCTTGAATTGGTTTTAAATAAGAAGCAACAATGGCAATTGTTTGAGGGTCTTCTTTTTGTAGAATTGTAATAAGTGGTTTAATGTCAGCACGCTTCTTAATATCTTCAAACGGTATTTTCATGTCATTAAATAAACGATTCATAAAATCTTTCAATTCGTCTTCACTCATCGAATCTTTAAACAAGCTGTAAATATAGTCTTGTCCACCTGCAGAGCCAAATTCACTGCCTTTCATATAGGTAATGTAATTTAACATGACTTGTTGAACATCCTCGTTTTTATAGCTCATTTTATTTTTCATTACTTTGGCTACGGCAAGCTTTTCATCTTTATCCAAGCGTTTCATGACTTCCGTTTTAAGCTCGATAGGCAGCAAATCAACTAAGATTGCTGCCCGCTCATTTCCTTTTAATTTCTCCTTTTTTGCCATGGTTTCACTCCTCATTCCCATTGATTTCTTTTTTGATAAAATCCACGGTTTTGTCCATGTCTTGTTTAGCGTACTTAATTGTTTCTTCTAACGTCTTTTGTCGAATGATTTCTTCTTTAGACAAAGGAACGTCTTCTTCGCCTTCTTCTTGTGATGCATAAGCATTTGCTGCACGAGGAGAATCTACTGCTTTAAAGCTTTCATTTAAAGTTTCTTCCGCTTCTTCCGCACGTTTTTTTCGAGATGAAGTAAGAGCAAGTAAAAGCGTTAATATAATTACGACAATTAACATACCGATAATAATCATTAAGAAAACTTTGTTGTCATTTAAAAAGGTTTTGACACTTGGTGTTGTGTCTACCGTTTGCTTTTCTGCCTCTTTATTTGAATGGAATTCATACGCTTTAACTGTAACGACACCATTATCGTAAACACCGTCACCATCTTTATCAATTAACCCTGCAGATGAAGCAATGGATTCTTTTAAATCAGCCATTTTACTTTTGCTGATTTGGGTTTCATCCACATACACCGATACTAAAATATTTTGTAATTCAGGATTTTTTTGAATAGTTTCAACGGTTTTTCCTACTTCAAAGTTTTCAATGATATTTTCTTTTTCAGATGTCGATACGTCTCCGTTTGTTCCGTCGCTTAATTCGTAGTCATTTACATCTCCATTGGATTCCGTTCCTGCTTCTTTATCACCTTGACTTTTAGATTGTGATTTTTCGGTGTTCTTTTGACTACTTACAAGCGTTCCTTTAGGGTCATACTTTTCAATGTTTTGAACGATTTTGTCAAAGTTGATATCAGCACGAACAGTTAATTTAATATTGTCATATCCAAAGACGGAACTTAGCGTTTTGGTAATATCTTGGTTAATACGTGTTTCCATTTTATTTTTAATTTCTTCTTGCTTGCTGTAACTCGCCGACGATGAGCTAGACGTATCGCTATCGCCATTTTCTGAAATGACCTCTCCGCTACCGTTTAAAACAGTTACGTTTTCAGGTGTTAAACTTTTTGAAGCACCCGCTACAAAGTTTTGAATCCCTTTTACTTGCGAAGCTGTTAACGTGTAACCTGCTTTTTCATTCACAATAACTTTCGCAGTCAAAGGTGTATCTTTGTCGTCTTGTTCGTAAAAACGTTTCTTTTCAATTAAAGGCATTTGTAGTTCTACGTTATCTATATGGTCAATCCCTTTTTTTAACGTGTTTTCAATTGTCGTAGTAACAGCACGTGTATAATTCACATCGTTTTGAAAACTATTTGACCCAAGTTGTGTAGCATCAAATAATTCAAACCCTGAGCCTGATACACTTGGTAAACCCTTTGATGCAAGTTTCATTCGAATGCTTGCTACATCAGGCGTTTTAACCATAATAGTGGTATTACTCTCTTGCAATGTATAGTCAACACCCATCGTTGCAAGCTCATTTCCAATTTGAATCGCTTCTTTTGCATCTAACTCACTAAATAAAAGATTATATTCAGAAGGTTTGGTACTAACAAAAAAAACAGAAAAGGCAATTGCGAGAATTGCCACTATAAGTAAGACCTGCTGCCATAATTTTAATTTGTTCCATACCTCAACAATTTTTTTCAATCTGAACACCTACCATATCTACCATTAGATTTGCATGTCTAACAATTTATTTATTCCATATGTCACTTTGTCTCGAACCGTTACAGCAATATCCGTTTGTAATGCTGCTTTATCTGCGGCAATAAGCGCACCGTGTGTATCATCACTTTTACCTATCGTCACTTCGTAGTTCTTTTCTTGTGCCACTTGTTGAGTGTTATTCATATTTTGAATATAAGCCCAAAAGTCACTTCCTACTTGCTCAATTGGATTGCTTGAAGTAACTTTACTTATCTGAGATAGCGGTAAACTACCACTTATCGCATTAATGTTCATCATAAACTCCTCCTTTTACAAGCGAACGGTTATCCGCGACCGATTTCACTTTCTTTTTTTATAACTTCTTTAACCGCTTCTAACACAGACGCACTCGCTTGGTAGCCTTTTTGTGCCTGCATCATGTTGGTCATTTCAGCCGCTAATTCCACAGCAGGCATTCGAACATATCCCTCTTTATCTGCATCAGGATGCTCAGGGTTATAAACCAATTTCTCGTGCGAATCCTGAACAACCGCTTTTACACGAACACCGTCTCCAACGTCTTGTTTTAAATAGTCGTCAAAAGATTGTTTGGATTCCAAAACAACAGCTTGACGTTTATAAGGACCACCTGTAGACGTTCTAGTCGTATTAATGTTCGCAATGTTATTCCCTGTCACTTCTAAAAATTGCTTGTTCACATTTAATCCATCACGACTAATATCAATTGCATCAAACACCTATACCACTCCTTTCTAAACTTATCTACCTAAAGAAGAACGAATCATGCTCATTTCCTTGTTATAAGCAGAAACAGCATTATTAAATCGATAATTATTTTTAATCATATTGACCATTTCTTCCGTCAAATCTACGTTATTCCCGTCAAATCGTTCTTTTGTTGACGTTTCTGTGTTCACTGCATCGTTGTTAGCATTAATCGCAATATGTTTAGGATTGTCGTTGATTCCTTGAAGCGAACTATCTTGTTGAAAAAAAGATTCAAAATTCACTTCGGTTGCTTTAAAATCAGGATTATTGTAATTAGAAATGTTATTTGCAATAATTTTTCGATTCGAAGCTGAGATGTCCATTGCTGTTTTCAGGACGTTTAAATAATCACTCATGCCATCTCCTCCTTTTTTCATTCCTTTTTATCTTTTTATTGTTTTTTTACTTTTTCATTTTTTAAAATGAAGATATTTTAAGTTTTTTTCCAAAGCAAACAAAAAAAGAAAGTACATTTTTGCACTTTCTTTTCTTTCATTATCACGCTAATCTTAGAATTCTTCGTACTTTTTAGACGCCTTATGAGAAAAACTTTGTTCTTGAGCTACGCTTTTTATCATTTGTCTCTGTTTGTCTATTATAGAAACCATTTCTTCACTAATGGATACAAGTCTATGTAACTCTTCAACAGTTAAATTGTATCTATGTTCTATAACAAATGCGTTTATTTCATCAGCAATTGTTGCTAACTCGTCCGTATTGCTTTGGTTTCTCGCTACTTCTGCACGTTTTAACAAACTATCAATAGCGGTTTTCATCTCGTTTAATCACTTCCTCATATCCTTCTTGTAAATCCCGTATCATTCCAAGAGCATTTTGAATAATTACTTTGTTATATGTTTGTTTGAATGTTTGCAACCCTTCAATGATTTCTTGATAGCAATCTGCCATTTTGACAAAAAATGACTCGGAGAACTTAGAAAACTCCATGTATTGGTCTTCTAACATTCGCTCCATTCTATCTAGTTTGTCTAAGGCTTCCTCGCTTTCGAAAGACTTGATATCCGCTGGATTAAGGAAGCGGATAATATATTCCATCTTTTCGATTAAATCTTTGAAAATAATCATGGTGACGTTGACGCCACGACTGGTTAACACTTCATTTTCCACGTATTTATGTGCATAATCCATATGAATCCCCCTTTAGGAATTAAGAATCCTTATCTCCTGAAAGCGATTTAATTTGTGCTTTTAAAATATCCAATGTACTGTTTAACGTAGTCATTGTTGCTTCTAGCTTTGAATACTTGTCTACCAAACTCTCTTGAAGTTTGTCATAGGCATTTTCTTTTCTCTCCAACATGTCATTTAAACTTTTAACACTTCTATCTATACTGTCGGTTTTAGTATCGATAACACCTGACGATTTGGTGTATTCATTCATTTTTTCATAAAAACGGTTTGCTACTCCATTAGTTCCTGTTAAAAAACTTAAGACGTTTTGATAGTCACCATTTACAGCCTCTTTAAACTTGGTTTCATTTAGTTTAATAGTTCCGTCTTTCGCAATCCCGTCTCCTTCTAATCCTACTTGGAACATCATCATGCCGTTATCGCCTTTATCAAACAAAATAGAACGAAGGGTTTGTTTGGCGTTATTTAATAAGCTACTACCTTGTAAAGCTGCTCCTTCACCCGTATAGCTATTAATAAATTGTATGGCGCTATTATACGCGTTTACAAATGTTTTCATCTTATCGGTTAAAGCGTCACTATCTTGAGAAACTGTAATTTGAACAGGGTCTGCACTTTCTTTAAGCAATTCAAAGCTCATGTCTTGGACTGCATCTGTAATGGTATTAGAAGAGCTTGTTTTTTGAATTCCTTCAATGGTATACATCGCATCTTGCCCTTTTTGAATTTCGTTTTTAAACGTTCCACTAGATGTTATCAATCCAAGCTGTTCAGCAATATCTGCTCCGTTGTTATCAATTGTCAAAGTAACAGGAGACGTTGTTGTATTTTTCAAAGTAAGTTCAATCCCACTTAAATCCGTTACCGTATTAGAAGAAGCTGTATGAGCTACTCCGTCAATCGTATACTGTGCATCTGTTGCTTCTTGTGTAACGTTTTTAAAGTTTGTTCCATCAGTCATTCCTAAGAAAGTAAACAACCCTTCACTTTGGTCAACAGACGTCGTTGAATCCGTTAAAGAAATAGCGTTATTTGTTCCAGTTTCTTTTGCTTCTAACACTAGTTTGTTGTTCACAATAGAAGCTTTGACACCAATATCCAACGTAGCATTGATGTTTTTCACTACATCACTTAATTTATCAGATGTTTTGACATTAACGCTTTTACCGTTGATGGAGAACGAACCACTGTAATTCAAGATATCATCTTGTTTAAAATAAGCATTCGATTCTACTTTTTGAGCGGTTGCCAGTTGTTGAATTTCTAAAGAATAACTAGAATTTAATCCACTTATATCTCCTGTAATAGAAGAAGTCATAGCAGTTGTATCGCTTAACGAAGCTTGTTTTGCACCGCCAACGCTTTGAATTTGGATACTACTTTCCACACCCGTCTTTTGAGACGTTAGAAATAAGTGTCCTCCTACAACGGTTGCATCGACGCCTAATCCGCCTTTGTTAATGGATTTTGCGATGTCAGAGATACTCATTTTAGAGGTAACGTCAATGTCTTTTCCTTCTATATTTAACTTTCCTTCATAACCTAAGGGAGCGGTAGCTGAACTTACGCTATCGCTCATGACTTTATGAGCTAACGCTATTTGTTGAACCGAGATGTTGTAATTTCCTGCTACAGCTTCCCCTTTGGCAGTTACATTAACCACACCTTCTGTGCTGTACTTGGTAGCTTGAGAAACATCGGTTAAATTTTTAATATCATCTGCCGCAGTGGTTACACTATTAAGCATGGTCTTAAATTTACCCCATAAGTTCTTTTCAGCCGTGTAGTTATCGACGTCTGTATAGTAGGGGTCAATCTTTAATCGTTCAGCTTGCATTTGGGCATTAATTAGTCCCTCAATATCTAAACCTGAACTCATACCAAACATCTGAACGCGGTTATTATAATTACTTACACTTCCTGTTTCTAAAGTCATACATCACTCCTCCTTTTTCTTTTTACAAACCCATTAATTCATAAAATTTAATAATGAGCTTTGGTACATTTTAAGCGTTGCACTAACAGAACCCTGATAGAGTTGTTGTGCAGTCATAAACTTCGTAATGGCTTCAGACATATCAATGTCTTCTGCTTTTGATTTTCGCGTTTCTAATTCCAATTTATTTTTATCATAGGCGTCGCCTACCAGTTTTACAGTGTTCATCCGTACACCCATTTCAGATTGATAGTTAATTAGTGTTTCGCCCGATTTTTCCAATCCGTCCATGGCGCTACTAATCGTTGAGCTATCACCTGTTTTAATGGCATCACGAAGAGAAATCAAAGATTCGATAGTTCCTTGAAATGCATCTTTAGCTGTCACGGATGTTTTTAAATCCATACTGGATGAAATACGTATAGAATTCACGTTGTCACTTCCGTTATACGTTACAGAATTACCATCATATGAAAAGGCTTGTGTGGTATTGCTTTGCCCTGAAAACAGGTATTTACCTAAGTATTTGCTGTTTCCAAGCCCAACCATATGTTCAATTAAATTTTCAACCTCTAATTCAAATGATTTTCTATCATCTGCATTGTAAGTTCCACTTGATGCTTTAGTTGCCAATTCCAGCCCTCGTTGAAAATCTTCTACACCTGTTGCCAAATAAGATTCAGCGGTTTGAACATACCCTTGCAAATCCTGCAAATTAGATGAATACTGGTCAATCTGTTTAATGCCTGAATCAACCAATAAAGATACATTCGCTTGAACAGGGGATTGACTAATTTTTTGAAAAGCTTTTCCTGTTGTAATCTGAACTTGTAACTCATTAGAATATTGTTGTAGTTGACTTAAACGATTTTGACTCAAATTGTATTTATCATAACTTGTAATACGCATCCCATCACCTCATTTACACAAAAAAGACACCTTATACCATGTTTAATAGGTCTTTAAAGATACCATCAATCGATTGTAATACTTTTCCGTTTGATTGAAAGAACTTTTCATACTCCATTAATTTAGCTAATTCTTCATCTAAATCGACACCTTGTACGGACTGTTTTTGCGAGGTTAAATCGTTGAGGACATTTCCATATACTTCTGCGCTGTCAGATATTGAACTTAGTTTTTGTCCAAAAGACACGACATATCCTGTCCAGTCTTCTACAGGATTTTTCCCATCATTCATAATGGGAGCCTGTTGTAAATCAGCTAGTTTGCGAGCAACGTCGCTGTTACCAGGTTCAGAAGCCGAACTAGAGACTGATACATAATCTGAATTTTTATCAATTTCATCTGCTACTTTAATAGTGCTTGCGTTTGTCCCGACAAAGAATGAATGTCCTGTGCTTCCATCAAGTCCATAAGCTTGTTCATGAATAGCATTTACGTTTGTAATAACGGCATTTGCTAATTCATCTATTTTTTTAGAGCTTTGAGGAATATACTGATTACGCACTTCCAAGTTAGCAACTAGAGAGCCTTCTTTTAAGCGCATAGGAACGTTCCCAACCGCTAATACCCAACGGTCTTCTTGCTTGTTGTAAATTCCGTCTATCTTCTGAGCATTTGTTCCTGACACAACCATCATGCCACCTAATTCTACATCCAATAGATTAGGGTCTTTACTATTAGAAACGATTCGAACGTCTCCAATTTCTGATAGCTTATCTAAATAGTAATCTCGTTTATCCAATAGAGCGTTAGGTGATGTAGAGTCAGAGTTTTGAATTTGTTGGTTAATACGAGCAATTTGCTGAGCAAGAGAATTGGCGCTATCAATATCTACTTCAATCTTTTTATCTAGCTCATTACGATATACACGCAAATCTTTTGATACCGTATTCAATTTAAAAGCAAGTTCTTTACCTGAACCTATTACTTGTTCACGGTATGATTTTTCTGTTGGATATTTGGATAGTTCTTCCCATGAGTTGAAAAAATCTTGTGTAACATTGGTAATTGACCCGTCACTTAGTTCTCCTGTAATGGACTCAATGTTACTCAATCCACTTTCCATGCTATTAAAATAAGAGACTTTAGTCGATTGAGAACGAACTTGTTGAATTAATAAATCATCCTTAATTCGTTCAATTTTTTCTGTGAATACACCTGAACCGATTTGACCTTCAACACCACCGCCAATTACACTTTCCGACGGACTCAATGAAACTCGTTCTCTCGCGTATCCCTCTGTATTAATATTTGCCACGTTATTTTGCGTTACTTTTAACGCATGTTTCGCAGCGGTTAATCCTGATAAACTAATGTCGTAATTAAAAGTCATCCCATGCACCTCTTTATGAAAAAAACACTATAAGGTTCGGTTCACGAAGTTGCCTTCACTTTTGCCCGCATCCTGCGCGCTTACTTGTAATAAATCAATCATCGTTTCCGAAATTTCCGCTTTTAACTTTCTGATATGTTCACAATAAAACATATTTTTTTCAAAATTTCTTTTTAGTTGAAACGATGTTTCCAGTAACTTAAGTACCTGTTCTTTTTCAGCAACACTATAATGGTTCACCATATTCATAATATCGCCTCGTTCAATTTGAAACGTATCGCAATCTTTATGGATAAGAGATGATAGTTCTTTGCTTTTTTGCTCCGCATCAATCAAGAGAAAAGCAAGTTCTTCTCTTCGTTCGTCCACTAGTTCCAAATCATCCTGTTTCATTGCTTTAATCATTTCATCCGTTGTTAAAATGCCAGCGCGAACTAATTCGTTCAATTGTTCGAAGGCACGAATGATGTTTTTTGCCACATTATTTCCCCCTCAATACTTTAGAAACAACATCTTTGCCTGAAATATGATAGGTCTGATTTTCAATTCGTTGATTGATATTATCTACCTTTTCGTACCGAATTTCATCTTCCGCTATCAATGTATCCACAAATCGATTAATGTCAAGCGCGTTTTGGCTAATGGACGTCACTACATTTTCTTCTTTTCGATTCATAGAGGTCAGGTTTGGCATTTTTTCGGCTTGTTTCGCCACGTTGGTCGTATAAGAACGAAATATATTTCTATCGTTTTCAATTCGCATGATAAATTCCCCCTTTTCTCTCTTTCTTATCGTACTTTTAAGTAGAAACTTTATCATTTTTTTGGATAAGACCCCTAAATAGTTTCCCTCAATGGCGTATAGTTGACCTCATATGTACAAGTTTAAGATAAGCCCTTGTACTTGCCCGATTTCCTTTAGCATTTGCAAGTGACCAATGTGTGTTTCAAGCATGTTGGTTGTCATATGGTTTAACCGCTCATTAATATCTTTCACTACTTGCATTTTCTTTGTGTATCCTTTTCGGTCAGTTAGTAGGACATCCTGCACTTCTAATTCATTTTTTGTATAATACGTTACGAACGATTGGAGTTCTTTTTTATATTTCATTAAGTTATCTACGGACATATCATATTCTAAATTTCGTTTCAGTTTATCAATGCTATCAATCATACTAGTAAACTTTTCTTCTCGCTCTTTTATCCCTGCGTGTTGCAAAGCCGTTGTAAAGTCTTGTGTTTTTGGTGAAGTGGTATTCTCTCGTTTAGGGACTGTAACAGGCGTCTGATTTGATATTTGAACATTTGTGACAGAAGTAAAATCCATCCTATTCCTCCTAAAAAATAATATCGAATTCATTGCTTTTTTACGTCTTTCTTAGTATCTTCACTCAAAAGCGAGGTGAGCACGTTGAAAAATCAATTAAACCTGTCGCAATTAAGGTTTCTTTCATCCAATGGTCAAAACCCCACTTTGTCTATGCATTTTGATTTTCAAGTGGCAAGCGTGATGTTTATCACTCACTTACAAGAATTCTTTTTTTCTTCTAAAATTCATTTAACTATCTCTCATCCCTTTCTTTCTTCTGAATTTCAAGAGGAGAAACAATCCGTTACACTCTTTTTAGACCAACTGGAACTAGGGCAACTTGTCCTTGTTTCATATCCCAATCACTCTTCATCCCTTACATATCATTCGCCTACAGGATTACTTGAAACTACCATCTTAGATGCAGTTTCTTTCCCATCTCTTCATGTCAACGACTACTTGGCGCTTCTCCAAGAATTTGCTTCCCACTTATTAGGCGAAAAAGCGTTTTATCATCTTCTAGGAGAAGAGTAGGACGATAATTCGGAACAAAAAAACTTGGTTATCTACTAAAAGATAACCAAGTTTTTGAATGGATATAGATGGACGTGTATAACCTAAGAAAAGACACCTTACGTTTAAATTTTCTTCAAATAGTCCGCAAACGTTCCTAACGCATTCATAATTTTTTCACCAATTTCTTTAAAAATACCTAATATACCATCAGGGTGTTCAGATATCTTGAAAATATCTTTGACTGCATTCACCCAATACGACATATCCCACATTCCTTTACTTACTAAAAAGTCTTTGAAAAATAATACATCTGAAATGCTATATTCACGTAAGGTGTACAGCGCCATTACAATTAACAACGCGTACTGTACAATAGGTAGACTTCTTGCACACCACATGACTAAGAAATAGATAATAGCCGTCAATAAGATAAGCGCTACCACGTAATGACTAGTCTTATCAAATGGAATTATTTTTGAAAACGTTTTGTAAGGTAAAATGAGGGTCCAGAATCGATAGGCAAACAAAGCAAAAACTATCCATAGAAAAGGTCTTGAAAAATGAATTAAAGAACTTATAATAACGATATAAATTGCCAATTCTACCCAAAACATTTTATCACCTACTTTCCGTCATATGGTAGCACATTTACAAAAAATGTCTATTAAAATTTTTTGTTTTCCAACAAACGAAAGGGGATTTATTCATGACTGTAAAAAAGATAGGAGTCATATTGTTTATTGTTGCATTTCTTTTGTTCTTTATTGGTTTCCTGATTAACGGATTTAAAAAAGATGCGACGCCAAGCACCACCACAGCAAAAGCAGAAAAAACAAATGAGTTCGAAAAAGAAGCGGAAAAACATGCTCATTATGTACAAGACGGAGATAAAGACCCGTTCAACAGCATTAAAGATGAAGAAGGGGACTTATCTGTTGATAAGTTAAATCTATCTTTTACGTATCTTAAAAACGTAAGCTATAAGCGTACAGCTGCTACACTTATCGACACATCTAAAAATTATTTATTATTTAATAATTATACGGACGTGCTAAGTTTTTATAGCAAAAAAGATGGTGAAAAACACGTAATTGACAACTTCACTAATCAAGCGGTCATTTCACCTGATGAAGATTTTATTCTTTATAGCAAGAATGCTTTAAATGAAGAAACATTTTACTATTTGGACACAACCACATACCAAGTTAGTCAATTTGGAAAGTATCAAGACCCAAATGGTGACCGTATTAAAGTACTTGATATGAAATACAAAGATGGACTAGTTTATTACTTATTACAAAATGCTACGACCAATACCACATCAGTTCATTACATCGCACTTCCTTCTTATCAAGACCAATACAGCAAAGTAACTCGTGATTCTGTTTTAAATGTAAACGCGGATAAATTATTCACGTTCAACAATAACATTTATATCTTTAATAAAGATTCTAAGAAATTGGAACAAATCATACCAAATAATACAAGTACGCCTGTAATGGAAGTAGCAAGCGAATCGATTAAAGAAATGAAATCTGTGGATTATTATGATGATAATCGATGGGCATTTTCCTTAGTAAATGACCAAGACCAAAGTGTCATTTTAACACCTCAAGGCAAAATAACAGATTTTAAAGGCGTTATGTCAGCCAAGTGGTATGATAAAAACTATCTATTAGTTAATGACAATTTATCACTGTATTTATACAATGTGAAAACAGGCAAAAAATCTGTTGTTAAAACCGATATTTCTTATGTATTTTCTAATTTAACGACGTTCACCATTCAAACCAATGACGGAGAGTTTTTACAATTGAAAAAGAACTAAAAAAAGAAGCAGGGGATACCTGCTTCTTTTTTTATGAACTTCCTAGCATTGCAAGCGCGTCTTTCTTCTCTTGCAAGAAACGGTTACGCAGTCCTTTCCACATACCAGGAGAACTAGAGAAGTATTTTGGAATTCCGTTGTATCGTGCATCGTAGACTTTACTAATGATATCTCTATCACTTACTGAGTCCCAATTTGTACTACTACTGTATCCTGCAGACTTAAACATACTTGTAATATGTCCTGGTTGCTGAACACCGATACTCCAAAACATTTCTTGTACAGCTACGTGACGTGTGTTTACATCAAAGTTCAAATCTTTATAGGCTTTTTTCGCTACGACATCGTAATGTTGCGATTTAACGAATAGGTATTGCGCATTTTTGAATTCAGCGGACTGACGTTCTTTGGAATCATTCCATTTTTTCAAGAATCCATTTACATCCGATACGCGAGACGAACCGCTTGGACAGTAAGAAATGTATGCATTGTAATAATCGCTATAGTTATTCTTTCCTAACCAACGTACAAACTCACAAATCTTACCTGGATTATTAGCGAATTGATAGAATCCACATGATAAGCCACCTGCGTCGCCTGCATTATTTACACATAGTCCTGTTGGGCTTTCGTTTTGTTCAGATAAAACACCGCGAACGGCACTAAACCCAGGCATCATGTAAACTGTTCCATTCTTCGCTTTTTCTTTCCATTCTTTAAGGAATGTTTTGGCGCGTTCCTGTGCTTTGGATTTATCTTCTTCTTTGTTGAAGGTTAGTTTCACATCATCAGGTCGGTTATCTTTGCTATCATCGTCATCTTCAGGGTCAACGTGGTCAGCACACATTGAATTTCCACTTTGAGCAACAACTGCACGTTCACACATTTCAAAGTGTAAATGCATCGGTAGGGAAGGGGAGCCTTCTTCTTTATCACCCATACCATCTGTGGCTCCAACAAGCTGTCCTTGAACGACCGCTTGTCCTTTTTTCACTACGATGTAGTCTTTTTTCATATGAGCATAAAAACTATAGTACCCATCGTTATGTTTAATCATAACGGAGTTTCCATATCCACCAACAAATCCTGTGGATTCGACCACACCATTAGCGGTTGCATAAATAGGAACACCTGAAATATCTAGCGTACCCAAATCATCACCATCATGGCTAGGACGTCCTTCTCCACGGAAAGCAGAAGAGAAGTTGTATGTTCCGTCTTCCATTGGTACGATGAAATTTGCTAAACCGCCACCAACTTCATTTAATAGTCCATCGTTTTGGTCTAAGCTATCACCGTAAAATAAACGTAAAATACGTTCAATTTCGCTCGGGTAGGTATCTTCAATCCATGTGGTTTTGTCAGGAATAATTAAGGAGTATTTTTCGAAGTTTTTCAGAACTGATTTTTCTTTGGCACCTGCATATTTACTTGGGTATGTTGGGTATTTAGCAGTGTCTATTATTTCATCATGTAATATCCCTCTATCACCACAAGTATCTTCTGCGTTGACATCAATACTTTCATCTTCATTGACTGCTACTTGTTTTACTTTTCCTTTTACACCTTTGGTTTGTTTTGCTTTATCGGAGGTATCTTCTTTCGGAGGGTTACAAGTGATTTGATGTTCACGTTTTTCGTACCATTGAGTTAGTACGCCACGGTCTTTTTCTTCAATGTAAACATTAGGGTCTGTTTTTTCAGGTTCAGGTGCTTTCGTTTCTGTTTCGCCATTTGTTTTCTCCCCATCTTTCTTGTCTGACTCATCTTTTTTGTCTTCTGATTTTGTTGAATCCTCTTTCTTGTCTGCCTCGTCTTTTTTCTTATCTTCTTTTTTTGCTTCGTCTTTTTCTTGTTCTGCTTTCTTTTCATTTCCTTCTTTTAAGAATGTATCCAATGTATTGCATGTACTTCCATCTTTACTAAAAAGAGTAGCAATCCATTCAAATGGATTTTGAATGAATCCTGCAATCTTAGTAAGGAATCCACCACCTACTTTATCTTTATCCCCAATCATATAACACTCATATGCCATAAATCGGGCATTTAGCATCCAGTCGGTTTCATCCCAGTCTTTATAACGATTACCTGACACATAATTAATTAAGCGATTCTCTTTATCTTCTTTTAATTCACGTGCCACTAAATATGTTTTTTCAATCATAGTATCTTTAAACTCATCTTTTAAAACTGCCCATCCTTTTTTACGTACTACTTGGTTTGTTTTTGGGTCACGTTTAAAGATATCCACTCCTTTTAACGCATACCAGTCACTGTTCATTAATGCACGCAAATGAAGTTCTGCTTCATCTACCGTTGGACCTGCACCAAATGTTCCTGAAAAGTTACCAGTACCAGGCTCGCCCAATCGAATAAATCCAATGAAGTTGCTATCAAAATATGTTTTGTATTGTCCTTGGCTAATATCTTTGGCTTTAATTGTTCCGACACTAGAAGATAAATCAATAAACTTGTTATCTCCTACGAAAATACCTGTATGGTCAACACTAACGGATTTTCCGTTAATGGTTTGGGTATGTCCGAATCCACCTTTTTTATTAAAGTAAACCAAATCCCCAGGACGTAATTGACTTCTATCAGTATTATAATTGTCTGCGTTTTTAGCGATTTGTTGAATAGTTGTTGAACCAATATCTACACCCAAGGCATTTTTGTAAACGGTACTGGTAAACCATGAACAGTCTCCATATCCAGGTTGCCCACGTTTTGGCATACTGTAAGTAATAGGGTTTGGACTGCCTTCACCTTGTGTTTCCAACATACGATACGCTTCCGCTACAATCTTATCGCCTTCCGTATTTTCTAGAGGCGCATCTGTAGTTCCTGTACCGTCACTTTCCGCATCTTCACTGCTAGTATCTTCTTTGTCTTTATCTTCATCTTTTGTTGCTTCTTCATCTTTTTTATCTTTATCATCACTACTATCACCTGTTTTTTCACTATCTTTTACAGCAGATGCACCTCCTGCCACAGGTTTAATATCTCCAAAATATTTACGATTTTGTTTTATCATCGTGAGTAATAGATTTAAATAATTACCATCTGTTGCCCATCCTTGCGATGCTAACTCTTTGGCTTGTTCTTCGGGAGTTGCTTTTTCTTTTACATGTTTATATCGAGGGTTTGTCGCAACGAAGTCCAAATAACCTTCTACAGGACTATCATATTTGACGTAGTATCCTCCTTCATTTGCAGGTCGAGCGGTTCCTTTTTTAGCGGCTCCCATACTTGGCGTCCACGTTTGTCCACCTAAGTTATTATTATTTACAAAGTTAGGAGAGGTAAAATGGGTCGTTTCAATACTCCACTGACTATAGATGAATAGCGGGTTCCATCCTGTTACTGATGCTGCTTTTACTGCCCATTGCCAGTATTTTGGGTCATACCGTTTATCCCCTGGACCTGTTGACTCCGTAAATGCATACTCTCCGTTTGCGTAATTGTCTACACTTCCTCCACTGGATGAACCGCCCGCTGCGTTTGGTCCAAGGTACTGAACAGTTCCATAGGTTTCAGCAGGCTCATCTAATCCTTCACCCAAAAGACCGTCGCGCGCTTTTTTCATTTGGTCAGCCAGTGTTAAGATTTCAGCGTCCGTTACATACTGATTTGTTTCTCGTTGATAAGGCTTTGTATCAGCACCGCTCTTTTTATTCACTTTCGCTTCTTCTATTGTGCTAACTACCAATCTCACTTTACCTTGTTGTCGGGTTGCAGATGCTAATGATACAGCAGATACATTTACGTGTTGATAATGGTCTTGATTATAAGAATATTCCGCTCCATCTTTTGCATTTTGCTCATTCCGCTCAGGTTCTGATTTATCGCAGTTATCATAAATACAAACAACGCTCTCGTTGACAACTTCAATATAAAAAGCCGTATATATTAAAATAAATAATAAAATTACAAACGGTAAAAACAAGACTATTTTTATCCATATAGGAAACATTGCCACCGTTTTTGCCAACTTTGCCAACTTAAAGGCTTTTTTTGCGGCATCTTTGCCTTCCATTCTATTCACCTCCTGTGCAAATATCTCAGAAATTATACCAACTTTCTTATGATTATCAATAAAAAAAGGCGGCAAAAAGCCACCTTTACTCTTCCTCTTCTTCTTCTGCCATGATTTCTGCAATGATATCTTCTAACAGTTCTTTTTCACTTGGGTCGGTTGAACAAAGAACATGTTCTAGTTCGTGAGAGACCACGCTTACTGCCGTATGGTTTCCGCTTGCGAAAATCAAAGCTTCACCCTTAGCTGCATTACGCACGACGTTCATTTCACTTTCACTGAGACCAAACATTTTGGCGACGAACTGCACATCGTTGGGATGTTGACGAAGTAATACTTGCATCGATGTATTCCCAATTATTTGTTCTCCGTCATTCGCTAGAAAATCACGAGCTTGTTGGGAAATCATGGTAAGTCCTGCGTAAAATTTTCTCGCGGTCTTCGCCACACGTACAAGGAATTCAGCGGATTGAGGATTATTCATCATCATCCACGCTTCATCTACGATAAGCAAACGTCTCGATTTATCACCTGATTTGATTTTCCCCCATAAGAACTCAAGTACGATAAACATGGCTACGTCTCCAAGTTCTTTTTCCATTTCACTAATATCAAATACAAGGAAAGGGGAGTTTGGATTTACATTTGATTCACCGTTAAATAAATCTAGGAACCCATTAATATACGGGTCTAAATCATCAGCAATTTGTGTTCCTTCTTCATAACGTCGAAGTGCTTTTTCAAGGTCAGTTAACGTAGGCATCTTTTTACGGCTACCTTTCATTACAAACACTTCATCATCCGTTACATATTCATCTGACACAATGGAATTTTTCTCACGGGTAATGTTAAAGCGACGATACGTATCTTCTAGAGCATTTAATAGCACTTTACGTTCACGTGAGGTTAATTTACGTTTCATCATAACCTCTACGATGGCATATACATCTAGAATTTTTTGGGTTAAGAAGTTTTTCCCGTCTTCTTCTTCCTCTGAGCTAGCTTGTAAATCAAGTGGATTAATTCTGTCATCACTGTTGGATGATAACTTAATATATTGACCACCTAGTACTTCAGCGATACGCTTGTACTCTCCTTGAGGGTCAATAATCATCACTTTTGTACCAAGCGCCATATAACGAATAGCTTCTAATTTAACAAAATAGGATTTCCCTGCCCCTGATGTTGCCAAAATAACAGAGTTATAGTTATTTAATTGGAATCTATCAAACATAACTAACGAACCATTAATTAAGTTAATACCATATAGAATTGGTAAACCTGACATGTCCGTTAATTCAGCTGATACAAAGGGGAAACAAGTAGCTAAACTTGAGGAATCAAAATTGCGTCGGAACCGAAGTCGGTCATCACAAAGGGGAAGGACGGAGTGAAATGCTTGGTTTTGTTGATACATCGCAATACGTGTATTCATACCTACATTCCCGCACAAACTTTCAATTTCTTCTGTTACTTGGTCTAATTCATCAAGCGTTTTAGCATTAATGTTAATGTAAACAGATTGATAGAAGAACTTCTCTATCCCTTTTTGTAGCTTTTCACGCAATTCTTCAGCATCTTCAAGAGCTGCTTCAATTGCAATATCTGTAATCTTACCGCGTTCTTCGTCCATTCGTTGAGTGGAAATGTATTGGGAAATTTTTCGGTTGAGGGTTTTAATAACTTTATTTGTAGCGATAGGTTCGATGTGCATGGAGATATCAATGTTGGCACCGTAGGAGTATAAGCGGTTCAACCAACCAATATGAGCAGTACGGGGATAACCCGTAATCATAATGCTTCGGAGGAAGCGAGGACCTACTTGAATGTATGTAGGTTCACTAACAATAGCATCAGGTGCTAAATAATCATTAATTCGACGCATTCCTTTATCAACAACATCTCGTTCTCGTTTATCAATTGAATGGTCTCCTGAGGTAATTTTACTTATATCAATTCTTTCCATTAACGACCCACTCTCCTTCCTGCTTTAACACGTAACGTTGTATAATCAGAAGGGTCTTTTCCGTTTAATGATTGATGAACTACACGTTCTTTGTTGTAAGATGCATATAGAAGTTCAGCTAATTCACTATCATTTAGCATGTACGGATTAATATCAAACTGTCGGAACATACGTTCAACCGAATTCGCACGCATAAACAACTGTTTTCGTGCTTTTTCAAAACGTTTTTCTTCTTCTAAAATGCTCACTTTGTCATCAGGGGCTACTTGTCCTTTTTTCAATTTCTTTTTCGCTTTTTCGTTTTCTTTTAATTGCTTTTTCTTTGTATCACTCGTTGCATAAACTGTTTTTACTTCACGCTCTTCATCATAAGGAATAATGACATAAAAACGTTTGGTTAAAATGGTTCGTTCATTAATTAACTGAGCTAAAAATCCATTAAATTCACTGATAAGACGTTTATTTAAACGGTTTGGCGTCTCCGCTTCTTTCTGGTCTAACAGCTTACGATAATCGGTAATATCAACCGTACGTGACTGTTGAAGAATTTGGAAAGGGAACTCAATTCCGTTTAGAATTTGGCGATATTGAGACAACACGATATCTTGTTCGTCTACTTCCATTAATTCAATATTTACACTTGGAATTTCAATAGCTACACGGTATCCACCGTTTTTAAGTTTCATCACATTGCTTCTGACGTATTCAACAGGAATAATATCTTGAGTTGTTGGTACATATTTCTCTTTGTCTTCGTTTGACTTTTTCTTATTTTTCATAAATTCATAGGCAAACAGAAGTACAACAAAAAATAGAACAACTCCTCCTACTATAAAAAGAATATCCATTATGCCACCTCCTCAGATGGGTCTTCATCGATTAGAAACGCTAATTTTTCCTGTTCTTCTTCATATTCACTTGTTAAATTATCTGTTCGATACAGATATAACTTCGGCATAGATATGTAAGAGATATAGACAAAGAAAAATTCATATACTGGAATGTTATATTTCTTCTTATACATCAAATACACCGTTAAAATTGCTAAAGGTACATCTAAAATCAGGGCAATCACTAAATGTGGAATAACCGCAATCATAAAGAGAATTAGCATAATTCCACCCCCCATGACACCTGCTTGGGGGATGGTCAAACTACCAATTCTATCGCTTTGATTCATTTCTTGTGGAATGATAAACTCCCTATCCATCTTTTTACCTCCTTTTAATAATTTTTCTAGTTTTTAATTCGCAAATTTTCGCACCTCTAATGGGGCAAATCACCGTAGTGACCCACCCTCAGAGATTTCTATAAATGTTCGCCTTCGTTTTCTTTTTCTTTTTGACGTTTATTAAAGCGTTTTTTATGTTGTTGAATTTCTTTTTGTTGTTGTTTTTTATATCGATTATTTGGTCGATGTTCAGGTTCTCTTTCATAAGTAGTTTCTTCTTCTTTTTCATATCTGCGAGTAGGTTCTGCTTCTTTTTTATAAGTAGGCTTTGTTTCTTTTTTATAAACAGGTTCTACTTCTTTTACAGGAGCAGGCTCTACTTCTTTTTTATGCGTATTGTTATTAGTCAATGTAGTATTCGTTGTGTTTATAGACCCACTAAATGTAGGCTGAGAAGAAACAATCGGTGGTATACTAGATTCGCTTTTCTTGTTAGTATCTGCTTTGGTTTTAGAAGGCTTACGTTGCTTATCGGTACTTTCTTTTTTCTTCTGATTTGTACTCTTGAATCTGTCATCTTCAAGACTAGATGGTCCTTGCAATGACATTTCAACCTCTTCGTCTGTTAATCTTCTATTATCACGTGGGGTAATTAAATGTTCATTACCACCACCATTAAAGATAGTCGGAGTAACAGTTGAATGGGTAGGGGATTCAGAATCGTTTTCATCAGATTTTTTAGAACCTTTAGAATGAGTCGCGTCCTTTGTAACAGAAGAAGAATTGTCATCTCCAAGAGCCGCAGTGCCTCTTAATACCTCTTCGTCTGTTAGACGGTCTTCTTGCCCGTTAGATGTCGAATGCTGATTAGCAATTCCACCATTTAATATTGGTGGCACACCTACTGGATTTAAGATAGGAGACTGACTATTCTTAGATTGCGTACCGTTTCCGCTTTTCTTTTTATTAGAGGTGCTTGTTACTTTTTTGAATCTCCGTTTCCTTTCTTAGAACTTTTCTTTTGTTTGTCTCCACTTCCACCGTCGCCTCCGCCTTTTGGTGGTAAGTCGTCAGATGTCGTTGGTTTTTTATCAAATTGTAAATCACGTCGAGGTAAACCGCTTTTTTCATAGATATTGTTCATAACAGGTCCTATAGTGCGGTCTTCTATTTTATTTTTAGTATCACGAATTTTAGATTTGAGTTTTTCTTTTTTCACCGCCATTGATGCACCCATGGCACTACCTGTTGCCATCGCTGCTAACTGTGCAGTTGCCACAGCGCCTCGTACGCCACCTTTAGCTTGATTTCCTTTAGCATTCGCAAGTTGGTCTTTCATATTAGCGGCGATTGCGTCTTTTTTAACACCAATTTTTTGACCAACATGTCTGTGCGTAGCTCCAATGGCTTTTCCAGTTTTATTGATGCCCGTACCTACAACAGAACCAGTTTTACCGAAGACACCTTTACCTGAGCCTGCACCTTTACCTGCAATACCTTTTCCAAGCCCCATTACAGTGTTTCCTCCTGCTTTAACAGTTCCTACGCCTGCTTTAGCAGTTCCTTTAACTGTGCCTCCTGCTGCACGAGTGATACCATGTCCAACTTTATTTGCCAATGAACCTGCAAGTCCACCTTGTTTGGCAAGTTTATTAGACATTTGTGAAAGTTTTCCACCTTTTGATGCCATTCCTAAACCAACACCTAAACCTGCTACAGCTCCAATAGTAGTTCCTGCAACAGCTGAGCTTGATTTTTTAACATGTCCACGGAAGTTTTTAGCAATTCCTTTCTCATCTCCGCCGTTGAATCCTGCACCAATAAGTCCTTTTGAAAAGCTTGGTACTTCAGCTAAGAAGAAAATAGAGGCATATACTAACATAGCTCGACCGAACCAAGAAACACCAATTGTTTCTCCAAAGTCACCGATGTTTCCAATGATGACCGATACCATAAGAAGCGCAAGAGCCATAAATAATTGCGAAAACACTTCATTAATGAAACTTTGCATCCATTTTTGTGTTTTATCCATGGTATTAGGTAAAGCACCTAGCATTACCATAAATGGTCCAACAATTGCGCCTAAGAAAATGCGCAATAGACGTAAATACCACCAAGTAATGATGCGAAGCATCGGAACAAGCGCAATAATTGCCATGATGAATGCGAGTATCAACAGTAATAAACTTTTTCCAATTGATTCACCTGTAAATAAGGAATGGAATAACGCTGTGAACGTTCCCATTAGAATTTCAGATGTATTTCCATCAATTTTATCGAATTTGAATTGTAAATTTGATAGGTTATACACAAGAACGTTGTTTAAATTTAATACATCTTGCATTAACCATGGTAAATAATTAACCACTAAAATACAGAAAAATAAACGAATTGCAAATTTAACAGGGTCCATGTTTTGATAACCTGTTGTAAACATCAACGCAAAGAATGCGATGATAACAATGGTAAATGTAAAAGCGATTTGTTGTGTAATGTGAACAAGACTCATAATGTATGGATTATCCGTGATATTTAATGTTCTTGAGATGTTTAAGAATTGTGCAACCACACTTAAGTCATTTCCTTCACAATCAGTACCAAACAAATGTCCTTCAAAATCGTTGGCGAAGTTTTTAAACGTTTGAGCCATTTCATTTCCGACTTTGTCTTTATATTCACCCATAGTGAAGGCGAGCTTTTCCACCAAACTTGCATCACCGTCGTCTGTTGTGCTTGCTTGCGCCTCTGACTGGCTTTTAATTTTCGGTTCTCCGACTGATTCTTTCATTTCTTTTTTGACTTCTTCAATATTACATGCCCCAAACGTTTGAACATCTGCTTTTGTAAATAAACCAGGAGATGAAATCAGTACTTGTGTTCCAGCTTTTTTAACAGATTTGGAATCTAAACTTGCTAGCTTTCCCCAAGTGATATCCGTGTGCGTCCAAAACCATCCTTCTGTATATCCTGCAGTAGCATCAGGATATGGCAGGTCAGGTAAATCGAAAGACAAACCAGCGTCTTTGTATTTAGTTGTGATTTTATCAATCTCATCTTTGTATTTTTTGTTGGCTTTTTTAACAGCTTCTTTTTGAGCATATTGCACAATACAATTGTACGAATTCATACTTTCTATAAGTCCATCCTTTGTACATTGTTTTCCATCAAGCCATTTTTGGAAATTATCGTCTTTGGCAGGTATTTCAGTATTTACCCAATTATCTGTTTCTTTTTTTACATAATCAGTATATGTTTTATAAAATGCCTCTCCCTCTTTTTTTACACTTGCTGCGTCAGCAAAAGCGGTGTGAGGGAGAGCGAAAAATACAGCAACAATAGACAATAAAAATAAAGATATAATATGTTTTTTCATGCTTTCCCTCCTTTATAATGTTGAAAATGCATCAAATAAACCTAAAATGTTATAACTAGAGAATGCTATTAGCATTCCAATTCCCGCTTTGAGTAGCGTGTTTTTTGCCATCTCTATTTTGTAAGGGTCTCCTTCAGAGGCTGTATATTGAAACCCTGAGTACACAACCATGATAAACGCTAAACCTGTCGCAAGAACAACAATCGTATAAGCAAAAGCTTTCATCGCTTTATTAATTGTTCCTACGTTTTTCTCAGCATTGGTACTCTTCGCTTTGTCATTAACTGACTTGCATGCTTGTGATTTTGCATCGTAGTATTCGCCTAGTTTACACACTGCATCTACCTCCGTTTTTACGCCTAATACGAAAAAAACGGAGGTAAGAGAGATGATAGCTATAAGCAACAGCTTAATCATCTTTTTCATAATCTCTCCCTCCCTTTTTATGAGAAAAGTATTTCTATTATTCTATTATGGTTTAGCTACCAACTGTACCGTCTGCACCAGCTGCACCCATGAACAGTTTCATAACTACGAATGCCATCATAACGATTAACATACCGATACCTGCAAATAGGATTTGGCTTTTAGCTGTTTCAGTTTGGCGTGGGTCACCTTGTGATGTAACATATTTAAAACCGCCATAGATTACGAAAAGTAACGCTATACCCACGACTACGCCTGATAAAGTAGCACCAAATTTGTAAATTTGTTTATTTACATCTTTACCTGCTGTTTTACAATCATCAGGTAATGTAGAACCATCACCAGGGTCACACGCAAAAGCGGTACCACTTGGAATAATTGCAGTTACGTTTGTTAGAGCAAACGAGAATACCATTAAAAACATAAGAAATAATTTAGACATTTTTTTCATTAGAATTCAACCTCCTTTTTAACTTCGATGAAATTCTACCTTTTTTTGGTAAAAAGGCAACAAAAAAATTTGTTTTTTTTACAACCCCATTTTTTCTCTTACTGATTCCATTTCTTTTTCCAATTCTCTTAATTCAAATTTCGCTTGTAAGTCACCATTAAAATCTAGAAGATGTTCACGTATCATTTCTGCACGTTCTTCCAAATCACGTAAATATGATTTTTGCTCTTCAAATTCTTTAGGCGAAATAATAGTTTCATAAGACACTTTTGTCACAAATAAATACATGAGAACTAAAATAACAATTGGAAAAATAAACTGAATGCCTAAGAAATAAATCACAGGAATTGAAAAGATAATAGAAAAGATAAGAATCATTTTTAGCAATGGTTTGTTTTGCAAAAGGTTTTTCATTGACAGCACCTCGCAAAATATAAAATAAATCCAAACTTTGTCAAATAATTCAACCATTTCATATAGAGCCTAAAGAAGTTCCTTTAGGTTGACAGCATTATATATAAAAAAAAACGTTTGTGTAGTTTTTTTATTCTTTTTTTACTTTCTTGACACGCCCCGCATATACAGTACATGAAAAAAGCTTTGGGAGAACCCAAAGCCTTTGCTTTTTTACTATGTGAATGTACTTATTATTAAAAAGATGCTCAAAAAAAAATAGATAGTTCGAGTAACTTAGTTAGGTATCTTTACACATTCCAAATACTTCTCTTATCCTTTAAAAATAGACGCGTAAATAATTGCCTCATATCTTCGCTAATCGTCCAAGTTTCTTCCATATTATTAATTTTGACTATCACTATCTCTGTTTGTTTGGGTTATGTTCCTAGACAAGAAAAAAAAGAGCTAGGCTAAAAAATTAGCGGTAGCTCCTTGGGCTCTCTTTAAATATCTAAATTTTTCTTGATTTGTTGTCTCTTTTTAGACGTTGAATCGTTTAAATCTTTTTCCATTTGTTTTTTATATGCCTCTTCATTATAAAATGCTCCAGACAAAGTTGGTTCACCTTGGAAAAGAGGTGATTTAGTAGTAGGTGATTCTTTTTTAGAATCTTCCTGTTTTTCTTTAATTTCTTCAATATGTTGTACTGGTTTGACTGTTTCTTCTTTTTGTACAGATGAAGTCTTTTGATTTGATTTCACGTACTTAATAGCTACTACAATTACTACTGCTGATACAAGTACAAATCGGAACATGTGGTCAGTAAATGCTACAGGTGAATAAAGAAAAATAAATTTGTTTCCAAAACTTAAATTTACGCTTTTAGCTACTAAAAAGTTTAAAACCCAGTTGATTCCCATGATATATGTAATAAAGTTTGTGCTGATGACTGTAGTGATAAGTTTTTTAATTTTTACAATATACATTCCTGCTACAACAATAATACCGAAAATCATTCCGAACATGCAGTACCCAACAAAAAATCCGAAAAATCCCCATGCAATTTGGTTAAGGTTGAAATTTGGCGCTTTAAATTTCCACTTTAAAAATTGAATAGTATTTTCATTCATTCTGATAGTTTTTTCTGCATATGAACTTGCAGTAATAAATAATTGTGCCATAAGTAATACAAAAATTTGTCCCGCTACTTCTTTACCAAGCATAATACTGCCTTGAAGAGTAAAAAGATACGGTAAACATAAGAAAACTAATACTTTGTCAAACTTGCGTAAACCTGCTGTTGCAAGCATACTTTCTTTCTTTTTTGGTTTGTTTTGTTCCATTGGTTCGTTCCCCTTTGTGTTGTTTTGTTGTTGTTGCATAATATGCAACTCCTCTCAATGAATTTGTATGTTCGCGATTAATTATACACATATTTCCATTTTATATAGAAAAAATTTACTTTTTTTCACCTTTTTCTTTACATTTCACCTTTTTTCATTACAACAAAATCATAACTAGCTATACCGCTTATATTTTCCATTCAAATGATTGAAAAAAAAAGGTTTCATATTAAGATAAGTTGGAGTGAGGTGAAATTATATGAAAATCCTTTTAGCAACAGGCGTTGAATCACTAGATATGACACTATCAGAGCGTGTGAAAAACGTCGATTTTGTCGATTCTGTTCTTTATAAAGAAGCTATTGAAGAGGCAATTGACAAGAGAAAACCTGATATCGTCATCTTATCTGAATTACTTCAAGGGGTAACCCCAACACGTGAGTTAATTTTAACTCTTCGTACACGTTATCCGAAAGTACGTATCATCTTCTTGTTATCAGAAGAAAACCCCGAAGAAGAAGCGTTTTTATACCACTGGATGATTTTTGATGTATTCTCAGGCGAGTTTACCATTCCACAGCTTGAAAAACGTATATTTCAAAAAACAGAATTCCATGAAATTTCAGGTCGAATCAAAACGCTAGAAGCGTATATGAAAGACCCTAGCTTAACAGGGGAGAAACCTGATATTCGTGGTCTAACTCGCATGAAACGCGGGGGAGTAGTAGAAGCTCCTAATGCATCTGCTACAGAGCTTTATCAAGAATTAGTCGCATTTTGGTCTGTACATGACAACGTAGGTCGTTCATTTTCAGCTATTAATACATCTTTGTTATTAGCTTCTAATCGTGATTTAAAAGTATTACTATTAGACTTGAATTTAGACAATCCTAGTTTTCAACTGCAGTTCGGATTTGCCGACGCTAACCGAAACTTAGGGGCTATTTTCCAAGACTATCACAATGGTGACGAAGAAGTGACCAAAGATGAATTAAAACGATACCTCGTTGTTCACCCCGATTACCCTAATCTGCATGTCCTACCAGGAAACATCCTTCGTTTAAAGAATCCCCCAGTTGAAGGATTAATTAAATTGTTTGATTCCATTATTAATGCGGCCAAAGAAAGCAACTATACAACCATCTTAGTGGACACTGGAACAGACATTCACAACGAGTTTAATGTTCATGTGTTACAAACTGCGACAAATATCTTGCTTCATGTAAACGAAAGCCCAGGTAGTGCATATGCGGCCAAACGCATGTTTGACACAAAAATTGGACCATTTATTGAAAAGCTAATCGATAAAGAAAAAATTAATGTGGTCGTTACTCAATCCCACGAAGACACGATGCTTAATTTCCGAACCGCTCTTCAACACACCCTTGAACGTCATGTGAAGGCAACTATCCCATATTATGATGAAGTTCGCACAAGTATCTTTAAAGCAGAACCGCTCATTGCTAATAAACCACCTGAGGACATTTACAATGCCTTTGTTTATATCTGTAATCTAATTCACACAAACTTGTTTTCAGCACCTATCACCATCAACAAGAAGAAGAAAAAGAAAAAGGAGAAAAAACCAAATGGTTTATTCGGAGGCGGAGCGAAAAAATAAAAAAAGAAACGGAGTCTCCGTTTCTTTTTTTGACCAATGCTTATAAGCGAATCATTAATTGATAGATATCTTCCATCTCTTTAATAAATTTTTCTTCTAGCTGTTTTTTGGTTGCACCAATTAACCAGTTAATTGCTTTTAATTTCATTTCATCCGCTACTTCTTCACTTGTATGTGGCACCATACCATAAATCTTTTCACCGTTGTTATAATCTTTCTCAGATGTTCCATAAACCAAAGGAAAAACTTCACCAATCTCTCCTTGAATGAAAACATTTACGTCTAACACTTTGATATGGTAGGCGTCTCGTTCAATACGTCCTACAATGTAACGTGCATCACGTATGGTTGCACCTAAAACATCTTTTTCCTCTACCGTTTCAATTCCCATAGCTTCATCTACCAAAATACCGAATTCTTTTCCGTTCTCTTTTTTTAGAATGACAATGCGTGTATCAGGTGTCACAGTAGTTTGACGGAAGTTCTTAGATGTCATTGAGTACAAATCCAAAACAGGAATTTTTTTATCTCGCCATTTTACAATGGTAATTTCACTAATCGTCGATTTTACCAACTCACGTAAACGACAAACTTCAGTTACCTCATCTAATGGAACGCCACAAGTTTGATTAAATAATTTAAAGACTACAAATTGCTTCATTTTATCGTACCCTCCATAAAATTTCTCATGTTATCTCTTTATACATATCGAATTTTTAATCTAAATCCTCTACGGACTTCCTTCGGTATTTCACAAAAATAAGCATATTTTTTCATAATTAAAATAAAAGATATGTTTTTCATTATTTATGATATAATGGAGCATGGATTTTCTTACTGAAATGGATAATCAAAAGGAGTACAACTATGAATCACTTATCGCATCAAAACGTTTTAGCCGTCTTATTGCAAAAAGAACAAAATATTCGCCAACTATTTCTCCATTATCGTAAAAGGGAAATTACATATAACGAGTCATTCCGCTTAGAATCTCTTTCTTTACGCATCATTCCTACAGCTATAGAAGAAGTCGTTAATCTCTCATTTTCACTTCATATAGAAATAACCAATACAAACAGTGGTACACATAAAAAAGAAGAGATAATTCAAACAAACACGCTTTTGCGCGTCACGCATCATAGGGATTTCGAAGTATTCATTCAAGCTGCTAATCTTTATTTGTCCGATTTAGGTCAATCAGTTTATCAAAATTGGCGCTCGATGACCAAAGTGTTATTAGAAGATATTTTCTTTTATCAAAAAGAGGATGTTCACTTGTTCTATTGGTTTCACGAAAAGCAAGAAGCATATGTATGGGTACAATCGTATGCAGATATCGAAAGACTTGTTGGAACCAACGAAGGGTCTATTCGTAAAATTACGTTTAATCCTGATACACATAAACAGTTTCAACAGCAAATTAAAACATCTTCAAAAGCAAACGAATCTGACCTTTATCTAGCAAGAAGAGAAGGGAACCTTTTATCACCTGTGTTATTACAAGAACGATTGCACCAAGAAAATCGTTGTGCAACTATAAAAAGTAAAATGTTAGATGTTATTAAAAGTTCGTAAACGCAAAAAAGAAGAGATATTCTCTTCTTTTTTTCATTTAATAGCACTTTTATTTATTCCATTAGGAGAGCGAACTAAACCGTTTTTTATACGGAATCATTTTCTTTTTAAAGTAATCAAGTTTTTCGTTAGCCATTTTGACATGAAGATACGATTCATTACAATAATCTTTTTTATACTGTTTAAAAACCTCATTTTGCTTTCTGTATTCCTCTACTTTATAGTAGACTTCTGTATATTTTCCAACAAGCAAAATATATGTTTCCTGTTCTTCTGCAGACATTTTTTTGAATTCCTTGTCAGTTAAGTAGATATCGTTTACATCATTCATCTTCCATTCTCCTTTTCACTGTGTGTACTCGCTTTATTTAATTATACTAAAAAATAGGTAATTTGTTTTTTTCTGTTCTTTTTATTTACTTTTTCATTCTTTTTCTCTAGTATGAACACACTTTTATCAAAAAGAAGAGGGGTGTAACAATGAAAAAAATAAAAAAAGAACTTCTGCTAGTTGTACTTCCCCTTTGTTTATTCTTCTACTTTATGGGGTTTCAAAAGTATACGTATACCGAGACCATGAAAGAAAGCAATGCGGGCTATATTCATATTTTAAATGAAAAGAAGGTCTCTTATACAGCTACCTATAGAAAAGACTGTAAGCCTATGACTTCCAAGCGTTGTATCAGAACATATAATTATCATGTTTCTCTTCCTGCGTATGTTTATCTTAAAATGCAATACTACGCTTACTACTAAAAAGCTATCACAAGAAGTGGTAGTTTTTTAGTTGGGAAGCTATGTGTTTCTTCTTTAGAGCTCTTATACTTAAAATAAAAAGGAGAAACATCTATATGAAAATTTCAAAATGGAAACGATTTAAAAAATTGTGGGTAGACAAATCCTATTACGAATCCCTCTTCTTTGCTAGTGCAATTTCTTTTATAGTTCCTTTTTTACTTTGTCCAATCAGTATCATGAACACCTTATCTTTTTCTATCATTTTTACTTCTTCTTTGTTTATTTTAGCAATTATTTTAACAATAGCGTGCATCAAGGCAGATGAAGAAGCGGAACAACAGGAACAACAGCCCTCATACGCAAACCAATCACGACAAGAGATAAATGATTCTGAATTGAACGCTATACACTTAAAGAAATTTTTAGCATTCTCACAATCTATTGACTTACCCGATGAGACTATTCAAAGCGCTTTATCTCACGTTCTGCTAACCCTAGTTAAAGTTTGCGAAAATGATTCATTAAATAACATAGATTATCATTACGTGTACGAAACGTTACCTCAGGATTTGCAGAAAACACTTTCTCTTTATCTTCAGCTCAGCCCCCGTCATCAAGAAGAAGAAAAGCAGGCGTTACTTGACCTTCTACATCAAAAAGCAAACTTGTTACAACAGAAATACATTACCAAACAAGAAGAAGCTGTTAAGAAGGAATTCCAAAAACAAATCCAATTAACATATCAGCGGGATGTGTCTTCATAAGTAAACATCTCTAGTGATTTGTAGAAAGGAGGCGGTATAATAGTGAACTCTTTTTGGAATCGTATAAAAAAAAGGTGGAAAGCGTGGGGAAGGGAACACAAGAAAGCGATGACAATTATAAAATTTTTCCCCGTAAGCTTGGGTTTACCGTTTGTATGGGCTATTATTCTCATGTCTACAGGTAAGATAGCAGAGAGCTGGTTTTTCTTTTTGTTATGTGGAGGACTTCTTAACTTTTTTGTTATTTGTGAAGTTCTTTCGAGTCATAAACAAGAGACCGATTCATCTTTTTCTTCAAAAAAGAAAAGCTCTAATCCGCAGTCACCGTTTGTCGAGTTTTTCCTATTACTATACGGCATAAAAGAAGATAAGGAATTACTGAAAGAAGGACAAATTCTACTAGATAATTTGCTAACGGTTCTTTATTATGAGGAAACAGACGAAAACACCCGACTTCTTATGTATGAAGTATGCGATGAGACAAATAAACTCTTTCGATGCTACAGTAATTCTCTTACATTAAAAGAATACTCAGTTCCCACCACTCATTTGCGGGAAGAGTTACTGGATTCTCTTCGTACCACTAACGAGCAGGTCCCATCTTTTATGCCAAGAAAAGAAGAAATAGAGCTTACGGAAGACATTACTCTGCAGTTAGTTGAAAAAATGAACGCTTTCCGTCGACAAACATACGAGTTTGGAACAGAAGGGAAGGGGACAATATGAAAAAAGTTTTTAAAAAACTAAAAGACATTTTTTATAATGAATACTTTTATCCAATATGGCTTCCATCCGTGCTCGCTGGCTTGATTGGTTCGGTAACTGTGAGCGGTGTTTCCTTTTGGTTATGGTTCATACCAGGAACTTTATTATCTCTTTTATTAACACTCCTTTATTATGTTTCAAGCAAAGAGTCGAACCATCGTCACAAGACTTCCACTTCTTTCGAGTTTCAAGACATCTTTGCGACTCATACAATTGACAAAGACCTGCAGAATGCATACGTTACCTTTGAACAACTACTAGTAGAACATAGTGCCAATTCTCTTCAAACCAGTACTCCCAACGAACCAAGCATATTAGCGGAAATCGTTCAGTTATTTGAGCAACTATCTCCATCTGAGAAAAGTATCTTTAAACCCAAAATTCTTCAGTTAATAGAAGAAAAATCAAAAGAAGTAGAACAAAATTACACTTTTCATAAAGAAGAGGAACGAAAAAAAGATTTTCAATTTCAAATGCGTGTGTTAAAACAACATTTACAAGAATAAAAGGAGAAACATTTATGGAAAAACGAATGCAATTTAAAAAATGGTTATTCCATCCTTCTACCCAAAACGAAATATTAGATGGATTAGGGATGAGTGTATTAGTTGGTACCGTCGTAGGCTTATTATATTTCCCTTTCTTTAACGTCGCTTTACTGTTAGGAATTTCATTTGCCTTTACGATGTTTATGACCACGTATCTATTAGATGCAATATTCAACTCTTTTCATGAAAAAAAATTATCTAACCATACACATATTCCTTTTCTCTAAATACAAACACTATCTATGAAACATAATATCCTATCCCACATAGCTAAGCTTAAAAATGAGAGCCTTCTCGACAGAGACGAAAAAAAGAGACCTTCTTATTGTTTTAATTTAATAAGAAAGGTCTCTTTTTAATTTTCTCTTACAATTTGTTTCTCATTTCCCGTAGGTCATAAGGGCTTTAGCTACTCCATTTTCATTATTTGAGGAAGTGACTACATTACATAGTTGTTTAATAGCATCGTCTGCATTCCCCATAGCGATGGACAATCCTGCTTTTTGAAACATAGGAATGTCATTATAGTTATCACCAATTGCTACTGTATTTTTCAATGAGATGCCCAAGTGATTAGCCATTGTTTCAATTCCAAATCCTTTATCTCCATGCTTATGCATCACTTCTAAGTTGAACGGAGCGGATGTTGTAACCCCAACAAGAGGAATACGTTCCATTTCCATCTTTAGTTTCTCTTTCTTCGTAGGTTCAAGGGTAAGCACAAAAAACTTTTGAATTGTGAGTACGTTATCCAAAAGGTCTTTAATGTCATGAAACTCATGTAAATCTTGATAACTCGGAGGATGTTCAAGCATACGCTGAAAATCATCATGTTTGGTAAAGTCAGAAGGGATGGCTCCTAGTTTCACTATCCGTTGTACTCTCTCATCCCACGAAAGCGGAACATAAATCCCTTTACTTGTATATAAACGATAAGGCATATGATATTTATCTAAGTAAGTAGCAACATCTGTGACTTGCTCATTGGATAAATTGATTTCATCTAGCAACATACCATTATGATACACTACTGTTCCGTTGCTTGCTGCAAACGGACAATGAATTCCTTCCTCTTTCATGAGCGTTAGAATTGATTCAGGAGCACGTCCTGAACATATCATGACTACATGCCCTTGTTGCTGCACATATTGAATGGCTTCGTTTGTTTCTCTCGTTAACCGATGGTCGCTTGTTAACAGTGTCCCATCGATATCAATAGCAAATAATTTTTTCATCGTTATCCTTCTTTCTAATTTTACAATTTTTCTATATTTTTGAATCCGTTTTCTTTTCAATGTCAAATCTTTATGGAATATCCTTTTTCATTATTAAAAAGGGCATAAACCAAGGTTTTTCATAAAATCCATATACTTGCTAACGCATTTCACCACACAAAAAACCTCATGTATAAAACACACGAGGTTTTTTGGTTTTACAGCCCACATTTCAGCTGTGCATTACAGTTCGTACACGTGTTGCAACCGCCAATTTCTTCTACCGTTCCTTGACGACAAACAGGGCATGTGTTTCCTACTTCAGAACCAATCGTTACGCTTGTTGAGCGAAGGTCCATAACTTGGTCTAGTACAACAACACGGCTGTTTTCTTTGACTTCTTCTTTTGTCTCAACGTCATCAAACGAATTTTCTTCCGCTTTTAACGTTAATACCTGTGCATCACGGCTACCATCTACATAAACCGTACCGCCTTTTGCTCCACCTTTGTATAAGCGTTGGTAAATTGCTTCAACTTGTTCTACTTTGTATCCGCGAGGTGCGTTTACTGTTTTAGAAATAGATGAATCAATCCAACGTTGGATAACACATTGTGTATCCGCATGTTCTTCAGGAGATAATTCCATTGCAGATACAAACCAATCAGGAAGGTTATTAGGGTCTGCATCAGGATTTTTTTGTAAATACTCTTCTACAATACGAGCTTTCACTTCAATAAATTTACCTAATCGTCCGCTACGGAAATAAGTAAATGCGAAGTATGGTTCTAAACCTGTTGAAACGCCCGCCATTGTTCCTGTACTTCCAGTTGGAGCAATTGTTAACAAGTGAGAGTTACGGATACCATATTTTAAGACATCTTGACGAATATCTTCTGGCATGTTTTTCATAAATCCACTATTAATGAAGTTTTGACGTAATTCTTTTGTTTCTGCATGGTCACGACCAATTAAGAAAGGGAACGAACCTTTTTCTTTCGCTAATTCAATAGACTCACGATAAGCCGTTGTTGCAATGGTTTCAAATACTTTATCTACTAAAGCATTTCCTTCTTTAGAACCGTAACGAGTTTCACAGTAAATTAATAAATCATGTAGTCCCATTACACCTAATCCAACACGACGTTCACCAAGAGCTTGTTTCTTGTTTTCTTCTAAGAAATAAGGTGTTGCATCAATGACATTATCCTGTAATCGGACGCCCACGCGAACGGTATTTTTTAATTTTTCAAAGTTTACCGTTTTGGTAGCTTTATCAGCCATTTCAGCTAAGTTGACCGCAGATAAATTGCAGACACTGTAAGGTGCAAGAGGTTGCTCACCACATGGGTTTGTCGCAACAACGCTTTGACCGTAAGCTTTTGCGTTTGTTTTGTCATTCGCATTATCAATAAAGAATACACCTGGTTCCGCAGAATAGGTTCCGCAAATGTTAATTAAATTCCATAAATCTTTTGCACGGACTTTTCGGTACACTTTTACCGCATAGCCCATTGCTTCCCATTCACGTACATCGCCAATATCATGCCATTTCTCGTCATATTGTTTCATTTGTTTGCTTGAATAACTTTCAATGTCAGGGAAACGCAACTCGTATTCTTCGTCGTTTTCAACAGCTTCCATAAATTCTTTTGTTAAACAAACAGAGATGTTTGCACCTGTTAAAAATTCGGGATTATGAACGGAGTAGGTACCTCCATCGCGAAGTTTTGCTTTTGCTTCTTGAATAACGCTTAGGTCAAAGCCACCAAGACCTTTAATGTTTTCATAGTTTGCAATGCTTGTATACATGGAATCTTCTTTTTCAGTTAATGGGGTGAATTTCAGCTTATCTTTAATTAATGAACGAATTTCTTTATCTTCCATCTGTTCTAATAGGTAGCGAAGGATTCGAGGATTTTGCATTTTGGAGATAATAAACTCAAAAATTGAAGGGTGCCAGTCGGCTAACATTATCATTTGCGCCCCTCTGCGACTCCCTCCTTGTTCGACAAGGTTAGTCAGCTTTGCAATATCGTCTAACCACGATACAGCTCCCGAGGATTTTCCGTTAACACCTTTAGCTAAGGCATTACGTGGACGAAGGGTAGAACCGTTTGTTCCTACACCGCCACCGCGACTCATAATTTCCATTACTTTTTTACGGTGGTCTGAAATACCTTCACGTGAATCTGGCACAAATGGCATTACGTAACAGTTGAAATACGTTACTTCTGATTCAGAACCAGCTCCATATAAAACACGACCTGCAGGGATAAAGCTCAAATCTTTTAAAATAGCATACATTTCTTCAAATAACTTTTGACGTTTTTCAGCCGATTTTTCAGGCGCGGAAAGAGCTGTTGCGTTTCGTTTTGCTACTTGCTCGTAATAAATTTCAAGAGGCTTGTCTACTTGGTTAAAGTGACGTGTAACTAGCCCTTTTTCCTGATTTTCAGGAGCTAACACACCTCGGAACTCTTCTTCTACTTCAATTACCACTGTTTGGTCTTCGTAGTTCACTTCTATAGCATATCCTAAACCACGAGCAGGAAACTTAGGGTCTTCTTGTACCGTTAAAACAAGTAAATCGCCTGCTTTAAGCGTCTTTTTCTCTAAGTCTTTAAAGGTATAGCGGTCCATGAAGACTAAACGAGATACACCACCATGAGTTGTTTTCATATCATCCGTAATTGGGTGAATGTTTGGAAATTCAGCAATATCCTTATTTAAACTTTCAATCAAAGTTCTACCATATGTCATAATAAAACTCCTCCTTTTCGTTAATTAGAAAGGTTGTAAACATATCAGAGTATAATAGCGAAAAAAATATATTTTTCGCTAAACAATACGTAAATCATACAATTATTTTTCCCCGAAAAACAAGGTTGAAGTAATTATATCAGAAAAAAATATATTTTTTGGTTAAAAATTGACTTATCTTCTTTTTTAAATATAGTGAAAAAACATTCTCGAAAGGGGGAATTATATGAATTCTAATTTATTCCAAGATGTTGATTTCTCGGGAGGCACGACGATTTCATTAATTGTGATTGGATTCATTGCAGTCATCACTTTTATTTATCTACTTTGGGTACTTTTTCAGAATGTGTTAGTTCGTAATTTAACCCAAAGTGGGGTATTGCTCGAAATTGTGCTTGAAAAAGACACGGAGACCACACCTGCCATGGTTGAACAAATGTGGTCTTCATTCTACAACGGTCTTTACTTACCGTGGTACAGACGAATTCTTCGTGCACAACCGTACCTCAGCTTTGAAATCAAATCAGAAAACGATAATAGCAAGAAAACAAAAGAAATTACATTTAACATTTGGGTTCCTACTCGTTACGCATCACTTGTAAAACAACGTATTTCTTCTCTTTATCACAACGCTCAAATTAATACTCTCGACCCAAACCAAGATTACATCCCAAGTCACGACAGCGATGTTCATATTATTGAAACTGCTGAAATGGGCTTGTCTGATGATAACGCATTTGCTATTAAGACGCTTCAAAACTTTGATGAAGACCCACTAAATGCGATTACCGCTGCCATGAGTGACATGGATAACCGTGAAATTGCGGTCGTTCAAGTTATGGCACGCCCGATGTCTAAAAAGTGGAGAAAAAATGCAACGCGTAAACTTCATCGTTTTGAGAAAACAGGACGAAAACCAACAAGATTACCTGAATGGACAAATGCTTTTACAAGTATTTTTGGCATATTCTTCCGCATCTTAGACGGATTAATTCAAGCATTATTCTTTAGTAAAAACGAAACAATGGTCGATACGAGCAGTTCTTCTATTGATAAAGACAACCAGCGACAAATGCTTGAAAAGGTATCACGTAACGCTTTTAGTTTCCAAGTTCGTATTTTAGTAGGTACACCATACGGACGCGAAGAAGCACAAGAACGTTTACGAAATATTATGGCTGCTTTTAAAGAACTAGACGGTCCGCATAACGGATTAAAAAAAGAAATCCTTCTTCGCAAAAACCGTACGCATTTTCGCATGAAAGACCGCTTCTTTAATGCTATTAATAACGATGATATTCTATCTACTCTTGAAATGGCAGGCTTCTGTCATTTACCGAATAAAAACAACTACACACAAAACTTGAAAAAAGTTCAATCCAAACGTGCTGAATTTTCAGCTGATATTGCTTCAGACAGTCCGTTTGCATACGCGATTGATAAATACGGTAACGAACAACCAATTGGGTTAGACCAAGATGGACGTATGCGTCATATCTATGTGAGCGGGATGACGGGGGTCGGGAAAAGTACAATCCTTGAGAACATGATAGCGAAGGATATCGAGGCAAACCGCGGCGTGGTCGTCATAGACCCTCACGGTGAGTTAGTCGATGAAATCCTTAAAAAAATCTCGACAAAACGCGAAGACGTCTTCGTACTTGACCCTGCTGATATGGCATTTCCATTTGGATTAAACCTCCTTGAGGTCAACTCTACAGACCCACTTCGAAAAGAATTGGAAAAAGTACTCGTAGTTGACGCCTACATCACAGCCATGAAACGTGTATTCGGAGAAGCTTCTATTGGGGCAAATACAGATGACTTATTCCGAATGAGTTGTTCTGCCATTCTCGACCATCCAGAAGGAGGAGGACTTCTTGAGATGCTACTCATGTTGACATCTGATGTGTATCGTTCACGCGTGTTAACATTCGTAAAAGACCCAATTGTACGTAACTATTGGGAAGAAGTATATCCTGCTCTTGCAGGACAAGGTAAATTCTTGGTACAAAATTTAAATGCTCCGTTGAATAAGATTCGTCGTTTCATTGCCAACCCATTAGTATCTAATATCATCTGTCAGCAACAATCTACATTGAATATTGCGGATGCAATCAATAACGGTTCTGTAATATTGGCACGTTTCTCCCGTGGAGATATGGGATTTGAGAATAGTGCACTTCTAGGAACCATGTTAATCAGTAAAATACAAATTGCAGCGATGCAACGCGTTAATATACCACAAAGCCAACGTGTACCTACGTATCTTTACGTAGATGAGTTTCAAAATTTCGGTACGCCAAGTTCTTCTATAAATGCTGTGGCATGAAAAGAAGAGATGTTTTTATCTAACTATTTGTTTGAGTCAACAGGTGAAAGCCCTGTTCTAGAGAAATAGCTCACCTCTCTAGCTATAAACCCCTGCATGCGTTATTACGCACATGTAATAAGGTGTGAAGTCAGGTAAGGTCGTAACCCATTGTGGTGCGGTAGTCCTTAAAAACTTCTCTATGATGACGTCAGGAAGTCATGTTGAAGCATCGTTAGAAACTCCCTCTAGGAAAGAGGTTATGGGAACGGAAAAGGGGTCGGAATTCTCTTTTCTGTACATCTGCTCAGCGGATGTAAACCAATCTGTTAGAGCTAATCACGATTGGTGAGTACCATCGGTGTAAAGTGACCATCTAAGGAGAAGTAAAAAAAGGGATAGAACAAATGGAACTTGGGAAGCTCCTATTCTTTAAGGAAATGTGAATCCGCTTGAGAAAATAGGAGTGGCAGCGGTCTCGTAGTAGTAATGAAGCAGGGTAATGCCTGTGGAGCGAAGGGGACTAGTCGGACTAGACACGTAGAAAGCTAGTTCGATGGAACGCCGTGTGCGGTGAAAGTCGCACGCACGGTGTGGAGTGGGGGAAAAGACAGAGATAATATCAAACTCTTACCTATCACTATTAGGAGATTCAGGTGGTGCAAAATCATTTGCTGAGATTCTATCGGAAGCAAGGAAGTACCGACTCGGGCTCATTATTGCCCATCAATTTGTAGAACAACTTAAACAAGCTGGTTCAAACTTCTTGATGGAAGCTATCTTCAACAACTGCGGAACAACCATCACTTTCCGTGTAGGTATGAGTGACGCACGGTTCTATGAGCAGATGTACTACGATAAAGATACCAATAAAGGATTTAAAGCTAACGACCTCGCCAATTTAGGGCGAGGGCAGGTTGTCATGCGGATAATGACAAAAGCAGGTATCCAATCACAACCTTTCCTTGCCCAAACATTTATGCCACTTGCTGAATCCGACAAAGCCAACTCCGAACTTATTCGAAAACGCTCTCGTCAAAAAATCGGTGTGCCACGTGAAATTGTCCGTGAAGACATCAAAAAACGTATGGCTATGGATACGCAAGTAGATGCTAAATCCTAATCTATAACCCTCTAAGTATTGCACTTAGAGGGTTGTTTTTTTTACCTTTTAAAACATCATAATAACAAAGTCCTTGTTTTTTTCGTTCTTATAAAGGAAGTGCCCCAAGATAGTTGTAATACGTAAAAGAACAAAAAATAGTTTTTGGGAGGTATTACACATGCAAGCTTATCATGCACACCCAACTTCAAAATTTAAATCTGCTAACGGGTATAATGAAGTATATAAATTAGAAAATATTGATTCAATCGAATTAAAGCGTTTAACCTACAGCGGAGGCTATGGAGACATTGCTCCATCTAGCGAAGAACGCATTATCGTGGTTAAAAAAGGAACAGGCGTTATTACGTTACAAGGGCAAAACCACTTGTTAGAAAACGGTTCTGTTCTTGAAATCCCATCTGCGCAATTAATTCAATTAAATGAAGAAGTAGGCGCACAAATTATTTTTTATATCGCAAGAGGAACAAAAGGAAATCATTCTATTGAGACTTCTTCGTTCCATTATAGCGGGAAGTTCCAAAGCATCGAACCTTCATCAAAAGACCGTCTTTTTATCGCACAAAAAGGTATGGCTTTTGCAGTCATTGGAAGTAAAACCGTTCGTGTTGAAGAGGGAACAGTATTAGAAATTCCTGCTAACGAAACTATCCAACTATCAAGCGCAACTATCGATTTCCAAGTTATCAGCACACGCTAATTTTACATTTAAATAGCTAATATCGTAATGAAAGGAATGACAAAACATTGTCATTCCTTTTTTCATTTGTAAAAGGGCTTTTTCTTTTTTTCAAAAAAGTGAACTTGTATCTCGACTAGACATGTGGAAAGGAGTTGAAACAATGACTAAAGTTCAAGTATTTGAAAAATATACGTCAATGGAAATTAATGATGTAGTTCGTTTAGCTAAAAATGGAGACAAGCTTGCCCTAAATTACATCATTACAACTTATACACCTGCTGTTCATCGTATTATCAACATCAAAAATTTCTTCACCGTTGGCGGGGGACGAGAAGACTTATGTCAGGAAGGTATTATCGGCATTTACAAAGCCATTACGGATTTCAAAGAAGAATATGTTGATAAAGAAGGGAAAGTGAAAAAGTCTAATTTCGATTCATTCGTCCAAGTATGTATTTTCCGCAACTTGGTTACCTCTATTAAATACTACACACGAAACAAACATATTCCACTCAACAGAAGTATTTCACTTAACAAATCCCTACCTGATAATGAGAATTTAACACTGATGGATATTCTCGGTTCCAGTAATGAGTTAGTTCAGAAGCTAGAGCTAGAATTTCAACCACCTGATGTCCAACTTGATTTGAAAGAGAAAAGAGAAAAAGAAGAGCGGGATTTGGCAAAAGTAATGAGCCAAAAAGAAGCTGCTATTTTTTATAATTATATAGAAGGCAAGAACTTTAAAGAAATTGAGAACTTACTAGGATACGATGTAAAAGCTATTGATAATGCAATTCAACGTGTACGTCGTAAAATCCGCAAACTCAAAAATAACGAAAAAATAAATACACGTAAAACACCAAAAGAAGACAACAAACTTCTTTAATCTTTTTCTAACCTCTGTTACTTTCGTCTGACGATAACAGGGGTTTTTTTGTATGGATGCTGTTCTTTTGCATTCTTGGTAGGGAGTCTTATATAATAATCCTAAGAAAATATTTACAAAAATAATTACGCTGCTTTTGCCAATATAAATGATGCTATAGGAGGTGTGTGGAATGGATAAAAAGACAATTAAATATTTTTGGTCTTTCTTTTCCCATTTAGAAATTGAAAATCAATATTTATTTTCTCGTAAGAATAACAAATGGACAGCCCATAAAATTTCAAAAAACGAAAAAGAACACAAAGGGTCACTGGATGTACAACAAATATGGTCAATTGCCGAAGAACTGAAAGATGCGGAAATTTATATTGTTCATAACCATCCATTCAATTATACTCCTGAACCTTCTAATCTCGACCGCGTGCAATACACGTATTTAAAATCTTTGTTAAATCTATGTGGAGTGTATATAACTGATTACCTAATTGTTTCGAATCAGGGTTACTATAGCTTTAAGGAAGCTAATCTTATAGAACCCAATTATTCGTCCATTTCATCAAATCGATACGCGCCAGCTGAGCGCATTACAATGCCAAACGTATCGTTACAAGTCCATATTGAGCAAGTCCAAGGAGATATGCTGTCTTTATTAGAAACCTATCCTGAGATGATATATTCAACTGAAAATCAGTACGGAACTACAGGGTGTTTTTCTCCCCTTTTTTTACTGCAACACGAACACCAACTTGAAAACAAATGTATTTTATTTATTAAAGAGATGAAGTACCAACATGAGTGGAATCGCATCAAAATGATTGACCGCTTATTGAACCCAATAGAAATTTACTTCATTCGAGATGAAACGTTCATTCCAGTAAAACTTGAAGGCATGATATAAAATAATAGAGGCAAACACACTTTCGATTTTAGAAAGTGTGTTTTTTTGCATTTTTTTAAAAATCGAGAAAGGATTATTTCATTTTTTTATTTATTGTGAAGTAGTAGCCTTAAATGAATGACTAATTATCGCACCAGTTGAAAGGGGGGAATACCTGTTTAAACAGGTATTTTTATATGGAAAACACCAAAAAAACATACGAAACGAAATTAAACGAAATTCAAGGATTTGTTGATTCATCTCGCACAGGTCTTGGTGGCGTTTTCGTAAAGAAAACCCAACTAAATCAACATTTCGACGAATTACAGGCGATTGTAAAAGAACAGATGGAAGCATCTAATGATATATTGGCACGTAAAGAAAGCTTAATCCAAGAAGGGGAAGCTGAAGCTCAAAAAATCATTGAAAAAACTCGTCGTGAAATTTTGAATCAAGACATGGTAATGGAAGCAAACGAATATGCCAATAATTTAGTAATCGAAACGCGTAGAGAAGCTGCAGAACATTTAAAAGAATCAAAAGAACAAAGCGAAACTATGCTTATTCACGCGCACGAATACTTAGAAAATGTCTTTACAGACATGGAAATAAAAGTAGACCAACATATTGAGTCACTAATTGAACAATTAAGTGCCATCAAATCTGTTATTGCTGAGAATCGAAACGAAATTCGTTATTCACTTCAACAACGTATGGAATCTTTAGAAAAAGCAACTGAAAAATTAACTAGTTAATGAAAAGAGACCGAACCATATTAAAATGTGGGACGGTCTCTTTTTTTTGCCCAACAAAATAGGAGAAAAAGGTTTTCATCCGTTCGGTTCGAAAAAAAACAAAGAGATTTATTGAGAAATTCCCTTTTTGTCCTTATAATGCTTCAGAATAACTAATTATATAAAGGTGGTGGTTTTGTGGATTACACAGAATATATCCTGCAAGAGCAAGGGATTTCATTAGGTAAATCCAAAACGTTTGTCGAACTTTATGACTTATTAAGCAATCAACAAGATATTCAAAAGGTCGCTAAAAAAATATTAAGTACACTTTCAGTAACAGGTGCCGTGTCTCTAATCCGTTATCATGATAACCGCTTTACAATTGTAGAAGAAGTCGGTGATACCGAATTAATTCAAAAAGCTTTTGATGATAAAAGCGTATTGAAAGAAATTTTATCAACTAAAAATGCCTATCATGATGACTCCGAGCCACTTAACAAACCTTACTACTGTGCTATCCCTATTTTAACGAAAAACAACGAGTTTTTAGGTGCTCTTTGTATCCACGAAAAGCAAGAAATTACTTGTTGGAAAGAAATCCACGTTCTAACTCATTTCATGGCAGTTGTCTACAATTATTACAACCTCATCGAAACGAATAACAACCTATCAACTATCGACCCTATTACAAAATTATTCAACTTCAGAAAAATGCAAAATCTACTAGGACTTGAAGTTCAAAAGGCAACACGTCATCATATGCCTCTTAGTGTGGTAATGATTAATATCGATAACTTTAAAACTATTAATAAGCGATTAGGAACAGACGGCGGTGACAAAGTTCTTTACGAACTAGGAAGATGGATTAAATCTAATTCCCGTCAAGTAGTCGATATGCCAGGACGTTTAGAAGCGGATACGTTTGCAATCATTTTAAGTAACACACCATTAAAAGGTGCAGAAATTTTCCTAGAACGTTTATTAGTCAAGATTGACAACAAAAAAATCAACATTAATTCAAAAGAGCTAAAAATTCGTGTTCGTACCTCTATACTTGAATTTGAATCTCACTATACGTCAGATGATTTCTTACAAATCGCAAAACGACAACTACACAAAACACCTGAAGAGGAATAGAAAAAACAGCAAGAAAAGAAAAATAGGTTTTCGGCAAAGAGGATTTTTCTTTTTCCCGAAGACCTTATTAACGTATACTTGTGAATTTCTTCACATATGAAAGGATGAAAGTTATGAAACAATCACACATTGTGATTATAGGCGGGGGATATGCAGGACTTACTACCTTAGTTAAATTACAAAAGTTAATTAAAGGAGAGGAAGCACGCATTACTCTTGTAAACAAAAATCCATACCATTACGAAAGCACATGGCTTCACGAAGTTTCGGCAGGGTCTATTTCAGCTCAAGACGCTTCTTATCCTATTGAACCACTAATTAACTCGAAAAAAACAACGTTTATTCAAGATACGGTAGTTTCAGTTCACGCGGACGAAAACAAAGTAACGTTGTCCAATCAAACGTTGGACTATGATTATTTGGTTTTCTCCCTTGGATTTGAATCTGAATCATTTGGGATTAAAGGATTGAAGGAACATACGCAAAGCATTACAAGTTTAGAATCTGCTATTCATATTCATCAAACGTTACAAGAAAAAGTAAAAGCATATGGAGACAAACAAGACTTTACACATCCTCTAACAATTGTAGTGGGAGGAGGCGGGTTTACAGGCATTGAATTCCTTGGTGAACTTACTAATACACTTCCAGCTCTTTGTCGCACACACGGCGTAGACCCTACACATGTTAAAGTTATCTGCGTAGAACATGCCCCAACAATTTTACCAGGATTTGATGAAAAACTTGTTCAACACGCTACAGCACTTCTTGAGAAAAAGGGAGTAGAATTTAAAAACGGAACAGCCATCAAAGAATGCTTTGCTGACAAACTCCTTGTTACACACGGAGAAGATGAAGAGCATTTACCCGCAGACATGGTCATTTGGTCTGCAGGTGTGCGAGGCAGTTCTATCACGGATGAAGCTGGTTTAGAAGCGGCACGCGGAAAAGTAAAAGTAGACGAATACTTACGCTCTCCTTCTTATTCAAATGTATTTGTTATTGGCGATTGTTCTCTTATTATCGACCCAAAAAGCAATCGACCATATCCACCAACCGCACAAATCTCCATGCAACAAGGTGTATGTGCTGCTCAAAACATCGTAGCTATGGTACGTAACCAATCACCAAAACATTCGTTTGTATTTCATAACAAGGGTACGGTTTGCTCACTAGGTCATGGAAATGGAATCGGTGTTGTCTTTGGCAAAAAAATTAAAGGCAAGACTGCAGGTTTCATGAAAAAAGTTATTGATAATCGAGCGTTGTTCATTGTAGGCGGTATTCCTCTTGTGTTCAAAAAAGGAAAGTTTTAATAAGAAAAACGACAAAAAAGACATAAGTATTAAACTTATGTCTTTTTTTCGTACTTATTATTATCCTTCTTGCTCTCGATTCAGTTTCGCTTGTTTTTCTAAAATCTTATCTTCAACATAGCGTCTGATATCGTTACCATATACCGCTCTATGCACTTTAATTTTTATAATTGTCCGTAACACATAAAATAGAAGCACAGGTACGATAACAACTAATAATAGAATTTGAAAAGTTTGAAGAAATTCAATTTGCATACCCATTTATTATTATCATCCTTATCTAATTTTTTTCTTACTTCTACTGTATGAAAAAAATAAAAAAATATTCTTTTGTTAAGAAAAACATCCCCACGATGTTTTAAATTTTGCCACTCCATTGTTAAAGAAAGTATGATTTTTAGTTTTATCAAGTTTTTACACAAAGATGGAAAACAAAAAAAGCGAACGCGTATCGCGTCGCTTTTTATTTAGGAGACAGTTTTTTGTTTGTATTTCGATTTTTCATAAATGGTTTTAAACATCCGATTACTTAACTCATCTGTAGGAAGCATGTGTACTTGAACAGCGGTAAACTCCCCGTCTTGGATTTTCTTAAATTTTGAATTACGAATTAAGCATGTTCCCATAGGCTGACGGGATAACCATTTAACCAAATCATAATCAAGGCGTATCGGGTCTTTACCTCCCGCTGAAATGATTTTCCGCTTTCCATCTTCATCAGGAATTTGAAAGACTACGCGAAGAGGCAAGTTATCAAAGATAAGAGGAGGTAGTTTTTCAGGACTTTGACAGATGTAGCCGATTAATAAGTTGAAATTTCGGGCTTCGCGGTTAATCGTTTCAAAAATAGTCTCCCCTATATCTAAAGGTTCGTTACCTGACTTCGTTTTTAGAATGGTGTGTGCTTCTTCAAAAATTAAATACGTAGGTTTTTTTAATTTTACATCACGACTTTTACAATAATAAAAGACAGCTGCTGTAATCCCATTAATAACAAATTGTCGAACCTCAGCAGGTAACTGTCCACATTCAACTAAATGAACAAAATCTCCTGCGATTAGCTCCTCAACAGTCATAAACCGACTACCTTCACACATGGATTTATATACAGGGTGTTCAGGGTCTAGCCATTCTTCCATCCGCTCTATCATGGAATTAAAAGACTGCTGTTCATTACTAGGCATAAATTTAGTGTTTTGACGAATGGTATCACTAACGCTTGTTAAAGTCGCATTTTTTCCATCTGCATGTATTTTAGCCCGTCGTGCATATTCCTTTGCTAATCGTCGAACTAAGTGTTCCATTGTAGGAACATACCCTTCTTGTTTCGCTTCGTCTTGAACCATACGCAACACTTTTGTGATAATTCGAAACGAACGCTCACCAAGTCCCATTGTATAACATAAAAGTTCGGCAATGGCAGGGTTCCATACAAAAGGAGATACACCACGCGGTGGCATCACTAAATTAATTTTTAGCGGAAAATAGCCTTCTTCAAACGAATTGTATCTGAATTTTTTTGTGTCTTTCAAATGACCAATAAGAGAACGGTGATTTCGTGTCCAATCGAATAACATAAAATTAATATCATATTTATTGTGAACGGATGAAATGAACTTTTGAACAAAAACTGTTTTCCCCGTATTCGTGGCACCAAAAATGCCGATGTGACCAAGCATATCGAAAAAAATGTTAAACGCAGTCGGACTTAACACGTTTAATGCAGGATTAAGTTGATAACCTATCTCCGCGCCATCTTCCATCTTCCCAGGAAGAGCGATACTACGTGGAACAGGGTCAAAACTCGATAAATATCCTGGCAAATTTTCTTGCGGTAAGCTAAAAGCAGTTGTTTCTAACGGCGTGATATAAGTTGAGTACTTGTAACGTTCAGGCAAAAACGGTTTTAATTCAGGCGCTAACGGCTTTGCAAAACTTTTTACATATTTTTTGAGTACCGCTTCCTCTTCTTTTTCAATCTCTAACACTCGTACGGGGAAAGGTGACTCGTTATCAATATAAGACTGCTTTACAAGTTCTTCGACTACAACTTTTGCTTGCTCATTTTGCGTTAAAATAAAAGAGCGAGAATCAAACATACCGTCACGTAAGGAGTGTTGAAAACGAGCTTCGTTTTTCAAATAGGTTTCAATTGCAAATTGAAAAAAATGGTCCACTTGATGACGGCTAATACCACTTCCATCTCCACCACTTACGCCCCCGCTCATGTTTGAGCTTTTTGAAGCTCCTTTGTTTTCTGCATCCGTTTCAGTTATAGACGTTCCTTTGGCTTCAGACACTCCTTTTGTATTCGCGAGCCCGTATGTTTCTGAAGCGGTTTTACTTACGGCTGTTGTTTTTCCATCGGCGGAACTGTGGGAATCTCCTTCAGAGGAAGTTTGACCATTTGCATCTGATTTTGCCCAATTGTAGCTATCACTGATTCCTATATTAAGTCCAACGTTTCCTCCTCCGCCTTTTGTATGGGTTTTGGAGTCACCAATAGAGGAATTAGTTCCATCGGTACTTGTGTGGGACGTACCATCAGTTAACCCTTTGGAATTACCAATGTTTTTACTAACTGCTTCGCTATCTGTAATAGTTGAAGAGTTATTTTCACCTGCAGAAGCTGAATGAGTTTGCCCCGTCATCTCTCCGAATCCAAAGCCAAATAAAAGAGGAAAACTAAAATTTTCAGTTTCCGATACGCCAATCTCACGTGATGAACTTAACTTTCCAAGCGTATTTTGAATATGATTAAGTGCTCGTTCTATTTCTTCGTATCTCAATCGGTCAAATACTGAATACATTAAGAAAGGGTGCCCTTGCGCAATTTTACCTTTTTTGTTTGCAGTCATCCCTTTTAATAAGATTTCACTTACTTGTCTTCCCATCATGGGAGGATTAGAATATCCTGAACTACCTACTCGCCCCCCAGTACTAGCATCAGGCTTCGGAACACCTCTCATAACTGTTAAATGGTCATAATAAAACCCTTCGAATATCCATTCTTCACTGAGGGTTATAGGGTCAATTTCAATAATAGAGTAAGCTGCGCGGAATTTTTCTTCTAAGCTACCAATATAAAGCGATGTTTTCTTTTTCAGTTTTTCAAGCTCAGATTCATCTCCTTCCATCACAACTCCATAGCCTACAATGACATTTTCGCCAGGTTTGTATGAGTACAAAGAGACAAATGAAATTTCTTCTTCAGCAAATTTATTTAAAATATTTCGAAACGCCTTTTCATTATCTAGTTCTGTCCGAATGGGGTTTGCTACACTTTTAACGTGAAGTAGACGCATTACCCGCACTCGTTTCTTTCCATTTGTTTTTGTTTTGAAAATTGCACAATCGAATATGCCTTTTTCGTCGAACAATGTGTCAAACGAAACATAGTCAATACGTTCCAATTTACTTTTTTGATGTATTTCTTCTAATTTTTCCACACTAATATCTAATGCATTAAATACATTTTTCTTCTTCCGACTCATGGCTCTCTCCCCCTTAGTACACTATATGCTTCCACCTGAAAAGTAGCCCAACGTTTTGAAAAGATATGTTTTTTGTATTATTAAGAATGTTTCAGTCGTAAAAGTAAAATTTTAATGCGAACTCGCAAAAGATAGTAAGTCTAGAGTCTTATTTTCTTTTTAATGTTCTCGTCTTTAGCAATACACGATATTCTTCTCTCCATAATCCAATCCCATTATCAGTGTAAATACAATCCGCATATACATGCTCTACAACAAACATATCACCAATGCGGTAAGTCAAATATTTTTTGTTATAAATGGGCTTAACAATAACAATGGTATCACCTTTTTCTACTTCTCTTTTCGCTGTAGGTAATTGATTTACGTAAGCTCTTCTCCTAAATGTTTTCACTTAGCTACCTCCTTCAAAGTATGTATGTACATTGTACATAGGCGTCTTCCTTTTCTACTTTTACATCCATTATTTCGTTTTTAAATAGAAAAGAGCGATTTCTCGCTCTTCAGAAAAAGAATTGTTTCATAATACGGCGTGGGTCGCGAATCTCCACTGATTTTAATAATCCGAACATTGATTTCACATAATTAAATGGCATCATAATAGCAATCATGCTAAACATCATCAGTAAAATGTGAAGAAAAATAGGAGTTCCTGCGTTTGTACCAACAGCAAGAGCAGTGGTTTCTTTGGTCATAAACCAGGCCAAGATTTGAAAGAGGTCTAATATGGCAATGTATTTAAGCAAATGAATTTGTGTATCGCGGAAGATACGATGTCTACGCGTTGGTAAGTAGGCACCCACCACGATACCGCATGCCCCCATTATGGTGACACCAAAGCCAATCACTACCTTTACCATTTGTGTTAATTCATGCCCTAAAAACGTACTAATACCGCCTTTATCCAAAGTTTCTAGTAACACAATGAGCATGGCTAATTCTAATATGGTTGTTAGTATTCGTTTAATTTTTTCCACTCTTTTTTCATCCTTTCTTACTGTAACTAGAATTTTCGCTTAATCTCAGCACCCCTAGAATAGTAACAACCCCGCAACTAATGATTGTAAACATGTTTTACCTCCCTTATAAGTGCGATAATTCGTCTAACCCACTTGCTTTTAATTCGTCTATTGTAGTAAATGAGAATTTCACATCTCTTTTATTACGTTCAGATTTTAAGAGCCATGACGTGAATTTAATATTTCCATATTTTTTATTATGTTGTGTATCAAATAACAAATAGATTTGATTTGTTTTTTCCATAATTTGATTAAACACTTCTCTTTTTTGTATCGTGTAGTCAATGTACATTAACGGAACCTCTTCCTTCTCTCTTTTTATTACAACATTAAAATGAGGTTTATTGCAGGTTTCATATTCGTAGCCTTTTTTATCTAACAATGTCAGATAAACAGGCTTTTCGAGCTCTTTTAGCATATCTTGTTCGCTCGCCTGATAGTACGTCACTTTTGTATCTTCAGTAGGAGAAGGCTTACTTTCATTTTCGTTCTCTTTCGAGGATAAAGGTTCAGATATTTGTGTCTCTGCAACATCGTCTCTTTTTAGCATAGGCGAAGCAGGAACAGGAGAAATTTCAGTCGTTGGAACATCCGTTGGAACATCCGTTGGAAGATTTGTTTTCTGATTTTCTACAATTTCTTCTGTTGAAGGTAGAAACGTTTGGACTTCTTGAACAGCTTTACTTTGAGAACTTTTTACAAAGGGCGTCTCTTTTTCTTCCACTGAATGAGATGCCACTTCCTCTTTGATTGACTGTACATGGTCATATCCTTGTGTATCTGTCACCATCGTTTCAGATGCTACCACAGGTTTTGCTTTTTTGTCATTGACGACAATTTTTACTCCGCCTTTTAGAATCTGTCTCTCTTTGTGCTTTCGCTTTTCTTCCGCTTCTTCAAGCATTTGATTCCGTTCTTGGAGTTGATGCAGTTCTTTTTTTAACTGCTCATGTTTAGTTTTGAAATAAGCTTCATTGCTTTTGGCATTTTCCACAACTTCAACCCATTCTTCAACAGAGGGATGATAATAGTAACGAATTTTCCGAAGCCCTTCTGCCAGCGCTTCGGAATTCGTTAAGTTCTCTTGATAAGAAAAATCCTGTAAGTTAATGCCATATTCATTGGCAATTGGTACAGCAATATCAGGATTCAGCGACAATTCAACTTGAATTAATTGATGTAAATAGCTATTTGTTTTCTCAATGCTGTTATTTAAACGTTTAATTTGGTTTTTCATCTGTTCATTGCGGTTCTTCATTTGCAAGTTTTCAAGAAGAATTTCATCAATAGGGCGTCCCGCTACCTCTTCGATTTTCCGATAACGAGGCGTCCATACTTTTTCAGTAGATAAATCATTTCGTATCACATTTGCATCTTCCTGCATAGATTGAGAAAGGGGATGTTTAGGTACAGGATGTTTATTCTTTTCTTGGGCTATAGGCGCATTTCTCTCTTTTCGCTTACTTGGGTATCGTTGAACAGAATTTTTAAGTTTTTTTGTAAACGTTTCGTTTTCAACGTCTACGTTACCCTGCTGAGGGAATGCAACGGTAATAGAATTCTTTTGTTTGCGCAACACGTCATACACCCACCATTTCTTGCACTGATACCACAATGCGCGGTTCAATTATATCCATTCGTTTTTTTCGAGTCATTAGCTTTCCATCAATGATAACTGGCGACCCTTTAGTCAAACTACCACGTAGCACACTCTTTTCATCCAAAATCAGTGTAACAAAATCGGTTAATTCTGAATTAGGTGCTGATGCTTCTTTTGTTGGGTACGTTCGGTCTACAGCTAATACAAATCCATCCTCAGTTTGAATAGGTTCATCTACTAAATTTCCAACTAAACGCACCTTATTAACATAGTAGTGAAGGTTCTGTGTTTTCATTTTTTTGGATAAAAACTCGACGTTATTAGCTTTTACGGTTGTGAAAATACGCTCTGTTTGTTTTGTATCGCGATTATATATAAATTTGTATCGGAGTTCTCCTTTGACACAAATTAAATCATTTTGTTTTAAATGAAGAAGGCACTGCTCAACTAACCCTTCTCCCCATACCGCTATCGGAAGCGTAATAAAACGCTGTGCTTCCTCATCATAGGTTTTCATTAAGAAATTAAGGACAACATTAGCTGTCTCACCGTCTGTGAATCGTTTGCTCACAATTTTAGGCTCCATTTCGCCATCTACTTTTTTTCCAATCAACACCACATCATTTAATCGTGCCATATATTTTCTCTCCTCTCTTTTCAAGAAGCTTTTCTTGCTTCCTACTCCTATCATATGAAAACAAAAGAAGAACATGACAAAATAAGAATATGGCAAAACAAAAATATTGAAAAACAAATATTTTTTGATATTTTGTTATTTATTAAAATGATATAATAAACACAATACATAGAAAAAGGAGCACTATCATGAAGGATTTAATCGTTTTACGAGGGTTACCTGGAAGTGGGAAAAGCACCTTTGTAAAAGAAAAGAAATTAGAGCCATACACACTATCACCTGATATGTTTCGTACATCTTATCAAGCTCTTCAATTAACAGAAGAAGGAGAGATGACATGCAGTCATAAACACGAAAAAAACTTATGGAAACATCTTTTTACACTTCTTGAGCAACGAATGACTCAAGGGGATTTCACCGTTATCGATTCTACACATACCACAACTAAAGAGTTCACCAAATATAAACAACTTGCGGAGCAATACGGATACCGTTTGGTGTGCGTAGATTTTACACACGTACCATACGAAGTAGCACTTGAGCGAAATAATCAACGCCAATTCCATCAGGTCGTCCCTCAATTTGCAATGGAACGTTTTCGTGCTCGTTTACGTGATGGACACATCCCAAAAGGAATTCAAGTGGTCACACCTGAAACGTTTGATGCACGCATGTCTCTTCTTCCAAAAGACTTTTCTCATTATCGCCGTATTCATGTATTAGGAGACATTCATGGATGTTACCAAGCACTTCGTTCATACATGCCCGAGACACTTCCTCATGATGAATTATTCGTATTTGTTGGAGATTACGTAGACCGAGGAACAGAAAACGGGAAAGTGATGAATTATTTGCTTACTTTAATGAATCGACCTAATGTTGTGTTTTTAGAAGGGAATCACGAAATTCATTTAGCACACTATAGCAACGACTTGCCTTCTTACAGTAAACGCGAATTTGAACGATATACAAAGCCTGATTTGCAAGAAGAACGAGTAAGTAAAAAAGCTTTGCGCTCATTTTGTCGCCGCCTACACGAAGCCCTGTTTTTTACGTATAACGGGAAAGAAGTTCTAGTTACACATGGCGGCCTTCCTCTTATTCCCGAAAACCTTCGTTTAATTTCTACTACTCAGCTCATTAAAGGAGTTGGCACTTATCAAACAAATATTGATGCTGCATTTACGTCTCAAACATCTTCTACACAATATCAAGTACATGGACATCGCAATCTTCAAAACCTTCCTATTGAAGCATCACCACGTAGTTTTAATCTTGAGGGTAAAATTGAAATGGGCGGAGATTTACGCGTTGTGGTATTTGAAGGGGAGAACATTGAGACACATGCCATTCCAAATCATCAAGTAAGCGAACGATTTAAGATGAAAAAAAATTCACATATTCAAGAAAACCGCGCATTTTTAAAGTCTTTACGAAAAGATAAGTCTATCCAAGAAAAGAACCTTGATAAACATGTATCTTCCTTTAATTTTAAAGCAGACGTATTTAATGACTCATTATGGACAGAGCAAAATAGCAAAGCAAGAGGGCTTTTTATCAATACAGAAACGTCAGAAATTGTAGCGCGGTCATATGATAAGTTTTTTAATATTGAAAGCTACTTACGAACCGACACTGACAAATTATATTAAGGAAAAGGAAGTACATACATATGGGAATTTTGCAAAAAAAGCCTTTACAAGAACAACTACAGTTTCCCGTTGACCTTTATGTAAAAGAAAACGGATATTTAGGAATAGTAGGGTTCGATGCGACTCAACACGAACTTTTTATCGCTTCCAAATCAACCATTCACGGTGCTTATGCAGAACGATTTGGAGAGTTACTTTTAAGCGCTATTTCGAACGAAGTCGACTTAATGAACTTTTTACATGAGAAACAAGTAAGTATGACCTTTGAAGTGATTGACCCTGTATTTGACCCACATATTATTGAGTACGAGGAACCCAAAATTATTTTACTTGATGTGATTTACTGCACTCCTTCATTCCACAAATACTCATATGAGGACGTGCAAAAAGTAGGACGTGCATTTGGACTTCCTGTTAAAGAGCATTTCTGTCGATTTAATGATTGGGACAGTTTTCACAAGTGGTATCAAAACGTTTCTACTGATTTTTCATTAGAACTTGAAGGGTATGTATTAGAAGACAGTAGCGGGTTTATGACCAAAATAAAACTTCCATACTATATCTTTTGGAAACGAATGCGAAACTTAGTTCCAACCGTCCTACAAGGAGAGGCACTTCCACAAGAGTGGGACTCACATCCCATCGCAACACAATTTTATCAATGGCTCAAAGAAAGAACGTTTAGCCAGCTTACTCAAACAGATTCAATTATTAACCTGCGCAACCAATTTTATTATGAAATCCGCCAATAATGCCCAAGCATTCGTATAAATCGAATGCTTTTTTTCTTCTATTTTTCAAGAAACCTTCTATATTTAAAGAGAGGAGGGATGATATGTTAGGCTACCAATATCACCGTGTTTTAAAAGAAATTGCCACTCAAACATTTCCTGAAAACCGCATTTTAACGTTTAAAGTAGAAATTCACCCGAAAGAAATGAAAAGTCGCCACGGCGATTATGATTCAAGTAAACGAGTGATTCGGGTTTTTAATTTATCCCAACGAGTTGATTACACAATTTCAACCGCTTTACATGAACTTGCTCACCACTGCGAATTTAGCCTGTATGGAAATACAGGGCACTCCAAACAATTTTACTCCGTATTTAAAAGCCTTCTTGAAACAGCTGTGGCATTCGGAATCGTTGACTACGAAATTATCCGTACACAAGATAATGCAAACGATATCAACATGTTAGAGAAACACTTTGGTCCTGTTGACACCGAAGCAACACATGTTACACCAATTGACGAAACAGTTATCAAAGTATTTAATTCGTTTTCTATTCGCCATTTATTGAAGGAGAGGGGTTATTTTTTTGACCAAGTTGAAAAAGCATGGGGAAAAATCATCCCTACGACAGACGCAAAAGAAGAAGAAAGTTTTTTGCTCAATCATGTAACAGAAATAGATATTGTAAAACGTCCGTTGTTTGATTTGACATTTGAAGCTATCTATTACATCTTCGTTAAAGGTGGATACGACATGCGGACTGAACTTCAGCAAAACGGCTATTTTTTCAAACAGCTAAAAAAAACAAAAGGGTGGGCAAAGAAAATTGTGGCTACAGATTTAAAAAAAGAAGAGCAAATTTTAAAAGAACTGACCATCAACAGCTATAAGGTTACATCTTCCCTCATATGAGGAAAAAGAACAATTTCGTGTTCTACGAATGTTCTGTACACATATGATAACAGTGGAGGTGTTGACGTTATGTTAAAAATTGGATTTATTGGATTCGGTCAAGCAGGAAGTCTCTTTGTTGATGCAGCGAAAAAGGAAGGGTTTCAAGCTTTAGCTTTTAATACGGCGCAGGTTGACTTAGATGTGTTAGATGAACTAGATGCTACTGACCGTATTCATCTAGCGGGGTATCAAGGTGCAGGAAAAGACCGAGAAATCGGGAAAGAAGCGTTTGAATCACACGCAAGCTTAATTCACGATACCATCATGAATAAGTTCCATGATTATCATGTTCTCATTCCTGTGATTGCCCTAGGCGGAGGCACAGGTAGTGGAATGGCACCAAATGTCATTCAATTACTAACCGATTCATTTGATACAAAAGTGATATCACCCGTATTCTTCTTTCCGCATGATAAAGAAAGCTTACGTGCTCGTATGAATACGTTAGAAGCATTCTCACTCATTAGTCAAAACGAAGATTTAGGAGCTACATTTGTAATTGATAATCAAAAAACCAATGACCTGCATCCGAGTCGTACACTTACCGAGCGATATGAACACGTTAGAAATGATTTTTTACGTTTTGTGAAGATTTTTAATGAATCTACAGAAAAACATTCCAAACTCAGCAATTTAGATTCGATGGATTTACTAACTGTTCTTTCAGAGAGGGGATGTGCGGTCTTTTCTGAATTAGTGTTAGAAGAAGAAGATATCATAAACTTACCAACGATTGGCGAACGTCTTTTACATTCATTCGAATACTCAAGTTTTGCAACAACCGATTATAACCATTTAGCCAAAGTTGCATTCATTGGAGAATATCCTGAATCTTTCACTCAACATATTACGATTGATGCCTTATTTGAAAACATATCCATTCCACTCGAAGTTTTCCACGGGATTTATCCTAGCGATAAAAAAAGCCACTTGTATTCCTTGGCAACAGGATTGCCGTTTCCAACAACTAAATTAAAGGTATATGAAGCGTCTATTCAAAAAGAAGAAAAAAACATGCTAAAATCACTTTCCATCGCTCGTACACAAGAATATCAAAATGAGCAATCATGGACTGATTCATTAAAACGAAAACGAAAACTAAGCATTTAATAAAAAAGCCTTTGTTTTAAACAAAGGCTTTTTTATGTTTTGTTTATTTTTGTGCAAGAAAAGAAAAGCAGAACCTATAAAAATAGATTCTGCTTTATCGAGCTATATTAAGCTGATTTTTTCGTATATTTCTTTGTTAAATCTTGAGGGTTACGTGAGTGAATGAATTTATCTGTGATAATTAACTCTTCCACATCTTCCTCATCAGGAATCGTGAACATTAGAGGCTGTAACACTTCCTCTAAGATAGCACGTAATCCTCGCGCTCCTGTTTTTCGTTCAATAGACAATTTTGCAATAGTACGAAGTGCATCTTCTTCAAAATGCAATGCTACACCATCACCTTCAAAAAGTTTTTGATACTGTTTAACAAGTGCTTTTTTGGTACCCGTTAAAATTTGAACTAATGCCTCTTCGTCTAATTCCTCTAATCCAGTTAGAATTGGTAAACGACCTACTAGCTCAGGGATGATACCAAACTTTACAACATCCTCAGGTTTTACACGGGTAAATACTTCTTTGGCTTTTACTTCTTTGGCTTCATCTTGTTTCTCCACATTGAAGCCAAGCGTTCCTTTTTTGTTAATACGTGTTTTGATAATGTCTTCAAGTCCTTCAAATGCACCACCGACGATAAATAAAATGTCTTTTGTGTCAATTTCGATGAACTCTTGGTGAGGGTGTTTACGTCCGCCTTGCGGTGGAACATTTGCAACAGTTCCTTCTAGCATTTTTAAAAGGGTTTGCTGTACACCTTCTCCACTTACATCACGTGTAATGGATACATTTCCACCTTTACGTGCCACTTTATCAATTTCATCAATATAAATGATACCTTTTTGCGCTTTTTCTACATCACCGTCAGCTGCATTGATAAGCTTTAATAAAATGTTTTCCACATCTTCACCTACATAACCTGCTTCTGTTAACGGTGTTGCATCAGCAATTGCAAAAGGTACACCTAAAGATTTAGCAATTGATTGGGCTAAGAACGTTTTTCCGCTTCCAGTAGGTCCTACAAGCATGATATTTGACTTTTCAAGTTCAACACCATCATCTGTATCTTGATTAATTCGCTTATAGTGATTATAAACAGCTACTGCTAATGCAATCTTTGCATCATTCTGTCCAACAACGTACTCATCAAGGTTACGTTTAATTGCCGAAGGCTTTAAGTTACGATGTGCTTTTCCATCGTTGATTCCTGCTTTTTTCTTCGCTTCTGCGATTGCTTTATCAGCAATTTCTGAGCAAAGACCAATACATTCATTACAAATATATACACCAGGACCTGCAACAACTTTTATAACTTTACTTTCTGGTTTGTCACAGAAAGAACAATGAGTCTCATGGTTAGGATTATTTTGCATAAGGATTACCCCCGAATATTTTATTTTTATTTTTATTAATAATGAAATGACGCTTTCATTCTACCATCTAAATTTTCTTTTTGTTTCTTTTTTCTCTTTGTTTTTTTGTGTGTTCTCTATTTCTTGCTCTGTCAACATCGTAGGCGTTTGTTGTTTGCCCACAAGTGTATGAACAAATGCTTCTTTTGATAAAACATCTGAACGTTTCATCGGCAACACCCCTCTCTACTATAGAAATTAGAGGTGTTTAGATAACTTCCTTTTTTCATTCCACACTGCCATCAGTTGACTGAGCATGCATAAGCATACCGATAACATTTTTGTCGTACTCTAGAATCGTATATTTGTCAGAAATTCTAAAAAAGATATATTGTTTAAATTTATTATATATCATATCTTTAAAGAAATAAAACGAATAGCAATATCGTCCCTCTTTATTTTCCATTTTTTCATCGGCAGGGAAGTCAAATTCTTCTTCACGGTGCTCCATTTTAATTTTTTGAGCTTTAAAATCAAAAATGAGTTTGGGCTCTTTTTCATCTTCAATTTCCCATTTTTGCTCCATTATCATTAGGATGGTTTTCAATTTTGCTACATGGAACGCATATTCATGATGAAAGGAGTGGTCTTTTCTCAAAGCAAACTTCAACGTATCCGCTTTCGTCTTTTTGTGGGGGGCAAATTGTTTGACTGGTGTGTCACCTTTAAACTGCACTTCCAAGTTCAAGTCTTCATTCACATTAATATCTTCAATCATAGCATGCTGAAGCTGTTCTCCCCATTCATAATCTGCGTGACCAGTATGGTTATCTGTAAGATGAATAGCAAATAAATGAGCAGAGTCGCGTCTCCATAACCATCCATTTGTAAAAGATAAATAAGTTCCCAATTCATCTTTCATGCGATTAGGGAACTGCATGTTTTTCCAAAAATAATGTATGTTTTTATTCATTTTCTATAATTCTCCTCTTTTTTTCTAGTATATCAAAAATGACTTCCTAAAAAAATGAATAGAAAAAAGAGAAGGAATCTCCTTCTCTTTTTTATTGATACCATAAAACAAAATCATTTAGTTTTTTGTAGTATCCAGGTGCTGTTACTTGTTGTGTAAGTGTTCCTACGCCGTGTTCAACGACAGATACGTTCGTTCCTTTAAACAGCTTATTAATCTCGTCTTTCGTTTTACCTGTCAAAGACGGAATGTAATAGCCAGTTTTATCTTGGAGTTTTTTCGTGACAAGGGTAACGGTTAACTCATTTTTGTCGTAACGATAATATCTATCGGTCACAACATTTCCCTTACCCTCTACTTTCACGTTCACATCTTTTGCTTTATCAGCTAATACGTCTTTCGCATCATCGACAAGCATCCAACGTACGTCAGGAACTTTAACGGTTTCTTTTGCCTTTTGGCTTTCTTTTTGTTTCTTCAATGATAAGTAACGAAGCGTTTCGGTCATGATTTCTTGCCAAGCAGGACCCGCTGCTGTACTACCAAATTCAGCGTCAGGTTTTTCTACAACGACTAGTAATGAAACTTGAGGATTATCAAGTGGAGCAAATCCCATAAACGAACCGATGATTTCGCCTCGAACATAACGACCATTCTCAACGAACCAAGCGGAGCCTGTTTTTCCTCCTGCTTCATACCCATCAATTTGTGCGGTTTTCCCTGAGCCTTCATGCATATTTGCATTTAGATAACCTTTAATAGTATCAGATGTTGATTTCTTATAAACACGTTGATTTTTTGGTTCCTCTGTTTGATAAGTAATATTACCAAACTGGTCTTTAATATTGTCAACCAAATGAGGTTGAATTTTGTAACCTCCATTAATAACTTGGCTAAACGCGCTAACCAATTGAAGAGGGGTTACACTAATTCCTTGACCAAATGAAACCGTTGCTTTTCGAATAGGGTCATCATCCAATTGTTTTGGTGTTGGGAATAAACCTCTTTCTTCACCAGTTAGTTCCACACCAGTTGTCTGACCAATTCCTGCTTTCTTCAATCCACTTACAATTTGCTTACTTGTCATGGTACGAGAGATGTTAATCATCCCTACGTTTGAAGAACGAAGAATTACATCTCGAAGGTTAGAAGGACCATGATTGATTCCATCCCAATTTCGAATACTTGTTCCATTAACGCTAATGGAGCCACCATCATTATAAGTGAAGTCTTTCGTGATGTGACCTGCATCCATTGCCATTGCCATGTAAACGGGTTTAAAGGTACTTCCTGGTTCGTATACATAAGTGGCAGGATTTAACGACCAACTAGATACAGGGTATTTGCTGTAATTATTAGGGTCGAAAGAAGGAGTGCTTGCCATAGCTAAAATGGAACCATCCTTAGGATTCATTAATACGGCATGAACTTTTGTTGCATTCAAGTCTTTTTGTGTTTTCACTAACGCATCTTCTACCACTTGTTGCAAGTATGTATCCGTCGTTAGCGTAACCGTTTGTCCGTTTAATGGAGTAGAGACATTTTCATATCCAATCGGAATGACTTTACCTTTACTGTCTGTTTCCGCTACTCGGTATCCAGGTACACCTTTTAGATAAGAATCAAGAGCAATTTCAAGTCCTGCATTAGCTTCTCCGTTTTGGTTGACCATCCCTAAAATAGAAGCGCCTGTTTTCCCATTGGGGTAGTAACGCTTGGGTTCGTTCACAATTTCAATGGCACCATAGTGTTTATCTTGAATTCTCTTTGCAACATCAACATCTACACGGCGCTTAATGGATTGCCACATTAGCGGATTACCTTTGCTATCCTTGGCATTAACTTTCGCCCACACTTCTTTATAAGGAAGGTCTAATTCTTTTGATAGAAGTTTTGCTACAGTTTCTTTTGATTTCTTTGTTTTAAGCAAATTCGGATAAACGGCAATGTTTTTAGACATTAAGCTGAAGGCTAAAACGTCTCCATTCTTATCTACAATCCGACCTCTTTCAGGTTGCTCTACAAGTTTTTTAACACGTTGGACAACTACTTTCTGTTGTAAGTCTTCTGCTCGAAAGGCTTGTACCCAAAAGTAACGACCTAGCAGCAGTATGAATACGGCGATGACGACGTATGCCATAAAGACTAATCGTTGTCGAGATTGATTCATTCCATCACCTTCCCTGCATTATCAACATTTTATGTCTTTAATTTTTAAAAAAACCTTCTTATTTTTCGTCTTTTTCTAAAGTTTTTTTACTTTTAACCGTTAAGATGAGTAGAACTTTTCTGTTTCAAGAGGTGGTTTAAAATGGGCACTACAAACAGGAAGCGCTCCAAAGCGCAAGAAGCAACACGTTTAACTTTACTTCAACCAATCTTAAATAAATTTTGTTATGTCAAATTAACAAATGGGTCTGAAGAGAGTTTTTATTTTGTGTATCATCGTTTAGTTAACCCGAACTCAACATCCAAACTAGAGCAAATCATCCTATCAGGAAACCTTTTATACGATGGACTTTATACAATTGGAAACTATGAGTTAGACAGAGTATGGGACGTAAAAAACAAAAAATTCATCACAGAATTGTATCAATATAACTACGATTTAGACATTGGTCAAGAAGGATTCAAAGCAACAACCAAAACCAAACAGGAACTTATGCAACACCTTGTAAAAGGTAAATACATCACAGAGGAAGAGTTTTGGTACCATTGTCAATCGCTATCTAAACCTGATGATATGGAAGAAATACGTTTAATTTTTGAACCAAATAGAAAGAGTAAAGGAGGAAAACATGAAGACATATAAACACAAGAAAGACGAAAATTTTGTTGATTTAACGGGTATTATTGAAAAGTTACCACCTTTTGTGAAATACTCGACAGGAAATGGAGAATTGCGTCCAATTATTCAATTTGACTTGCTTTCTCAACGTGAAAGAAAGTCATTGGACGAAGAAGTGCTGTATGACCGAAATCGTATTATTTTATTTGACCACGAGAATTTCCCCAATGATTTTCAAGAAGGTGACCGTGTTCACATCAAAGGTGTTCTCCAAAGCCGAAATTACACACTAGACTTTCATTTAGTTGACCAAACTGTGTTAGATGCTGTTCGTAACTACATGGATGTCTTTAACGAAGTTCCTGCGATACGCACTCCTGAAAGAGGGAAAAGAGTACCAATTGACTGGAAAAAACTTTTACAAATTGGGTTCATCAAAAAGGTTCCTGATGATTCCATGTATCTTGAAGACAACTCAAAGGAAAAAAATGACGAGCGCAGTTATTTATACCGTGTGGACGAAAATGGTGACGTGTTTAAAGAAACAGAACACGTAACGTTTGAGGTTATTTCAAAAAAAGCAGAAGCCTACACAGAAGAAATAGACCCACTAAAAGGAGATAAGAATAAAGCAGTATTAGCAGGTAAAGTGATTACCCATCCTTACTTCGACATGTACGGACAAGAAACAAAAGTTCCTTTCTGTAGTTTCAAAGTTCGTACTCAAAGCTATTTCTTTGGAGATAAACGTGCGTTCCATAATAATGTTATTTCATGGTCTCACTTCGCCCAAGAAGCTTTTTCACATTTTCAATTAGGCGATACGGTAAAGATTATTGGTCGTTTACAATCTCGTACATTTGAAAAAGAAATGCGCTATAAGTATTTAACAGAACACGGAAACATCCGAAAGAAAAAACGTCAAAAAACAATTACAACACACGAAGTAAGCGTATCGAACTTAATGAAGTTCACACCTAATGAATCGGTATAATCTCTTCTAACGAATATTATAAATAGCATTCCATTGTTACAAAAAAGCAACTGAATTATAATTCAGTTGCTTTTTTCGCTACGAGTCGAGAAACTGCTCTTTTCTACGTTACATAAATAGAGGTATAAATATTTACTTATATTCAGTACTAAATTTATCAGGTGTTAGCATCTTCTTGAAAAAAGGATATGCGTTTGCCATAAGCAAAAGCATGTCTTCATGCTTTTTTGACCATCCTGTAGTTAACTGAGACTTCAATTCATCAAACACTACATCGTCAGAATCGTGACGAAAACCTTCATAATAGGATGCATCCCATTCAACTAAATAATAGAAAGCAGCATGTGGAGTTTCTTCTACTGCATCGAGTAGGTTATGTAAAATATGTTTAAGTTCTTTTTCACGTCTTGTCAATCCTGCAAAACTAATCGTTTGTTTTTGTACGTCCGACTTTTGTTTTACCCAGTGAAACGCTTTTGTCTCCATCCCTTTTGCCATCGATGTGACTTGATAAAGCGTAGCTCCCATTAACTTACTTTTATAGAGTATCTTTTCATTCTCCGCTACATTTAAAACAAGTGCGCGTTCACCATCCGTTAAGACAACTAGTAGATAGACATGAGCGGGAAACCGACATGTTCGTCTCTCTTCTGCAGTTAGCAGGGGAGGTAATTCATTTGTCGTTCCTCCTACCCACTCTAGAAAAGAAGTTTCAACTTTTAAAATAGGCGCTTGATTTAATTGATAGATTTTATCTCCTTGTTTCCATTCAAAATCTTCATACACAAATTGAATATCGTCTTCCGCCTTACTCCAATTCACCCAAAAATTATAAAGCATCCGCATTTTCATTTTTCACATTCTTTCCTTTTATAAGCTTTTACGATTTTAGTGACTTTCTAAACAAAAAATATATTTTTTTCTTATACTTTCATTATAAACTCTCTTTTTTCTATACCTATTAGTCTCATCTATTTTTTTTATACGAAATGTTGAAAAAAGAGCTAAAGTGAGTTATACAGAGAGGGATTTTATTTCTCTTCGATAAAAAGGAGGGATTGCATTGATAGATGAAAACGCATCATATACCACATTAACACTTCCATTAATGATGTTTGGGAAAAACGGAACTGAATGGCATGAACCAGGCCATCCTGTTCGTGAACGGTACGTTAAAGAATATACTATTTACCAAACAGGTAAACGCGCAGGACAACCTCGCCCCATTTACGACTGGCGTATTAAATACCGAAAGCGTAAAGAAATTACGGGGTATGACGGGGTGTTTAAGCGTGGTAAAAACAAAGGTCGTCCAAAGCCTGTGTATGAGACTGTGTTGCAACCCATTCCATCAACAGGATTTTTTCCAAGTGTTAATCACATTTACTTCAATACAAAAAGCGGCAAAAGACGACTAAAACCTATTGCTGAAAACCACTTATATCTATGGCACACGTTAACCGAACAGTGGCAACGCCAAAATCAGTGGGTTACGTTAACTGATGATACCAAAGTCGTTGTCGACCTCATCTACTATCTCCCTAAAGGAGAGATGGACACACATAATACAAAAAAACTATTACTTGACGCTATTGAAGGCGTCATCCATGTGAACGATTATTACATATTAGATAGAACCATCGATTTTACGATTGATAATGAGAATCCACGCATTGACCTTCATATATCCATTCCATCTACTTTATATCCATTGTCTACTTAATCATTCACATGCTTTATATACGTTCATTCATGAGAAATAAAAACGATACGCATGAAAGGGGGATTTTTATGTTTGACATTTTTAAATTAATTCGTGCGGATGTGGAAAGAGAAGAAAGACCTGTTCAAAAACAACCACCTGCTCCTGCTAAAGATAATCGCTTAAAGTTAGATTCTTTTATTATTGGAGAAGAAGATAGCAAATTAGAACAATTAAATACACCCGAAAAACCTGAACGCAAAAAGAAAACCAGCTTAGATAAAGAAAAACTAGGTGCTTCTTCTTTAGACCGAGAAATCGGAGCAACTTCTCAATCGAAAGACTTTTTATCAGACATCGTAAAAATTGACTATGTAAAACTAGACAAAAAACCAAAAGACCAACAATTGAAAATTTTAAAGAAAGAATACTTACTCATGTTAGACCGCATTGGCGAAATTTCTAAAGAATTTTCAAAGGTCGACAAAAGTTTCCAAGAACAGTCAGTCGACTACGAATCTATGAAAAAAACCATTGCTAAGCTAAAAGAATTTATCCGAATCATCGGCAATATGATGCCTGATGGCATGGAATTAAAAGCAATTTTAGAAACCCCTGCATGGAACATCGATGAAATCGAAGATGACCTAATTGGACGTTTAAATTTTGTTATTAATCGTGCAAAGAATATTGATGAGTATGTAGATGAAGCAACACTGAATTTACGAAATCAAGTTCAAGGGTTACAGAACAAGTTAACAAAAACGGAAAATCGTAATTTGGAACTCGAACAAGAAGTAGACCAATTATATGACCGCTTAGACCGTGCTATTTATGCAGAAGATGAAGATGAAAATGTATATGAGGAATCGGAATATACATCCGAGGAAGAAATCACTGAGGAACAATATGACGACGATGTTTACGAAGAAGAAGGATATGAAGAAGATATTTACGAAGACACAGATTCAGAGGACTATGACGATGATGATGTTTATGAAACACCTATTTCATTGAATCGTACGGCACATGAAGAAGAGGAAGAAATAGATGAAGACGACGAGGATATCTACGAAACTCCTTCACATCACAGCAAAAAAGAAACACAAAAATCAGATGACTTTAATGATATTTACTCAAGCGAATATGGTGATGCATTTGAAGATGATGACGAAGAACCAGTAAAGTTAACACCAAGCAAACCTTCACGTCCAACCTCCAAACCTACTGCACCTCGTGCAAAAGAAAAACAACAATTAGAAGAGAAAAGAAATACGTCCCGTCCAGTATCTAAAAAAGAAACTTCTTCTAAAGATACACACCACAAACAATCTTCTACTCCTTCAAATCCTCCTAGAGTTAAAAAAGAACAAGAAACAACTAAACGCCCTCAATCTTCACGTCCAACTCGAAACGAACAACTTTCTCCAAACGAAGGGAAAGCACCAGCTCGAAAAAATGAAACCGAACAACGAAAACAACGTCCTCAACAACGCGAAGAAAAAAGAACCACTCGTCCTGAACGCACTACTCGCACTGACGAAACGGCTACAACAAATGAGTCTCGTGAACGTTCTAAACGACCTCAACGCCCTGAACGTACTACTCGCCCTGAGCGTTCTGCTCGTCCTGAACGAAAATCATCTCGTCCTGAGCCTGTAGAAGAAGTAGCAACCAACAAACGTGAATTAGATGACACATACAATCCAAACCAAGTCATGGATGTAGACCCTTACTTAGAAAGTTTAACAAACGAAGCAAAGTACATTATTCGCTTAGTAGGGGAACTTGGAGTATCTCGAAACGCAGAATTGCGTGAAGTGCTTCATGAACGAGAAGATGCAAAAGAGTTTTTCTTCAACGGTACAAAATTTCAAAAGAACAATATGACAAACTCAGTAAATGATTTAATTAATGCGCAAATCTTTACAAATGAGCAAATCAACTTAGGGTCACGTGGCAGTATCTTTAAAGTATATGAATTAACAGACTTAGGAAAACACATCTATTTTGCACTTAGCAATGAAATTCCCGTTAAATCTGAAATGGCAATGCTAGTTCGTCAACACGCTTCTGCAGAACACGGTTTCTTAATTAAAGACTCCGCAGATATCTTTAAAAAGATGGGGTACACCGTTTACACTGACCACAAAGATTTACGCCATGATTTAGAAGGTGGCAAACGCAAAGACTTTGACTTAATCATCGAAAAAGGAGACGAAAAATGCTTTATCGAGGTTGAACGCGGTACGCACAGTGATTCTGACTTCTTTAATGCTATGGATAAAATCCGAAAAATTACAGAAGAATTTTATTTCATTTGCCCTAGCGAAGACATTCTATTTAACAAAACCAAACGCCAATTCTTTATGTGGATTCAAAAGCATCTAGGTGGAATGGACCAAGCACGAGGTATTAAAGCAAACTTTACAACCTTTGGAAAGCTAAAAGAAGGCAAAAAACCGTTATGGGATGATATTGAACTATAAAAAAAGAACACCGCGACTTAGTCTCGGTGTTCTTTTTTCTTCTATTAATAATTATACCATTAAAATCTTTTTCCACTCGTTTTCATTCGTGCTCATATAACGATTCTTGCACACGAATTTACCTTTCCCAGTTAAGGCAACAAGAATATCAGATTCTTGGTCAATTAAACTTTGTGAAAACATATCTCTACTTCCATCTTCTTGATGAAGCTTAGGAGAAAGCGGGAATGTCATAACAATATTTTTATTGTATTTTTGTGCTAATAAGCGGTAGTAAGGAGATTGTTGAGGCGTATCTGATACGACAAATACTTGTTGAGGAAGAAGCATCAGCATTTTTTCTACTTTGCTTAGGGTAGGATGCGCAACAAATACAACTTCACTACTTTGCATGGAGTCTTTAAAAGAAGCCAAAAGCGATTCATTCGTAGCACCAATGCCAATTAATAATCCTCGCTCTTTTCGTTGATTAGTAGATAAAACATTTATATTTTTCATGTTTTGTACGTTGAAGGTCATATTTTTGACTCCTTATATATATTTTTTTCTTTTTTAGGTTATCATGCGTTTTTCAAGTTTTCAATGGTTATTACTTCGCTTTCGTTTTTTCTTGCTTATTTCCAATTTTAAATTATCTTTAGTCTATGAGAGGTGATGTTATGAAAAAAACCGTTTTAGTTTCAGGTTTACTTACAGTCTCGTTTTTAGGATACAAAGCGTTTAAAAAACATATTCACTATCCGCATTTTCATTTTTATTTACTGAAGACAAAATGTGAAAACAGCGGGTATATCCTTCAGAAAACGAAACATAAAGGTGTATTTACGTTAGAAAAAGACCAAAAAAGTTATCTATTAATTTACGATAACAGTCATTTTTCAAATGACTTTCTAGTGAATCAATTAAATGAGCATCGCAATAGTTTTCATACCGAAATCTATCTCCTATCCAACACACCAAACACCCTATACGGGAAAACCAAACCCCATTTTTTCCGATGGGCTTCTGCTCATTTGGATAAACCCCTTACCGTTCATTTTTCGACGCTCCAACACGTCTTAAAAGAAGACGAAGTAACGTGGGAAACGACAAAAATGTAATCGAACAAAACTGTCGACTATATCATCAAAAAAAGTCGTTTTTTCCTTGACCTTTTAGGCATTTCTGAATACATTTCTATAACGAGTGAGGTGATTTTATGCGCAATAAGATGAAGCTTCAACAAATCTTAATTGTATTTTTAGCTATAGCAATTGCAATTTTATTAGTAACTCTCCTAGTCGGACGTAACAATACCGTCACAGTGGTGGTCGTCGGAAGCAAAAAAGTCGACACGACCAAAAAATTAAATGAACAAAAACAGTACTTCGAAGTTAAGAAAATCCTAAAATCTGATATGAAAATTTTTGGAGACGGAAACGCATTGGTAACATCAATCAGTGAATTAGAAGACCAATATCTACGTTTTTCTCTACCTGTCGGTTCTCCAATTCCAAAAGACTTCTTATCTAACAAACAACAATCAGGTGAATATGCTTCTGAAATGACTAAAAACCATACAACTTTCAAAATTGTAGATGGTAAATTGGCATTGCCAGCTGAAATTCAAGCAGGAGATATCATTGATGTTATGTTAACGCTTGAACCAAAAGACAAAGAAGAAGGATTAGTAACTGGACCATTATTAACTGGCGTGGAAGTAAAATCAATTGTTGAAAATGATGTTTATGTAAGTGTAACGCAAAATCAATTCAACCAATTAGCATTAGGTCAAGAAATTGGTAAATTTGTTTTACAACTTCCTGGTCAAAAGAAAGACAGCAAACAATGTGACGATTTAACGAAAAAAGAAGAAAAAGATGGAGTCGCTTGTTACAGCGCAGATGACGAGCCAAAAGCAGTAACAGAAGACCAAGTTCGTCAGCTAATTAGTGACAATGCTGCATTATCTACTTCAAAAAACACTGACAATGAAGCAAGTGCAACTACAGATAATAATCAAGAAGTGCTTGCAAGTACAAACGAAGACCCAACCGAATGATTCATTTTATAAAAAGGGGTGGTTGTTTTGTCTAACAAGATAAAACTTTATATTGTTGATATCGAAGAAAAAACGGTTTCTCATTTAGAGGAACTACTCTATGACAATCCCCAGTTAGGTATCAAATTAATTGGTAATTCACACAACTTTACGAGTTGTGTGAACGACCTAAGTCGAGCAAAAGAGGCAGACGTTTATTTAATTTCTGCCTTTTTACCCGACCAAATGGGGATATATTTAATTGAAAAACTGAAAAAAGTAAATCCAAATGGAAAAGTGATTATCATGGTATCTTCAGCAACCCAAAACCAAGCGGATGCGGCCAAAGAAAAAGGAGCCGATGAAGTCATCTTAAAACCATTTTTAGCAACTACACTAATTGATGCCATTTATCGTTTAGTTCCTCAAGAAGAAACTACTGAAGAGGAAGAAGATGATTTTTATAAAGGATTCGATGCAAATGATTATACTTCAAATTCTACACTTTCCACTGATGACCACAATCCTGATGATGACATCTACGAATCAGTTGATGACGATTTTCTAAATGATGAATATCGTACTTTACTTGACGACCCTACTGATTCTGACAAAAATCCATTACTTCGAACATTAGAAACGCCACAACGAACAAAGCCTACACCTAATAAAAAAGTTATTTCCCCTTCTTCAGAACCATCCGAGGTTGAATCAGAATATGATGAATACCAACGTAAATTAGAAGAACAAGAGCATAGAGAAAAAGAAAGTGCTAAACGTGCTCTATTTGATTTATATGCTGAAAACCCTATGAATCAAAAAATGTACAAGTCCGACGAAGATTTTGATGAGCAAAAACCAAATTCGTTAGTCGTTGTCTCATCTGTAAGTGGTGCAGGGAAAACTACTTTGTTAACCAACGTTGCCGTTGCAATTCAAAAGTATTCTCAGTACAAACCACGTATCTGTATTGTTGACTTTAACTTAGAGTTCCCATCTGTATTTTATAAATTCGACGAAGAAGAAATGATTCGTCCTCGACGAAACGTATTCGACATTGTTGAAGATAAAGAAATTTTAGATGAGGAATTAGTTAAACAAGCGTTAGCAACACATGAACCAACAGGTATTAAAGTTCTTTACACACCACCTGACGCTATTCGAGATATCTCTATCATCGACCGCAATGTTATTTCTCCACTTTTTGAAATTCTACGTTCAATGTTCGATTTAGTATTAGTCGATACATCTTCTAATCTACGCTCTGACTCTTCAAGTTTTCCTCTTACACTTTCTGATAAGAATATCGTGTTAATGGAACCTGACATTAGTCTACTTTTACATACACGAAAATTCATTAGCATGTTGGAAACAGTAGGGACAGCAATCGATGAAGATATTACAAAGAAAAACGTATATGTACTAAACAAAGATAATTCATCTAAAACAGGTGTTCATGTTGATACAGCTAAAGGCATCATCCACAATAACCCTGTTCGTTTAGTAATTCCTTTTGATTCCACGATTACAAAGTTAGCCAATAGCTGTAACTTTGTTGCGTATAGCGATTCTGCTCCAATTTCACGCGAAATTAAAGAATTAGCACGCATTGTGTATCCATTAGAAAAAGGATTATCCCTCAGCCAAAAGGCGTTTGGTAATAAAAATAAAGGACAGAAAAAAGGAGAAAAAAAAGCAGGGAGATTCGGAGGGAAATTTCTCAACTCTCTTTTCGAACGCTAAGTTCTCTATAAACTCTGACAGCCTACCACGTTGTTATTCTTAGCGGACAGGCGTCAGAGTTTATTTTTTGTATTTTTTCACTTCAATCTTTTGAAAAGGAGGTATAGTATGGACGATTTTTTCAAAAACATTCATCAGCGTCCCCAAAAATCAGATAATTTCTTTGATTCAATTGCTAGTCAAAAAAACGAAGAAGAACTATCAAGACGACGAAAACAAGAAATCGAACGTCTAAAGAAACTTTTATCAACACGTTTAGCTGAAGGCGACCGTTTACAAAATATGAACCTTTTTGGAAATAAAAACAAAAAAGAGTTACAGCAAATCGAAAACATCATCGCCTATATTATTCAGGAAGAAACAAAAAGTGATAATATTCTACGAAACTTTGAAAAGATAAAACTTATCCAAGATATGTTGAAAGAAATTACATCGCTAGGAAAAATCCATCACTTAATGGAAGACGCTTCTATTTCTGAGGTTATGATTAACGCCTACGATGAAGTATGGATTGAAAGTGGCGGTAAACTGCAACGAACTGACGTTATTTTTGATGATGAAGATGAAGTGTTAAATTTAGCACGTAAGATTGCCAGTCACGTAGGAAGACGTATCGATAATTCTAGTCCTACAGTAGACGCACGTTTGCCCGACGGGTCCCGTGTACACGTTATTACCCCTCCACTTGCCATGAAAGGCACCACCATCACAATCCGTAAATTCAAAGAAGATAAACTAGGCATTGAAGACTTGATTAAATTTGGTAGTATCACGCGTGTGGCTGCAACATTCATGGTGAACGCTGTAAAAGCACGATGCAATACAATCGTATCAGGTGGTACGGGTTCAGGGAAAACTACTACTCTCAATATCCTCTCAAACTCCGTTCCAAACGACGAACGTGTTATTACAATAGAAGACTCTGCAGAACTTCAACTAGCAAATGACCACGTTGTAAAACTAGAAGCCCGTCCTGCTAACTCCGAAGGAAAAGGGGAGTATACCATTCGTATGCTTATCAAAGATGCCTTGCGTATGCGTCCTGAACGCGTAATTGTCGGTGAGGTACGTGACGGCTCCGCATTTGACTTAATGCAAGCTTGTAATACAGGTCATGATGGGTCTATGGGCACAGTGCATGCCAATAATCCTGACGCTTGTGTCTCTCGTTTGGACAACCTTATCATGCAAGCTGGATTCAAAATGGAAAACAAAGCAATCCGTGAGTTAATTGCTCAATCTGTTGATTTAGTTGTTCAAATTCAACGTATGAAAGACGGAAGCCGTAAAATCACTCATATTTCCCATGTATCTCACTACGACGAAGTAGCGGGAAAAGTTGTTGTGCACAATATCTTTGAATATCGCCTTTCAGGTATTGTAAACGGAAAAGTTCAAGGAGAAATGGCTTATACAGGTTATGTTCCATCCGAAGATTTGCTCGATAAATTCGAGCGTTATGGATTAGATTTTCACAGTTTAGTAAATAGCGAGGAGGAAGTAGTATGACATGGTTTAAAGAACGGCTCGCTGACGCCTTTATGCAACATCCATCTATCTTTATCTATACAGTTGTCACGTTGACACTGTTAATCATCTTAGCGGTTGATTATTTCAAAATGAAAAACAACCAAATTGATAGACAAGTAGCCAATCGATTAAGCAAAGGAGATAAAGACAAAGAAAAAAACGGCATTAAGGATTTACACGTACCTTTTATTGATAAATTGTATGCACGACAAGAAGAAAAAATTAAACTTACCCTTAAGCGTGCCAATGTGTTGTTCACAGCAAAAGAGTTTTTAACATTTATGACGATAGGTAGCGTGGTAGGATTCACTGTTGGAATGGTGGTCTATCCACTGCCCTTCATTTGGAAATCCGTATTTGTCTTCCTATCTCTTGATGTAGCTCAACAAGCATTAGGTCGTTTACTTGCTGCATTTGTTCTTGGGTTTGCAGGCTCTTATTTCCCGTTTGGGTGGGTGAAATACTTAGAAGGCAAACGTAGAAAAGCAATGGAAGGACAAATTCAAGATGCGTTATTGAATATCGCAGATGCATTAAAATCAGGGCACATCATTGGGGATGCTATTCGAATCGTAGGACAAGACATGCCGTATCCAATCGGTCACGAGTTCGCTCAAGCACATAAAGAAATGGAAGCAGGTAGAACGTTAAAAGAAGCATTATACGATTTGAAAAAACGTGTAAACATTGAAGATTTTACAATGGCAATGGATGCAATGGAAATTCAATACGAAGTCGGGGGAGAACTTGAACCACTTTTACGTAAAATGGTAACTGTAGTACAAGAACGACAAGGACTTAAACAAGAAGTAAAGAAAACCATCGCAAACGCAAAAATGACAGGAACAATCTTGATGTGTGCTCCTGCAGGATTTGCTGCTTTATTCATCACCATGAGTAAAGACCAATTCCTTGTGATGATTCAAAGTGCTATGGGATGGTTGTTATTAGGTGTTGGCGCAGTTACATATGCCATTGGTATTGTGGTCATTTACCTTATCATCCGAAATATCACGAAGGAAATTTAATATAAAGGAGGAGATACTATGTTAGAAAGATTAAGTTCAATCCCTTTTCAAGGGTGGTTGTTATTCTTTTTCCTTGTTGCTTTTTTCATTTTGGTTTTTAACATTGCGTTCACGAGCCAATCACAAAAAATCTTTACACGTGTTCGAAATATGGAGATTTTCACAACAGGAACCGATGAAGAACGTCTAATGAAAAAACCTCTTCATCAACGCTTATATATGATGTTGCAACAGAAAGTGGAAATATTTGTCGAAAAGCACGTGCAACGAGGCAAATACGCTCCTCTTCAAGCAAAACTGATTCAAGCAAACGATACAAAAACCAAACCAGTTGAGCACTGGGCAAAGAAAATTATTTTTGCAATGGGTGCTTCAGTATTAGGTTTAATTCTAATGAATCCACTTTTAATGATATTCTTCGGGGCGTTAGGATTTTTCATACCTGATTCAAAGTTAAATGACAAAATCAAAAAACGCCAATACCAAATCCGTAAAACTGTTCCCGACTTTTTAGACTTGCTAACAGCAACGGCACCCTCAGCCAAGAACTTAGAAGACGCTATCCGTCAAGTATGTGAACGAAACTCAGGTGAAATTAGTAAAGAATTTCGTATTGCTTTAAATGAAATTAATTCAGGTGCTCGACGAAGAGATGCATTACTTCAAATGGCAAGACGCTGCGGGGTAGAAGAAATTGATTCGTTAGTGAGTCAAATCAATCAATCTGAAAATTACGGAACCCCAATCCAAAAAACATTAGAAGCACAATCTGAAAAACTACGAAAAATGAAAAAGCTACTAATTGAAACAAAAGCACAAAAGGCATCAGTAACACTTTTGCTTCCGAGTATGTTCCTATTAATGACTTGTTTAATCATCGTTGTTGGACCTTCTGTAGTCCAATTAATGGGCGCTGGTGGCATGATGTAAACCTTCTTTTATAGAAGGTTTTTTTCTATGTGAAAAAAAGTGAAAAAAATACTTGCGTTATGGAAAATTCTGTTTATATTGACTCATGTATTAAACGAAAGGAGGACGATAACGATGAAAAACTTATTTAAAAAATTCATGGGCGAGAAACGCGGAGATGTAGTTCAATACATCATCGTATTAGCAGTTGTAGTTGTTATCTTAGTTATTGCTTATCCAAAAATTAAAGCTTCAATGACTACTGCTACTACTAACTCTTCAGACCGTATCAATGAAGTAGCAGCTGGCGGTACAACTAAGCTTTAATATTAGCTTATTAACAGGAGGTTATCTGATTCATTCAGGCAACCTCCTGTCTTTTATGTATGGAGGTTATAAACAATGACGCTGTATGTATTAATTGTTTTTTTAATAATTGTTTGTATATGGGATATAAAAACATTTGAAATTCCACCTGTCTTAGTAACAATTGGAACCATTCTAGGCTTAATTATGCAATTTATTGACCATGGATGGCACGGTGTTCTTTCAGGTTTATTAGCATATATCATTGTTTTACTTATTACATTTGCAATTTGGGCAATTGGCGAAGGTTTATTCGGAAGCTCTATTATAGGCGCAGGAGATATGAAACTATTAATGATTATCTCAATTTTTATTGGTGTAAAATTAACGTTTATCATTTTTTATTGGTCTATTTTAGTTGCAGCATTTCTCTTTATTTTTATGATACACCCAAAGGAAATTTTAGGACTTTTTCGTCACATTTTTAGCTTTTTCGTTTATGCTATACCCAAACCTAAAATGTCTACGAAAAAACTAGCATTTAGCGTTCCTATAACCCTTGCAACTATTTATTTTATCTTCATTCACTAATTTGAAAGGAGGGTGTTATATGTTCAATAAAAAAACAAAACGTAAAAAGGGGTCTGCCCTTGTTGAATTTGTTATTATCATTCCTGTTATTTACCTTGCTGCTTGGTCTTGCATGTTTATTATTTTTTACTCCATGTCTCAAAATACCTTACACCAAGCGGCAAATGAAGGGGCTCGTATCCTTACACAAGAATTACGCGGAAATACTGGAAACATTCCAAATACAGATGAAGTAAAAACATTACTTGCTAATAAAGTTGAAGTAAGCGCAAATTCGTTTCACTATGTTCTGTTGTTTCATGATGCTTCAGGTAAAGCTACTACACCACAAGTCATTATTGAACCAAGCTCAGGCGATTGCTTAAAAGAAGTTCAAAACAAAGAGCGTGTTATTTGTGCGCAAACAGAAAAAGGAACTTCAAATGGCATTGAACAACAACAAATTGTCGTGGTCATCCGAGCTAAATTCCAACAAATCGGAAATAGTATTCCTGGTTTAAGCGATAAAACCTACTCTACAGGAAAAGGAACAAGCGAAAAAGAATTTTCAGGTCGTTTTAATTACTGGAAAAATTAATAAAGGAGGGGATAACAATGAAAAAAAGAAAAAAAGGTGCCATTGCCCTATATAGCATTTATGTAATACTCGCCCTCGCTACTTTATCAGCCATTATGATTAACCTGATGAACGGAACCCAAACAGCGACACGAATGTCACAAGCAGCAGAAGAAGGAGCAAAAGTTCGAGCGGGTGGCGTTGATATCTTATTAAAAGAAGAAGCAGGTATACTTGAAATCTACCATAACTCCGTTGGATACACAGATAACGTAACTCATACTAAACATCAAAATGTACTTGGTCACGAGAGCGTTCAATTACCTCAAAGCACTACTTACCAAAATGCGAAAAAAGCAACCGACGAATTTGCAAAAGATGCGACTGTACGTTACGCTAATAACGCTATTGCAAAAGGAGCGGATGGAAAACCACTTGCATCTATTAGTAGAAATGATATCTGTTTTGACTTTAAAGCTTTACCTGATGGTTCATTATATGACAAAACATTTGACCCTGATAAAGCTCCTGCTTCAGAGAAGAATCAAACATACAAATTGAACTTTTCTTGTACAACAGCTAACGGAGACGTAATCAAGGCTAATGACGTTCAAGTATCAGGAGTTAAAGGAAACACCATTAAAGTTAAGGATGAAAATGGTAATCTCAAAACAGTCAAAGCTGCTAATGTTGTGTTTATTGGTATTAAATATCAGTACACGTACTTCTATGCTAAACTTTTAGAAAACGTCGGTATGCCAACTACAAGAACAGGTGAATCTTGGGCGATTGCGTATCCTCAAGTAGATAAATGTGTACGTACTGATAGCATGTGCAAATATTAAAAACACAGGTTTTCACCTGTGTTTTTTTCTATTGATATCTAAAAATATATCTTTTATAATGTAAAAGCAAATAAAAAACATATGTTTTTCTAAAAAATAAACGAGGTGAGACGTTTGCCTACTGAAAGACGGGTACGAGATTTTGAGAATCGCCCCCTAACTTATCATGAAAAACAAAAGATGAATATCTTTGAAAAAGAAGTCATGCAAAGCTATGAATCTATTTTAAAACGTCCTTTTATGACAGAGGACGTTATTCCGTTAAAGTTATGCCTTCGTTTCGCCACCCCCGCCCAAATTAAAAGCATGATGTTTCGCTTTAAACCTCAAAAAAACTTCATTGACTTTTTTTATTTGGTCAAACCGTGCAAACAAATTTTCAAAAACCGAAGAGGAGGTAAGAAATATGACAAACAAAGAATCGAATCCTTCCAAACAAGACATCAGCAAGAACGCTAAAAAACAAGAAGGACTATCCATGCTAGACGCGATTTTAAATGGTGATGTTCCTATCATAGTTACAGAAGAACAAGAAAACCAAGGATACAGTGTAGATAAGTGCCCTTATGGTATATGTAATGGTAGCGGATTGATTATTGTAGAAGTAGACGGCGAAGACATGGCGAAAAACTGCCAATGCTGTGAAGATAAAATTCTATTACATAAAAAAGAGAATTCAAATATACGCGAAGACTATTACTATGCAGAAATTCAAAATCTTCGCGAAATCGATGTAACGCTACTAACCCCTAAAAAGCAGGTAGCTCCCCGAAAAACGGACAAAAGAATTAAGGATAAAAACAACATTCCTCCTGAAAAAACCGATGCGTATATCGCAAGGGTGTACGATGAAAAGAAAGTAGAAAAAGGCATTAAGTTTTTTGCTACACAATACACCAATAAAACGCTTTTGTACTTAGAAGAAGAACCTCGAACAAGAAGCCGAAACCTCATGTTAATTGGACAAAGCGGACGTCAAAAGACGTATTTAGCCTGTGCCATTGCGACGGAGTTTCTGAAGAAAGAAAAAAGCGTATATTTTACGACTATGCAAGACTTGATTAATCATGTATACGATGAAAAAGTTGATTTAGATAAAATTATGACCGAAATTGATTTACTTATTATCGACGAGCTCGGGAAAGAGTATCATACTGATTCCGAATGGGCGATGAAAATGATGATGGACTTATTCCGTAAACGAAAAAATCGAAACTTACCGATTATTTGTACAAGCAATTACTATCCAAATGCGTGGGAAGAACTTTATGACCCTTCATTCAACAGCGTATTGAATGGTTCTTTCTTTATTACGCTACTTGAAAGCGATATGGATTTCCGTATTGAACAAATAGAAGATTCTATAAACGATTACGATTTTTTTGATTGAGGAGTGCACCTATGACAGAAGCAATTGGACAAGAACAGAAAAAAGAAAAGGTCTCGTACCGCGAAGAGCTTATTTTAGCCTCTATCTTATATGACCCCGAATGTCGAGCTTATTACCACGCTAAACATATTGATATTCGTTTGTTCCAAAGTCCGCGTACGCGACAGATGATACAAGCATTTAACGATGTGAGCAAAGTAGCGGAGCCAACGAAAAGTTTACTGCTTGACCAACTAAATCCAAAAGATGAACAAACCAAGCAAGAGATTCTACAATACTTACATAAACTGAACACTCAGTACGAGCATGAAACACTTGATTCTATTCAAGTTCATGTTCGTCTCCTCAAAAAGATTTATAAAAACGCAATGTTTCGCCAAATGGGTAACAAAATCCTAACATTAACAACGCAAGAAAACCTTCGTGATTTAACCGAAAAAAACATTGTGGAATCCTACGTGGAGGAAACACTATTCCATTTATCCAAAATTTCTCTAGACGAAGAAGAAAAGAAAACTTCCTATACCTTAACAGAAGGAATTCAAACAGCGGTCAAGCAAATTGATGAGTTTACCGAAGAAGAAGCAACTGAAAACGTCACTACAGGCTATAAACGCTTGGACGAAGCACTTGACGGCGGTTTCAAACGTGGGACGTTTGCGCTCATCGCGGCCAGACCTGGAATGGGAAAAACTGTATGGATGTTAAACTCAGCCGTTGAAGCCGCAAAAAAAGGTGTTAAAACCCTCTTTGTATCTGTGGAAATGCCAGCCATTCAATTGTTCCAACGAGTTCTTTCAAAAATCTCCAAAGTTCCTATGAGTTATGTTCAGCGTCCTATCAATATTCCAATGGAACACAAAAAATCAATCAACTCTGCTGCAAAGAAGGTAGCTGAAGTCTACGGAAACAACTTTTTTGTAGAAGAAGTTTCAGAGCTTAATATTTCGCAATTAGAACGCATCGTAAAACATTATACGAAAACACATCAAGTAGAATCTGTTTACGTCGATTACGCACAAATTCTCCAAAAACGAAACGGAGACCGACCAGAAAACGCCAGTGACTTTGGTGAAATCTCAGGCGGGTTACGTATTATTAGTAAAAAGTTAAATGTTGCGATGGTTGTAGGTTCTCAGTTAAACCGTGAAGTTGAAAAACGTGAAGACAAACGTCCAATTATGTCTGATATTCGTAATGCAGGGGAATTTGAACAAGATGCTGCGATTATGATTGGTTTATACCGAGACGAAGTATACAACAAAGAGACGTCAGAAAAGCCTAATACGATTGAACTCATTTTCATGAAAAACCGTTTTGGTCAGGCAAACCAAATCCTCGATTTTAAATACGACTTATCTCGCCAAAATATCATGTCAGAAGCACCTGTTCCAACGGCTGCTTAACATCTATCACCTCTACAAATAATTAGCCTTTTAGACACCGTTAAGTAGTGGAGATGGCATATACATATAGAAAACCATGCGAAAGAACATTTTACGCATGGTTTTCTATGCTTTTAGCAGGAAAAATAGGCTCATTGAGCGAAAGTAAGGATAATCTATGTGTTTTTTCATACGCTAAGTATGAACGTACTAGAAAAGGAGTGTTATAAGATGGGAGAACAACACATGAAACCACTTAGAGGCGTTACCTTTACAACGGAACGGTCGTACATTTCCGTCTTATATACAGGCGAACATCTTGTACTTGATTTTCCGCAGGACAAACACATCTCGGACATTATAAAATTTCAAATCAAAGGTGCACGATTTAACGAGCTTGGAAATAAAAAGTGGGTACTTCCGAAAGATGCTAGTCCTCGTTTACAAGAGGTTATGCCACCTAAGTATCTATCATTTAAAACGCAAGAGCAAATTAAGCGTGATGCAAAATTTTTAGCGTTCCAAGAAGAATCTCTTCTAGATGTGCTAGAAAGAATTCCAAAGGATATTGATTCCTCATTCATGAAATTGCCACCTAAGAACTTTCAAAAGGTGACAATAGGGTGGGTGGCTACTAGAAAAGGCAAGCGAGGAAACGTGTACGGAGGATTATTAGGAGACGATATGGGTCTTGGAAAAACCATTCAAGCTTTAGCTAGCGCAGCGTACCTTAAGCAACAAGGGAAAATAAAGCGATGTTTAATCGTTACAGAAGCGGGCTTAAAAGACCAATGGTCAGAAGAAACGCAACGATTTACCAATGAAAGTTTTATTGTAATTGAAGGAAAAGGAAAAAAAGACCCTGTTGCCCACAGACGCGCTCAATTAAGAGAGGTCAAAGAAAAGGATATTTTCTTTACCATTACAAATTACGATTTACTTCATCAGCGGGAAGTTATTGGGGAAGAAATTGTTCAACAAGGAAAGAAAACCATAAAAAAACAAATCAAAGGCGACTACATTGATTTACCGCTTATTCTAGAAAATGAATATGACATGATTATTTTAGATGAAGCGCAAAAAATCCGTAATATTGATACTGTATTCTGCAAGGCTGTTTATCAAATTCAGCATCCAACTTACCGCCTTATTATGACAGGAACACCTATTGAAAAAGAAATTGAACACCTGTTCCCGCTTATTGACTACCTATCTCCTGACATATTTGCTGATTCTTCCCTCGATATTAAAGAACGTTTACGTTTATTTGAAGACAAGTTTTTAATTAAAACGTTGAACAAATACGCTCTTCCTAAACGTGTTCCTGAAGCCACGGGCGTAAAGAACTTGGAAATTTTGAACAAGCTGTTATCTCCATTTATGTTACGAAGGGAACTTAACGATGTAAAAGACGAACTTCCAAGAGCCTTAGTGGATGTAGAAGTTCTTCCATGGGAAGAGCATCAAGAAGAGTTCTATCAACAAGTAGCAGAAGAGCTAGTAAATAAAAATGAAGAATGGGGAGAGGTGTACGGTAAAGAAAACGAGATATT
>Ga0207655_1000230_pt1 | contig 92618 bp, 77 predicted proteins | sample KBSM44metaG_FD_184398 | JGI IMG/M metagenome (GOLD analysis project Ga0207655, IMG submission 184398) | Miscanthus rhizosphere microbial communities from Kellogg Biological Station, Michigan, USA - KBS M4-4 metaG (SPAdes) (version 2) | ecosystem: Host-associated > Plants > Roots > Rhizosphere >... | reverse complement strand
TTACGGGCCGTAAGTAATCCATAGATGCAAATGTCAGATCGCGATGCGCCTGCTAGGGCGCGGCTGGTAACAGAGCCTTATAGGCGCACATGAAAAACCTCCGGCTATGCCGGAGGATATTTATTTTTCAACATCGTTATCAAATCCAGCCAAAGCGAATCGACAGCAGGCTAACAAGAGCAACTGCAACAAAGACATTAATCAGGAAAACGGTTTTGCTCGTGACTTCCATAGCACCATCCTCTATTTATCGGCCTCTATTGATATAGTCGCCGATCCCCAGGTTCGCAATCAGACAAAGTCTGTTTTTACATTTACCCTCTCATTCTTACAACGTATGTGTAAAAATTTGATACAAGTCAAAAAAAATGGCATATTGCGCGCGAATTTTTTTGACGCAGATCGAGTTTTGCCCATGACGCTTTACCAGCATATGCTGATTTTTTACGCCATTATGGCTACCGTTAGCGCTTTCATTACCTGGTTCCTGACCAAAGAGAGCAAGCGCATCCGCCTGATTGCGACGGTGTTAATTGGCGCGACCTGGCCGTTCAGTTTCCCGGTGGCACTCCTGCTGTCGATGTTCTGATCCGGACAGGGGCTCGCCATTCTTTTTAGAGTGCTGTATAAAAACACAGTGTCAATAAAAAGGAGCGCCAAATGCAGAGCTTGTTCTCCACGATTGCCGGGGCTACCGTCCGCTGGCATGACCTACCCGGGGTGGGCATCCCGGTGGTGTTTATCCACGGCCTCGGCTGTGCCTCTTCATATGAATATCCCCGTATCGCGGCGGATCCCGCTTTTCGCGGCCGACGCGCAATCCTGATCGATCTCCCCGGCAGCGGGTACAGCGATAAACCGCATAATTTCACGTTTACCACCACTCAGCAGGCTGCGGTGGTGATGGAAGTGCTGGATACCCTGGACGTAAAACAGCTCGATCTCTATGGCCATAGCATGGGCGGCAGTATCGCCATTGAAGTGGCGGAGCAGCTCGGTGCACGCCTGCGCACGTTAGCGGTATCTGAACCCAATTTTCATGCCGGGGGCGGGATGTTTAGCCGACACATTGCGGCTCAGCCCGAAACCGATTTCGTGGCCTCTGGCTTCTCAGCGTTAGTCGAAGAAGAACGCAGTGCGTGGAAGGGTTGCGTGCAAATGACGTCGCCAACGGCGATGTGGCGCGGGGCAAAGAGCCTGGTGGACGGAATATCCCCTTCGTGGATGTTGCGGTTTCTCAATCTCAAATGCCAGCGCGCGCTAATTTTCGGCGAGCATTGCCTGCCGGATGAGGATGCCACCGCCGTTGTAAACGCCGGGATCCCGCTGCATGTTGTCCCCGACGCGGGACACTCCATGTCGTGGGAAAACCCCTCCACGCTGGCCGCCGTTTTGGCCCAGGTTTTTACAAGGAACGATGGTTAAGATGAGATCTTTTGGCTCACATCCCTGTGAGCCCAAAGCCCTTTAAAGCAGGGCGGTCAGTTTGGCGCGAGCTTCCGGGGAAACATCCAGTGGATGGCAGTAGTCCGGGGCTTCGGTTGCACGGGTAAACAACGCCACCAGCCAGTCATAGACGTAGCGTGTGGCGGCGTGTGCCGGACGTTCACCGAGTTGAGTCAGGCGTTCGGTATTGCTCGCCGTCGGGGCAAACAGCGTGCTGCCTTTCACCACCCGGCTGGCCGGGCGTGAGTCCACCGGCAAATCGGCGTAGCCCAGCCAGGCCAGATAGTTACTGATAGTCGCCCGTAGGTGCGCTGCACTGGCGCGATCGTCAGGGGTAACCGTCTGCAGCTGCTTAGGCAGTTCCAGACGGTAGCTGGTGATAATCAGTATATCGGCCAGCTGTTGCAGAACCGCAGGCGACAACCCATAACGCTGGGCATGAGCGTCACTACGACTCCATTGGCGCAGGTAATTCACCCACAGGGCATGCGCCTGGAAGCCATAGTCCTGATGGGCATTGCCGTTGGGCTGGGAGTCGTCGGCCAGGGCAAACAGGTCGACGTTATCGCTGAACAACTCGCTGACTTTCTCTTCGCGCGGCTGCTGAACCTGGCTTAGCAATTCAAAGCTGGCAAGTGGGGGCAGTAACCCTTCCAGCAGTTCGCCGAGAATGGCGGCGTGGCCCTGGAGTTCGCGCACCACATTTTCTGCATGACGACGTACGCTGGCGGTATCGCGGCGGGCGTCCTGCTGCCAGCCAGACATCATCTGACGCAGCTGCTGATGCTGACGCTCAGCCAGCCTCTCCAAACGGGCGACGCGCAGCGCGGGAACCGTGGCCTGCGACAGCCATTCGATCAGCCGTTGCAGGCTGCTGCCGTCCAGCGCCTGTAGTGTTCCCCAGCGCTGGCCGGGCTTTTCGATCAACTGCTGTACGGCTTCGTCGAGGTTAAGTTTTCGCACAAAGCGGTCATCCTGCGGGGTGATGGCCCATACCAGACCTGGCAGGGAGCCCTCATGCTGCGGCTGCGTATCGCCCACCCATTTTGACAGCGCGCGGGCGCTGGCAGGGATGTGCGCGCGTGAGGCCGCCGCATTGCAGATAAGCAGCAGGTCGGGCTGATACTGCTGACGATAGTAGTCCAGTAGCCAGCGGCATTTACTGGCCCACAATGCTTCGTTATCGGCGTGCGCAGGCTGCGGAATATCGATCAGATCGACGTTATCCAGCACGCCATTTTCGGTTGGTAACACTAATTCTATGGTCAACAGGGCGAGCGCATTGAGCGGCAGACTGACGGCACTGTGTAATGTTCCGTCGTGCAGCGGATGCACCACCGTTTCGCCTTCAGGGTCGATTTCCGGCGTCAGAAAACCCTCGGCAGGCAGGGTAAAGCTGTCGACCAGCAGACTTAGCGGGGCTGCCAGTTCGCGGGCATTGCCACACTGCTGGAGCACATGGGCCAGCGTCAGCCACTGACGCGTCAACTCCTGTTGTTCGCCCCACAGCAACGCCCAGGCGCTGGCGCGCGCGCTGAGATCGAGGCACGGTAATAGCTGAATAAACTGCTGCCACAGAGTGTCGTCGATGTGTTGTTGATGCGTCGGGGTACGTTCCTGCCAGAAACGGGCGATCGCCGCCACATCCTCTTGATGAATACCCGGCACGGGTTGCGTCTGGCGCAGCGATTGCCAGGCGTTCAGACGGTCTGCCACCACTGATTTTGCTACCGGGCGTACGTTACCCTGCTGTAAGGCGTGGGCGAGAAACACCTGCACCAGGTCTGCTTCGCGCATAATGCGCAGGCGTAACGGGAAAGCGTCATCGGCTGCCTGCGCGCAATGACTGAAGCGCAGGGCCATTCGCGTCAGGGCGTGGCCTGGATTGAGATGGGTGAAGTAGTCGAGGGTTTTCCCCCCGGCTTGCACCAGCAGACGGCCGTTACCGCTGCTGCAAAGCGACCCGAGCAGATGCGCTTTTGCCGCCTGCGAATGGCCAAACAGCGCGACGCTGGCAGGCGCGGATTGCGCCTCATGTAGCGCGGTTTCCTGCGCTTTCAACTGATATAAACGTGTCAGCAACGCGTCGGCATCGGTGTCGAAAATTGGCGACGTCCTGCGGGTAGCGCGGGTCCAGTCGATGATGGTTTGCAGTTGGCTCATTTCAGGTAAACGCTCCCGCTGTCTATCCAGTAGTGGCTGCCGCTGTGACGGCGGTCGGCCAGAGTATTCAGTTTCAGCGTCAGGGCATCTGGTGGCACCGGGGTGCCGTCCTGCAGCCAGGCATCTGCCAGGGTAAATGCTTCCGGGCCCTGACTGCGATTGCCACCGGATAACTGTAGCCGTACCTGCAACACGCCGTCTCCGGCGATGGCCTTGGCTACCTCCGGTGAGTTGATGCTCAGCGTATACAGAGGTGTGGCGGGCCAGCGGGCGTTAGCGAGCTGACGGAAGCCGAGCGTGACGTTGCCGCGTAGCGGGAAGTGCAGTCGGGCATCGACTTTCGCGCCGGGCTTGTCGAGATCGAGTTCTGCATACCAGATGTTCTCTTCCCGCAGGGTATTGACGGTATTGTCCAGCACACCCAGGTAACGCACGGTGGAGTAAGCCCCGATATCGGCGGCCTTAAAGTTGAAGCGTGGCAGGCGCAAATCCAGCGCCAGGCTGCACAGCATCGCGCCAACGGCCGCGGTGGATTTCGGATTGCCAATCCGCCCTTGCTGGCTGAACGGATACCATTCATGAACGTGATAGCTGTCCATCCACACCATCCGGTTGACCGGCACCGGTTGCAGGTAGCGGATCAGCGCCTGTACGCCGGGCAGGCAGCCCGGACGGCCAGTGACCAGCAATACGTCGCAGGCATAGTGTGAGATAGCTTCGCAGACCGCGTGCAGCGGGGCGGCGATGGTGAACTCCCCGGCGAGCATGGCTTCGTGTAGGCTGCGGAAGCTAACCTGTAGCGGCGTCGCCAGCACGTCGAAGGGTTCAGAACCCGGCGGTAAGGCGTGACTAATAGCCTGCCCAACGTAGCTCATCACGTTGCGGGTCGGCGGCTGCGACAGCAGTTCGCCAAACGTGGCATGCAGGCCAGCCAGCGGATCGTTGATGTCGCTCTGTTCCCACGCGCCGAGGATTGCATGCCCGATAGGCATGAATAGCTGCAGCGTCGTTTGCTGGCGCAGTACCGCCTGGGTATCGATGCGCCCGGAATCACCGAACAGCGTTGCCATCAATGCAGGGGCATCGGCAATGCCGGATTTTTGCAGCTGGTTTTGCAGCGCGGGCAGGACGCAGCGCTGAATGATGTCGAGCAGAATATCATCGCCCGCGACCTTAAAACCTTCGCGGAACAGCAGCTGCGGGCTGATTTTGACGTTGCTACCGGTGCCTTCATCCAGACGATAATGGGTGATCGCCATGTCAGTGGTGCCACCGCCAAGATCGACCGCCGCGACCCGCAGCGCACGACCCGGACGGGTGCCAGGTTCCGCCTGGCGGTCAGGCCGGGCAAGGGCGGCAAAAAACGCTTCGGTTTGTCCGCCAAAATGCGACATCGCTTCGTTATACAGCCACACCAGCTGTCCACAGCTGGCTTCGTCCCATTCCATATGAATTTTAGGGACCGGAACGACGCTCTTATCCTGCTGTTTTTGGGTGGCGAAATCATCGTCCTGAGGGTGCCAACCGAGTGCTTTCCACACCAGCGCGATAGCTTCAAACATCCGGCGGCAGAATATCTCCCGCTCCTGTTTGGGCATCGCCGATGGCAGGGTCAAAATCAGGGTCCGCAACTGGCGCGGTGAGGACGGAAAACCGAGACGCTGACGGGTCGCCACGCTGTTAATTTGCCCCAGTGCCTGAGCAAGAATTTCGCACAGCATATGCGTCATCAGGGTGCTGCGGCTGTACTGCGGCGAAAACACCGGCATCCGCTCATCCTGCGGCAGGGTAAACAGCGGCTGACCGTCATCGTTCATCAGATACGCGAGCGGGAAGGCAGCGGCGACCGGCTCGCGCTGAGTTCGGCTGTTCATCTGACTGAAACGCCAGTCCTGCACGGTTGGGGTTTCATCCCACAGGTAACGACGTGGGCTGGAGATACCGCTGTTGCCTTCTGTACCCAAACGTTGCATCGCCAGTTTGCGGGCCTCATCGCCCACCCGGACGATCGACGGCCAGACGAAAGCATCTTCCCGCCCGCTTTCGACGGAGAAGTGCTGCTTGCCAAAACGTGCTTCGGAGAACTCAAGGCGGCTGGTGAAAAGGGGGGCATTGAGAAACTGCGGTTCGCTCAGCGATCGCACCTGCAATTCAGCCGTCTGGCGCAGGCCGTCGTTAGCATCACCGTGATCTTCAATGATAACGCCGCAGGTGTGGCTGTTTCCGACGTCGAGGATTAAGTCGACCGGTATCGCCGGGGTGCTAACGGTGGCGGTGACGATTTTGACTTCCGGCACTTTGAGCTGTTCGCCGAGCAGCGCCAGCAGGTTCAGCCAGTGGCCCTGATACTCAAAGCCGCGCATCGCCTGGGCAATTTCGCGCTCGCTACGGTTTTCCTCAACGCTGGCAAAGTGGCTGAAGACTTCCCGCAGCCAGCCGTCAATCCAGGTTTGATCGAGAAAATCGGCGACTTCTTCATCGCGCCAGGCCAGTGCAAACCGGGTGCCGTTCAGCAGGTCATTGTCCACCGGGGCCAACCCCATCGGCGCATCATCCCGGATCTGACTGTCGAGAGCGATTGTCACGCGATGGGTGTTTCCGGCACTGTCCGGCTCCGGCAGTTTACGAATTTGTACGCGCGCCCAGTTATCCGGCCCTTCAACGAAGGTGCGCGGGGGGTTAAAGCGCAGGAACGGTAGGGGAAGCCAGACGCCGTCGAGCACCGCCAGCGATTGCTCCAGCGGCAGCGTGCTTTCCGGTTTGACCACTTCAGCCTGCTGACCGTCGATGGGCGGCAGGGTATAGCGGCAATTGACGATGTCGTAATTCAGTCGCAGCAGCGGGCCGTTGGCGGTTTTACGCACGAAGCGGCCGTTGCTCAAAGAATCCTGTGGCGTCAGGCCAAAGTCGAGGAACTGCACGCCGCTGTTAGCAATCAGCGTGACGCTCTGTTGGTAATCGCAGAGGGTAACCAGCATTATCACGCTCCCACTTTACGGAAGGTTATCGGCACGACGGTATTGGCGTCGTAGCGGCCCGTGCATTCGGCAACATCGCTGGTGCCTGCTTTGCAGGAGATTTCTGGCATCGGGTAGCGCGATCCGTCGCTACAGCGCGCATTGCCACGGCTTTTTATCATCAACTCACCGTTCTGATGCAGGCCTGAGAATATTTCGGTTTTGCAGACCACGCTGTCGCCATGCACCAGCCGGACGGTGCCTTTGTTATTTTGAATTTGATAGCGCAGCGACGGGGCTTTGCCAGTCACCGGATCTTTCACGTCAACCAGCACGCGCCAATTGCCATTAAGGAATTTGGTGGTGCCCGCCCGCATTTGATCGGCTTCCATGACCAGCGCGTCTTTCGGGATCGCAGCGATCACCACCGGTTTCGCGTCTTCTTTTACCGTCTGGGTTACCGATGCGGTGACGATCGCCTGATGCAGGGGCAGAGTAGGATTAAGGGTTGGCAGCGGCAGGGCGGTTCGTTCAGGTACAACTTTTTCAGGCTCCACCTGTGCCACTACCGGTTCAGCGGAGGTAGTCTGACGCGGCCAGAGCAGCGGCCCGGCGACGGCGGCTACAATCACGGCGGCCACCGGCAGGCTCCACAGCGGAATGCGCCGGGCTTTTTTCTCAACCACAGGCGCGGGTGCAATGTCGATTTCAGCAGGTGCCGCCGGTTCCGGGATGAGGTCAGGCTCGGCTTCGGCTTCCGCTTGCTGGACGATACTTAATGATAAAGGTGCAGCCAGCAGCGGTTCGTCGGCATCGCTAAAGGTGACTTTTACGCTGTCCGCTTCAGGAATGTCGTCATCGAGTTCAATCTCCGGTTCTGGAACCGGGGCGAGATGCAGGCAGCCAAACAGCTCTTCGCGGGCGCTTTCGTTCAGATTGACGAAACCCCAGAAGGTGATCACCGGCTTGCCGCCAACGAGGAAAACGTGGTTTTCGCCAGGAAACTGCAACGCTTTTTCCAGCAATGCGCCGAACAGTTGCTGGGCGGTTTTGTCGGACTGCTGACATTTGCGGGCCAGGCTCATCGCGCCGTCGGCCATGGTTTCCAGTTGGCGCAGCGCCTGTTCGCGCAGGTCGTCGTCTGCCGCTTTCCACGCCAGCACGTCGCCTTCCACCGGGGAGTACCAGTCCACGCGGTCGCCTTCATCGTTGACCTGCGGCACCGCCAGACAGTCAACCAGCATCTGCTGTTTGCGCAGACGCAGCGTCTCACGTATCTGTAATGCTGATGCAAATACGGCCTGGCCGCCGCCGCCCACGGACTGGAAATCGTCCAGACTGCCGCTGCGTAGTAAAGTTTTTGCCACGTTCTTATCCCATCGACTTTTTCACGCCGCTACTCTACCGCAGGCGAGTAAGGGATAAACGGGCGAGGAACAGGCAAAAACAGCAAATACTCTGGCTATTGAATTTGCGCTAAAGGCTTGCTTTTCGATGAAGGACTTAAGCGAAATCACTGGTGAATAAACCAGCGGAATTTACGTGTTAAGCATAACCTGATGCGCTTTGGTTATTTGCCAGGATACACCTCCTGTGCTGTGATTAAGCCTCATATAATAAAAGCGAAAGGCTTATAACCATGACCTTAAAAGGTAAAACGCTGCTGGCGCTGACCCTCAGCGCATTATTCCCGGCAGGGACCGCTATCGCGGCGAATAACGACACACTGATTTATTGCTCTGAAGCGTCACCGGAGTCATTCAACCCACAGATAGCCAGCTCCGGACCGACGTTTGTGGCCAGCTCGCAAACTCTGTATAACCGCCTGATCAACTTCGATCCGCAGAAAAATACGCCGGTTCCGTCACTGGCCACGGCCTGGACTATCTCCCCGGACGGTAAAACCTATACCTTTACGCTGCGTCAGGGCGTGAAGTTCAACAGCAACAAATACTTTAAACCGACGCGCGATTTTAACGCCGATGACGTTATTTTCTCCGTGCTGCGTCAGAAAGATGAAAATCACCCATATCACAAAGTGTCGCAGGGTAATTACGAATATTTCACCGATGTGGGCCTCGATAAGCTGATTAAAGACGTGAAGAAGATTGATGATTACCACGTCCAGTTTGAGTTAACCGAACCGAATGCCGCATTTCTTGCCGATTGGGGAATGGATTTCGCTTCAATCCTGTCGGCGGAATACGCGGATGAAATGATGAAAAAGGGCACGCCGGAGTACGTTGATACCTGGCCTATCGGCACCGGGCCATACGTGTTACAGCAGTATAAAACCGATTCGCAAATTCGTTATCTTGCCAATCCGAATTATTGGGAAGGTGAAGTGCCAACTAAACATCTGATCTTCGCCATCACGCCGAATGTTGAAACCCGTCTGGCGAAGCTGCAAACCAACGAATGCCAGATTATCCCTGCGCCATCGCCGGTGCAGTTTGATGTCATCAAGAAAAATAAAGATCTGAAACTGAATGCGGTTGAGGCGCTCAACGTCGGCTATCTGGCGTTTAACACCGAGAAAAAACCGTTCGATAACGTGCTGGTCCGTCAGGCACTGAACTACGCCACCGATAAAAAAGCCATCGTCAATGCGGTGTTTATGGGCTCTGGCACGGTTGCTAAATCTCCGCTGCCGCCGAAAATGCTCGGGTACGACACTAAGCTGCCGGACTACGATTACAATCCTGAAAAAGCCAAAGCGCTGCTGAAGCAGGCCGGGCTGGAGAAGGGTGCGGAAGTGACGCTGTGGTCGATGCCGGTGCAGCGTCCGTACAACCCGAACTCCCGTCGTATTGCCGAGATGATCCAGAGCGACTGGGCGAAAGTCGGGATTAAGGCCAGGATCACCACCTATGAGTGGGGAGAATACCTTTCCGGTATGCGCAAAGGGGAACATGATTCGGCGCTGTTTGGCTGGATGTCGGACAACGGCGATCCGGATAACTTCGCCGATACGCTGCTGGGTTGTGACAGCATAAAGACCGGCTCAAATGCCGCACGCTGGTGCGATAAGGGGTATGATGGCCTGGTTAAAAAAGCCAAACTGACCAGCGATCCGGCCGCGCGCGCGAAGCTATATCAACAGGCGCAGGAAATTTTCTATAAGCAGGCACCGTGGATTGCGCTTGCTAACGGGAAAACCTTCTACGCCACCCGCAGCAATGTGTCCGGATACAGTGTCAGCCTGATGGGCAGTGATTTTTCAAAAGCGAAGCTGAATTAAGGAGACGGTATGTCACATTTGGATGAGGTCAGCACCCGTGTGGATGCAGCCATTAACGATGGTTCTATCATTGGGATGAATGAATTGCTGGTGACGCTGAGCGATGACGCCGAGCTGAGCAGGGAAGACAGGTTTACCCAGCAGCAGCGTCTGCGTACCGCCATCGCGCATAAAGGGCGGCATCACAAGGAAGAAGAGGAAGAGCGCCACGAGAATCTCACCAAAGGTGGATCGATTATTTAGTTCTGCTTTACGGCATTCCCCCGACGCGGGGGAGTGTCACTCTCCAGTTCAAAACCTATCTTCACAAACGCGATATTCTCCTGAACTTTGATTAATCAATTACGCTATCGTTATATTGATAAAATCAATATAAGGCACTCTTGAACGTTTTTGGGTTTCTTACCGCTATTTTATTTCGGGTTGATATAAATCAAACGAAAACGTCATTACTGTAAATCCCAACACGTACCCCCAGTGACTGCAATGAAATCAGTGAGATGGATTCTATCGGGTTGTTTTCCGAATAATTCTTGCGGGGCAATGCTCTTAAAGAGAATCATCACGCAAAATATTGTTCTGTTCATGCAGGTTTTATAAACGATTTGGCTGATTTTATTACTGTGATTTGTCATTTAACGCATTGCCAAAAAGCTGGAGAGTTGTCTATTGAATTCAAAGGCTATATAAAACCGACATATTCTGATGCTCCAAAATATTAACACACTACTACTGGATAGCAGTTTATGGATGATAAATATAACGCAGGTAATTATGGACCATATCAATGATAAATAATGGATTGTATTTTACGCTGAATGTTAAAGATTTACCCCGTGAGACTTTTTCGGTAGTGGGCTTTACCTTACAGGAACAGTATTCAGCACTGTTCTCGCTCGAACTGGAACTCGCCAGCGCTATACCGGCTGTCGATTTTGGTAAAGTGTTGGATAAAGATATAACGCTGATGGTCTGGCGCGATGCCGTCATGCAACGCGCGGTCAATGGTATTGTTGTATCAATGGAGCAGGGGGACACTGGGTTTCGCCGTACCCGTTATTCTCTTTCTGTTCGGCCTGCTCTTTGGCGTGCCAGTCTGAGGCGTAATTCACGGATATTTCAGCAACAAAATCTGCAAACCATCGTGGAAACGCTGCTGGGTGAGCATGGTATCAGTGACTATGCCTATTCACTGCGCTATGAACATGCCGTCCGTGAGTTCTGCGTCCAGTATCAGGAGGATGATTTAACATTCATTGAACGCATGTTTGCCGAGGAAGGTATCTTTTACTTCTTTGAACATGACGGTGACAGGCACACGCTGGTCTTCGCTGACCACTGTGACACCCAGAATGTCGGGCCCGTTTTACCCTACAATCCCGCTCCGGCTCAGGAGCCCTGTATCACGACGTTGCGTCGACGTGAAAGCCTTCGCCCTTCAGAAGTCATGCTAAAGGATTACACCTTTAAAAATCCGCCCTGGGACGCTGTCTTCAGAGAGTATGCCCGGGACATGGAGTATCAAAATCAGCGTTATTTTCATTACGACTATCCGGGGCGATACAAAGATGACTCCGGAGAACGCTTTTCCCGCTGGCGGGTGGAGGCTCTGCGTAATAATGCCCATCAGGGAGACGGATCTTCTAATTACGCCGGCCTGCAACCTGGTACAGATTTTACGCTAACTCACCATCCACGCCCTGACATGAACACCCGCTGGCAGATAACCTCCATTACCCACAGAGGAAATCAACCGCAGGCGCTGGAAGAGGACGCCGGTGAGACGGGAACCACGCTGGTCAATCAGTTCAACTTTATACCCCGCAACCAGACCTGGCGTCCTCTGCTGACGGATAAACCGCGTATTGATGGGGCGCAAATTGCCATTGTCACCGGCCCGCCCGGCGAAGAGATTTACTGCGATGCGTATGGTCGTATTCGGGTTCGTTTTCTTTGGGACCGGTCAGGGAAAACCGATGACAGTAGCTCCTGCTGGATACGAGTCTCCCAGCCCTGGGCGGGGAAAGGTTGGGGAAGTCTGGCTATTCCCCGTATCGGGCATGAAGTCATTGTTGAATTTCTGAACGGTGATCCCGACCAGCCAGTGGTCATAGGGCGGACATACCATGTCAATAATTTGCCACCAGGTGGCCTGCCAGGAACAAAAACCCAGATGAGTCTGCGCTCTCAGACCCATAAAGGTGCTGGGTTTAATGAGTTGCGTTTTGAAGATGAAAAGGGCAAGCAGGAAGTGTTTATCCATGCCCAGAAAGATATGAATACCAAAATATTACATGATCGCACGATGACAGTAGCCAACAACGATGCAGAAACCATTGGAGGATTTCAGAGCATCACGGTAGATAAAGATCAGACCCTGACGATTAAAGAAAACAAAATAGATAATATTAAAGGTAATGAAACCATTTTCATTGGTGGAAATGAAGTTGTTACCGTTGATGGGAGCTATACCCTAACGGTTAAATCAGATTCCTGTAAAATTATACGCGGGGGTGCCAGTATGGAGTTAATGAATGAATCCATTAATTTAAAAGTTGGCGCTGCCTCTATTGCAATGAAAGCAAGTGGTGAGATTGATATTCGAGGGGTAACAATTACGATTAATGGAAGCGGAATTGTTGATATTGATGGTTCCGAAGTGCAAATTAATTAATGGCAACGTCGTTCTTTCTACGAGGGATGAGTTATGACAATGAACGAAAGTAGTGATGCTGTGATAAAAACGAATAATTCACTGCTGCGCATTACAAAATATAGGGTTGAGCAAGAGATTGCAATAAAACTTAATGACATCCCTGTTAACAGCACTCAGGTTAAAACGGACTATACTCTATCACATAGTGAACATGAACCTCTGTTATATTTCGTGCATGTTGATGATTGTATTTCAAAGATATCTCCAGATTCACACCAGCCTTTATTAGATGTAGTGAAAGAAATCGACAGGATAAAAAGTAATGTTGCTTTGTGGATTCATCCCTCGACAGGAAAACCTGTGAGTATAATGAATCATCAACAGATTATTACTGAATGGCAATCTTATAAAGAGGAATTTCTCAAAAAGAACGAATTCATTCGTGCCGAAGAAGTAAAGCAACATATTAATAATTTCATTTCAGCCTTCGATGATCAAATTCACTCCCATGAACAGTTAGTGTCTAATCTGGACACTCAGCTATTCTTTACAACTTATTTTGATCACCTTTTAGTTCGAAGCCAAAATTTTGAGAGTGATGTATTGATGGATTTTCATTCGCAGCTTTTTGAAAAAGTGGTGACTCCACTAACGGTAACACAGAAGATCGTTCAGGAATCCCCTGAGAGCATCGTAGTGCGCAAAACGGCAAAACCCGCTGGCTTTATCGATGTGGGTGAAATAGAACGGCAATATAATCAAAAATACAAACCCTCTATTGATTATAAGTTCTCAACCTACTCTATGGAGTATGATTCTCAGATTGAATTTAATACAGCTGGTAAATATTTGGAATACGCTGACATCCGAATGAGGGAGCGAGTAGAGAGTAATGTGGAATTGGATATTAGTTGTCGAATTCGGAGGAAAAACTAATGGCGCAATCATTTGTTCGTCAGGGGGTGAATATTGTTTGTAGTAATATGACAGTTTCATCACCCAGAAAGTTAGGCTTGCATCCGGGTAAAGTGCCAATTAAAACTGCAGGCATTACGATAAACACTGTTGTCCCTGCACCATTGTTGAATATCCTGGATAAAAAACTAGACGATTGTTTTAAATGCAAAATGCCGAAAAAAGTGTGGGGCGGACTGGCTGCATTTTTTGCAGGTGTTGCGATTGTGGCAATTTTAATAGTGGTGGTGGTTACGGCTCCTGTTTCGGGTCCAATTGTTGCCGCAATAGCCGGGATTGCAACTGTAACATCTGCTATTGTTGTTGGCTCAGCCGCTGCCGTAGGTGGTATAGTATCCACAGTCTATGCTGTTTATAAGCTAAGTCATGAATGCGACAAGATTTTCGATGCACAATGGATGGATTTCCACAATACGGTTTTATTTGAGAAACACTATGCGCTGCTCAATCAATCATATTTACTATGCCCTGTCGGTGGCAGGCTTAATATTATTATTAGTGACCAACTGGCTTCACAGGCGGCAAGATTAATATCCAGTGCAAACAATAAGGAGGTTTGGCTACAGTGGGGAAGTAAATTTATTACAGGCTTTATTGCTTTTTGCCTTGGGGGGCCAATAGGTGTAACTATAGGTTCAGGGTTGGAGATCTATAGTACGGTGACGGACAAAGGTCTTTCCAATCAGAATGCTAATATGCTGGGTGAACTGGGTAAAGCGATACAGGATCATGCAGTGAGCACTATAACAGAGGCTGCGGTTAAGCAAAGTTTAATCAATCGCGGTGGTTCAGTTATTTTAGATGTCACCATTATAGGGATGAATAAAGGAATATTAACGCAAGTACATGGTGATGCCGTATTAAATTGGTTGGCCAATAATGGAGAGAGCTTTTCATGGAAAGGTCTTGGTGCTAATTTTTTGAAGGGGCTCTCTGGTGCTGTGGTTAGTTTTGCGGTAGATCAAGTATCCAATAAATTTGAAGTCGATTATGAACGGAAAGCTAGTGATACAATGGGTTCATTTGATTCGAAAGATAATATTGATGGATATAATATCAAAGTAATATCCACTAAAAAATAAGGAAAAAGTCATGATTAAGGGATTGGGTTATACTTTTGGTATGTTTATTGGTATACCGCTCATTGTCATAGTCGTTAATTTTCTGTTCTTCCGTGGTAACCAGGTTACACAAAAAGAGGTGGGTGAATACATTGCTAATTCAAAGATTATTGAGGTCCGCGTTTCAGCCGGGATTAAACAGGTTTGGGACGTCTACTATCCAAAAATAACACAAGGGAATAATGTTAAAGTAATCATTCGTGTCGATTTTTATTCGCCGGCACATCAAAAGTATATGGAGTTGATTACTTTTGATGGTTATGATTTTCGGGGTGAGTATCATTATGATAATAATAGAACTAGAATTGAAGTCATCCGGTCTGGTGGTGATTTCTTAGTTGGTGCTAACCTGGTGCAGTGGAATGACCCTGCTTACGGCACTGAAGCCAACCCGGTGCCTGTATTCGGTGTGAAAGTCATTAAAAGTGGAACCGGGGACTCTCAGGTGGAATTTGATGTCCCGGAAGATCTTAATCGAATATTTGTAGAGCAATATCTGGACCATTTCTTATCAGAAGATGCATTTGACAAACTATTTAGGTCTAAGACATAAAATTGAACGGCAGAGGGATCCATACATCTCTCTTAATCCCGAAAGTCTGTACGTTGATGGGATTCGGAATGTCTAAATGATGGAATTAACATCTACAAAATACCAACGTAAACAAGGGAAAATTCATGGTTAAGGGACTAGGTTATACGCTAGGGGTTTTCATTGGATTCCCACTCATTCTTGTTGCAGTTAATTTCTTGTTCTTCCGAGGTAACCAGGTTACACAAAAAGAGGTAGGGGAATACATTGCTAATTCAAAGATTATTGAGGTCCGCGTTTCAGCTGGAATTACACCGGTTTGGGACGTCTATTATCCAAAGATAACACAAGGGAATAATGTTAAAGTAATCATTCGTGTCGATTTTTATTCGCCGGAACATCATAAGTATATGGAGTTGATTACTTTTGATGGTTATGATTTTCGGGGTGAGTATCATTATGATAATAATAGAACTAGAGATGTAATAATATATTCTGGTGGTAATTTCTTAGTTCGTGCTAACCAGGTGCAGTGGAATGACCCCGCTTACGGCACTGAAGCCAACCCGGTGCCTGTATTCGGTGTGAAAGTCATTAACAGTGGAACCGGGGACTCTCAAGTGGCATTTGATGTCCCGGATGATCTTAATCGAATTTTTGTAGAGCAATATCTGGACCATTTTTTATCTAAAGAAGATTTTAAGAAACTCTTTGGATAAAAATACCTGTAGGAAACGTAGAGGAGCCCATACAGATTCCTCTATTCGTTGAATCATTATAGATAAAAGAGTCAAAGTGGATGAGTGGTCAAGAACGCTCAGAACGAACGTCTGGCGACCAGCCATGCGCCGACCACCAGCATCACTGCCCCACAAACCGGGCCGATCAGCGCCCGCCACGGAATGCCCTGCTGGCGCAGGATATCCATCGCCAGGCCGCCAATCAGCTGGCTGGCGACCAGCACCGCAATGGTAGTCGCTGCGCCGACATACTGATAACCACTGATGCTGGCAAAGACAAAAAACGAGCCCAATAATCCAGGGATTAAGGTCCACCATTTGACGGTAGAAGCCAGTTCCTGAAAACCGCTCAGCCCATGTTTAATCAGCAAAATCGACACGAACAGCACAATGCCGACCAGCGAATTGAGCAGCATGGCGATAAGGATCGTCGATGCCGACTGGGTGATGCGCACCATCAGCGTGTTCTGGATAACCAAACCGATTCCGGCGGCAATCAGAAAGGTGAGGGTTAACGACTGGTTCATCCGCGTGCGTCCGGGTCCCGGCGATCGTCGAGCTGGAGTTGCATAAAGGTCAGATCCAGCCAGCGACCAAACTTGGTGCCTACCTGCGGCATTTGCGCGGTAGTGATGAATCCGAGCGAGGCGTGTAGCTTCAATGAAGCCTGGTTTTGCGATTCGATGCCGGCAATCATCACATGTTTACCCATCTGTTGCGCTTCGAGGATAAGTTGACTCAGCAGCGCACGGCCCAGACCTTTCCCCTGATGGTCAGGATGAACGTATACCGAATGCTCAACGGTATGGCGGAATCCGTCGAAGGCACGCCAGTCACCGAAAGAGGCGTAGCCGGTCACGGTGCCGTTTTCTTCGCTCACCAGCACCGGATATCCGGCTATCTTCCGCGCTTCATACCAGGCAATACGGTTGTCGGTATCAACGGTTTGATCGTTCCAGATAGCCGCGGTGTGCAGTACCGCATGATTATAGATTTCGGCGATCGCCGCGCAGTCATCAATGCTGGCGTAACGAATGTTCATGGCAAGCCTCGGGTGTTCACTATAGTAGTACGGTATAGATACTATAGTTTTGTCAGGTTTGACAAGAGGCCCGTGAAACGGTGGGTAGAAAACCCAGGCCAATGCACTATAGTATTACGCCATGAATACTATCGAAGACAATCTTAATCAGCGCATAAGCGCGCGGATCCGCATCGAACGTGAGTCCCGGGGCTGGTCACTCAGCGAACTGGCGGAGCGCGCGGGCGCGTCGCGGGCGATGATCCACAAGATCGAACGCGGCGACAGTAGCCCGACGGCGACGATGTTGGGTCGATTATCCGGCGCGTTCGGCATCAGCATGTCCACGCTGATCGCCCGGGCCGAAATGCAGGAAGGAAAACTGCTGCGCTTTGCCAATCAACCGGTCTGGCACGATCCGCAAAGCCATTATTTGCGTCGTCACGTGTCCCCGCGCAGCGATTTACCGATCGACCTGGTGCAGGTCGAACTGCCTGCCGGGAGCGATATTCCGATGCCTGCATCGTCATACGCCCTGGCGCGTCAGCTTATCTGGTTGCAACAGGGCGAACTGCTGTTTATTGAAGGCGATACCCGACACGCGATGCAGGCCGGAGATTGCCTGGAGCTCGGGCCGCCGAACGACTGTCGTTTTATCAATGAAACCTCTGAAACCTGTGTCTATCTCGTGGTGCGTCTGAATCATTCTGGCTCTTAATGGTAATGCACAGCCGGCGAGGAACGACTAGTCTCAGGAGATGTTTTCACACAAGGAGCAGACCATGAGTCAACACGCGTTACGTCATCGTCGCTGGGTTCTGGCGTCCCGTCCCCACGGCGAGCCAGTAAAGGACAATTTCCGCCTGGAAGAGGGCGACATTCCCACCCCGGGCAACGGGCAACTGCTGTTGCGCACCGTTTATCTCTCGCTTGACCCATACATGCGTGGCCGCATGAGCGATGCCCCGTCCTATTCGCCGCCGGTGGAAATTGGCGCGACGATGGTGGGCGGCACGGTCAGCCGCGTTGAGCAGTCCAATCTCGATGGTTTTAAACCGGGTGACTGGGTGCTGAGCTACGGCGGCTGGCAGAACTATGAGATTTCAGACGGGCAAGGGCTGGTGAAGCTGGGGGATAACCCGGAACATCCGTCCTGGGCGCTGGGCATTCTCGGGATGCCGGGCTTTACCGCCTATATGGGCCTGCTGGATATCGGCCAACCGAAAGCCGGTGAAACCCTGGTGGTGGCTGCCGCAACCGGGCCGGTCGGCGCGACCGTTGGGCAGATTGGCAAGATCAAAGGCTGTCGGGTCGTCGGCATTGCTGGCGGCAGTGAAAAATGCCGTTACGCCATCGACACGCTGGGCTTTGATGAGTGTCTCGATCACCGCGCGGATGATTTCGCCGAACAGCTGGCGAAAGCCTGTCCACAGGGTATTGACGTCTACTACGAAAACGTCGGCGGCAACGTGTTTGATGCGGTATTGCCGTTGCTGAACACCGCGGCGCGCGTACCGGTCTGCGGCCTGGTAAGCGGGTACAACGCGACTGACCTGCCTGCCGGTCCGGACCGTCTGCCGCTGCTGATGGGCACGATACTGAAAAAGCGTATCCGCATGCAGGGCTTTATCATTGGTCAGGATTACGGTCATCGCATTGGTGAGTTCCAGCAGGCGATGGGGCAATGGATCAGTGAAGGATTGATAAAATATCGTGAACAGATTACCGACGGGCTGGAACACGCGCCAGAGGCCTTTTTCGGTCTGTTAAAGGGTAAAAATTTCGGTAAAGTCGTTATTCGCGTCGGGTCCGACGAGTAAAAAGTGACGAGCGGCGCCCCGGGCGCCGCAACTTTTCGTGCAAAAATTCGATTAGCGTCTTTAATTAACCGTGCAATAGTTAATTTGTATGATGTGCACGGCCTTTATAACAACCTAATAATTAAAAAATTAATATTTGTAGCAGATTGCTCCATGTTATTTCCAACACCACCACGATACAGGCGAGTTTTTGCCATCGTGCAGAGTTGTTTTCTCTTAGGCCGTGACGAGAACAATGCTTATGGAAACAGGAAATAACCATGCTTGATTTTGAAAAAGCACAGCGAATGAGTCTGACCATGCAGGTGGAAGTGAATTTAAAGAGCGCGCTGATTATTGGCGCACTTAAGCCCGGTGCTCGCCTGGTCACGCGGGATCTTGCCGAGCAATTAGGAACCAGTATCACCCCGGTACGGGAAGCGCTGTTGCGCCTTGTTTCTTCCGGCGCACTCCAGGCCACGCCTGCGCAGGCGTTTCTGGTACCAGAGGTAACACTCCAGCGTTACAACGAAATCAATCAGATCCGCAAGAAACTGGAGAGCATGGCGGCGTCCGCGGCGGCGGCATTAATGACCGAGGACAAACTGCACGATTTACGTCACTACGTGGAGGCATTTCACGAGGCCAAAGCGCAGGGTGATATGGAGCGGGCGTTGCAGGCCAACTGCCGTTTCCGCTTTCGCTTGTACGACTATGCCGAAATGCCGACGCTGGCGGCACTCATCGAACAACTGTGGGTGCGTATTGGGCCGTGCTTTCATTATTTGCATCCGATGTCGTGCGAAGTGTTTAAACAACATCGGTATTATGACGATTTGCTGGGCGCGCTGGAAAAAAAAGATGAAGCGGAGAGTGGGGCGGCGATGTGTCGGGCCATCGATCAGGGGACCGCTATTTTACAGCGGCAGTATATTAATTAATTTCGGTTATTAACGAATTACGAACTTAATATAGCGTGCCGGATGTTCCGGCACGCAAAAAAACTACTGGAACTGATACGCTACCGATAAACCGACGCCGTAATTACGTCCTGGGGCAGGTTCGTAATAACGTCCGTTGGATTCGTTCACAATCACCGATCCCGCATATTCACGATCGAACAGGTTATCGACGCGGCCATACAGGTCCATTTTCCAGTTGTTGCCGAGGCCAAACTTGTAGCCGGTGTTCAGCCCGACCACGGTCCAGGACGGTGCTTTGGCCGTGTTTTCGTCGTTAGCCATGATATCGCTCATATAACGAATATCGCTCCCTGCATACCAGCCCATTTCAGGTTCATAACCAAACGAGGCGTAACCCATATTGCGCGCAATGCCCGGAATACGATTGCCGTTACAGTTACTGTCGTCACACACATTGCTGCGGTAGGTCGCGTCGAGCCACGTCCATGCCGCTTTCAATTTCCAGCTTTCACCAAACTGCTGATCGAGCGACAGCTCCGCGCCCTGACGGCGGGTTTTACCGGCATTCTTGTAGGTGGTACGCCCGCCACTGCTGGTGTCGGTCACGATTTCATTATCAGTATCGGTCTGGAACAGGGCGGCGGTGAGCAGCCCGTTACCGATTCGCGTTTTGCTGCCGATTTCGACCGTTTCATTGGTCGAGGGCTCGAGGCCAAAGTTCAGGCCGCTCTGATTATCCGGACGGTAGGACAGTTCGTTGATGGTCGGCGTTTCAAACCCGCGCCCCGCTGAAACATAGACGTTCCACGCGTCGGTCACTGCGTATTTCAGTGAGCCCGCCGGGAGCCATTTGTGATAGCTGGCGTCGCCGCTATCGTCGCCGTTACCCGGTGCGACATAGGAATCATTGGAGTCGAACCACACCGAGCTGTAGCGCACGCCTGCATCCAGGGTTAGCTTATCGGTCAGCTGCCACTGAGTTTGCAGATACGGGTCGAGGTTCCACATCAGGTTGCGTTCGTTACGACGCATCGCACCCTGTTGCCCGTATTCCGGCACGCCGTTATTCAGCACATAGTTTTCGTAACCTTTGCGCTTCTCGCTCATATTCTCGTAATCGAGACCGGTGGTGAAGGTGACCGGAACTAACAGCTCACCGCGGTGCGTCCAACGGGTGTCGATCCCCTGATAATGACGGTCAAGGTCGATAACGCCACCGGAGTGTGAAGGTTTGAGCTGCGGCGCCATGGGGATCGACTGATACTGGGTAGTCTGACGCTCACCGGCGTACATCATCACGCTCAAATCGTCGTGGGCGCTGAGCTCACGCTCGTAGTGCAGGCCCGCCTGAGTCTGCTTGGTTTCTTTACGGGTGTTGTACTGATCGCCGCGCGGTGACTGACGCGGATCGGCTCGCCATTCGCTGTAGCTCAGGCCGCCCGGATCGTTAGCTTTGATATCCACGCTGTTGAACAGCAACGTCAGTTTGCTGACGTCATTGATGCGCACGCCAAGTTTGGCGTTGGCAAGATTCTTCCGCGCGCCGCTGTGATCGCGGTAACCGTGGGTATCGAACCGGGAGGTAGAAACGGTGTAATCCACATCGCCAGCCTGCGTTCCATCCCCCACCGCGCCACTGGCCTTCAGCCCGTAACGCCAGCTGCCGAAGCTGCCGTAATAGCTATTGGCTTCAAGGGTCGTTGGCTGCTGGCCGGTTTGGGTGGTGACGTTGACCACCCCGCCGGAGGAGTTACCGTACAGCGCCGAGAACGGACCGCGCAGGACTTCCACGTTGTCGATGCTGCCAATGTCGATATTCGAGGTTTGACCCTGTCCATCGGGCATGGTTGACGGAATGCCGTCCACATAAATACGGATGCCGCGCACGCCGAAGGTCGAACGTGAACCAAAGCCCCGCACCGACAGCTGTAAATCCTGGGCGTAGTTTTGACGGTTCTGTACCTGAAGGCCGGGTACCGCGCCCAGTGATTCCGACAGATTCACCTGCGGGGCGGCATGGCGCATATCCTCGCCGTTAACGACGCTGACGGCGGCGGGCGTATCCAGTTCAGAAACGGATTGTGGGCTGGCGGAGACCACCATCGTCTGTTCGTCGGCAGCCTGGGCGTCAGGCAGTGAAAGAAGCGGCAAGAGTAATGCCGGAAGCGCGGCCCTGCGGACAGTAATGATTTTCATGCAATTCTCGTGATAATGAACCAAATGGAACAACTGTGAATATGTTACTTCTTTTGTAAATTATTTGAAAAGTTTAACGGCACGTTACGTTAAACGCAGGTTTAACAATGGCACATTTCTACCGAAGCGGCGGAATAAACGCTCCCCTTTTGAGTTATTAATGATTACTATTCTCAACAACTAACGCAGTGCCATGACGCTGCGAGCAGGAAGCATGTCGGGCAGTACATCATTTTGCATTTCAAAGGGAGTCGTCATGTCTTTACGTCATATGTCCATGCCGCGTTTTCGCCGTTCTCTGCTGTTGTCCTCTTTACTGCTGGCCGGATCGTTCAGCGCCCACGCCGCGGATGAAATGCTGCGTAAAGCCGTTGGGAAAGGGGTTTATGAGATGGCCGTCAGCCAGCAGGAAAACGCGCTGTGGGTTGCAACCTCACAGAGCCGTAAAATCGATAAGGGCGGGGTGATTTACCGTCTTGACCCGGTGACGCTGGAGGCGACCCAGATCATTCACAGCGATTTAAAACCGTTTGGTGCCACGCTCGATAACCAGACGCAAACGTTGTGGTTCGGCAATACCACTAACGGCACCGTTACCGCCATCGATGCAAAAACGGGTGATGTGAAAGGGCGTGTGGTGCTGGATTCACGTCAGCGCAGCGAAACGGTGAAACCGTTGCAGCCGCGCGAGCTGGCCGTGGATGACAAAACCAATACCGTTTACGTCACCGGGGTGGGTAAAGAGAGCGTGGTGTGGGTGATTGATGGCACAACGCTGAAACTGAAAGCGACCATCAGCGGCATCGGTAGTCGGGCGACGGCGTTGGCGCTGGATACCGACGCGCAGCGTCTGTACACCGTGAGCGCAGAGGGTGAACTGGTCACCATCGACACCGCAAAAAACAGCATTCTCACCCGCCAGAAACTGGTGGATGACGGCAAAGAACATGCGTTCCTGAATATCGCGCTGGATACCGCCCATCATCGGGCGTATATCACCGATTTCAAACAGCCGGAATTGCTGGTCGTCGATTACCGTGACGGTAAAGTGCTTAACAAAATTGCGGTGCCGGAATCTCTGGCCGTATTGTTCAACCCAATCCGGAACGAAGTCTACGTGACTCACCGTAAAGCCGGTCAGGTCAGCGTGATTGACGCCAAAACCCATAAAGTGGTGAAAACGTTCGATACGCCAACCAACCCGAACAGCCTGGCGCTTTCCGCCGATGGCAAAACGCTGTACGTCAGCGTGAAGCAGGCATCCAGCCGTGAGAAAGAAGCCACCCAGCCGGACGATGTGATCCGAATTTCGCTGTAAAAAAAAGCCCGGCGCTAACGCTGGCCGGGCCTACGTTGTTCAGACCCGGCCAGCATAAGCGCCGCCGGGCTTACAGCTACTTCACGTCGTCAGGATGTACCGGGGCGGTGCTGTGGATCTCACCCACACGCTTGCGCACACCGAACCAGCCCGCAATCAACAGCACGGCTAACAGTGGGATCGAGGCGATGGTGTAAGTGCCATTGGGATAGTCAAAGGCCATCAGCACCAGTACGCTGAGCAGGAACAGCAGGGTCAACCATGAGGTGAACGGCGCGCCTGGCAGCTTGAAGCTGACGTCGGCGCATTTGCCTTCTTTAATGAATTTGCGCAGGCGCATCTGGCACACCACGATGAACGCCCAGGAGGCGATAATGCCGATCGACGCCACGTTCAGCACAATCTCAAAGACCTGTGATGGCACCAGATAGTTCAGGAACACGCCAAACACATACACGACCAGGGTGGCCAGGATCCCCGCGTAAGGGACATGTTGTTTGCTCATTTTTGACATGAACTTCGGCGCAGAACCGCCCATCGACATGGAGCGCAGAATACGGCCGGTTGAATACAACCCAGAATTCAGGCTGGACAGCGCAGCAGTCAGCACCACCATGTTCATCACATCGCCAATATAAGGCACGCCCAGCTTCGAGAAGAAGGTGACGAACGGACTTTGTCCGGCCTGGTAGGCATTCCACGGCAGCAGCAGCACCAGCAGCACGACCGAGCCGACGTAGAACAGACCGATACGCCAGATAACGCTGTTAATCGCTTTTGGCACCATGGTCTGCGGATCTTTACATTCCCCTGCCGCTGTACCGACCAGCTCAATGGACGCAAACGCAAACACTACGCCCTGAACCAGCACCAGCGCAGGCAACAGGCCGTGCGGGAAGAAGCCACCGTTATCGGTGATTAAATGGAAGCCGGTGGTGCCGCCGTCGAGCGGTTTACCGCTGCCAAGGAAGATAGTCCCGACCACCAGGAAGGCCACAATTGCCAGCACTTTAACCAGTGCGAACCAGAACTCCATCTCGGCGAACCACTTCACGCCAATCATATTCATGGTGCCGACGATAGCCAGTGCGCCAAGGGCAAACACCCACTGCGGAACGTCGCCAAACGCGCCCCAGTAGTGCATGTATAGCGCCACGGCGGTGATGTCGACGATGCCGGTCATCGCCCAGTTAACGAAGTACATCCAGCCCGCCACGTAGGCCGCTTTTTCGCCGAGGAATTCACGGGCGTAGGAAACGAAGCTCCCGCTTGAAGGACGATGCAGAACCAGTTCGCCCAAGGCACGAAGAATGAAGAAAGAGAAAATGCCGCACACCAGATAGACGATGGCGAGAGAGGGGCCTGCCATCTGTAAGCGCGCCCCGGCACCTAAAAACAGACCGGTACCGATTGCGCCGCCAATGGCGATCATTTGAACCTGACGGTTGCCCATCGCCTTGTGATAACCCGCTTCATGCGAGTTCAGCCAGCGGCGTTTAGCTGCGTGATGCTCCGCCGCGCTGTCGTGTTTTGTGGTCATGTTGTATCCCGTTTTCCTGTCTTTACCCCTTACCGGGGCCCAAAAAAGTGCCGCAGCGTTTAAACGATTGCGCGGCAGCACAGAGTTCTGCCTTTCTGAACATTCTGACGTAGAGATAAGGCAAAACATGGCGCAGCATCCTACCTGCAAATGTTAAGCGACGCAAAAGATACCCGCCGTTCCAGTGACGGCCGTCGAAACATTTCGTGTGGTCAGATCTGCTGCCTATCAGAGAACCGATAGCATAATTATTTGGTAGCGTTTCCAGTACGTTATGTCAGCCGCAACGTATCAATCAACAGCGCGAACGCCGCCGTGTGCTGGCGACGGTCAGGGTAATAGAGGTAGTAACCGGGGAAGGGGGGACACCAGTCTTCCAGTACACTGACCAGTTTTCCTGAGCTGACGGCGTCGGCGATAGTGTCTTCCGGCACATAGCAAAAACCGAGCCCGGCAAGCGCGGCGTCAATACGCTGAGGCAACGTATTGAGCGTCAGCTGACCTTCGACTCTCACCCGCAGCACCTGGTCGCCTTGTTCAAATTCCCAGGCGTACAATCCACCGCGTGTCGGCAGGCGCATATTGATGCAGCGATGATGTTCCAGCTCGCGTGGGGAAACGGGTGTTCCGAAACGCGCCAGATAATCCGGCGACGCCACCACCGCCATTCGCATTTCCGGGGCGATTTTCACCGCAATCATATCTTTCGCTACCTGCTCACCGAGGCGGATGCCGGCATCAAAGCGCCCGTCGACAATGTCCGTCAGACCGTTATCGACCGTCACTTCGACATGGATATCCGGATAACGCGCCAGAAACGGGCGCAGCGCAGGCCACAATACCGACTGCATCGCGTGTTCTCCGGCGGTTATCCGAATATTTCCAGCGGGTTTATTGCGCAACGCATGCAACGCATTCAGTTCGTCTTCGATTTGCTGAAGCTGTGGGCCGAGGCGGGTCAGCAACTTTTCACCCGCTTCGGTGGGCGCCACGCTGCGGGTGGTACGTGTCAGGAGTCGCACGTCGAGCCGCGCCTCGAGGTTACGCATCGCATGGCTGAGCGCTGACTGCGACACGCCCAACTGCGCCGCCGCACGGGTAAAGCTGCGCTCACGCGCCACCACCATAAACGACAGCAGGTCATGAATATTGTCTTTCAGCATTGCCCACCCTGATTAATGAATTGAGTTCATAGTTCTATTCTGATTATGCAGTCTAATCGTCTTGTTCAATCCGCGCTACGCTAGATCCATCAACCAGGAGGAAGTATGAAAATTATTCGTAGTGGTTCACTGCCGTCGGTCAAAGGCCCGGAAGCATGGTTTAGCGGTACGGTCAGAATTGATGCGCCGTTTCAGGCAACGGAACCGGCCAAAGTGGGCGGGGCGACGGTCACGTTTGAGCCAGGGGCGCGTACCGCCTGGCACACCCATCCACTCGGACAGACGCTGATTGTGACTCAGGGGCGTGGCTGGTTGCAGGAAGAAGGAAAAGACGCTCAGGCGCTGAACCAGGGCGATATCGCCTGGATCCCGCCGGGCATCAAGCACTGGCACGGTGCGAGTTCAGAAACCGCGATGACCCACATCGCCATCGCCGAATCCGAGAATGGATCGCCGGTCACCTGGCTTGAGAAAGTCACCGACGAACAATACGCCGGGCGTTAAACGCCGTTCTTATCAACTTTGAAGCAGGCCTGAAGCGTGAATTCAGGCCTGCTTCCGCTTTTTGGAGACCCGGAAGGAGTAAGCTTAAGGCTGAATAATAAAGGATCCCCCCTAAGGAAAGAGCAAACATGGCGTTAACAATCAGGGTACTGTTGGAAAACCAGCTTTCTGCCAGGGCGTTACAACCACTCGCTGTTAAAGCAGGACTGAGTCTTCTGGTTCAGGACGACAAAGATGCCATCTTGTTCGACACCGGACCTGATGGTCGTTTCTTGCAAAATGCGGCGCTGATGGGCGTCGATCTTTCGGATTTAACTGCCACGGTGCTATCCCATGGCCATTATGACCACTGCGGAGGAGTGCCCTGGTTGCCTGATAACAGCCGTATTATCTGCCACCCTCATATCGCCGATGAGCGCTACTCATCAGTGAAGATTCTTGGCTATACCCAGAAAATCAAGAAGTTATCGTTGGATATTGATTATACCCGTTATCGCATGGAATATAGCGCTGCGCCAGTGCATATCAGCGATCGCTTTATTTGGTCAGGGGAGATCCCAATGACCCAGCAGAAGGCATACGGTGTTATTACGGGGAATAATGCGGGTGTGGATTATGTCAGTGACGAAGGGGTCCTTATTTATAAATCAGACAAGGGCCTGGTGATTATTACTGGCTGCGGCCATCGCGGAATCATTAATATTGTGCGTCATTGTCAGAAAATCACCGGGATAAATCATATCCATGCTTTGTTTGGTGGTTTTCATCTGCGCAGTGCTTCTCCCCATGTACTCTGGCAAGTTAGGACGTTTCTTAAGCAGCAAAATCCCGATAAAATAATGGGGTGTCATTGTACCGGGATGTGGGGGCGATTGTGGTTGCCAAAGGTTATTGCCCCAGCCGCAGGGGACACGTTTGTGTTTGAATAAATGTCTGACGGTCTTCTTCATGATGACGCAGGGTAATTTAAAAGGAGCGCAGTGATGAGAATTAACGTGGTTGGTACGAGCGGGGTGGGGAAATCAACGCTGGCTCGCCGTCTGGCTACGCAATTGAATGTGCCTTATATCGAAATGGATACGCTTTATTGGCGGCCTGATTGGCAGGGAACACCGGACGATGAGTTGTTTGCTCGATTGGAAAACATATTAGCCGCCAGCGAAGGTTGGGTGCTCGACGGGAATTATAATCGTACGCGTCCGGTGAAATGGCGCAACGTCGAGATGATTGTATGGGTGGATTATGGTTTCTGGCGAACGTTACGGCAGGCTGTTGGTAGAGCCTTTTCGCGTGCCCGGACGAAACAGGAACTGTGGCCAGGCACCGGTAACAGGGAACGTTTTCGCCGTTCTTTTTTTAGCCGTGACTCTATTATTCTCTGGACGCTTAAAACATGGCATAAAAATCGGCAGCGCTATTTGACAGATATGCACGATCCGCAGTTTGCAGGGCTGACCTTCGTCAGACTGCGCAATCAGGCCGATACTGAAGCCTTTATTACCCAATTGTCGCAACAACGTTCCCCTGATATCTAATTTTGTGCTGAGCAAATGTAAATAAATTGTTTCTCAGGCGACACAACCCCTCCTAATAATGCAGACATGTTCCTCATAACGAGCCTGCGACATGTCTTATCGAATCAGTATCCTGGATAAAAGCCCACTGGCAGATGGCGAGACCGCATCTCAGGCCCTGGCCCGTACCTTAACGCTGGCGCAACAGGCCGATGCCTGGGGCTACCACCGTTTCTGGATCGCCGAACACCACAACACGCCGCAGCTGGCGAGCCCGTCACCGGAAGTGGTGATTGGCTGGCTGCTGGGGCAGACCCAGCGGATTCGGATCGGGTCCGGCGGGGTGATGCTGCAACACTATAGCCCGTATAAAGTCGCGGAAAACTTCAACCTGCTGGCCTCTCTTGCGCCGGGTCGTGTCGATTTGGGCGTGGGCAAAGCACCGGGCGGTTTACCGCATTCTACTCGCGCCTTACAGCAGGGCGTGGATCCCCAGCAGAAGGGCAGCTTTGCTGACCAGCTTGCACAACTGGACAACTGGTTATCGTTCACGCGGGCGGAAAGCGCCGATGCAGTGCTGGCGACGCCGGTTCCACCGCAGCGCCCGGACGGTTTTCTGTTAGGGGCCAGCCTCGAAAGTGCAGAACTCGCCGCGCAGCTGGACTGGAATTTTGTGTTCGCCGCGCACCTGAACGGCGATAAAAACCTGCTCCGCGAGGTGATAACCCGCTGGCGGACGCTGAGCCTGCGCGATGCGATTGTCGCGGTGCAGGTGATTGTCGCCCCGGATGCCGCTCAGGCGGCTACCCTGGCGGAACAGGTTGAAGTCTGGGGCGTGCGGCTGGAAAACGGCCAGCGCGTGTCGGTCGCCACTCAGCAGCAGGCCGAAGCCTTTGCGCATCAGGCGGGCAGCCCTGCGGTGGAGATCGTGCGTCGTGAATCGTCGTTAATTGCCGGTACTGCCTTACAGGTGCGCGCCCAGCTGGACGCCCTCCATCAGTATTACGGCGTGGACGAATTCATTATCGACACCCCGATTGCCGAAGGCGCTGCCCGTCAGACGTCATTACGTCTGCTGGCCCAGGCGCTGAACCGCGCGGAGGTGCTGTCATGAACTTCGAACAACAGCTGATTGCCTGGCGGCGCGAACTACACCAGTACCCGGAACTCTCTTTGCAGGAAGTGGCCACCACCGCGCGGATCCGTGACTGGCTGCAAAGCGCCGGTCTGTCGATTTCGCCGTACGCGCTGAAAACGGGCGTGGTGACGGAAATAGGCACAGGTGAAAAGGTGATTGCGCTGCGCGCCGATATCGACGCGTTGCCGATTGAGGAGGCCGCTGATGTGGCGTTTCGGTCGCAAAATAGCGGGGTGATGCACGCCTGTGGGCATGATGTTCACACCAGCGTGATGCTCGGGGCCGCGCTACTGCTAAAAGCGCGCGAAGCCGAGCTGCCGGGCCGCGTACGTATTCTGTTTCAGCCTGCCGAGGAGAGTTTTGGCGGGGCGAAAACCCTGATCCGCGCCGGTGCGCTGGAGGGTGTTTCTGCCATTTTCGGTATGCATAACGAACCAGGGCTGCCGGTGGGCGCCTTTGCCACCCGTGGCGGAGCCTTCTACGCCAACGTTGATCGCTTCGTGGTACGGGTGCACGGAAAGGGCGCCCACGCAGCCCGCCCTCATGAAGGAAAGGATGCCATTTTGCTTGCCAGCCAGTTGGTGAGCGCCCTGCAAAGCGTCGCCAGCCGCGAGGTGAACACTCTCGATTCGGTGGTGCTGAGCGTGACGCGCATTCAGGGCGGTAATACCTGGAACGTGTTGCCCGAAAACGTCGAACTGGAAGGCACGCTGCGCACCCATCGCACCGAAGTGCAGCAGCAGGTCAAAGCGCGGGTCAGTGAAATGGCCGCCGGTTTTGCCAGCGCCTTTAATGCGCAAATCGACGTGATTTGGTACGCGGGACCCACGGCGCTGGTCAATACCGCCGAATGGGCGGAGTTTGCCACTCAGGTTGCCGACGAGGTGGGCTATCACACCGCGAAGGCGGATTTGCATATGGGCGGTGAAGATTTTGCGGTGTATCTGCAACAGATCCCCGGCGCATTCGTCAGTATCGGCAGCGCCAGTGAATTTGGCCTGCATCATCCGGCGTTTAATCCGGATGAGAAATTACTCGCCCCGGCGGCGCACTATTTTGCGACGCTGGCGGAAAAAGCTTTACAGCACATTTAAGCGTTCACTTAAGGGGTCATTATGTCTTCAGAACGACAATTACGGCTCGGCACGATATTACACGGCGCCTCGGGAAATATGTCTGCCTGGCGTCATCCGGCGGCACAGGCCGATGCCAGCATTAATTTCGAATTCGTTAAACAAACGGCATTAAAAGCAGAGGAAGGGAAACTGGACTTTATTTTTGTCGCCGATGGGTTATATATCAACGAAAAATCGATTCCCCATTTTTTAAATCGTTTTGAGCCATTGACGGTCTTATCAGCGCTGGCGAGCGTGACCCAGCATCTGGGTCTGGTGGGCACGCTGTCGACCTCCTACAGCGAGCCGTTTATTACCGCCCGTCAGTTTGCCAGCCTCGACCATCTCAGCAACGGCCGTGCGGGCTGGAACGTGGTGACGTCACCGCTGGAAGGGTCGGCGAAGAATTTCTCCCGCGCCCAGCACCCGGAGCATGCCCTGCGGTATCGCATCGCCGATGAATATTTGCAGGTGGTGAAAGGGCTGTGGGATTCCTGGGAAGAGGACGCGTTTGTGCGTAATAAAGCCAGCGGTCAATTCTTCGATGCGAGCAAATTACATACTCTCAATCACCACGGTGATTTTTTCCAGGTCTCCGGGCCGCTGAATATTGGCCGCACGCCGCAGGGCAGGCCGATTATATTCCAGGCAGGCGCCTCGGACGCCGGAAAAAAATTGGCGGCGACGCACGCTGACGCGATTTTCACTCATCACGACACGCGCGAAGAAGCGCAGGCGTTTTATCGTGATGTGAAAAGTCAGCTGGAAATTCAGGGTCGTCGCGCCGATGAACTGCATATTTTCCAGGGCGTGAGCGTGATTGTCGGTGACGATGCCGACGATGTGGAACAGCAGTACCAAACCACGGCGGCGCTGGTGTCGATGACCGACGCGCTGAACTATCTCGGGCGCTACTTTGAGCATCACGATTTCAGCCAGTATCCGCTGGATGAACCCTTCCCGGAACTGGGCGATTTGGGCCAGAACAGCTTTCGCAGCACCACCGATGAAATCAAACGTAATGCGCGTGAGCGGGGGTTAACTCTGCGTCAGGTAGCGCTGGAAGCCGCCAGCCCGCGCCCGCGTTTTTCCGGAACGGCAGAAGACGTCGCCGACGGTTTACAACAGTGGTTCGACAGCCACGCCGCCGACGGATTCATTATTCAGGGCGGCACGCCGGACACTTTCCCGCGCTTTGTCGACCAGGTAGTGCCCGTGCTTCAGGCGCGCGGCCTGTTTCGCCGTGAGTATCCCGGCCATACCCTGCGAGAAAGCTTAGGTCTGGCTCAACCCGTTAATCAGTTCACGCCACTCGCCAAATAAATAATAAGAGACACTTCACCATGCAAAAATCATCGCTGCTGCTGGCTATCACGCTGGCATTTTCCGGGCTGGCGCAGGCCAGTGACGTCACCATCAACGGCACTGGCGTGAGCGTCGAGGCCAATAAAGCGCCGGTTAATACCGATAAAAACCCTTCGGCCATTGCGCAATTACCGCAGGGCTTCAAACCCGCGGTGCCGGGGAAATTTACCGTCGCCGTGGCGGGGCTGAATCAGCCGCCGCTGACCGTGTTCTCCGATGACAACAAAACCTTGCTCGGCAGCGAAGTGGATATCGCGCGTCTGGTGGCCGATAGCCTTGGCCTGCAGCTCAACGTGGTGGTGACCTCATGGGAAGACTGGCCGCTCGGCGTGGCTTCCGGCAAATACGATGCGGCGGTCAGCAACATTACGGTGACCAAAGAGCGTAAAGAGAAATTCGATTTCGCCACCTATCGCAAGGATTCACTCGGCTTCTACGTCAAATCGACCAGTGATATCGGCAAGATTGAGAAAGCCGAAGATATCGCCGGGCTGAAAATCATCGTCGGGTCGGGCACCAACCAGGAAGCGATCCTGCTGGCGTGGAACGCCGATAACGTCAAAAAAGGTCTGAAGCCGTTTACCCCGGTTTACACCAAAGACGATGCCGCCCAGACGCTGGCATTACAGTCCGGCCGCGCTGATGCCTACTTTGGCCCCAACGTGATCGGTGCCTGGAAAGCGGCGCTGAATGGCAAAACCAAACTGGTGGGCAGCGTGGACGGTGGCTGGCCGAAGGCGGCACACATCGCCGTAACGCTGAAAAAAGGCAGCGGCTTAGCGGAACCGGTGCAGACCGCGCTCAACGGGGTCATTAAAAATGGTGACTACGACAAGGTGCTGAACCGCTGGGGCGAAGGCGTGGAGCGCATTCCGCAATCAGAAGTTAACCCGGCCGGACTCGGCGACTGAGGAGCTTATCATGAGCGAACACTTTCGAGATGTTTCCCCGGAAGATGCGGAACTCCAGCCGATTCTGAACGGGCTGTTTGCAGAATATGCCGCCCGCTACGGCGACTACTTTTCACGTGACGCCGAGGTTGAGCTGACCGAATGGTATTTGCCCCCGCAGGGACTGTTTATTGTGCTGGAGCGTGAGGGGGCGATCATTGCCACCGGGGCCTACAAACCCTATGACGCCCAGACCGCCGAAATCAAACGTATCTGGACCGATAAAACCCTGCGTCAGCAGGGGCTGGCCGGACGCGTGGTGGCAGAACTGGAACGGCGGGCGCTGCTCGCCGGATATACCCAACTGTATTTGACCACCGGTTTTCGCCAGCCCGAGGCGGTGCGTCTGTATCTGAGCCAGGACTATCAGCCGCAGTTCGATCTGTATCGCGATCCGGAAGAGTACAGCCGCCCGCCGTTCGATGGACGACTTCGGTTCACCAAAGCGCTGGCGGTGCCCGCGCTCAGTAAAAGCGCCTGAGGAGTGACGATGAAGACGCACGAAACCATTAAAGTGGTGCCCGCGCGCTACCCGCTGCGCATCGTCGGTGCCGGGGTGGCGCTGTTGATTCTGGCGATCGTTATCCAGTCGGTCGCCTTTAATCCGCGCTGGGAATGGGGGGTGTTCGCCCGCTGGTTCTTCGATCCGATAATCCTGGAAGGGTTAGGGCAAACGCTGCTGTTGACCCTGCTTGGCACGGTGTTGAGCGTTATCTTTGGCGGTGTTTTGGCCCTGTGCCGGTTGTCATCATCCTGGTTGCTCAGCAGCCTGGCATGGGGATACATCTGGCTGTTCCGTTCGCTACCGCTGATCGTGGTACTGATCGTGCTGTACAACTTCTCGTATCTCTACGACACCCTATCGGTCGGGATTCCGTTCACCGGCATTACGTGGGCGAGTTACCAGACCATCAATGTGCTGGGGCAGTTTTCCACCGCTGTGTTTGGCCTGACGCTGGTGCAGAGTGCCTATACCGCTGAAATCATTCGCGGCGGTTTTCTGGGGGTCGATCACGGTCAGTATGAAGCGGCCTCGGCGCTGGGTTTGCCTGCCTGGCGACGCACGCTGCGTATTATTCTCCCGCAGGCGCTGCGCACCATCTTGCCTTCCGGCTTTAACGAAATTATCAGCCTCGCCAAAGGCACTGCCATGGTCTACGTCCTGGCTATGCCGGAACTGTTTTACACCATCCAGATGATCTACAACCGCACCCAGGAGGTTATTCCGCTGCTGATGGTGGGCGCGGTGTGGTATCTGGTGATCACCAGCTTCCTGTCCGCCATTCAGTATCTGGTGGAACGCGCCCTGGCGAAGAGCGAGCGCCGTTCCGCCGTTAATACCAACCGCAGCCGCGCCGTTGCGCCTGCTGCCACTGCAACCCAGGAGCCTGCCCATGCTCAACTCTCCTGAAGGCCACATTTCGATTACCGGCGTCAGCAAATATTTTGGCCGCCACAAGGCGCTGGATAACGTGTCGCTGGAGATCCCGCCCGGTACGGTGACGGTGATATTAGGCCCGTCAGGCTCGGGAAAATCGACGCTGCTGCGCACCATCAATCATCTGGAACGGGTGGACGAAGGCTTTATCCAGATTGATGGCGATTACATCGGCTACCGTCGACAGGGCGACAAGCTGTATGAACTCAAGGAAAAGGAGATCCTGCGCCAGCGTGTCAACGTCGGCTACGTGTTCCAGAACTTTAATTTGTTCCCGCACATGACGGTGCTGGAGAACCTGATTGAAGCCCCGGTGGCGCACCGCCAGCTCACAAAGAAACAGGCCACAGAGCGGGCCTATGAACTGCTGGATGTGGTTGGCCTGCGCAATAAGGCCGACGCCTGGTCGCGTCATCTGTCCGGGGGGCAGCAGCAGCGCATCGCCATCGCCCGTGCGTTGGCCCTGAAACCGCGGGTGATGCTGTTTGATGAACCGACCTCGGCACTGGATCCGGAGCTGGTGGGTGAAGTGCTGGATGTGATCAAAACCCTGGCACGGTCCGGCACCACGCTGGTGGTGGTGACCCATGAGATTGGTTTCGCCCGCGAAGTGGCGGATCAGGTGGTGTTTATGGTTGATGGCAAAATCGTCGAGCAGGGCGAAAGCGACGCGGTGCTGAATCGCCCGCAGCATCCACGAACGCGACAATTTTTATCGAAGGTACTGTCATGACTAAATGGACCTTACTTTGCGGACTGCTGTGCGCCAGTTCAGCGATGGCAGAAGGGCGCATCGACCTGAAGGCCAACGAGCAGCCGCTCCCGGTCACGCGGGATGAAAAAGCGATCGCGAAGATCCCCGCGAGCTACCAGTTTGTTGAGCCGGGCACGCTGACGGTGGCGATTTCTGCACTTAACTCTCCGCCGTTGGCGCTGCTGGCCAGTGATAACCGCACACGAATCGGCAGCGACCCGGATATCGCCCGATTGCTGGCGGGAAGCCTGGGCCTGAAGCTCAAACTGGTGCCGACCGCGTGGGAAGACTGGCCGCTCGGCATTACCTCCGGGCGTTATGACGTGGCGCTGGTGAATATTGCGGTCACCGAGCAGCGCAAAGAGAAGTTCGATTTCGCGACCTACCGCGTCGATTCGCTGGCGTTTTCGGTGAAATCAGACAGTGCGATAGCGTCGGTGAAAGGCCCGGCAGATCTCGCTGGTAAAAAAGTGATTGTCGGCTCGGGCACCAACCAGGAACGCATTTTACTTGGCTGGAATGCAGAGAATGAGAAGGCCGGGCGCGCCCCGGCGCTGCCGGTGTATCTGACCGATGATGCCTCGGGCAATCTCTATATCCAGTCGGGCCGGGCGGATGTGTTCTTCGGGCCGCAGTCGGTGTCGTCGTATAAAGCAGCCCTGAGCGGCAAAACCAAAGTGGTCGGGCTGGGGCCGAAAAAGGCGTTTGTGGCTACCACCACCAAAAAGGGGAACCGGCTGGTGTATGCCCTGCAAACCGCGCTGAACGGCGGCATTGAACGAGGGGAGGTGCAAAAAATCCTTGCCCGCTGGGGAGAGGATGGCGAGGGTGTGGCGCAATCCGAAGTGAACCCGCCGGGGATCACCTATCCGTGATTTGGGTCCATACTGTTGGTTTCTGCATCCAAAGAGGAACAACGTATGTTAACGCTCTATGGCGTGCCGGGCTGGGGTTCGGCAATCAGCGAAGTGATGCTAACGATGGCGGAAATCCCGTACCACTTCGTCGATGTCAGCGGCTTCGACAATCCAGGCCCGCAGCACGACGTTCTGGAACAGATAAATCCGCTGTGTCAGGTGCCAACGTTGCGGCTCGACGATGGCAGCGTGATGACCGAATCCGCCGCCATCGCGCTGATGATCCTCGACACCCATCCTCATCTTGCGCCGCCCATTGGAACACCACAGCGAGCGCTGTTCCAGCGCCTGCTGGTGTGGCTGGTGGCGAATGTCTACCCTACCTTTACCTACGCCGATTACCCTGAACGTTTTGCGCCCGACGCCCCGGAACAGTTGAAGAATAGCTGCATCGCCTATCGTAAAACGTTGTATCAGTGGCTGGACCAACAGCTGGTGGGGCCGTATTCATTAGGTGACAACGTCACGTTACTCGATGCCTATATCGTGGTGATCAGAACCTGGGGCCCACGTGCGGCGTGGTTTGCCGAAAATACCCCGCGCTTGAGCGCCATCGCCGACCACATCGCCCAGCGCGAGGAACTGCAAAACGTCTTGCGCAATAACGACCTCTTAACTGCACAAAACGCTAATTAAGTCGCTGAGAAGATGATAGTTTTAGGGAACACAATAAGGAGACCACCATGCCGCACGTAGCCATTAAATGTTTTCCCCGTGACCTGAACGACGAACAGAAAAACGCCCTGGCGGCCGACATCGCCGCTGCGATTAGCCGCCATCTGGGCAGTAAAGATGGCTCGATTAGCGTCGGTCTGGAGCAGGTAGCCGAAGCCGACTGGAAAGCGCAGGTCTGGGATAAAGAGATTGGCCCGCAGCTCGAGACGCTGCTTAAAAAACCGGGCTACAGTCTTTGATACAAGCCCGGCGGCGCTAACGCTTGCCAGACCTACGATTGTAGGCACGATAAGCGTTAGCGCCATCGGGCATTATTCTTATCCACGTACGCCCGATCTTTGCTGAAGTTGCTTTACTGCTTCTGCCGCCTGAACCCCTAACTCTCGTAGATCCAGTCCTGGGATCGCGTCATTTTCGACAATCATTTTCCCCTGACACAGCAGCGCCTTCAGATGCGCCCGACCGCCGCAGGCCACCGGGCCGATAGCGATATCGTGCAGGCCGAAGTAGCGCGGGTCATCAAGCTGATACAGCGCGATATCGGCTGCCATGCCCGGGCGTAGCTCTCCGGTATCCAGGCCCAATACCGTCGCACCGCCCGACGTTCCCCAGCGGATCACATCTTCCACCGGGGCGGCATCACCCCCGCCTTCAAAGGTGCCGCCCTCATAGCGCGGGCGGGCCAGCATCCCTTTACGCGCGCGCTGTAGCTGCCAGGCGGCATGGGCTTCACTCTGCATATCGGCGGCTTCATTCGATGCTGCGCCGTCAACGCCAATCGACACCGTAACGCCCGCCTGTTCCAGCGCTACCACATCCGCAATCCCGCTGCCGAGCCGGGCATTACTCTGCGGGCAGTGGGCGATGCCGCTGCCGCTGGCACCCAGCAGAGCTATCTCTTCTGGCAACAGTTTGACCAAATGCGCGAACCACACATCGTGACCGATCCACTCCTGTTCGGCGCAAAATTGCAGCGGCGTCATGCCAAATTTGGCTTGTGACGCATCTAGATAATCGACTGTTTCGGACAGATGACTGTGCAAACGCAGGCCGAGTGCCCGCGCCAGTCGCGCGCTTTCACGCAGCTCCAGGGCGGTGGTTGAGTGTAACGTGGTGGTCGGGGCCATCACCACCCGGCGCATCGCGTCGCCCTTCGGCTGGTGATATTGTCCGGCGAGACGCTCAACATCCTGCATCCAGTCGTCAAAACGTTCAGGGCGCAGGGCGGTGGGTAAGGCGCTTTCCAGGCCACGGGTTTGCGTCGCGCCGCCCCGGCAGAGCACGAATCGGACTCCCAGTGCCTCGGCTTCCTCAAACAAAATCGCCGCGCCGTCAAAGGGCATGTTCGGCCAGTACAGATAGTGATGATCGGCCACCGTGGTACAGCCTGAACGCACCAGTTCCACCAGCCCAATGCGCGCCGCGAGGCGAAAAGTGTGTTCATCAAACGCGCCGCGAAAACGATAAGGAGTGGAGGCCAGCCAGGCGCTGAGACTCTGATTCAGCCCCTGTGGTTCGCCTTTGAGTAACGACTGAAACAGATGATGATGGGTGTTGACCCAGCCTGGATAGGCCACGCAGTCACGCGCATCAATGACCCGTTCACCGGCCTGCGGCGTCAGGCTACCGATAGCGGCAATCCGTCCGTCGGCCACGCGGATGTCGGGGCCGGAACTGCGTGGCCTGTCGCGGTTGCCGGTCATGACAGCGGTACAGCCTTTAATCAATATGTTCATGGTTATCCTCAGGCCAGCTCACTGTCGTGCCAGCCGCGCAGGCACCAACGGGTTAATAATGACATCAATGCCCACAGCGCGAGGCCGGTGCAGGTGATCAGAAACAGGGCGGCAAACATCAAGGGTAAATTGAGCTGGAACCCGGCCTGTAAAATTTGCCACGCCAGCCCGGCACCGGTGCCGCCGGTTCCGGCGACAAATTCCGCCACCACGGCGCCAATCAGCGCCAGCCCGCAGGAAATCCGTAGCCCGCTGAAGAAATAGGGCATCGCGTTGGGCACCCGCAGGCGCATCAGCACCTGCCAGCGGCTGGCCTGGTTAATGTGGAACAGGTTCAGTAACCCAGGACTGACGCTGCGCAGCCCGAGCGTGGTGTTGGTCAGAATGGGAAATACCGCCACCAGCATCGCGCACACTACCAGTGCCAGGGTGGTGTTGTGGATCCAGATGATCACCAGCGGCGCAATCGCCACCACCGGCGTGACCTGAAAGAGGATCGCCCACGGCATCAGGCAGGATTCAATCACCCGGCTTTGCACGCATAAAAACGCGACCAGCGTGCCGATCGCCACCGCCAGCAGAAACGCCAGCAGCGTGACTTTGAGCGTCACCAGCAGGCTGGTAAACAGGGCTGAATGTTGGCTATACAGCGTCAGCGCAATGTCGCTCGGTTTTGGAGCCAGATAGACCGGGACGGCAAACTGGCGGAACCCGGCTTCCCAGACGATGAGCAGCACCCACAGCACCAGCAGAGGCCATAGCGCCCGCTGCACCTGCGGATACTGGATAAGAGGTTTAGTCATGTACGCCTCCGCTGGCCTGTTCAAGTAAGTCGGAAAGTTGTGCCACCTGGCGGATAAACGCCGGTGAGGTACGGAAGGACGCATCACGAATCGACGGCCCGTCAATCTCGATGTCGGCGATGACCCGCCCCGGACGAGCCCCCATCACAATCACCCGCGACGACAGCCATACTGCTTCATAAATACTGTGGGTGACGAACAGCACCGTCAGGTTGCGACGGCCCCACAGCGCGCGGATATCGGCATCAAGTTTGTGGCGGGTGAACTCATCCAGTGCGCCGAAGGGTTCGTCCATCAGCAGCAAATCCGGCTCGGTCACCAGCGCGCGCGCTAGCGCCACCCGCATCTGCATCCCGCCGGAAAGCTCCCGTGGGCGGACGTGGAGAAAGTTCTCCAGCCCGACCGCCAGCAGCGCCTGCATCACCTGCGGGGTACTCTCTTTTTTGCCCACGCCGCGCAAGGTTAACGGCAGGCGCACATTCTCTTCGACGGTGGCCCAAGGCATTAGCGTGGCTTCCTGAAACACCATTGCCATCTGGCACTGCTGCGCCAGCGACGGTTGTCCATTCCAGCGCAGCATCCCGGCGCTGGGCTGTTCGAGCCCGGCGAACATCTTCAGCAGCGTGCTTTTGCCACAGCCCGACGGGCCGAGCAGCGATACCAGTTCCCCACGACCGATGTTCAGGTTCAGGCGCGCCAGCGCGACGGTGCCGTTCGGCCAGGTTTTTTCCACGCCGCGCGCCATCAGGAAACGCGGTTCCTCTGACGATTGGGTCGTGCCAGGCGGTTCGAAAGGTAAGATGTGATGCATAGAGGCTCCTTACATCGCGGCCTGCGGATAGAATTGGGTGGTGAAGGCCGCCTTATAATCAGTGGCCTTGTCCAGCAGCCCGGCGCTGACCATAAAGTTGCGCGTAGCCTGCCAGCGCTGGTCGGTCATTACGCCCAGACCTTTTTTCGCCGCATCGCCGCCGTCGATCAGGTGTAGGGTTTTCATCTGAGCGATCCCGAAAGCCAGCACCGCATCGCTCATCTGCGGATTCTCTTTTTTGATCAACTGATTGCCGAGGGTCGGATCGGCCAGATACGCCTTCCAGCCTTCCATTGACGCCTCAACGAAGCGCTTCATGACGTCCGGCTTTTCGGCCAGCAGGTTGGTGCGGGTCACTAAAATACCGCCGTACGCCGGATAGCCGTGTTTGGCGAACAGCCAGAATTTACTGTCGGGCTGGGCGGCTTTGGCCTGCTGCACTTCGGAGGTGGCATACGCCTGCTGGGCGGTGTTCCGATCGGCCAGGAACGGCTGCATGTTGAAGGTATACGGGCGAACCTGGCTGTCTTCGAGCTTGTACTGGTTCTTGAGCCATGGCCACCAGCTGGCCTGGCCGCTGGCGGACACCAGCACGGTTTTACCTTTCAGGTCAGCCAGAGAATTGACGTTGCTGTGGGTGAGGATCCCCTGCGGATCGAACTGGAACGGGGCGGCGATCGCTTTCAGGGGGAAGTTTTGCTCCACGCCTTTCAGCACCTGCAAATCGTAGCTGACAATTACATCAGCCCGGTTCGCCAGCAGCAGGGTCATGTTATTCAGCTGCGGCCCGCCGGAACGCACCTCAACATCCAGCCCGTATTTTTTGTAGATTCCTGCCGCAACGGCCTGGTAATAACCGCCTTGCTCCGCCTGGGCGACCCAGGTGGTTTGTAACACCAGTTTATCGGCGGCAAAGGAGAGGGAGCAGGTGCCCAGCGTGACGCACAGGGTAAGCAGACGAACGGACGACATTGACATAAAAGACCCCCAAATCGAAACGTGAAATACGGTCTGTCCGGGGGTAAGCGATGCTCACGACGCCATGCGCCGCCCCCTGACGAGGTACAGCCGAAGCTGTAGAGCAATGTCCCGCGTGCTGTCACGCTGACCGCTTATACTCTGGCAATGATTAAGCAAGGCGCGTGCCAAATATCCTGCGGGCTTGCTTTCTCAGGCGGTTAGCGGCAGGTGAGGTAGATGGGGGTGAAATGGTTGTTTCAGGCGCTGATACATTGCACAACGATGAAGCAAAACGTTTCATCGTTGCACATCTGGCGTGCAATTCGGATGAGGGCGATAGGGTAATTAACTGAAAGAAAAGGATTTAGCAGCCTGGCACGGGCATTGCTTGGGTCAGCCTGAGTAGAAGCTGTCAGCCGGGCGTCATGCCGGTGGGTCATTGCTCTGTCGTCTGTTGCAGACGATGCCGAGATCTGCCCGCCAGACATCAATGCGCCACGGCAGGTCCTCCGTTATTTCTGTTAACGAGGTATCCCAATGAACAGCACATCGACTTACGCAATGCATGAACTGACCAAAGAATCGCGCATGGGCGCGCGCGGGCTGGAGGCCAGCCGCGAAATCCGCATTATTGACCTGACTGACTTCGACCAGCGCAAAACAGAAATCGCCGATGCGCTGTGGCAAGCGTCGACCGAAATTGGTTTTTTCCAGGTCTCCGGGCACGGCATTCCCCTGGCGGATATCAATGCGGCTTTTGCCCGTGCGGCACAGTTTTTTGCCTTGCCGCAGGAGGTGAAGGCCCGTTATCCACTCAACCGCAATGCGGGTTGGGAATACCGGGCGCAAATCAGACCCTCAACCGGCAAACCGGATCAGAAAGAGTCTTATCAGGTGACGCGCCCGCGCATGTCCGGGCTGTGGCCAGACGATGTCACTCTGCCGGGCTTTCGTGACGAGGTGCTGGCATTTGAGCGTCAGTGCTGGGAGGTGGGGATGAAGTTATTGTCCTGCTTTGCGCTGAAGATGGGCTTCCCGGAGGCGTTTTTCAGCCAGGCACACGACCCGTCCCGTGAAACCTATCAGAGCACGCTGCGAATGCTGCATTATTTCGCGCTGACCGGCGAACCGGATGGCCCATGGCGTGCCGGAGCACATACCGATTTTGACTGCCTGACGCTGCTGTTTCAACAGGCGGGTCAGGGCGGATTACAGGTCTGTCCGGGGAAAGAGCTGGAGACGCAGAGCTGGACCTCGATTGAGCCGCTGGAAGGGCTGATCACCTGTAATATCGGCGATATGCTGATGCGCTGGAGCGATGACCAACTGCCGTCGAATTTCCATCGCGTCCGCAGCCCATTGCCGGGGGAATCGGTCGATGCGCGTTACAGCCTGGCGTTTTTCTGCCAGGCCAACGAGGACGTGGTGATTGAGGGGCCAAACAAAAAATACCCGCCTATCACCGCCCGGGATTATCTGGCGCAGCGCATCAGCGCCAATTTCTCTGGTAAATACTGATTATTCTGCCGCTTTAATCATCCGGCCGCTGGTGACAAAGGTGCCAGCGCCGAGATGATGCAGGGTGTTGCGTCGGTCACCGTTGAACTGCCAGCGCCCGGCGATGAACGCCTGTTCGTCTGCGGCGGCGGCCACCACTTCGCCAAACAGGGTGTCGTATTTCTCCTGCGCTGCCGTGGCGGGCAGCAGTTTGCACTCCATCCACGCCAGACATTTTTCTTCCACGACCGGCAGACCCAGTACCGGGCCACGCACGACTGGAATACCGTAGCAGTTGAATTTATCCTCATCGCGTCCGCTGACGCTGCCGACCGCATAGGTCCAGTTCGCCGCATCCACGGCGGGAATAACGATGCCGAACTTTCCGCTGCGCTCAATCAATTCCCGCGACCAGGCACTTTTATCCACCACAATCGCAATGCGCGGCGGCTCGAACTCCACCGGCATTGACCAGGCGGCGGCCATGATATTACGGCGGTCGATACTGTCGTCGTAGCTGGTTATCAACACCGTCGGGCCATGATTGAGCAGGCGGCTGGCATGTTTTAATTCCACGGGGCAAAAACGGCTCATAGCAATTCTCCTGATGGTTTGCTGCATTTAAGCGGGTTCCGGATGCGGAAAACAGCGATGGCGCACAAACGGAAAAAATGACCGCACAAAATCGCCTGGCGAATAAATCAAATACGTTATAAAAAGCATAATAACCGAAGCATGGAGGCCGTATGAGCCCATTTTTAACTGCGTATTTAGCCCGTCTGAACTGGACCGATTCCGTCGCGGTCGACATTGAAACGCTACGTGGGCTGCATCTGCGCCACAACTGTACCATTCCGTTTGAAAATCTCGACGTGCTGTTACCGCGTGAAATTCAGCTCGACGACCAGTCACTTGAGGATAAGCTAATTTCGGCGCGACGAGGCGGTTACTGTTTCGAACAGAACGGTCTGTTTGAGCGGGTACTGCGCGAAATTGGTTTTGACGTGCGCAGTGTGCTTGGCCGCGTGGTGTTGTCGAATCCGCCGCAGATGCCGCCGCGCACGCACCGTTTGCTGGTTGTCGAACTGGACGGCGAGCGCTGGATTGCCGATGTTGGATTCGGTGGACAGACGCTCACCGCGCCGATTCTGCTGCAGGCGGATAAAGAGCAGACCACGCCGCACGGCGTGTATCGCCTGCTGCACGAGGGCAACGACTGGATTTTACAGTACCGTCATCACGACCGCTGGCAGTCGATGTACCACTTTGACCTGGTACCGCAGTATTTTTCCGATCACGTAGCGGGTAACTTCTGGTCAGCGCACTGGCCGCAGTCGCATTTCCGTCATCATTTGCTGATGTGCCGCCATTTGCCGGACGGAGGCAAGCTGACGCTCACCAATTTCCATTTCACCCATCAGGAAAACGGTCATACCGTCGAGCAGCAGCATCTGCCCGACGTGGAGAGCCTGTATTTACTGCTACAGGATAAATTCGGGCAGGGGGTGGATGACCCGAAAAATGGGTTCACGCTGGCAGATTTAGCCGCAGTAATGGCGGCATTTGATACGCACCCCGAGGCCGGGAAATAGGGCGTCCCGGCCCGGAGTATAAGGGAAGAATGTTAGCGGCGTGACCTCACAATCTGATAGCGCCGGGTAAAATATTCCACCGGCGCGCTCCAGACATGCACCAGACGGGTGAACGGGAAGAGCAGGAAGATGGTCATCCCGAGCGCCAGATGCACGCGGTAAATCGGGGCGACGCCCGCCAGATGGCTGGATGCGCCGCCCTGGAAGGTCACAACCGATTGCGCCCAGCCAACCAGTTTCATCATCTCGCTGCCGTCCGGGTGCTGCGCAGAGAACGGAATCGTCGATAAGCCGAGCATGCACTGAATCAGCAAAATGCTGAGGATCAGGATATCCGCCGTCGTCGATGTGGCACGGACACGCGGGTTAAACAAGCGACGAATCAGCAGTCCGGCCCCCCCAATCAGCGTTAACACCCCGCAGGCTCCGCCGAGGATCATCGCCATTTGCTGTTTGACCGAAATCGGCAGGAACGACTCGTACATCCAGTGCGGGGTCAGCATCCCGAACGCATGACCGAAAAACACCCCCAGAATGCCGATGTGGAACATGTTCGACCACAGCACCATCCCGCGTTTGTCGAGCATCTGACTGGAGCCGGCACGCCAGGTGTACTGCCCGTAGTCGTAGCGTAGCCAGCTCCCGATAATAAACACCGAACCGCAGATGTAGGGGTAAATGTCGTAAAAGAAGACGTCAAAGAAGTGGCTCATTTGGGGCCTCCTGAACGGATGTCGACGTACTGCGGGGCGACGTCCTGACTAAAACGTTTCTGATAACTTTGCAGCGGGGAACTGTCGCAGGCGGTGGCGTTATCTTCGATGAACTTCACCTGTTCTTCCTCCCAGACCGCATCCAGTGCCTGACGGGTATCGTCGCGCGGTTCGGCTTTCACCTGCGGCGTGACGCTGTCACTTCTTAACGGGCTGTTGGCCAGCAGCAGCAGGGTGTCGAACAGCTGATAGTAGTTCGACTGCCGCTCTTTGAGTCTGCCGCCCAGCAGGGCCAGGATCGGGGCGACGTTCTGTAACCCCTCCCGGGCTTCGTCCGGCGGGCGGGTGCTAAGAAACTCCAGATACAGCGGCAGGTGGTCCGGCAGCTCTCGGCAGTCGAGTTGCAGGCCCGCTTGTTCATATTGCGCCATCAAATCGACCATCGCCTGACCGCGATCGCGGGATTCGCCGTGGACGTGTTCAAACAGCAGCAGCGACATGGCGCTGCCGCGTTCAAACAGATCGCACCACAGTTCCTGCTGATCGAGCAGCGGGGCGCTGAGATAATTCTCCACCCACGGCACCAGAGTTGGCGCATTCTGCGTGGTCAGCGCCAGAGCGTCTTCACGATTGTCCCACAGCATCGCGTCAGGGTATTCCAGCAGCAGGGCAATCAGCTTGAGGATTGGCATTATTCCCCCTCCCCATGCCGACGCACGCCGGAGACGTCGATGGCATCGATGCGTTTGCTGTTGAACAGATTGAATTTCGTGTCAGACCCGTGGCAGCCGTCGCCGAAGGTGAACCCACAGCCATTACGCTCCGGGAAGGCTTCTTTCGCCATTTCGCGATGGCTGGTTGGGATCACAAAGCGGTCTTCGTAGTTGGCGATGGCGAGATAGCGGTACATCTCTTCCACCTGTTCCACGGTGAGGCCGGTTTCTTCCAGTGCGCGGGTGTCGGTTACGCCCTCCACGGTTTGCGAGCGTTTATAATGGCGCATCGCCATCATGCGTTTCAGCGCGCGCAGCACCGGGCCGGTATCGCCCGCCGCCAGCAGGTTGGCGAGATATTGCACCGGGATACGCAGGCTTTCCACCGCAGGCAGAATATTGCCATTATGCGGCAGTGCTCCGGCGTCGGCGACCGACTGAATCGGTGACAGCGGCGGCACGTACCACACCATCGGCAGGGTGCGATATTCCGGGTGCAGCGGCAGGGCCAGTTGCCATTCCATCGCCAGTTTGTACACCGGTGACTGCTGCGCAGCTTCTATCACATTATGCGGAATACCCTGTTTGATCGCTTCTTCGATAACCGCCGGGTCGTGCGGGTTGAGGAACACTTCGCACTGGCGTTCGTAGAGGTCGGTCACATGCTCGGTGCTGGCCGCTTCTTCAATGCGGTCGGCATCGTACAGCAGCACGCCGAGATAGCGAATGCGCCCGACGCAGGTTTCCGAGCAGACCGTGGGCTGGCCGGACTCAATGCGCGGATAGCAGAAAGTACATTTTTCTGACTTGCCGCTCTTCCAGTTGAAGTAGATTTTTTTGTACGGGCAGCCGCTGATGCACATGCGCCAGCCCCGGCATTTATCCTGGTCGATCAGGACGATGCCATCTTCTTCGCGTTTGTAGATGGCCCCGCTCGGGCAGGTCGCTACACAGCTGGGGTTCAGGCAGTGTTCACACAGGCGCGGGAGATACATCATGAAGGTGTTTTCGAACTGTCCGTACATCTCCTTTTGCATGTTCTCGAAGTTTTGGTCTTTGGCGCGTTTTTCAAACTCGCCGCCGAGCAGCTCTTCCCAGTTCGGGCCCCATTCGATTTTGTTCATCCGTTCGCCGCTGATTAGCGAACGTGGTCGGGCGGTGGGCAGATGTTTGCCTTCCGGCGCACGATGTAAATCCTGATAGTCGTAGGTGAAGGGTTCGTAATAATCGTCGATAGCGGGTAGCACCGGATTAGCAAAGATTTTCGCCATCAGGCCGATTCGCCCGCCAAGACGCGGGGTTAATTTGCCGCTAATCCCTCTGATCCATCCGCCTTCCCATTGCTCCTGATCTTCCCAGTTTTTTGGATAGCCGATGCCGGGCTTGGTTTCCACGTTATTGAACCACGCGTATTCCATCCCTTCGCGACCGGTCCAGACGTTTTTACAGGTCACCGAGCAGGTATGACAGCCGATGCATTTGTCGAGATTGAGTACCATGCCAACCTGAGAACGGATTTTCATTTTTTCGCCTCCTGGACCTGATCACTGCCTTCGTCATCCAGCCAGTTAATGTTTTTCATTTTGCGGATCATGATGAATTCGTCGCGGTTGGAGCCGACGGTACCGTAATAGTTAAAGCTCCACGCCAGTTGGGCGTAGCCGCCGATCATGTGCGTGGGTTTCGGGCAGATACGGGTCACCGAGTTGTGGATCCCGCCACGTCGGCCCGTCACTTCTGAGCCCGGAATATTCATGATGCGTTCCTGGGCGTGATACATCATCGTCATTCCCGGCGGGATTCGCTGGCTGACCACCGCGCGGGCGGTGAGGGCGCCGTTGGCGTTGAAGGCCTCTATCCAGTCGTTATCCTCGATGCCAAGCTCTTTGGCATCGGTTTCACTGAGCCAGACTATCGGCCCACCCCGCGACAGGGTCAGCATCAGCAGGTTTTCGCTGTAGGTGGAGTGAATGCCCCATTTCTGGTGCGGCGTCAGGAAGTTCAGCGCTTTTTCCGGGAAGCCGTTCGGCGGGATAGCGTTCATTTGGCTCACGCTCCGGGTGTCGATCGGCGGACGGTAGGCCACCAGGCTTTCACCAAAGGCGCGCATCCACAGATGATCCTGATACAGCTGCTGGCGACCGGACAGCGTGCGCCACGGGATCAGTTCATGCACGTTGGTGTAACCGGCGTTATACGACACATGCTCGCTCTCGAGGCCAGACCACGTCGGACTGGAGATGATTTTGCGCGGCTGGGCGACAATATCGCGGAAGCGAATTTTCTCGTCTTCTTTGTTGAGTGCCAGATGGGCGTGCTCGCGGCCAGTGATTTTGCTCAGCGCTTCCCAGGCTTTGACCGCCACCTGACCGTTGGTTTCCGGGGCGAGGGCGAGGATAACCTCCGAGGCATCAATAGCGGTTTCAATGCGCGGGCGGCCTTTCGCCGGACCGTCGGCTTTGACGTAATTGAGCTTACCGAGAAACTCGACTTCGGCTTCGGTATTCCACGAAATGCCTTTCCCGCCGTTGCCCAGTTTGTCGAGCAGCGGGCCGAGCGAGGTGAAGCGCTCATAAGTGGCCGGGTAATCACGTTCGACCACCGCGATGCCTGGCCCGGTTTTGCCCGGCACATACTCGCATTCGCCTTTGCGCCAGTCGGCAACGTCGAAAGGCTGGGACAGTTCAGCCGGAGAATCATGCATCAGCGGTTGCAGCACCACATCGGTTTCGGTGCCTAAATGGCCGACGCAGACGGTTGAAAACGCTTTGGCGATCCCTTTATAGATTTCCCAGTCGCTGCGTGACTCCCAGGCAGGATCGACCGCCGCCGACAGCGGGTGAATAAACGGATGCATATCCGAGGTATTCATGTCGTCTTTTTCATACCAGGTGGCGGTGGGCAGCACGATATCGGAGAACAGGCAGGTGCTGGACATCCGGAAATCCAGGGTCACCAGCAGATCGAGTTTGCCTTCAATCGCCGCCGTCTGCCATTCGACCTCTTCCGGCTTCACGTCGTCGCTTTCGCCAAGCGCTTCGCCCTGAATACCGCTTTCGGTGCCGAGCAAATATTTGAGTAAATACTCATGCCCTTTACCGGATGAACCAAGCAGGTTAGAGCGCCAGACGAACAGATTTCGTGGGTGATTGTTTCCGCTGTCCGGCTGTTCACAGGCCATGCGGATATCGCCCGATTTCAGCGCCTGCGCGGTGTAATCCGCCGGGGAAACGCCTGCGGCATCGGCCATTTTTTTGACCGACAGCGGGTTGAGATTAAGCTGCGGCGCCGACGGCAGCCAGCCCATACGCTCGGCGCGGACGTTGAAATCAATCAAATGCCCGGTGAACTGACTGGCGTCGGCCAGCGGGGAGAGCAGCTCTTTAGCCGTGAGTTTTTCATAACGCCACTGGCTGGAGTGGTTGTAGAAATAGGACGTGCTGTTCATCTGGCGTGGGGGGCGGTTCCAGTCCAGGGCAAACGCCAGCGGTAGCCAGCCAGTTTGCGGACGCAGTTTTTCCTGACCGACGTAGTGCGCCCAGCCGCCGCCGCTCTGACCGACGCAGCCGCAGAACACCAGCATGTTGATCATCCCCCGGTAGTTCATGTCCATGTGATACCAGTGGTTGACCCCGGCCCCGAGAATAATCATCGAGCGGCCATGGGTTTTATGCGCGGTATCGGCAAATTCCCGGGCGATTTGTGCGATGTGATATTGCGGCACACCGGTGATTTGCTCGGCCCAGGCTGGGGTGTAAGCCTTGATTTCGCTGTAGTCCTGCGCGGCGAGCGGGTCGTTTAATCCACGGTCAAGCCCATAGTTGGCGAGGATCAGGTCGTAAACGCTGACCACCAGACCCGATGTGCCGTCGGCCAGCGTTAACTGCTTCACGGGAAGCTGACGAACCAGGATTGGGTCCTGTTTTACGCTGCGGAAATGCGGGTTTTCGTTGCCGCCAAAATAGGGGAATGCCACGCCTGCCACGCGGTCGTGATTACCGAGCAAACTGAGCTGGAGTTCCGTTTCGCTGCCTGCGGCCACCGGTTCGAGGTTCCATTTTCCCTGTTCGCCCCAGCGGAAGCCAATCGCGCCGTTGGGCACCACCAACTCTCCGGCCGTGTTGAACGCAACGGTTTTCCATTGCGGATTATTGGCCTCGCCGAGGTTATCAACCAGATCGGAAGCGCGTAGCATCCGGCCAGGCACGTAGCTACCATCGTCGCGAGCATCAAGCTGTACCAGCATCGGCATGTCGGTGTAACGCCGGCAGTAGTTGATGAAGTAGTCGCTCGGCTTATCGAGATGGAATTCACGCAGCATTACATGACCCATCGCCATCGCCAGCGCGCTGTCGGTGCCTTGTTTCGGGGCCAGCCACTGATCGCTGAGCTTCGCCACTTCCGAGAAATCCGGGGTAATGGCGATGGTTTTGGTGCCTTTGTAGCGCACTTCGGTAAAGAAGTGGGCATCCGGCGTGCGCGTTTGCGGCACGTTTGAGCCCCAGGCGATGATGTACGACGAGTTGTACCAGTCGGCGGATTCCGGGACATCGGTTTGCTCGCCCCAGGTCATCGGCGAAGCGGGGGGCAAATCGCAATACCAGTCATAAAAACTGAGGCAGGTGCCGCCCAGCAGCGACAGATAACGGGTGCCAGCGGCATAAGAGACCATCGACATCGCCGGGATCGGTGAGAAGCCCGCGACCCGGTCCGGGCCGTATTCTTTAATGGTCCAGACGTTGGCCGCCGCGATCAGCGTATTCAGCTCCTTCCAGTCTGAACGCACAAAACCACCGTGACCCCGCGCCTGTTTGTATCTCAGGCATTTGGCCGGATCCTGCATGATGGAGTTCCAGGCGTGAACCGGGTCGGGATGCTGTTGCAGTGCCTCACGCCACAATGAAATCAGGCTTTTGCGGATCAGCGGATATTTCAGGCGGTTGGCGCTGTAAAGATACCAGGAATAACTCGCCCCGCGCGGGCAGCCACGCGGTTCGTGGTTAGGCAGGTCAGGGCGAGTACGCGGATAATCGGTCTGCTGCGTTTCCCAGGTCACCAGACCATTTTTGACGTAGATTTTCCAGCTACAGGAGCCGGTACAGTTGACGCCGTGGGTAGATCGCACAATTTTGTCAAACTGCCAACGCTGGCGGTAACTGTCTTCCCAGTCGCGATTGGTGTTGTACACCTGACCGTGACCGTTGGCGAAGGCGTCGCCTTTTTGCTTAAAGTAGCGGAACCGGTCCAGAAGCTTACTCATGATATTTCTCCTTGCGACGACCATACACAAACCATGTCACCACCACGCAAACGATGTAGAACACCAGGAAGATTTTCATCGCGCCAACCGGAGAGCCGGTCATTGCCAGCGAGGTGCCGAACGCTTTGGGGATGAAGAAGCCACCGACGGCGCCGATGGCGGAGATAAAGCCCAGCGCGGCGGCGGTATCCGTGACCGCTTCCTGTTGCGCCTGTTCATCGCTTCCGCCTTTGGCTTTTACCCGTTCGATGGTGATGCGGCGGAAAATCACCGCAATCATCTGGAAGGTCGAGCCACTGCCGAGCCCAGCCGTCAGGAACAAGCCCATAAAGACCAGGTAGAAGGTGGTGAAATTGCCCGGGGAACCGCCGCCCGGCAGCGTGAGGAAGATAAGCGCGCTAAAGATGGCCATGCAGATGAAATTAATCAGCGTCACGCGCACGCCGCCGAGTTTGTCTGAAATCACTCCGCCAAACGAGCGGGCCAGTGCGCCAAGGAACGGGCCGAAGAACGCCAGTTTGAGGATGTTCACATCCGGGAACTGGGTTTTTGCCAGCATGGCGAATCCGGCTGAAAAACCGATAAAGGAGCCGAACGTCGCGAGGTACAGCAGCGCCAGGATCCAGGTGTGCATGCGTCCCAGCACGGGCAACTGGTCGGCGATCGAGGCTTTGGAACTGGCGATATCGTTCATACCAAACCAGGCGGCGATGGTCGCCAGCAGCAGCAGCGGGGCCCAGATCCATGCGGCGTTGGTCAGCCACATCGTGGAACCGTCTTCCTGAGTGACGCCATGAACGCCGAGAAAGGCAAAGATCGGGAGAAATACCACCAGCGGCGCGACCAGTTGCATCACGCTGACCCCAAGATTGCCCAGCCCTCCGTTTATCCCAAGGGCGCTGCCCTGTTTGGCTTTCGGGAAGAAGAAGCTGATATTCCCCATGCTGGAAGCGAAATTAGCGCCAGCAAATCCGCACAGCAGGGCGATAGTAATAAATACCCAGTACGGAGTAGCGACATTCTGAATCGCAAACCCTAGCCAGACACAAGGAATAATGAGGATGACGGTGCTTAATACCGTCCAATAACGGCCACCAAATATAGGCACCATAAAGGAGTAGGGGACGCGTAATATTGCACCAGAAAGGGAAGGCAGGGCAGTTAATAAAAATAACTGATCGGTAGTGAAATTAAATCCGACTTTATTGAGATTAACGGTGACGGCACTGAATAACATCCATACGCAGAAGGCCAGAAGCAGACAGGCCACGGATATCCAGAGGTTGCGCCGGGCGATGCCTTTGCCTTTATTCTCCCAGAACTGCGGGTTTTCCGGCTTCCAGTTATTTAAAAGGTAATGATTATTCTTCTCATCTCGTTGTGACATATCGCCCTCGTTTACACCAGTTCGTTATGAAAAAATAAGCATAAGGAGATCGTCGAAACGTGTTGTTCCGCGAAAAGTAAGGATTTTTAGGGTTATGAGAATGAAGGATAGATAAAAAAGCGCAGCCACGCGAATGGGCTCAGAATATCGCCGCGCTTAAGTGTTACTAATTGTAAGTAATTAAAATAATTCGAGTGTAATGGCGCGCTGTAAATGGCGGCTAAACGCGGCATCATCCACTTCCGCCATCCCCAGAACGTAGATCCCATCCATGCCGCAGACCAGCGCAATCAAGCGCCAGGCGATATCCTCGGCGCTGTCGCGCAGGGTGAACTCTCCGGCTTGTTGCCCGGCAAGGAGGATGCGCACCGTTTCGCCGTGCCACATCGACATGGTCAACAGATACGCGGCTTTAATCTCCGGGTCACTGTCGGCCAGCAGCTGCGCCTGTCGCCACAGACGGATATAGGGCTCGAGCCTGCGGTCTTCGCTGCCGAGCATCGAAAACAGACGCTCGCGCCAGCTGGCATTTTTTGGCACTAGCGGCAGGGCCATCATGTCGCGGATCACCCGCACAAATGCTTGCGATCGTAACTCCCCCGATGACGTGAAGTGATGGTGGACCTGTCCGGCGGCAATGCCCGCACGGGTGGCGATGTTACGGACGGTCATCGCACTGAACCCTTCTTCCAGCGCCACCTGAATGGCGGCCTGCATAATGGTTTCGCGACGTTCTTCCCGATTCAGATAGCTCATAGTGTTAGTCCCTGTCGATAATGAGGCGATGATAACAAAAAGCTGGACAAGCGTTCAACTCTCAAGCAGGATCGCAACCTGGACAAGTGTCCAGAATGGTTATGAAAGAGGGAAAGGTTATGTTTCGTCAATGGTTAACGTTAGTTGCTATCGTACTGGTGTATATCCCGGTAGCGATTGATGCCACGGTTTTACACGTCGCTGCGCCGACGCTGAGCGTTGCGCTCGGCGCGAGCGGTAATGAACTGCTGTGGATCATTGATATCTACTCGCTGGTGATGGCGGGGATGGTGCTGCCGATGGGCGCGCTGGGCGACCGAATTGGTTTTAAACGTCTGCTGCTGATCGGGAGCGGTCTGTTCGGTCTGGCTTCGCTGTGTGCCGCGTTTGCGACCACCGCGGAATGGCTGATTGCGGCGCGTGCGGTGCTGGCGATTGGTGCGGCAATGATTGTTCCGGCCACACTGGCGGGGATCCGCAATACGTTTAGCGAAGCGCGTCATCGTAATATGGCGCTTGGGATGTGGGCTGCGGTCGGTTCCGGCGGGGCAGCGTTTGGCCCGTTGATCGGTGGGATCGTGCTCGAGCATTTCTCGTGGGGGGCGGTATTCCTGATCAACGTCCCGATTGTGCTGGTGGTGATGGCGCTGAGTGCCCGCGTCGTACCTAAGCAGGCTGGGCGTCGTGAACAACCGCTGAACTTCAGCCATGCGCTGATGCTGATTGTGGCGATTTTACTGCTGGTGTGGAGTGCCAAAACGGCGATGAAAGGCGTGATGGCACTGTGGGTTGTCGGCATCGTGCTGCTGTTCGGGGCGACGCTGCTCACTGCGTTTGTGCGTATTCAGCTTAACGCCCGCACCCCGATGATCGACATGCGTCTGTTTACCCATCGCATTATCCTCAGCGGGGTGATGATGGCGGTGACGGCAATGATTACGCTGGTCGGGTTTGAGCTGCTGATGGCGCAGGAACTGCAGTTTGTTCACGGTAAATCACCGTTTGAGGCCGGGCTGTTTATGCTGCCGCTGATGCTGGCGAGCGGATTCAGTGGGCCGATTGCGGGTGTTCTGGTTTCGCGTCTGGGTTTACGTCAGGTGGCGACGGGCGGGATGGCGCTGAGCGCGATCAGCTTCCTCGGCCTGTCGATGACCGATTTTAGCACCCAACAGTGGCAGGCGTGGGGCCTGATGACGCTGTTAGGCTTCAGTGCGGCCAGTGCGTTACTGGCCTCGACGGCCGCTATTATGGCCGCCGCGCCGAAAGAGAAAGCGGCTGCTGCGGGTGCTATCGAAACCATGGCCTACGAGCTGGGTGCCGGACTGGGTATTGCGCTGTTTGGCCTGATTCTGACCCGTAGTTATACCGCCTCGATCGTGCTGCCGGAAGGGCTTGACGTGGAGGCTGCCCAGCGCGCCGGATCGTCGATTGGCGAAGCGATGCAGGCGGCACAAACGCTGACCCCAACGCTTGCGGAATCCGTGGCGGAAGCGGCGAAAAGCGCGTTTATCACCTCGCACAGCGTGGCGTTATTCAGCGCGGGTAGCATGATGCTGGTGCTGGCGGTGGGGATCTGGTTTGGTCTGTCGAAAGCACGCCAGACCGTGTAACTAGCTCCGCGTCGCTGACCAGCATAACAGGGAGCCTGCACACACCATGCAGGCTCCTTGCCAGAAAGCCCAGGAGAGCGGGGCGCTGAGCAAAACAGACGCCAGGGCAGAGGAGAGCACCGGTGTAAAATAAGACCCGACGGCCAGCAGGCTGACGCTCCCGTGCAGGATGCCGATATTCCACGCCGCATACGCAATTCCCAGCGACAGCGCACACATAATCAACTTCATCACGACTGGCCAGCTAAAGATCATTGGCGGCTGTGGGCTGGCGAAATAATGTACCCACAGGCTGGCGGCGGTCAGTAAAACAAACAGCGTGATGCCGTTTTTGCCTTGGGCATATTTGGCGGTCACCGTGCAATACGTCGCCCAGATAAATGCTCCACAGAAGGCCAGAATATAGCTCAGCGGACTGCTGGCGATATTGTGCTTTATTTCCTCCAGGTTCAGGCCATGCTCACCGCCTAACACCCAGCTGACGCCTAACAGTGATATCAACAGACCGGGAATGACCCACCAACGTGCTTTCTGCCCATTAAACAGGATCGCAAACAGTATCGTCAGACTGGGCCACAGATAATTGACCATGCCGACTTCAATCGCCTGTTGGCGAGTCGCAGCATAGCCCAGTGAAAGTGCGAGGCAAATTTCATAGCTAACGAACAGCACACAGCCTGCCAGCAGATAGCGGAACGAAAAGGTTTTTAGCCGTGGAAACCCGACGGTGACCAGGAGCAATAGGCCACTCAGGGTGTAAATCGCCGCCGCACCGCCGACCGGGCCTAAGCCTTCACTGACGCCGCGGATCAGGCCGACCATGGTGCTCCAGAGAAGAATAGCCAGCAGCCCGATAGAAGTTGCTCTGTTTTTAGTCATTGGATTGTTTTGATAATGGATTGAATTGATAACCGAAAAATGCAGCCTACGTTTATAGCACTTCTGCTGATTAATCCCTAAGGATTACAAAATTTTGGCCTTCCCGACTATTAATAGGGCGCTGATTGAAGACATTGATTTGACGCAAAAAGCGCGCTGCCGCCGGTGCTATTTTTTCGCGAGTTTTTGTCCTAATCAACGAGGGAAAAAATGGACGTCAGTCGCAGAAAATTCTTCAAAATCTGCGCGGGCGGGATGGCAGGAACAACAGCGGCGGTTCTGGGATTTGCGCCCAAACTCGCGCTGGCTCAGGCACGCAATTATAAATTGCTGCGTGCCAAAGAGGTTCGGAATACCTGCACATACTGTTCCGTGGGATGTGGGCTGTTGATGTACAGCCAGGGTGATGGCGCGAAAAATGCGCGCGAAGAACTCTATCACGTCGAAGGCGATCCGGATCATCCGGTAAGCCGTGGGGCGCTGTGCCCGAAAGGGGCCGGTTTGCTCGATTATGTTCACAGTGAAAACCGCCTGCGTTACCCGGAATATCGTGCGCCGGGCTCTGATAAGTGGCAGCGTATTTCCTGGGATGAGGCGTTTAGCCGTATCGCCACCCTGATGAAAGCTGACCGTGATGCCAATTTCATTGAGAAAAACGAGCACGGCACCACGGTCAATCGCTGGCTCTCCACCGGTATGCTGTGTGCCTCAGCGGCGAGTAATGAAACGGGGATGCTGACGCAAAAATTTGCCCGCTCCCTGGGGATGCTGGCGGTAGACAACCAGGCGCGCGTTTGACACGGACCAACGGTAGCAAGTCTTGCTCCAACATTTGGTCGCGGTGCGATGACCAACCACTGGGTGGATATCAAAAACGCCAACGTCGTGATGGTGATGGGCGGGAATGCGGCAGAAGCGCATCCGGTCGGTTTCCGTTGGGCGATGGAAGCCAAAAATAATAATGATGCGACGCTGATCGTCGTTGACCCACGCTTTACGCGCACGGCGTCAGTGGCCGATATTTATGCGCCGATCCGCTCCGGGACGGACATTACCTTCCTGTCCGGCGTTTTGCGGTATCTGATTGAAAACCACAAAATCAACGCCGAGTACGTGAAGCATTACACCAATGCCAGCCTGCTGATTCGGGATGATTTCAGCTTTGAAGACGGGTTATTCAGCGGCTACGACGCGGAAAAAAGACAGTACGACAAAGACTCCTGGAACTACCAGTTCGACGAGAATGGCTTTGCTAAACGTGATGATACGCTCAGCGATCCACGCTGCGTGTGGAATCTGCTGAAACAGCATGTGGCCCGCTACACGCCTGAAGTGGTGGAGAACATTTGCGGTACGCCGAAAGCGGATTTCCTGAAAATCTGCGAAGTGCTGGCCTCGACCAGTGCGGCCGACAGAACCACCACCTTCCTGTATGCGCTGGGCTGGACGCAGCATACCGTGGGCGCGCAGAACATCCGCACCATGGCGATGATCCAGCTCCTGCTGGGTAATATGGGGATGGCGGGCGGCGGGGTGAATGCCCTGCGTGGTCACTCGAACATTCAGGGTCTGACGGACCTCGGGCTGCTTTCAACCAGCCTGCCGGGCTATCTGACGCTGCCTTCAGAGAAACACACCACGCTGCAAACGTATCTGCAGGCCAACACCCCGAAAGCGACGCTGGCGGATCAGGTTAACTATTGGGGCAACTACCCGAAATTCTTTGTCAGTCTGATGAAAGCGTTTTATGGCGATAAAGCGCAGAAAGAGAATGACTGGGGCTTCGACTGGCTGCCGAAATGGGACCAGGCTTACGACGTTATTAAATACTTCAACCTGATGGATAAAGGCGAAGTGAACGGGTATTTCTGCCAGGGCTTCAACCCGGTGGCCTCTTTCCCGGATAAAAATAAGGTCGTGCAAAGCCTAAGCAAGCTCAAGTATATGGTGGTTATCGACCCGCTGGTGACGGAAACATCCACGTTCTGGCAAAACCACGGCGAGATGAACGATGTCTCTTCGGCCGATATTCAAACCGAAGTGTTCCGTCTGCCATCGACCTGCTTTGCCGAAGAAGACGGCTCGATTGCCAACTCCGGGCGCTGGTTACAGTGGCACTGGAAAGCAGCCGAGCCGCCGGGAGAGGCGCGTAATGACGGTGAGATCCTGGCCGGGATTTACCATCGTCTGCGTGAAATGTATCAGGCGGAAGGCGGCAAAGGCGTTGAGCCTCTGTTAAACATGGGCTGGCACTATCATCTGCCGGACAGCCCGGCTTCCGACGAGGTGGCAAAAGAGAATAACGGCTATGCGCTGGACGATCTCTTTGATGCCAACGGCGTGCAGGTTGCCAAAAAAGGCGAACTGCTGAACAGCTTTGCGCTGCTGCGTGATGACGGTTCAACCGCATCTGCCTGCTGGATTTACACCGGCAGCTGGACGGAAAAAGGCAACCAGATGGCGAACCGGGATAACGCCGATCCGTCGGGACTCGGGAACACCGCAGGTTGGGCCTGGGCTTGGCCGCTTAACCGTCGCGTGCTTTATAACCGTGCGTCTGCGGATATCAACGGTAAACCCTGGGATCCGAAGCGAATGCTTATTCAGTGGAACGGGACCAAATGGACCGGGAACGACATTCCTGATTTCAATACCGCACCGCCGGGCAGCGCGACCGGGCCATTCATCATGCAGCCGGAAGGGATGGGTCGTCTGTTTGCGCTCGATAAACTCGCCGAAGGTCCGTTCCCCGAGCATTACGAACCGATGGAAACGCCGCTCGGGACCAACCCGCTGCATCCGAATGTGGTGTCCAACCCGGTAGTGCGTTTGTACGAGGAAGATGCCCTGCGACTCGGCAAGAAAGAGCGCTTCCCGTATGTCGGCACCACCTATCGCCTGACCGAACATTTCCACACCTGGACCAAACACGCACGGCTTAATGCCATTGCGCAGCCAGAACAATTTGTGGAAATCAGCGAACAGTTGGCGAAAAACAAAGGGATAAGCAATGGCGACCGGGTGAAAGTCAGCAGCCAGCGTGGATTTATTCGTGCCGTGGCGGTAGTCACCCGTCGTTTACAGACGCTGAACGTCAATGGACAGCAGGTTGAAACCGTTGGGATCCCACTGCACTGGGGCTTTGAAGGCGTGGCGAAGAAAGGGTATATCGCCAATACCCTGACGCCGAACGTCGGTGATGCCAACTCCCAAACGCCGGAATACAAAGCGTTTCTGGTTAACATCGAGAAAGCGTAAGGAGCAAGCTTATGTCAATGGAAACTCAGGACATCATTAAGCGCTCTGCGACCAACGCCATAACGCCTGCGCCGCGTGCGCGGGACTATAAGGCCGAGGTAGCGAAGCTTATCGATGTGACCTCCTGCGTGGGCTGCAAAGCCTGTCAGGTCGCCTGTTCCGAGTGGAACGATATCCGCGATGAAGTGGGGCACTGTGTCGGGGTGTATGACAACCCCGCCGACCTGAGCGCCAAATCCTGGACGGTGATGCGCTTCAGCGAAACGGAGCAGAACGGCAAACTGGAATGGCTGATTCGTAAAGATGGCTGTATGCACTGCGAGGATCCGGGTTGTCTGAAGGCGTGCCCTTCAGCGGGGGCGATTATTCAGTACGCCAACGGAATCGTCGATTTTCAGCAGGATAACTGCATCGGATGTGGCTACTGCATTGCAGGTTGCCCATTCAACGTGCCGCGCCTCAATAAAGAGGACAACCGGGTTTACAAATGCACGCTCTGTGTCGATCGCGTCAGCGTCGGTCAGGAGCCTGCCTGCGTGAAAACCTGTCCGACGGGGGCCATTCACTTTGGTAGCAAAAAAGAGATGCTGGAGGTGGCACAAGCGCGGGTGAGCAAGTTACAGGCTCGCGGCTACGCGCAGGCCGGGGTGTATAACCCGCAGGGTGTGGGAGGCACGCATGTGATGTATGTCCTTCATCATGCCGACCAGCCGGAACTCTACCATAAGCTGCCTCATGAACCGAAAGTGGATGCGGCAGTCAATCTGTGGAAGGGGATCCTCAAACCGCTCTCTGCGGCCGGGTTTATCGCGACCTTCGCCGGGCTGATGTATCACTACATCGGTATTGGGCCGAACAACGAAGTGGATGACGATGAGGAGAGCCACGATGAGTAAGTCTAAGATGATCGTGCGCACCGCTTTCATTGACCGGGCCTGTCACTGGACGGTCGTAGTGTGCTTCTTTTTGGTCTCGCTTTCCGGGATTTCTTTCTTCTTCCCGACGTTGCAATGGCTGACGGAAACCTTCGGTACACCGCAGATGGGGCGCATTCTGCATCCTTTCTTTGGCGTGCTGATTTTCGTGGCGCTGATGTTTATGTTCGTTCGCTTCGTGCATCACAACATTCCGGACAAGCAGGACATTCCCTGGCTGAAAGGGATTGTGGAGGTGCTGAAGGGGAATGAACATAAAGTGGCGAAAGTGGGTAAATACAACGCCGGGCAAAAGATGATGTTCTGGACCATCATGAGCATGATCTTTGTGCTGCTGGTGACCGGGGTGATTATCTGGCGTCCGTATTTTGCCGATTATTTCCCGATTCAGGTGATTCGCTACAGCCTGCTGATCCACGCCACATCGGCAATCATTCTAATCCACGCCATCCTCATCCACATGTACATGGCATTTTGGGTGAAAGGGTCTATCAAAGGAATGGTTGAAGGTAAAGTCAGCCGTCGCTGGGCGAAGAAACATCATCCGCGCTGGTATGATGAGGTTGAACGGCGCGAAGCCGAAGCGGCAGCAAAGGCAGAAAGCAGCCGCTAAGCGGTTAACGTCCTGTGGCGCCGTCGTTCGAGCGGCGCCATTTTTACACTTTCTTTAACGACAGTTTCTGCAGGTGCGACACGTCCACCCGGCTCTCAGCCACGGCCAGGCTCCAGTTGGTCTGCAAATTCATCCACACCTCGGCAGAACTGCCGATCACCACCGAAAGTTTGATGGCCATCTCGGGCGTAAGCGCCGCTTTTCCTGTGAGCAAACGGCTGGCGGTGGAGGGGGCGATGTTCATCGCGCGGGCGAATTCGCGCAGGCTGACGTTCAGTTCATCCAGTGATTCCTGAATGATGTCGCCAGGACTGGAAGGGGCTGCCATTTTCATCAGTGATAATCCTCATAATTGAGTAAATGGGCATTGCCGTTGATAAACTCAAAGGTCAAACGCCAGTTTCCTGAAACCGTTATCGCCCAGACACCCTCACGATCGCCGCTCAATGCATGTAAGCGGTAACCCGGCAGATTAAGCTCTGTCGCTTTTGAAGCAATATCAAGAACCGTTAGCCGGTTGCGTAACCGTTTCGCGTGCTGGGGCATTACACCCGTAGTGTCGTTGTAAAAGAACAGGTTGCGTAATCCCTTGTGGCGGAAACTCATGATCATCAGTCCCTCTCCCGTTCCTTCTTGAGGAACAGCATATACTGTGTTGCGCATTACGCAACGGATATTTTTTCGTCATGTAAGATGGCGAAGGTGATTTTGCAGGGGAAAGGGAAAACAACAAGCAGAACGCAGCCAATGCCCGAGCATCGCCGCAAAAAGACAACGGGTTCGGTATGAAACCGGACCCGTACTATCACAGGGAAGGGTTGCGGTTACACAAATTTCGCCAGCGGATCGGCGGCAGCGAAGGCGATGTCACGGTCGGCTTTGGGTGGGTAGATAAGCTCATTGGTGATCGCTATTTTCAGCTTTTTGGCGTCTTCACGTACGAGTTTCACCTGCTGATCCCAGCCTTCGGTATAGACCGCGCCCCATGCGCCGAGATCAAGACAGGTGACGTAATTCTGCTGGCGATAGGGTAAACCTTCCATCCCAAGCAGGCTGGCGGCGGCATTGTGTCCGGCGAATTTACCCAACTGAATGGCGTGCTGGCAGGTCATCAGCGCCGTATTGCCGAGATCATCGGTTTTGGCATGCGCCATGTCGCCGGTGGCGTAGATGTGACTGTAACCCGGGATTTGCAACTCAGGAGAGACGACGAAGCGGCCAAGCGCGTCGCGATCGGCGGTCAGGTTTTCACCCAGCGGACTGGCTTTCACACCTGCGGTCCACACCACGGTGGAGGCGTTAATTCGGCTGCCATCCTGAAGGGTTACGCCTTCGGCATCCACCATTTCAATCCCCGCATTCAGACGCCATTCGATGCCCAGTTCGTCTGATGCATCACGAATAATGTTCCGCAGCGCTTCACTGTATCGGCCGCCTATCACCGGACCCCTCTCAACTACGACTACTTTTGTCTTTGAATGATGTCCAAATAGCGTCTTCAGGCGAGAGGGCAGTTCCGTCGCCAGCTCAATGCCGGTAAATCCACCCCCGCAGACGACCACCGTATTACGGGCCGCGCTCTCTGGCTGATTTGCCAGGCCATTGAGGTGTTCCTCAAGACGGCGAGCGGTGTCCAGTTGGTCAATATCAAAACCATGCTCGGCAATGCCTTTTATTCCGAAGTGATGCAGCTGGCTGCCGCTCGCCATGATCAGCTTATCGTAAGGAATAAAGGTCGAGTCAGACTGCGGCGTTTTGTACCAGACCCCGTTTTCAGCAGCATCAATCCGCTCGGCGTGACCGGCGATGAAACGGATATCCAGTTCAGCAAACAGCGGCTGCAAATCGGCAGTGGTCGTGGTGACATTCGCTTCATAAAAACGCGGTCTGACGCGCAGTTCCGGCTGCGGGGCCAGCACGGCGATTTCCACCGCATCGTTGTTTTGCAGATGCGCCAGACGGGCTGCACTCACCGCCGCCCACATGCCAGCAAACCCGCTGCCGATAATAAGAATACGTTGTTTCATTTTTCTGTCCTTCTGATTTACAGGCCGTTCCGCCTCGATAACTGAGACTATACTTGTCGGAGTTAACTCCGACAAGATCTTTCTGAGTATCTGAGTTATCATCCCGGCAGGAACAGAAAAGGAGTACAGAATGGCGTTTTACAGTTCTGGGGTGGAATACGGTATTCACAGCCTGATGAGCATGGTTGATGCGAACGGTAACGCGCGTGAAATGAGCGTGCGCGAGTTGGCAGAGCTGCAAAATGTGCCGTATGACTATCTCGCGAAAATATTTACCCGTTTATCCCGGGCTGGGCTGGTGGTGAGCACCGAAGGCAAGGGCGGGGGATTTCGACTGGCGAGGGCCAGTGAGCTGATTAGCGTGCTGGATATCGTTCACGCTATAGACGGGCAAAAGTCGATGTTCGAGTGTCGCGAGATTCGCCAACGGCTGGCATTATTTGAAGAAACGCCGCCTGCCTGGGTCTGCGAGGGACCTTGCGGCGTGCGTTCAGTGATGGACAGTGCGCAGCAGCGGATGGAGGAGGAGCTTGGTCGTCATACCATCCTCGATCTGGCGCGCAAGATGTTCCGTAAAGCGCCTGAGTCTTTCACTATTGAAGTCAAAGAATGGATTCACGATCGTCGGAACAAAGCCCCAAAAATTACGTAAATTCTTCCACCATTCGATCAACAATATTTTTCATCAGCGAATTTTTTAACGAAAATTTATTGTAAACCATATAAACAGGCACGGCGGGAATGCTGATGTCTGTTTCCACAATACAAATATCGAAGGTTTCTGAAAACATCTCGGCCAGGTTCCGTGACACGACGCCTATGGTATCTGAGGCACTGACCATCGCGATAATCGAAAAAGTGGATCCCGAGCGAAAGCGAATATCGCGAATAGCATTAATGCGGGTGTTTATTTCATCCTGAATATTTGCAACGGAAAATTTATTGCTATTCACGATTGTGAATTGTTCCTTCGATAATTGATCTGAGGAAACAAACCCGCTGACGCGAGGGTGATTTTTAGCGCGAATAAAGACCAATTCTTCTTCGTAAAGCAGGTGAGAAACTCGCGAGTGCATATTATGCGGCTGAAGATCAAAAATAATATCTGCTTTGCGAAAGGTTAGCGCCTTGTCGGTAGTTTCTTCCTGATTATCATCCGGAGTATGCAGGATTTTACATTGGGGTGAAATTTCCGCGACGATTCGCACCAGTGGTTTGAATATAAATAAGGATAAATAGGGGGGGCAAATGATATTTAATTGAGATTGCGCCACGGTTGGGGAGAGGGATTGCAGCTGCGTTAACACGTCTTCAAAGCTACTGGCGATACTGCTGTGTACGTTCTCTGCAAATGCCGTGGACTCAAGTCTCGATCCATTGCGGACAAACAGGGGATCATCAAAATGGGTGCGTAACCGGTTCAAACCCTGACTCACCGCGGAGGCAGTGACATCCATCACGTCAGCCGCTTTTGCCACACTTTTATGGCGGTAGACCAGCTCAAATAAGGTGATGAGATTTAAATCTAATTTTGCAATGTTTCCCGGCTGCCCAGTCAGACTTTGTCGTTTAGTCAAGAGATTAATTTCCTTTTCAAATACTGAGTGCCAAATAGTTTATTTATTAGCGATAATTATAGCCTATTCAGAATTTTTTAGAGAAAATAAATCAGTTATCCATTACAGCTAAAGCTAAATCACTACTCAGTGTTTGTCGATCTGATGCCTTGAATTCACTCTCTTTGACGTACGGCGTAACCGTCAGCGTAAAATTCATTTGTTGCCCCTCAACGGCTCGATTGCCGGAGGTCGCGATAATTCCCTGATGGTTATAAATGGGTTGAATATCTGCCACACTGTCAAAATTCGTCAGGCTACCAGGGTGAACTATTTTAGTGACCGCGTACTGTTTTCCATCGAGGGAGAGTTGGCTAACTTTCAGGCTTAAGCCGCTTTGCTGTCCGAACTTAAAACGGCCTTTATCGCCTGCACTTCCCGCAAAGAAGACGGCAATGGTGCGTTCGGTGGGGCAAAAAACGCTGACGTTCACATCCACGTCCTGCATTTGATTCCAGCCCTGAGCCGATTTTATCGCCTCGCTTTTATTGAGCATATGTAGATCAAGCAGCGGCTGAGAAAGGGTAATTTGGCAGGAGTCATCAGCCTGGCAATTACCCATAAAGACGAGCATACAGGCACCAAGAACGTGGGCTGTGATAGTGGTTCGCGAGAGTTTTTTCATTGGCATTGGCCTTGGGTGACTTCATAAAATGCATCTTTATCTTGCTTGTCCGCCATTTTCCAGTGGATCTGACACTGACGTTGACCGTTATCGTCAATGACGAACAGAGTCGATACATCGTCAGCTTCACTGAGAAATACCTGGCCATCATCGACGGCGGTGACGATGTACTGACCTTTATCATCAACAACGGTGCTGCCTTTCTTGAGCAATGCGCCGTCGGCGTTTCTAACCTGAATCATTACGCGTCGTGAGTTCAGCACCTTGAACCCCAGTTTACTGACGGAGCCATGTCCGGCGGCGACTACTTTTGTGCCGTTAGCCAGATCCATGCTCTGCGGCAGGCTATTGGCGTTTATCTCGACGCGAGCGTTACGGTACAACGGCATTCCCGGAACGACAGCCTGACCCCAGGCATCTGTCCAGACGTTGCCCTGAGGGGTTGCGATTTCAATTCCACTCACCGGTTCACTCAGGTGGGCAATGGCAAAGGTGTCTTTAACCGCATAGGGTGAAAACGTGAGGCCATTATCATGTGCCACCATGCCGCCACTGAGGGTCATATTGTAATTGCGCTGATGATTAGACCCCGAACCGGCACCAACGTTAAGCTGGGTATAGTGCAGATTGGTGTTCACGCTACCGTTAAAGCTGTCGCTGTTATCTTCCAGATTATGGTCCGCAGAAATTGAATACGCGGTGTTCTGTGAAATTGAACCGCTGGTACTGACGCCTGCCGTTCTGTCATCGCCTTGTTGGCGGTAATGGGTGCTGATGCTTTGTTCGCCAAACGGAATACTCATCGTGACATAGAGTAAATCTTCGTCCTTTTGCTCAGGATCGCTGCTGCCAACCTGGCTTTGCCAGTTCACCTGAACGGTCGCATATTTAAACGTTTTTCCCCACGATGCGCTGACATAGCGTGAGTCCGTGTCGGCGTCTTTGCCTTTGTTCAGGCTATAACTGAGTGCGAATACGCCAAGCGCAGACCGATCCCAGCTGACCGACGCGTTGTAGCTGCTCTGATAGCTGGTGTAGTCATCATTTAACGCATCGGTGAGTTCACGGTAATCATCGCTATATTTTGCCGCTGAGAGAGAAACTGATACCGATTTGACGGGCGAGTAGCTGGTCGATATCTCGCTCTTCGTGCCACGGGTGGCTTCGCCAAAGGTTTCTCTGCTGGCGAGTACGCTACCGCTGAATGACAGGTTCTCAAAGGGCAGGTAGTTGAGTTCGGAACCCATGGCCTGATAATCGGCCGCCGCCACGCCTGATGCCGTCAGGGTAAAGTTCGGGCTGAGTCGCCATCCGTCGGAAAGGTTAGCCACCAGCGGATGGTCGTAATCGCTATCGACATCCCGGACCTGTCCAAATGAGACGGATAATCCCTGTGGGCGCGCCAGACGGGTTGCGCGCAGCGTCGATGAGGGGATGACAAACTGACTCGATGAACCGTCAGTTTCGACTACTGTTACGTCCAAATCGGTATTGGTACGCACTACCGGGACGCTATCCAGCACAAAAGGCCCGGCGGGAACCAGCGTGGAATAGATCAGTTGGCCCGTCTGGCGGACTTCAACCCGCGCCTGCGGGCTGCGGGCAATACCCCGCACGGTTACACCCGAATCTCCGGCAATCAGTGCGCTGGCAGGCGTTAGCTGAAGACCGTTGATCGGCGCCCCGCTGAACAAACCAGACACCGCATTGACCTGGCCTGCCTGCAACTGCAGTTTCTGGTCAACAAAAGTGTGCGCGACGTAGGTGAACAGGCTATTGGCGGAAACCGTATCATCATTGTCGGTGATGAGATAACTGCTGCGCAGCAGCCAGTCGGCGATATTTACCCCGCCGTCGAGAGAGAGCTGGCGATAATCAGAACTGCCGCCTGCATACTGGTTATGAACTCCGAACACATTGTAGTTCAGCACACCGGCGGTACCGCCATGCTGCACATTGGCTGGCATTGAATTCAGGCTGTTGTTAAGCGCTTCCTGTGGCACGACCAGAAGCAGGCTCTCATTGTTGGGCAATGGCGTGATGGTGACATTCGGGAAATTGATGCGGTAATCATGACATGCCTGCGGACCAGGATCGGCGATGGGCTGCAGGCCAGCGGCAGAAAGAAAATCATTGTCTACACATAGCTCGCCTTCAGGTCCAAAGCGTACGGCCAATGTGCCCTTGTCTTTACCATTCACTTTTAAAGAAACTGAATGGGTGCCCGGCAGATATTTTGCCTCTTTGGCAAAATAGGTGTTCACACTGCTGTCCACGCCACGGAGCTTAAGAATATCGCTGTCGAAGGTATAGTCCTGGGCTGAGACTGTTGTGCTGAAAATAATAATGGTCAGTAGCAGGATTTTATTCAGCACGCGGTTCCCACAAAGCAGGGCAGGTAACGTCTTCATTGTGGGTTCCGATCGGTCAATGGCTGGTATCAAACGTTACTGGTTTAGCGGGGCTGTGAAACTCGGCACATCAATTCCGTAGCGGCTGGCAGGAATAAACTGCAGTTGACTGTCGTTCTCCGCTGTTTTATTGAGTTTGGCCGACAGGGTTTCACCTGGCAGAATGTAGGTTTTTGCCAGTATGCCATTCGTCCCTGAAGGCAGCGTTTTGACGTTCTGCGCCAGACGGACTACATAAGGGCTCGGGTTTTTCACCGTAACGGTGGTGCCCGCCGCGGACCATTTCAGTAATTTCCATGCATCTTTCACCACGGGCAGGCCTTTAGGGTGAATCAGCACGGGAATATCCTGACGCAGGTTAAAACCAATCTTCATTTTTTTGGACGGGTCTTTCGGCGGGATCCCTTCAAAGACAACGCGTTTTAAATGTTCTGTCGTCAGCGGTTTATCGCTACGCAGGATAAAGCGCAGTTGCTGTATCTGGCCCGGCTCAACGCGGACTACCGGCTGGGTCACCATCAGGTGAATGCCTTGATCATCAGGCAGGTCGGTAATGGTGGTGTAGAGCAAATTGGGATGGGAATCGGTGTTGGTCAAATTCATTGTGCCGCCCATATCGGCTTCTTCAATCATCAGTAAAGACGTTTCTGGCACGATGCCAGCGGCTTTCACTGATACGGTGTACAGGGCGGCACCTAATAAAGGTAGGGAGATGATCAATGCGCGCTTTAAAAACATATTCAGTAGATCCTTGCATCATGCCCCAATATTGGGCGAGTGGTTGGTTACTGAAGCGCGGGTTGTCGCTTCAGATTGGCGATAAAAAATACTGGGTGGTTTTATCGATACGTAGAAATGCTCGCCAATCCTTGCGGTAATATCGAAAGCACTCATGTCGATGAGTGCTTTAATAAATAAAAAATGTTATCTGTTTGCTAAAAAATAATAATTACAGGTAAACCAGACTGATTGTTGCCTGACCATCTAATGGGGTGTTGTCAGTAATACCCAGATTGGTTGTCGAGTCGATAGCTGCGGTGACCAGAAGAGGGAACACGGCTTCGGTGAAGGCGATAGGAACGATAGTACCGGTGTCCGCAACGGTAAATTTGCGCCCAAAACCGGACCGGCCATCCAGTGTTATCCCTGCAGTCGAGTTGATCCATTCTTCAGCATTGAGCTCCTGATCGATGGTCGCTTTGCTGCCTGCTTCGGTGGTGACAAGTGCGGTATCGACGGCAATGGAATACGCCCCAATATTCACGCCTTCAGCCGTCTTACCCAGTCCGTATTGGCCTGATGTCTCAGGAATGTCACGCCCGTCTGCACCGCCGCCGACGATATTGATATTCTTCAGGGAATCCTGACGATCGTCCATGGTAGTGAAAGCAACTTTCGTCGGGTTATCGCAATTAATACTCAGGGTGAGGGTTTTCTGACCCAACTGGTTAATTGTTGATGCCGAAAGCGTACTCAGTTCGATGATACCGAAATCCACTTCGCCGCCATTGCTCAGCGTAGGTGTACAGACGCCAGTGGTGAGCGTTCCCTTCACTTTAAGTGTTGCGGTGTCTGCGGCAAAAGCAGAAGACACGCATGCAGCCAGAACGGTGGCCAGCACAATTTTTTTCATTGGATACCTTGATTATTAATATTAAGTTAATAATGTTGATGGCTGCTGTAAAACTCAGCAAATAAAATCAAAAAAGAATATTAATTCTTCGCGTATTATCGCAACTATTCGCTTAAAGGAAATTAGGAGGGCTAACAGACTCCATTAGTTAACCTTAGGCGTTAACTAACGTATTAATAGATTATGTTTTTAATCTGTTTTTAGGATTAAATCCGGGCAAGGCTGCCCGGACGTTGAGACGAAATGAAACTTAATGACGCAGGTCGATAACCATACGACCGCGAATCTGCCCTTGTTCCATCTCTTTGAAGATAGCGTTGATGTCCCCGAGTGGACGCATCGTCACTTTCGGCACCACTTTTCCTTCGGCGGCGAACTGGAACGCTTCAATCAGGTCCTGACGGGTGCCAACCAACGAGCCTACTACCTGAATGCCATCCAGCACCAGACGCGGAATATCAAGGCTCATTGATTCTGGCGGCAGGCCCACGGCCACTACGCGACCACCGGCCCGTACCGCATCGACAGCGGAGTTAAACGCTGCTTTTGCTACTGCGGTCACCACCGCGGCATGTGCGCCACCGGTTTTTTCCTGCACAATTTTCGCCGCATCTTCGCTACGAGAGTTGATGGTTAAATCGGCCCCCATCTCTGCGGCCAATTTTAACTGTTCATCATTTACGTCGAGTGCGATAACTTTAGCGTTAAACACGTTTTTGGCATATTGCATCGCCAGGTTTCCGAGGCCGCCGAGGCCGTAAATGGCAATCCATTGGCCCGGTTTGATGCCGGAGATTTTCACCGCTTTATAGGTGGTCACGCCTGCACAAGTGATGCTGCTGGCGGCGGCGGATTCCAGGCCGTCAGGCACTTTGACCGCGTAATCCGCAACCACGATACACTCTTCGGCCATACCGCCGTCGACGGAGTAGCCTGCGTTTTTCACCGCGCGGCACAGCGTTTCGTTGCCGCTATTACAGTATTCACAATGCCCACAGCCTTCGAAGAACCACGCCACGCTGGCACGGTCACCGGGTTTCAGCGAGGTCACGCCGGGGCCGACTTCTTTGACGACACCGATACCTTCATGTCCCAGAATGACGCCGGTTTTGTCACCGAAATCGCCATTTTTAACGTGCAGGTCGGTGTGACAGACCCCACAGCATTCCATTTTCAATAACGCTTCGCCGTGTTTCAGCGGACGAAGTGTTTTTTCAGTGACGTTAACCTGATGGTCCTGGGTAACTACTGCAGCCTTCATAGATCTCTCCTTTTAGTGATGAAAATCTGCGATGCAGGCACGGCGTAATGAGGTACGTCGTTACTCCTTTAGAGTTAAAGCTTTCTGCGAAATTAGCAAGGGAGTTGTAACATAAAGTAATAATTCTACAGGAAATGGTAGTTATCCCTGCGGGAAAATCCATTAGATTCAGTTATGAATGTCTGTTGTTAGAGATAATAAAGGCACCCGAAGGTGCCTGAAAGGACTACAGGGTTTCAATCAGCGCGTTGAGCCGGCGTATCTCCTTTTGCCATTGCGTCTGTAAATGCGGCTTCTGGTGTTTAGGTTTGCGGGCGATATCGTCCGCCAGCAGCGTTTCCAGCGCGATCAACTGCTCCAGCACGTCGTCCTGAGTCTGGACGGTCGATCCCGTCCGCGCTGGTGCCGCGGGCTTGGTACTCGCAGGCTCGCGCAAGCGCTCCCATGCGGCATCAGCATCGTGCCACTCTTCCAGCCCCCCTTTTTCAATCAACCAGAAGCGATTACAGCTCTGCTGCATCAAATGTCGGTCGTGGCTCACCAGCAACACGCCACCGGCGAAGGTTTGCAGTGTTTCAGCCAGCGCTTCTTTGCCTTCCATGTCGAGGTGGTTGGTCGGTTCATCGAGCATCAACAGGCTGTAACGCGCCAGGGTCAGGCCGATGAACAGTAGCCGCGACCGTTCCCCTCCACTGAGAGAGTCGACGCGTTGGCCGTGCCGACTCCACGCAAATCCGGCGCTGATAAGTGCCATTTTTCGCTCTTCCGGAGCAGGGGCGAACGGTTCCAGAGCGTCAAACAATGTGGCCTCATCGGCTAACTGATGCAGCGTTTGGTCGTAATATCCCAATTCCACGCGCGGATGGATCTTCAGTCCCTCGGCTAACGCGTTTTGCCGATATTGCTGCCAGATAAGCCGTAGCAGCGAGGATTTCCCGCAGCCGTTGCGGCCAATCACCGCCACCCGGTCACCGCTTTTGAGTCGTGCCATAGGGATGTTGAAGAGCGGTGCCACGCCTTCAGCCGGTGAAACGGACAGATTTTCCAGCTCCAGCAAACGGTCAGCCCGAAGCATGTCGCCTTGCAGCTGCAAACGCCACTGACTCCCGGCGGTGACGTCGGTCTGGCTCTCTTTCAGCCGTTCAACCTGCTTCTCCATCTGTTTGGCTTTTCGTGACAAATCTTCGTTGTCATACACATGCCCCCAGACGGCAAGCCGTTTGGCACTGGCGGTGACCCGGTCGATTTCCTTCTGTTCGGCTTTGAAACGCTGCGCATCGCTTTCGTCCTGTGCCGACAGCGCCTGACGGGCGGCGCTACAGGGTAGGGAGAAGCTATGTAACTTGCGGTCACGCAGGATCCAACTGGTATTGGTCACGTTGTCGAGCAACTGCTGGTCGTGCGAGACCACGATAAAGCTCCCGTTCCAGCCGTTGAGGAAACGCTCCAGCCAAAGCAGCGTCGGCAGGTCCAGATGGTTACCGGGTTCATCCAGCAACAGCAGGTCCGGCGAAGTGATCAACGCCCGGGCCAGCAGCAGGCGGGTATGTTGCCCCCCGCTCAGCGTGGCAGCGGTTAAGGTGATATCCGCCGGGCTAAAACCCATTTCCGCCAGTAGAGCTTCGGCTCGCCAGCGCTGAACGTCGCGCTCCGTCGCGGGAAGATTATTCAACACCGCCTCCAGCATCGTCAGCGGGCCGAGCGATTCCGGTAAGTGCTGTTCTACGCGGGAGAGCAGGCAGTGGCCGGCGACAGAAATCGTGCCAGAGGTGGGGGCCAGGGTGCCATCGAGCAGTTTTAACAGGGTACTTTTACCGCAGCCGTTATAACCGATAAGCCCGACGCGAGAGCCTTTCTGAAGGGTGAAAGAGAGATCGGAAAACAGCGGGCCGAAGGCCATTTCGCTGCACAGCGAGTGTGCACTTAATAATGTGGTCATAGAACTTACTCAAGTGTTACTGGCGTAAAAACGCCTCGTCAGATAACGCCGACGATAACCCGGTAAGCCCGAGGAAGGGATTCAGTCTTTGGTGTCTTCGCTCAAGCCGAAGTTATCGCAGCACGGTACGGATAACGCTTGAGCAGGTGCGATCGCCAAAAGTACGTGAAAAAGTAAACTTTTCACAATACAGCATGGGATCCTCCTTTTTGATATTCGATAGATTAATGGGTGGAATGAGAGTGCCCGACGGCGCTATGTTTTACAAGCCTACTATTTTCGGTAGGCCTGATCCACGTAACGCCCTCGGGGGCCAGCTTAGATAGAGGTCCGACGGTAGCTGCGGTATTCCGGCTGCCAGAAGTTATCTTCAATCGCCTGTTGCAGGGCTTCGGCAGAGGTTTTCACCGCCACGCCTTGCTGCTGCGCCATTTTACCGACGGCAAACGCAATGGCCCGCGATACGGTATGAATATCCTTCAGCTCCGGTAACACCAGGCCTTCACCGTTGTTGACCAGCGGCGAGTGCTTGGCCAACGTTTCGCTGGCCGACATCAGCATCTCATCGGTAATGCGTGACGCGCCGGAGGCGATCACCCCCAGACCAATGCCCGGGAAGATGTAGGAGTTGTTGCACTGCGCAATCGGATAGGTTTTCTCTTTCCAGGTCACCGGGGCGAACGGACTCCCGGTAGCGACCAGCGCACAGCCTTCGGTCCAGGTGATGATGTCCTGCGGCGTAGCTTCAACGCGGGAGGTCGGGTTCGACAGCGGCATCACGATAGGGCGCGGGCAGTGCTTGTGCATTTCACGGATGATTTCTTCAGTGAAAAGCCCGGTCTGGCCCGAGACGCCGATCAGAATATCCGGCTTCACGTTACGCACTACGTCCAGCAACGACAGGACATCTTCGCGGGTATCCCAGCCGCTGAGACTGTCGCGCTTCTGCACCAGTTTGTTCTGGAACGGCAGCAGGTTGGGCATCTGGTCGGTGAGCAGGCCAAAGCGGTCAACCATAAACACGCGCGCTCGCGCCTGTTCTTCGCTCAGGCCTTCACGCTGAATTTGCGCCACGATTTGCTCGGCTATCCCGCAGCCTGCGGAACCTGCGCCGAGGAACACAATTTTCTGCTCGCTCAGCTGGCTGCCCGCTGCATGGCTGGCGGCAATCAGCGTACCCACAGTCACTGCGGCAGTGCCCTGAATGTCATCGTTAAAGGAGCAAATCTCATCCCGATAGCGGTTCAACAGCGGCATCGCGTTTTTCTGCGCGAAGTCTTCAAACTGCAACAGCACGTTTGGCCAGCGCTGTTTCACTGCCTGAATAAAATCATCAACAAACTGATAATACTCGTCGTCGGTGATACGTGGATGACGCCAGCCCATGTACAGCGGATCGTTGAGCAACTGCTGATTGTTGGTGCCCACATCGAGCACCACCGGCAGGGTATACGCCGGGCTGATGCCGCCACAGGCGGTGTAGAGCGATAACTTACCGATAGGGATCCCCATCCCGCCGATGCCCTGGTCGCCAAGGCCGAGAATGCGCTCGCCATCGGTCACCACAATCACTTTGATGTTGTGATTAGGCACGTTTTGCAGGATATCGTCCATGTTGTGCCGGTTTTCGTAGGAGATGAACACCCCGCGCGAGCGACGGTAGATCTCAGAGAAACGCTCACAGGCGGCGCCCACGGTCGGGGTATAAATAACGGGCATCATCTCGTCGAGGTGATTTTCGACCAGACGGTAGAAGAGGGTTTCGTTGGTATCCTGGATATTGCGCAGGTAAATGTGTTTATCGATTTCAGTCTTGAAGCCCTGGTATTGGATCCAGGCGCGCTCGGCCTGTTCTTCGATCGTTTCCACAACCGCAGGCAGGAGGCCTAACAGATTGAAATTGCGACGTTCCTCGAGGCTGAATGCGCTGCCTTTGTTGAGAAGAGGAAACTCCAGTAAAACGGGACCTGCATAGGGGATATAAAGAGAACGGTTGTTTTTATGGTTGATTAACATCTCACTGATCCTTTGTCATCACTGCCTGCCCGGACATGCGTAGCGGGGAGGGCTGGCGGGTACTTCGGCGCGGCAAAGTATAAAGCAAGTGTTAATAAAAAGGGGAATAGCGTCAGTTCATTAACTAAAAAAAAACACCATCGCTGGCTCACGATGGTGTCGGTCTTTATCGAAAAAACGGCTCAATCGCTTGGAATTACTCGGTGCGGCGTTTACGGCCGGTCGCGTGGGAATGGTTTACCTGAGTTTCCGAATCGCCTTCGATAAGGACTTTTTTCTGGTTGGATAGCTTGTAGTTCAAGCCAAGGATATGACGTGCCTGACGGTTCGATTTCATGCTGACTCCTTAATCCTGTGAATGGTTTCAAGGTCAATCCCGGTTTACCGGGCGAAATTTACCCCTTAGCGCAGACAAGACGACTGCCTGCGTGATTGATACTTGACCATTGCGCGCAAAATAGCAACACCAGTCGGCGCTTTCAGGAACTCTCTGACATTTAGCCTCTGTATTTAACCCTTTGTGCGACCAGCGTCACATTGTCAGCTCCATGGGCTAAGCTTGTTGACCAGGCACGCAACGATTGGGGATTCCGCACCGCTCCGCTGGTTCCGGGCCATGAAATTGTCGGCCCCGACGCTGTGAAGCACGTGTTCTATACTTGTTAGTCCAATGGAAAAAGGAGTAAACGATGACAATCCACAAGAAAGGTCAGGCACACTGGGAAGGCGATCTGAAACGCGGTAAAGGCACCGTTTCCACCGAAAGCGGGGCGCTTGAGAAGCAACCGTACGGCTTCAACACCCGTTTCGAAGGCGCAAAAGGCACCAATCCAGAAGAGCTGATTGCTGCGGCGCACGCCTCCTGCTTCTCAATGGCGCTGTCGCTGATGCTGAGCGAAGCCGGATTTACCGCCACCTCGATTGACACCGAAGCCACCGTGTCGCTGGATAAAGTCGACGCCGGGTTTGCGATTACTAAAGTGGCGCTGCAAAGCAAAATTGCGCTCCCGGATATCGACCCAGGCACCTTTGATGAAATTATCCAGAAAGCCAAAGCGGGCTGCCCGGTGTCTCAGGTTCTGAAAGCCGAGATAACCCTCGATTACAAACTCAACTGATCCTTTGAACGCCCGGCGGCGCAAGCTTGCCGGGTCTACAGGATTGTTTTTTTATGCCTGCTCAGGCGACTCAGACTCAGCAAGATAGCCAACCCGGATGCGGCGACAGCGACCCATAAACTCATTCTTACCGCCTGTTCTTCCAGCGCGACGCGGGGTGAGGATGCCATTACCGCTAATAACACTCCCACTAACGCCGCGCCCAGGCATTGCCCGAAGGTACGCATGATCGCCAGCACGCATGAGGCATACCCGCTGTATTCCCGCGCCACATTCGACAGCATTTCCCGATTATTCGGGCTCTGAAAACAACCGAATCCCACGCCGCACACCAGACTGCGCAAGCCAATATCCCAGGCTGCCGCGTGCGCGGGCAACGTTGCCAGCAATGCCACCCCAACCACAAACACCAGCAGACCCATCGAAGAAATCACTGATGGGGCGTATTTATCAGCCAGTCTTCCAGCGTGTGGCGCAATCAGAACAATGCCGAGCGGCCAGGGGGTAAACAACAGCGCCGAGGTAAACGCGCTATAGCCGTACACGCTCTGGAAGAGAAATGGCAGGGCGACAAAGGTGATGCCCTGGCTGATAAACGATGCCAGTGAGGTTAACGCCGCGAGGGAAAAGCGTCGGGAACCAAACATCACCGGCGGCAGCAGGGGGTGTTCGGCCTGACGAATGTGCCACACGAAAACCACGCCGCTCAGCAGCGCCAGTACGCCCCAGCCCATTACCGTGGCGTCTAGCGCATGGCTGGACGCATGCGGATCGGCGAAACCGTTGGCCGCCATAATTAACGCGCCGAGCAGGGTAGCGGAAAGAACTGCGCCGGGCGCATCAAAGCGCTGTGTATTTAGCATCGGTTTTAGCGGAATGGCTTTAAAGGCCAGCCCCAGCGCCACCAGGCCTGGCAGGACGTTAATCGCAAACAGCCACTGCCAGCTCAACGTGCCAAGCAGTGTGCCGCCCAGCACCGGAGCAAGGGCGGTACTGGCCGCAATCAGCAGCGCGTTCAGACCAAGAATGCGGCCCAGCAGGCGGCCCGGAAATACCGAGCGTAATATCGCCGGGGCGATGCTCAGCGTGGCAGCCCCGCCGACGCCCTGCAATATCCGCATCACGATCAGCATCTCAGCGGAAGACGACATCGCGCAGCCCAGCGAGGTCAATGTGAACAGGCTCAGGCCGAAAATAAACACCGGGCGAAAGCCAAAGCGGGTCGCCAGCGCGGCGAAAATGGCCAGCGTCATGGCGGCAGACAGCAGATACCCGTTGGCAAACCAGACCGCAAGCGGGGCGGCAACCTGTAGGGATTGTGCCATCTGAGGCAGGGCAATATTGACCATCGACCCGTCGAATACGGCCATCAGAGTGGAGGTCATCACGGCGGCCATCGCCAGAGCGCGTTCACGGCCGGGTAATCCTTCATCTCCGGGTTTATCAGAAAAGAGTTCCATTATTTTTGTCTCGTCAGGGGAAATTTGATGAGGCAACTTTATGCGTAATCTAAAACAGGCGGAAGGCGCAGCATTGTTACTGTATAGTTGCATCAAACGCCTTATCTGCGCTTTCAGGGAAACATTTTGATGACCGATCCCGATTTTAATCTGCTGATTGCCCTCGATGCGCTACTGACCGAGGTCAGCGTCGCCGGAGCCGCTCGTCGCCTGAATTTAAGTACCTCAGCAATGAGCCGCACGTTAGGTCGTTTACGCGAAGTCACTGGCGACCCGCTGCTGGTACGCGCCGGACGAATCATGGTGTTGACGCCCTATGCCCAGGCGAGTCGCGACCGGGCGCGCAACGCGGTGCTGGAGGCAAGGGCGGTCCTGCAACCCTCATCCGTTGAACTAAACCTTGCTCAACTTGAGAGAAGATTCACGTTGCGCACCAACGATGGGTTTGTCGATGCGTTTGGCCCAGCGCTGATTGCCGCCGTGGCGAAGGTCGCGCCGCAGGTGTGTCTGCGCTTTATGCCGAAGCCGGAGAAAAATACCCGCTATTTGCGTGAAGGACTGGTGGATTTAGAGATTGGCGTACAGAGCAATATGGGGCCGGAAATTCGGCTCCAGACCCTGTTTCGCGATCGCTATGTCGGGGTGGTGCGCAAGGACCATCCGCTGGCAGCGGCAGAATCGGTTGACGTGAAGGACTATCTTCACTGGGGGCACGTGGTGGCTTCCCGGCGCGGTCAACCGCATGGCCCGGTTGATGAAGCCCTGGCCGCGTTAGGGCTGACGCGAAAAATTGTCAGTATCGTCCCGGGTTTTCCTTCGGCGCTGGCGGTGGCCCAGGCGTCCGATCTTATCGCGCTCATTCCTGCCTCATTCCTTCAGCCGCAACACCACTTGCACACGTTTGAACTGCCGGTTAAAACCCGGCCTATCATCATCTCGCAAATGTGGCACCCGCGTATGGAGGTCGATCCGGCCCATCGCTGGCTGCGACAAACGGTATTGACGGTCTGCCAGCAGCGCTATCCAGGAGAGTTATCAGCCTGATTCGCAAAGTGTCTGGCGTTGTGCCAGGCTCTTTTCATCGCGAAGCGCACGGCTTCGTTTCATCATGATTAAGACGATCCTGCCGTGAAGTTTTTGGTTTTGTGTCGGGATACGTCTACATTAATCGGTTGATAAATTTAAGCATTCAATTATTGCGCTATGAAAGCCAACAGCACGTTCAGGAATAATAATGACATTTAACCGCAATGCCGCGGCTGCGCTTAGCGCGCTATGGCTTTTCAGTTCGTATGCCTGCGCCGAAGTGGACCTCGGCTCGATGGATATTCTGGCCCGAGACAATCCGAACAGCCCGGTACCCAAGGGTTTTGTCGTCGGTGCCGCCACGCTGGGCGGCCAGGCACGCTATAAAGACCAGGATAACAGCACGTACTTTATTCCCGGCGGGCTTTATTTCGGCGATAACCTGATGTATCTCGGCGATCGTGCACGCTACTACTTCCATCTGGATGATAACGTGGCGCTGTATGGATACGGCCGCTATCGCTTTGGCAATCTTGACCCGGATGACGCGGATTCGCTGCACGGGATGCATAAGCGTAAAGGTGAACTTGAAGCCGGGGTCGGCGGGACAATCATCACCCCGTATGCGCTGTTTTCCGCCCGTTTTGCCTCGGATGTCACCGGGCGCAGTAACGGCCAGGAATTGCTGCTATGGGCTGATTTCCCGATCGTTCGCGATAATCTGTTGGTCATGCCGGGTATGGGCGTGATGATTCGCAGCGATAAAATGGCGAACTACTATTTTGGCGGCGTCTCGTCAGACGAAGCCACGCCGCAGCGCGAAGCGTGGGACACCGGAACCACGGTCTCTCCGATGGCGGCGGTTATTACCAGCTACCGTTTCAGCCCGCACTGGATGGGGCTGTTCGCCGCTAACTACGAACTGTACGACAAAGACATTGCCGACAGCCCGATAGTGCAGCATAAAGGGGAGTTTTATGTCATTGCCGGGGTGGGCTATACCTGGTAGGGCATAAACACGGGGAGTTTGTTTTGCGGGAGGTGTGAATACCGATGACTGTATTGTTCCCGGAACGTTGTTTCCTGCCGCAGACGATTTGTCTTTGCGCCGCGTTTTATGTCGCCTGTAGCGATGCCGCGGCGGATGGGAGCCGTATCAAACAGCGTGCGGATGCGGTTCTCTCCTTAATGAGCTATTCGGTATTCCCCGACGTCACCGCCAGCGACCTGAATATTAATAACGGCAGCGGCGAGAGTAACGACCTGTCGATGACGCAGTTCGGCGGCGGGGCGACGCTCAGCGACAGCGTTCCGATTTATCTCGAAGGCGCGATGGGCTACAGCCGCTACGATCCGCATTTTGTCTTTTCTAATGGCACCGAAACCCGAAGCATTCCTACCAAATGGAACAGTCTGACCGCCACCGGCGGCATCGGCTGGGATTTTAAACTGCATACCGATCGCTGGGGCGGAAATCTGGTGCTGCGCCCGATAGCCAATTTTATGCTCGGGACGATGGCCAGCGATGTACGGATTGGCAGCTTTGTGGTTGAGCAACGCCGCGATGCCGATTTCAAGTTCCTGGATGGCGGCAGGCTCAACGCCTATGGGCTGGGCGGTTCACTGATGCTGGACTATGAGCTGATTTCCACCCCACAGGATATTGACGTCGAGCTGCGCTATTCAGCGATGAATCTGCAGACGTTTGGCAGCACCTCAGAGGGGGTAAAGGGCGAGGCAAATGCTGAAAACCTCGGCCTTTACCTGCGTCGTCGAGCGCCCTTGTTTGGCTGGACGCTGCTGCAAAGCCCGGTGCGCTACGTACTGGAAGGCGCGCATACCGCATATCTCGGCGAACAGCGCGGCCAACTGGGCTTCAATAGCCTGAGTTCGGTCGGGCTAGGCCTGGAACTCGACAGCAGTAAATATCCGGTGTTTATCACCCGCACCCGGCTGGTGGCGCGTTATATGTTTGGAGAAAACACCAGCGGGTACGGCATCGGCCTGGCGATGAGTTTCTGATTTTTTTCAGCAATATTTCATGCCCCGGATAACGCCAATCAACTGCCCCAACGGTTTCGCAGGTAGTTCACCGCCTGCTGCGTCTGTGGCTGATTCAGGTTATTTTCACGGAACAGAATGGTGCCCTGAATTTCCGGTAGCGAGTCATTTAAATCGAGCTGCTTTTTCAGTTCCGGCACGCCGCCCTGAACGGTCCAGTCGGGCTCATTACGCGACGGCTCACCCACCTTATACAGCGCCACGCCGATATACAGCCGCGTATGCGTCGGTTTCACCACGTTTGCCCACCATTTTGCCAGCACATCATAGCGGGCGGCATCCCGGGCGAATGGCCAGTAAACCTGCGGCGCAATGTAATCGAGTAACCCTTTTTGCACCCACAGGCGGGTGTCAGCATAAGATTCGTCATAGGCGGCAGCACCTCGGGTGTCTGAGCCTGACGGATCGTGCGACCGGTTACGCCACACGCCCGCCGGACTGACGCCAAACTGCACGTTCGGATTTAGCTGTTTAATGGTGCGCGAGACTTGAGTAATCAACTGCTCGGTATTATGGCGTCGCCAGTCAGCTTTCGACGCAAACCCCTGGCCGTAGGTGCGGAACGTCTGGCTGTCATTCAGGGTGGAGCCGGGCGTTTCGGTATAGAAATAGTCGTCGAACTGCACGCCGTCGACCGGATAACGCGCTACTACTTCCGCGACGATACTGGTGATCCAGTCTCGTGCTTCCGGCAGACCCGGGTCGAGCACGTAGCGGTCGCTGGAAACACGGATCCAGTCGCGATGCGCGACATGCACACTGGACGGATGCAGGGATTGGGTACGATTCAGTTCGGCCACCGTACTCGGTTTGATATTGGTGGTGACGCGATACGGGTTAAACCAGGCGTGGACTTTCATTCCACGTTTATGGGCTTCATCGAGCATAAACTGCAGCGGATCGTAGCCCGGATCTTCGCCCACTTTTCCGGTCAGCATATCGGACCATGGCAAAATTTTTGATGGCCAAAGGGCAGTGCCATCCGGTTTAACCTGGAAGAAGACGGTATTCACACCCAGGCGTTGCAGGTTATCCAGCTTATCGGTCAGCGCTTTCTTTTGCAGGCTGGCACGGGTAGCAGGATTGCTGACGTTAACCGAAGAGACCGGCGGCCAGTCGAGGCGCGACACGGTGGTAAGCCACACGCCGCGTACCGGGCGGTTATCATCCGGTTTATTCGGCAGTGGATGTTTTGCTACCGGCGGCAGCGGGGTCACGAGCGACTTAGGTGGTTTTGAGCCACAGCTGGCAAGCAGCAGCGCACTGGCAATCAGGGCGCTGGTCCAGGTCACTCGGGCAATCATGGGGTGGATTCGTGAGCTGATAATCATATCCCTGTCTTATTCAGGCCTTCACATTAGCGAAGCTCATTCTCGTATGATTCGCCAGGGGGAGCAACCGGGAAAGCGGGTCGCCGCATCAAAAGGCATTCAGGGTTTAGGTTTGTTCCGAAGGCGCAGCGGTCTGCGGGTAGTTTGGGTTGTTATTCAACCAGTTCAATGCCATAGCGCGCTGTTCGTCGGTGATCACGCCGTCGGGTTCGCCGTCGATCCCGTAGCGCTGGCTTTCACTGGCGAGCGCCAGCTGATAGGGAATGGTGCGGGTATAACGCTTCAGGGCTTTGCCAATTTCAACCCCCGGGAAATCAATGTCGCGTCTCGCAGCATCGGCAATCAGATCCTTCATGATGCCGACTTTAAGCGGCCTGGGCGGTTGCTGCGCAAAGAGCAACGGCCAACTCTCACGCAGCATAACGGCGCGTTGGTTTTTATCCACTGTGGTGCCCCATCGGTATTGGTCTTTTCGATGAGTATAAAACAAAGCGGTGACAGGTGTAGTGGACGGGCAGGGGCAAATATTGGGGGGTATTCAGGCTATTGATTATGCTGGATAGACAGCAGCGTATCCAGTATTCCCGGAAAACGTGCGTTTAAATCGTCGCGCCGCAGTGAAATCATATTCTCCCGGCCCTGCGGACGTTGCCAGATAATGCCGCTGTCACGCTGCGCTCGATGTCTCAGGGCCGGGCCACTTACAGCATGGAATTTCATCACTATGCTGAAGCCCCGCGCAATGTGGCGGATGAGATTATCGCCAAACGCGCCAAAGCCTAAACGGGCGTAAATCGGCGGCGGCTTTCAGTGTTGAGAGTCGCCGCCGATTTACGAATGTTGCAGAAGGCTTTTACAGCCAGTATGGTGTGCGCAATTTCACAGATATCGCAGGAAAAATCATGACCACTCAGCCCTCAAAAGATCCACTCCACGGCGTCACTCTCGAAGCCTTGTTGACTGCGCTGGTGGCCAAATACGGCTGGGCGGAGCTGGCGAAGCACGTCAAGATTAACTGTTTCAAAAGCGATCCGAGTATTAAGTCGAGCCTCAAGTTCCTGCGCCGTACCCCGTGGGCACGCAAAGAGGTTGAAGATTTGTACATTGATTCACTGGAAGACATAGAGCAAGCCGACGCCGCCGACAATCCGTGGGCCAACTGGCAGGGCAAAAAGAGCGAGGATTAAGTCCCGCTCTTTCGGCCTTACCGTTTTACCTTTGTGTAATCTCAACCCTATGGCTTTGCCCGTCATCGACTAACGGAATTCTGTCATCCGGCAGCGTCACACCGTCGAGCATTACCCTATAGTCTTCACTGCCACGCGTGACGCTTATCTGATACTGGCTGCTGCCGTTTTGCCAGCTAAGGTTGATTGCAGGCCAGGCGTCTGGCAGTTGAGCATGTACCGAGAAAGTGACGCCGTAACGTTTTATCCCCAGCAGTTCCTCTGTCAGCAGGCGATAGGCCCAGCCTGCCGATCCGGTATACCAGCTCCAGCCCGCACGCCCGGTATGCGGCTCGACGCTGTAAACATCGGCACTCATCACGTAAGGTTCGGCTTTATAACGCTCAATATCCTCCGCGTTCAGGCCGTGGTTAATCGGATTGATCCGCGCCCATAGCTGCCAGGCGCGTTCGGTATTGCCCATCCGGGCAAAGGCCATTACTGCCCAGATTGCGCCGTGGGTATACTGCCCGCCGTTTTCACGCACGCCCGGCAGATACCCCTGAATGTAGCCGGGGTTCGGCCCATGCCCATCGAACGGCGGGGTGAGTAGCTTAATCAGCCCGGCCTCGTCATCCACCAGATAGTTATCCAGCGATTGCATCGCCTGGCGGCTGCGTTCCGGGCTAGCCGCTGCGGAAAGCACCGACCAGCTCTGGGCTATCGCATCAATGCGACACTCCTGTGAGGCGTGTGACCCCAGCGCGCTGCCATCGTCAAAATAGCCGCGACGATACCATTCGCCGTCCCAGGCTGACGCTTCAAGGTTTTTGCCTAAACGCGCCGCCTCGGTGCGGCAGCGTTCGGCCATGCTGCTGTCCGGGCGCTGTTCGGCCAGCCCGGCGAAGCGGTTTAAAACGTCATACAGGAAGAAGCCGAGCCATACGCTTTCACCTTTGCCGTCGATCCCGACCCGGTTCATGCCGTCGTTCCAGTCACCCGCTCCCATCAGCGGCAGGCCATGCTGACCAAAGCGCAGACCGTGCTCAATGGCCTTGACGCAGTGTTGCCACAGCGTTTCTTCAAGACTGCTGATCACCGGTTGGTCATACACTGATTCTTCGCCTGGCTGCAGGGGGCGTCCCTCCAGCCAGGAGATGCGCTGATCGAGCACCCCGATATCGCCGGTCGTTTCCACATAGTGGCAGACTGCCAGCGGCAGCCAGAGATAATCATCCGAGCAGCGGGTGCGCACCCCGTTGCCATGCGGGGGATGCCACCAGTGCTGCACATCGCCTTCGATAAACTGCCGTGAGGCGCAAAGCACGATTTGTTCCCGCAGGCGCTCCGGTGCCGCGTGGCTGAGGGCGAGGGTGTCCTGCAACTGATCGCGGAAACCAAACGCGCCGCCGGACTGGTAGTAGCCGCTGCGGGCCATCAAACGGCAGGCGATGGTTTGGTACAACAGCCAGCCGTTAACCAGCAAATTCACGCTGGTATCCGGGGTGTTAACGACCAGCTTATCCAGCAGGTTGTGCCAGTATTGATGCACATGGTTCAGCGCTTCCCGGGCCGCGTCTTCATTCAAATAGCGGTTGAGCAACGTGTGAGCCTGCGCCTGATCGTCCCCGACGCCGAGGACAAAAATGAAGGTCTTCTGGTCGCCGTCTATCAGCGTTGCCGCAGACTGTACCGCGCCACAGGGATCAAGCCCGGCCCCGGTTTTGTTCGATAGCCAGCGTAAGTTCATCGCCGCTGGTTTGGCTGGCATGCCGTTGCGGCCAATAAACTCACGGCGATCGCCGGTCATTGAACAGTGGACGCCGCTCACGGCTAAAAAGGCTGTCCGACCGCCGCCGTCCGCACCGTAAAAGTTATTTGCCATCACGCCACAGCCACCGTTCACGCTGGCATCACGGGTGACGACGTGCAGGGCGGAATGCGCGCGTGACGCCCCGAGCGTCCATTCCACAAACCCGGTGACCGACAGCTTACGCGGCCGCCCGGAGTTGTTGCTCAGCGTCAGAATCGCCAGCTTAACCGGGTCCTGTTCGGCCACCAGGATGGTCAGCTCGCTGTCGATCCCGTTCTCACGGTGGGCAAATACGCTGTAGCCAAAGCCGTGACGGGTGAGGTAATCCCCTTCGCCACGCACAGGAAGGGTGGTTGGGGACCAGTACGCGCCGCTCTCTTCGTCGCGCAGATAAAACGCTTCGCCGCTGCGATCGCTAACCGGATCGTTTTCCCACGGCGTAAGCCGATATTCATGGGCGTTCTCATACCAGCTGTAGGCCTGACCCGCCTCGGACAGCACGCTGCCGAAATGAGGATTAGCCAGCACGTTTGACCACGGGGCTGGCGTGGGTTCGTTTTCCCGCAGCACAATCTGGTATTCTCGCCCATCTTCAGAAAAGCCTCCGTGACCGTTGAAATGCAGCAACTGACGGGTGTCCGGCGACCACGGAATATGCAGATTGTCACCCGGGCCTGCGTGCGGCACGAACGGTCTCGGGAGCGCTTTCAGAGTATGAATGCGCTGATCGAGCTGCTCGTTCAGGCCGCCTGAGCGATCATCGAGGTACAGGTGCGCCACGCTCATTAACAGCAATTTGTCTTCGGCGGAAAGATGCTCGCCGTTACGCACAAAAATGCCGCCGGATTTATCTAACTGGCTGGCTTCCGACCCGGCGTATATCAAATCCATGATCATATTTTGCAGCCCTTGCTGATAGCCGCCGGGGCTGTTGTTAAGGATAACCAAATCCACCGCCAACCCTTTCAGCCGCCAGTAGCGGTGCGCCTGAATCAGGGTGGTGACTGAAAGGATGCTTTCCTCGCTGGTGATGGTGAGCAGCACAATCGGCAGATCGCCGGAAATCGCCCAGCCCCACAGGCCAGATTGTCCTCGGCGATTGCGGCTGATATCGCGACCGTCGGCACGCAGCTCCTGACACGGATAGAGAATGGCGCTGGCGAGGCGGTTAAACAGCGCGGCATCATCTTCATTGGCGTTGATTTGGCGTAACACCACCAGGCTGTGCGACCAGGCCAGTTCAAAGACCCGATCGGCAATCGGATGGTCACGGTATTTTTCCAGCAGGCCCAGGCTTTGCTGACGGTTTTCACACACGCCATACACGATATCCAGCGTCACCGGCAGGCCCGGTTGCAGGGTGAGGGTCTGGCGAATGGCCAGCATCGGATCCAGCACCGAACCGGAGGTATTGCTGAGCGGGCCGCTTTGATGAGCCGCCAGCGCATCCGCCGGGCCTCTGCCACGTCCGAGGAAGGCTGCCCGGTCGGTTTCAAATGATACGTCGCTTTGCTTATCGCCATGCACCACCATCATGTGCAACAGCCAGGGCGTTTTTTCGTCCGGCGCGCGCGGGCGACGGTGACACAGAATCGCATTCTGCGCGGCAATCAGTTCCGTCTGGATAAACAAGTTACTGAATGCCGGATGCGCTTCGTCGCTGGCGGCAGGGGCCAGCACCACTTCGGCGTAGGTGGTCAGGTCGATGGTGCGCGGCTGGCGGCCCCGGTGCAGCAGGGTAACGCGGCGCAGTTCGATGTCATCTTCGGGTGAAACCACAATCTTGGTTTTGACGCTCAGCGTACCAAGTGAGCGTCGGTATTCCGCGCCCGAGTCGGTAAATATCACTTCATCATTGCTGTCTGCCTCGCCGATGGGCTGCCAGGTATTGCTCCACAGTTCGCCGGTTTGGGCATCGCGGATATAACAGAATGCGCCCCAGTTATCGCGGGTAGTGTCGCTGTGCCAGCGGGTGAGAGCCAGATCGTTCCAGCGGCTGTAACTCCCGCCGGTGTGGGTCATCATCAGATGGTAATGACTGTTGGACAAGAGCTGAACTTCCGGCACCGGGCTGTCTGCATCGGTGAAAACACGCGGTTCATAGCGCACCGGTTTTACCCGACCTTCATGCGATTCAAAATGACGACGCGGGCTGTAGAGATCGACCTCGTCCGGCACCCGTTCCTGTAACAGCAGGCTCGCCGACTGGAAGGCGGTGCTGGCCATAAACCGGTCGGTCATTGGGGCATTGAGCAACACATGGGCCAGCGCCTGAAACGCCATACCCTGGTGATGCGCCATCCACGATTGCACCACGGCATACAGTTGCCCGGTGGCCAGTCGCGACGGGGTGTAGTCCAGCGCTTCGTAAAAACCAAACTCACCGCGCGCGCCGATTTTTTCCAGCCGGGCCAGGTTTTCGCAGGCCTTTTGTGGCGAGATCATCAGCGCCAGCAGGGTGGCGTACGGCGCGACGACCATATCATCTGCCAGCCCACGACGCAGCCCGAGACCGGGTACGCCAAAGGCCTGATACTGGTAATTTTGCTGCACGTCAAACGCGTGGTAGCCGGATTCCGACACCCCCCACGGCACACCGCGCTCTTTGCCCCAGTCTATCTGGCGCATCACCGAGGACTGACTCATCTCGTCCAGCAGACTGCCGGGCCAGGTGGGCATCACCAGGTTCGGCATCAGATATTCAAACATCGATCCGCTCCAGGACATCAGCGCGGTTTCGTTATCAATCGTCGTGAACAGTCTCCCCAGCGCGTACCAGCTTTTCAGTGGCAGCTGATTAGTGGCAATCGCGAGGAAACTGGTCAGACGAATTTCGGACGGCAGCAGGTCGTAATGACTCTTGTCCGGCATGTTGCTGTCGCAGTTATAGCCGATGCTCAACAGGCTGGTGACCTCGCTGTACAGGAAGGTGAAATCCATCTGCGCGTGATCGTTCAGCCGCTGCTCAAGCTCGGTGATGATGTCGAGCCGCATCCGTGCCAGAGAGATAGAGGCGGCACACGGCGTGCCTGCGCCAGTATGTTTGGCCTGCACAAGCTCGCTCAATGTTGGCAAGGCGGGCGCGTTCCAGGCGTCGGTTATCCAGCTCAGCAGGTGCGTCCATTCATGGCACATCAACACCAGCTGATGCTGAAGATGTTCTATCCAGCGCACAACCAGTCGGTTTTCATGGTTGCACTGCGCATACAGGTGGTTGCTTTGGGTGCGCATCCATTTCAGCTCGGTGAACAAGAGTGCGGGCGGCAAATGGGCGGCACTGTGGCAATGTTGGCGCATCAGGCGCAGCCCGGTAGGCGCATGTTGTCCCCAGTGTTTTTCCAGAATACTCAGGGTATCGTCCAGCCCGGCCAGCAGCTGGGTGCCGTTCAGCACCGGCTGGGTGCGCATCGCCGTCAGCCCTTCGCGCAGGGTCAACAAATGACCGGCCATATTGCCGCTGTCGACGCTGGAGACATAGCGCGGGCTCAGCGGAGCAAGCGTGCGGGTGTCGTACCAGTTATACAAATGGCCCCGGTAATGCTCCATTTTATCGAGCGAATCCAGGGTCAGGGTGATGCGTTGCAAGACTTCACCCATTGGCAGATAGCCAAAATCCCAGGCGGTCAGATTGGCCATCAGCGACAGGCCAATGTTGGTTGGAGAGGTGCGGTGCGCGATGGTCGGCTGTGGAATTTCCTGATAGTTATCCGGCGGCAGCCAGTTCTCTTTGGCGCTGGCAAAGGTTTCAAAGAAGGCCCAGATTTCGCGACTGGTCTGGCGCAACAGCTGTTTTTGCTCTTTGTTCGGCGAAAAGGTTTTCCGAACCGGTTGACGGCTCAGCCAGCTCAACAGCAGTGGGGCCAGACACCAGAGAATGCCAATCGGTAAAGCGACGGTCGAGAACCAGGGCGCGACGTGCGCAGTAGATACCGTGATCGCCACCCCGCAGACCACGTTCAGCCACATCGCGCGGTAAAAGCGGATTGGGGAGACTTTGGCCTGCTCATTATCCGGGCTGAAGCTGACCCACTGGCTGAGGTTGCGCTGGCTGAAGCCGAGTCGCCACAGCGTCACGCCAATGGCGTAGAGCGAATACCCGGCCTCATGGGGCAGGGTGATAAAGTTCAGTCCGACGCGGGTGAGCCGCTTCAGCGCGCCGGACATCACCAGAAGCAGATGCTGCATTAAAGGGCGGCGCGCAGGCTTGCGCAGCAGATCGTGGGCGACCGCCAGTCCGGTCGGCAGCAGCCACACTACCGCCAGCACGCCCAGCCAGTAGAGTGGATTCGGCACCCACAGCAGGGTACAAAACAGCAGTGCCAGCAGCGAAGGCGGCACCAGGCTGCGGCGCAGGTTATCCAACAGTTTCCAGTAAGATAGGGCCGATAACGGGTTTTTATCGCGGCTGCCATCGGCTTTACGCACCCGGGGTTTAAGCCAGTTGAGCAGTTGCCAGTCGCCACGGATCCAGCGGGTGCGTCGCGCCACATCTGACAGATAATTATTCGGATACTGCTCGTAGAGTAACACCTCGCTCAACAGCCCGGAGCGGGCGTAACAGCCTTCGAGTAAATCATGGCTGAGCACCAGATTTTCAGGGCAGGTATTGGCGGTGGCCTGCACAAACACATCCACATCGTAGATGCCTTTCCCGACGAACGATCCTTCGCCGAACAAATCCTGATAGATATCGGACGACATCATCGAGTAGGGATTATTCCCCGGCACGCTGCTGCGCAGGGCGGCATAGCGGCCTTGCCCGTTGCGCGGCATCTCCTCTGCAAGCCCAGGCTGCAATATGCCGTAGCCTTTCACCACCCGCTGTCGAGCGGGATCGTATTCGGGACGGTTAAGCGGGTGCGCCATCGTGGCGACCAGCTTGTGCGCCGTCTCGCGCGGCAGGACGGTATCGCTGTCGAGCGTAATCACATATTTGATCTGCTCCGGCAGTTGGTCAGCAGGCACGTCTTCCACGCTGGAAAACTGCGCCGCGGGCTGGCGTAACCAGCTGTTCAACAGCGCCAGTTTGCCGCGTTTGCGTTCGTACCCCATCCATACGCCTTGCGGCGGGTTCCATTCCGGGGCGCGATGCAGCAGATAAAAGCGAGGTCGGCTCGCCGGGTAGCGACGGTTAAGTGCCTGGGTTTGCGAGACGGCCTGATCGAGCAGGGCGCTGCTACCAGCACAGTTTTGGCTGGCGGAATCAGTCAGGTCGGTCAACAGCGCGAATCGCAGATGTTCATGCTGATTGCCGAGCCAGCAGACTTCAAGGCTGGTCAGCAGCTTGCTGATGCCTTCGCTGCTGGTGAGCAGGCAGGGGATCACCACCAGCGTGGCGAACTCCGCCGGGATCCCAGCGGAAAAATCCATCCGCGGCAGAGGGCGCGGTCGGCGAAAGCGGGTTGTCATTTCACTCAGCAGGTCACTTACCAGTTGACCCACCGTCATAATCAGCGGCAGCGCCAGCACAATAAGCAGGGCGTTCATGCCGGACAGGACGGTTTGGTGCAAGATCCCGGCGGTTATCGCGGTAGTCAACAGACTCAGGCTGCCGAGCCAGGAAAGCAGGGGGATTTGGTTAAAACTGTGGCGCAGGCGTATGAAGTGCGAGGTGTCCGCCGCCAGGGCTATTTCCAGCTGTTGACGGCCGTCACCCATCAGCCAGTAGCCAATATGTTGGGCGGGGGTATCGGCTGCGCTTTGTTCGGCGAGGCTGAGCACATGTTGGGCCACGGCGGGTTCGGTGAAACGACTGCCTCTGGCGAGGATTTCTATTACATGGCGGTAATGGTCGCGGGTATCAAAATGCATCAGCGGATAAGTTCCCGCCGGATCAAGGCGCAACGTCTGTTCGACCACGCTCATCGCTTCCGCAAAATCAGCCCAGTTGGTTTCACTGAGCAGACGTAAACCGGCGATGCTATTACTCACTGACAGCTGACTGGCGGCCAGCTGTTGATTAAAGCGATGAATGAGGGCCTCAGTGGTGACGCCCTGTTCCGCCAGACGCTGCTCAATCCAGGTGAGCGGGAGCGCCAGCATATTGCTGCGACCCTGTAGACGACGCACCATTTCAGCGACAAAAGCGCTGCTAAGCGGCGGCTGCGATCGTGCCATGTCGGCAATCACCATAATGACATCCGCAGGGGCATTTTCCGCACATTCGAAAATGCGCGTCACCCAGCTGTCGGCCAGATTACGTTCCTGCTGGGCCTTTACCACGTCAATGCTAACCCGGCGCAGGTTCTCAATGAGTGCCAGCCGCATCATGCCGGGTAATGCCCAAACCTCGCCTAAGGTTAGCGGGGTTTGCAGCTGATAGGCGCTGATGTAGCTGGTCAGGCTGGCGGCATCCCAGCGACCGTCTCCGTGGGCGATAGCTTCCGCCGCGATATCATAAATGCGCGGACAGTGATGAGGTGACGCGAGTGCAGGCAGGCCTTTACCGAAGTTTTTTGGCAGGTGCTGGCGCACGATGCGGATCTGCTCTTCAATCAGGTAGTAATTATCCAGCAACCATTCCCCGGCGGGCATTATGCTGGCCTTTTTCCCGGCATTCAGCACGTAGCAGTTTTCTGTGATAACGGTTTCGTTGTCGCTCAGGCGTTTGAGCAGGTAATAAGGCAATTTAGCAGGGGATAATTTATGCGAACCGGCGAGTTTTTTGCCAAAACGTTCCATCTGGGCTGAGGAGAAGAGTTCAGCCCGTAGGCTTGTTTCTCCGGCAGGATCGTTTGCCGGGAACGGGACGAGATCGGGTGCATTGACCAGGGGCAAGGAGCGGCTCAACCACCCCTTCGGATTCATTTTCATAGGCTTGCTCTGATGCGACGTGAACGCGCAGGAGCAGTTGCGAAATCAGTTCAGAAACGTTCTCTCAGGATGGGCGTGAGGCATCGGGGATTTAACAGCTGCCGGATTAACTTTTAAGTATAGAACATGGGCGTGGAGCTGCCGCGCTCGTCAGGGATTAGCGCGAGGCGACAAACAGGGATTTACATCCAGGGCACAGCATGGCCTGCTTGAGGCGGATTTTTGAGGCCGGTTGTGTTGATTTCAGCCCGCAATTGGGGCAGGTGATGGTGGTGGTTGACGCACCACCCATGAGCTTCATTGCGTAATTGAGAAAAGACATGATGCTTAACCTTCCAATGAACGGGCCTCACCATAGCACGTGCCGCTGAAAGAGTATCTAGCTAAATCATGTCAAATAAACGTCAGGTCCAACTGATTGAGCTCGGAATTCAACGCGCGGTGATAGTGAATATAGCATTCAAATTTCATCCTCAGTTCCGCCGGTGGAGTTAAAGACTTTAAGGCAAACAGCTTTTTTAACGGTGCAACGAATATTTCAGGAATGACCATGATCGCGTCGCTGTTGGCACATAACCAGGCCATGGTCAGTAAATTTGGGCTTTCCCAGGAAATCTTCCGATTCAGAAACAGTTCATCTGCAAATTTAATTTCATCAATCATGCTGGTAATGCTGCCTAAATCCCGGCGCCAGCGCAAGTGTGTATTATTCTCCCAGTCATTTAGGGTAAAGCTATCTTTGATATTTGAGTGATTTTCACGGACCAAAATGGTGGTGTCGGATTGTAGGTAACGTTTAGATGTAATAGAAATGTCATCGGGCAGTTTTCCACCGATGTCAATATCCACTTCTCGCAGTTTCAGCTTGCGTAATCGTTCTTCCTCGTTCTCATCCATGGTCTGGAAATGGAATAAAGTATTCCCTTCCATCGCTTGAACTGAATTGGTCAGCAATAGTTCAATCAAAGAATAGGTGGCGACGTGAAATTTTCGTTTAGTACTATTCAGCGACATTATCTCACGATAACGCTGCTGTAATGCGAAAGATGTTTCATTAGGTTTTAAACCTAATTTGGTCCGAGTGAAAATATCTGTGCCGAGATAATCCCTAAGGCCTTTTATGGTGTAACTTATCGCCGAGGTAGAGATATTCAGACGTCTCGCGGCTTCGGTTGCACTTTCACATTCAATGACTTCATTGATGATCTTTAACTTTTGTAGACTGATTTTATTCATTTTAATATCTAGGGTTGTATTCATGGTGACTGACTGATAATGGTTGACTTGACGGAGCGAATGATCGCATCAATCGACCGGGTCATCAGGGCGTTTTCGGACACGCGGTTATTGAAATGGATGTAGCAATCATGTTTCATATGCAGCTCAGCAGGAAGTTGAAGGGATTTTACCGGAAATGTCCTGGTAAATAAGGGAGTAAAAACATCGGGGATCAGCATAATACACTCACTGCGCGAGCAAAATTCCACCATATTAATTATGCTGCTAGAGACAACCGCAATCTCGCGTTCCTGAATGTATTTTATAACCTCGGCCGACACATTCATGCTTTCGCAATAATAGTCACCCAGCGAGGACCATAAAGCATGTTTTAGTTGATACATATCTTTAAGGGTCAACACATCCGGGAGATCGTGATTGTTAATTCCAGCAAGGATGGAAATATCCGAGGTGAATAGTTTTAATTTACTCACCGCGGAGTCTTGCGGCAATTCAGAGCCGATATCAATATACGCACTTTTGTTGATCAAGTTATCCAGACGTTCGCTCGCATTAGTTGTATAAGGCAAAAAAACATAACGGTCATGGTGCGACTTTTGTTCCAAATTGGCTATTGAGGTTGATAGCAACATTTCAATAGGTGAATAGGTCAGTATGGTTAACTCGGTAGAAGTCTGATGATTATCTAATGTGTCACATTCAAAGTCAGCAGCGAAATGTTTTTGATACCGCTGGCTGAGTTCATACGCCGTACTATTGGGTTTCATTCCCGTCCGGGTACGAATAAATAGATGCTCACCAGTAATCTCCCTGAGCTTTTTCAATGAGTAACTGATTGCCGCTGGACTTAAATTAAGTATCTTGGCTGTTGTTTTGACACTACCACATATCACCAGGGTATTGATGATTTTTAATAACTTTAACTCTATTGTGTGTGACATTACGTAACACTCCAGTAAGGCATGGAATTATTTTTATAAGTTATTTGACAAAGTGAAAGTTTCTATTTGGAAGATCAAACAACCACAATGCCAGAAGGAATGTAAGGTTTTAAGACTTTTCAGACAATACTGAAAACTTTGTAGCAGTGAGGTTTGTCGGGGCGATGATAGCGCAACAAACTGTTTTGTAAGGCTTTATGTTTGTTATTTAATTTCTTTAAAAAGTAAAAAAGACATATTGAGTTTCATTCGAAAGCCATCTGATCGAAGTTTTCGTCTCCGGCGGAGATGATATTCGACATCATCTCTGGCTAAATAGCTGCGCGGAATAGTAGATCACTTAAAGGGAACTCAGCCCGGATTGTGCGATCTGATCAATCGCCAAATATCCCACATCACCAACCGGACTGAGCGATGCCGATCATAGCACCCATACCC